>Ga0207862_1000087_pt1 | contig 23332 bp, 17 predicted proteins | sample LuqExpMetageno81_FD_187838 | JGI IMG/M metagenome (GOLD analysis project Ga0207862, IMG submission 187838) | Tropical forest soil microbial communities from Luquillo Experimental Forest, Puerto Rico - Sample 81 (SPAdes) | ecosystem: Environmental > Terrestrial > Soil > Tropical forest ... | reverse complement strand
GCCTTCCTCGGTGTAGAGCCGCGCCAAGAGCTGCAGCGCCTCGATCTCGGTGTCGTCGCCGCGCCAGATCGTGCTGAGCGTCTCGAGGTCGGAGATGACCTCGTCGCGCTTGAGATCGCCGAGCTGGTAGCGCAGCGCCGTCTCGCGCAGGCGGCGGCAGACCGTGATGCCGTCGGCGCCCGGGAGCATCACGTCCAGCACCGCCAGGTCCGGAGCGTGGGACCGCGCGCTGCGCAGCGCGGCGAGCCCGTCGCCGGCGACCTCGACCTCGTGGCCTTCGGCGCTGAGCATGCGCTCGAGCGTCGCGGCGCTCAGGATGTCGGAGTGCGCGCCGCGGATCGCAAGCATCGGCACCTTGCCGAGCGCGCCCCACAGCGGCCACAGGTCCGGCGCCGCCCTGGAGCGGTCCTTGAGCGGCTCGGAGATGAGCGGGTCGGCATCGATCTGCGGCACTCCCTGCGCATCGGCGCGGTAGCTGGCGCGCGCGATCTTCTCCCAGCGGGCGTCGTCGAGTCCCGGCCACGCGGCCCCGTAGAGGGTGCGCGTCTGTGCCACGGCCTCCGGCCAGTCGCGCACCGGCGCCGACTTGCCGGCGTAGCCGCGGATGCGCTCGAGTCCGCGCGGGTCGACCTCGGGGCCCACGTCATTGAGGACGATGCCCGCGACCCTTCCCGGTTGCGTGGCCGCCAGCACCATCGCCATCAGGCCACCCATCGAGGTTCCGATCACCGACACGCTCGCGGCCCCGAGACCGGCGAGCAGCCGCAGCAGGTCCGCGACATACACCGGGATCTGGTAGTTGTTGAAATTCGGATCGCGCGCCGACAGCCCGCGGCCGCGCACGTCGGGCACGATCACCCGGTAGCGGGCCTCGAGGTGCGCCGCGAGGTCCTCGAAATCGCGGCTGTTGCGCGTCAGACCGTGCAGGCACACGACCACCGGCGCGCCCGCCTCCTCGCAGACGAGCAGGCCTCCGAGGTAGTCCCAGGGCGCGTGCTGATCGACACCGCCGTCGAGGTAGCCGTCGACGTTGATCGGCTCGTCGTACTGGCTGATCTGGTAGTCCTTCGCCATGTCCGGATAGAAGTAATTCTTCCGGTGGAACGCGGACGGCCGGATCTCGCAGTGGAGCGCCGTGCCGATGGCCATGGCCAGCTCGACCGCCTTCTGGTTGAGGACGGGCAAGGAGCCCGGGAGACCGAGACAGACCGGGCAGACGTTGGAGTTTGGGGGGTCGCCAAAGCGCGTCGAGCAACCGCAGAAGATTTTACTCTTGGTCAGCAGTTGCGCATGGACTTCCAGGCCGATCACGGGCTCATACTTCACCAGCAGTTCGGGCGAGATGGCGGATTCGGCGAGGAATTTGGTCATCGGTTGAAGAGAAAGTATAGCAGAGAGGCCCTTCGGCCGGATTACCGAGCCGCCTTACGTCGAGGTAACCGGCCCGGTAGACCGAAAAGCCGGAACGATTCGTTCAACGAGTGCGAAACCTCCAAACAGGAGGAAGGCATAGAAGGCGTCGCCGGTAAGCGTATTGCCGAAGAGCGGTATTCCGGCGGTGTAGCAGTTCAGAAGCCCCTCGAGAGACTTCGGGTAGGTCGTTCCAAAGGCCCACATGGCCAAGTTGGTGAGGAGGAAAAATTGCGTGGCGCCCAACAGCGTCGCAATCGAGAGGGGGCCCGGGGATTGGCGGTTGCGGACGAAGATACCGATCACGACGCTGAGGCAAAAGCTGAGGTAGACAAGAGGCATGATCCAGTAGAAACCGACAAACAAATCGCCGAGAAGCAATGCGGATAGAGGCAAGACGAAAGCTTTAGAGGTTCGGCCAAACTTTGCGCCGCTAAACAGGGCCATCGCGCCGACCGGAGTGAAATTCCAAGGATGCGGGAGTACGCGCACAACCGCCGCAAATAGGATAAAGCACGTAACGATCACCGCGCGCAGGATTTGGGACTGGCGGCTTGCGGTTATTTCGGTGAACAAGGATGGTCTCCTTCCACAATCGGAATCAAATCGCAAAAGACGAAAGAGTCGCGCTCCACAACCTGGCCAGCGCGGATTCGGACGGGAGCACGGAAAATGGGTCCATCAAAGACGAAGCTGTGGAACTCGCCGTTTTCGCCGCACGGATCGATACCCGCAGGCAAGTCTTCGAAAAAAGAGGCGTCCAGTTGGCGTCCGGCAAACGACGGGTCGAGCTTTTTAGGATCGATGCAGACGGTGACGCCGCGAAACCCGTCGGCAATGAAGCGCGCGGCCAATTGACGCGTGTCGATGTCCCAGAGAGGAAAAGTTGCGTGCATTTCGAGCTCGGCAAGGTTCTTTTCACGATAGGCCCGCAAATCGCGCAGGAAAATGTCGCCGAAGGCAATGTGGTCTATCCCACGGCCCCGGAAGCCGAGGCAAGCCTCCGCCATCCGGGATTCGTAAAGGGTATTGGGACACTGCGGCGGTATGCGGACTTCGGTCAACGGCAAGCCGATGGAGTCTGCCTGCAAACGCAGAAGCTCCCGGCGAACGCCATGCATGCTGATGCGCTCAAAACCCTCGGTCACGGTAGTCAGAAGCGCGGTCACTCGAAACCGAGGATCCGGGAGAAGAGCGTGCAAAGCCATGGCACTGTCCTTTCCTCCGCTCCAGGCGAATACCAGAGGCGTGGGCACGGCTCAGTCGCGTCCCGCAAACTGATAGCGAAGCCCAATCCGCGCATCGCGTCCGAGCGCGGGATAGCCGAGGGCCAGTTGATAGCTTTTGTCGAAGAGATTCGTAGCTTTCGCGTAGACCGAGAAGCCCCGATAGAAGATGTAGCTGGCGGAGAGATCAAAACGGGCATAGCCAGGGTTGCGCGTGTAACCAAGGCCCAGGAAATCGCTGTCGGTGGTCTGGCCAACGAAATAGCCGGCGAAGGTGGCGGTGAATTGCCGGTAGGCACCCGTGAAGGTGATGGAGCCCGAATTGGGGGGGCGACGAATCAAGCGATTCCCCGGAATGAGAGCCGGATCGAAGGCGTTGGGTGATTTTATGACCAGACTGTCGTCATAGGTGTAGTTGCCGCGGATGAAGAGCCACTTCGTGGCGCGAGCTTCGGCGGAAATATGGGTGCCACGGGCGCGCGCCAGGTCGGTATTGAAGTAGGTGCCGTAGCCGAAGGGGCAACTCGCCGGCGGCGTGACCGGGCAGGGCCCTCCCGGAGCACAGAAGGTGAAGCTGACGATGTCGTAGAAGCGGTTCGAGTAGTAGTCGGCGGCGAGTTTGATACGGTCATGGGCGAGCTTTTGGTCGATGCCGGTGCTCCAGGTCTTGCTGGATTCGGGCTTCAGGGAAGGATTTCCCGGGTCGCAGGGATCGGTCCCGTAGGATTGATCGAAGCGAGGCTCTTTGATGCCCTGGCCATAAAAAATCCGGTAAAGCGTATCGCCCCAGAACCCGCGTCCATAGCGCAAGACGAGCGAGGCTCCAACGCGCGGGACGAAGCGCGTGCCGAAACTGGCGTTGGCTTCGGCGCGCCCGCCGAAATCGAGCCAAGCGCGGGGGTGAGGAAGGAAACGGAAGTCGAGGTAGCCGCCCTGGTTGTTGCGGCGGATGTGAGGCTGCGCAAGAAAGGAGAGCGAGCCGTTCTCAACCTCATATTGATAGCCAGCCGTTGCGCCAAACTTCGGAAGAACATAGCTGGCCTGAGCCGTAACGCTCGCGCGGTTGTAGTTGAAGATGTCGTCGTAGACGAAATCGCAGAACTCGGCCGTGGCCACCGCATTCGGATTGGTTTGCGGGCAGAACACATTTGGATCGGTGGCGTAGAAACTCTGCTGAGGATTGAAGCTGTGCTGATGCGTATAGGATTCCGCGCCCATCAACTCGTAGTGCCAGTGCGTGCCGGTCGAAAACTCCCAGCGCAGATTGGCGCTGAAGAGCTGCTGTTTGATCCTTTGATAGAGGCTCGGAGGTTCAAACAGGGTCTGACCGGGGATTCCGCCGTCGCTGGTATTGTTGCGCAAAGAGAGGCGCAGCTGGTTCGAATCGCTGAAGGCGTAACCGAAATTTCCGGACAGAGTGCGGTTGATCAGGTCGTTGTTGGGGACTTGGCCGCCGAAGTCCAGATACGAGGCCGACGCAGAGTAATCAAAGCGGCCGAGTAGCCCGCTGAGGTCGGCTCCACCGCGCGCACTCGAGAAGCTGCCGCCTTCGGCAAAGGCACTGAAAGAAGGGATGCGCGTCGTGCCGCGGTGGGTGAAGAGCTGGACGACACCCGAGACGGCGTCGGTTCCGTAGATGGCCGACTCCGCGCCGTGCACAATTTCGACCTTATCGAGATTGTCGGTGGTCAGGATAGAGAAATCGACGGCGCCACCCGGAGGATTGATGGTGGAGCCGTCAACGAGCACCTTGGTGAAGTTTGAGTTGCCGCCGTCCAGAAAGAGGGACGCGCTGCCGCCGTTTGCGCCGGTGCGGCCGAAGATGACACCCGGCGAAAACTGGAGGAGATCGGGAAGCTCGACGGATTCACGATTGTCGATGTCTGCGCGAGTTACAACGTCGGTAGGAGCGGTGGTCTGCTGCTGGGACACGGGCAGAGCCTGAGCTGTCACAATGACGTTAGCGGAAAGGGGTTCAAGATCGAGGCGGAACCGAAGCGCACGCGATTCGCCTGCGGCCAGGTCCAGCGTGAAGTCGCGAGGGGAGAACGAGTCGCGCGAAAAGTGAACGCGGTATCGCCCCGCTGGAAGAGACAGGCGGTAACTGCCATCGGTTGCGGAGGTCGCCGTCCAGAGTTTTGCATCGCTGACACCTTCTTGCTGGGCCGTCACACGAACACCGCCAACACCGCCGCCGCTGGTGTCGGTGATGGTGCCGGTGAGATGGGCGTCTTCAGAATTCGATTGCGGGGAAACGGGCCAAGCTGTAGCTAAGGCGAAAAATAAAACTGAGCGGAAAAGGGATTGACTGGTTTTCATCGTTCCTCCGCTCCCTCGCGCGCGGGAGTGCAAGGTTGTCCAGCGCAACGGCGATTGCGCAGGCTGCAGGCTTCGCCGGTCTCCTGGCTTGGCGGGATTCACCGACCACAACGGAATCGTGGACGGCGGGCCGCAGCCTTCCCACGGCAGGCACTGCCGCAGTGGCATGCGAGCGAAATATCCGCCTTACAGTCGCGCGGCGGCGACGGCTTCACACCGTCTTCCCGAGCACGAAGTCTGCGGTGAAAGTGGGGGGCGGAGCCCGCTGTGGGTTGCTAGGTTCGGCGACCGAGAGCCGCCGGGTTCAGGTAAACAAGAAACGTTCTAGGTTTTTCCCAACAAAGTCACGCGCGGCCGACCTGCAACCGTCATTTCCACGGTCAGCGGCGCCTGAAAGACCTGCTCGAGCAATTCCCTCTGGTAAACGCTCGCCGGCGAACCGACGCGGAGGCACTTCCCTTTTTGCAAGAGCACGACCTGGTCGGCATATTCGCCGACGAGGTTGAGTTCGTGGGTCACGACAATCACGGTGTAGCGATTTACGGCTGCCAGATGGCGCAGGGAATCGAGCAAATCGACCTGGGCGCCGATGTCAAGATGGAGAGTCGGTTCATCGAGGAGCAGGAGCAAGGGCTGCTGGGCGAGTGCACGAGCGAGAATCACGCGCTGCTTCTCGCCTCCCGAGATTTGGTCCATCCAGCGGTCGCTAAGATGCGTCGCGCCAACCTGGGCGAGCGCGTTTCTGGCGATGTTGACGTCTTCCTCAGATTCGAAGTGCATGCGGCGGTTGTAGGCATGACGGCCTTGCAAGACGAATTCCCACGCCCGCGATGGGAAGAGCAGGCGACTTTCCTGCTGCACGAGCGCGATGCGCTGCGCCCGGATTTTGGGGGGAAGAGCGTGAGTGGCGAACCCGCTCAGGAAAACGCGGCCGGAGAGCGGTTCAAGCGCGCCGGAGATAAGTTTCAGGAGAGTGGATTTCCCGCTGGCGTTGGGCCCGAGAATCGCCACGATCTCACCCGGCTTGGCTTGAAAACTGAGCGCCTCAAGAGTGAAAAGAGGCGCCTGGGAAGGGTTGGGAGCATAGACGTAACTGGCCTGCTCGACGCTAAGGCGGGCGTCGGGATTCAAGCGCGGCTGGTCTGCAGAGGGCATCGGCGTTCGTAGGGGCGTGCTCATGATAGCCTCCTGCGAAGCAAATAGATAAAGAAGGGCGCTCCGACGAGGGCGGTTACGGCACCAACGGAAATTTCCGAAGGAGCGACGATCGTGCGGGCGATGGTATCGGCAATTACAACCGCGATGGCGCCGCCGAAGGCGGAAGTGGGGAGCAGCATGCGGTGGTCGGAACCAAACAGCAGGCGCATGGCATGAGGAACCAGCAGGCCGACATAGCCGATCGAGCCGCTCACCGACACAGCAAACGCTGTAAGAATGGAAGCCGCCACGTAGACGACGACGCGCACCCGCGGAACATCCACACCGAGATGGGTGGCTTCTCGCTCGCCCGCCAGGAGCAAATTGAGATCGGAGGCGGTCGTATAGATAGCGCCGGCAGCGACCAGGGAACCGATGCCGACGAGATACAAAAGGCTCCTGGGAGGAAGCGTCGAGAGGCTGCCCATCAACCAGAAGGAAGCACCGCGCAAATTGCCACCGGCGAGCGTAGACATCAAGAAGGTTATGATCGCCTGGAGGAAAGACATGGTGATAACGCCACCGAGGAGGAGCGTATTGCTGTCGATCTGGCCCTCGCGGTGCCCGAGCAAGTAAACACCGCTGATGGTGATCGCAGCGCCGAGGAAGGCGCCAAACGGAGTGATCAGACCGGCGAATTCGGGGGAGAGAGAGAGCTGATTCTCCAGCATGAGAGCGAGAATGGCGCCGACAGCCGCCCCGGAAGAAACGCCGAGAACGTAGGGGTCGGCGAGCGGGTTGCGCAACAATGCCTGAAAACTTGCACCCGCGACCGACAGCGAGGCACCGACGACGATGGCCAGTAGAATGCGCGGCAGCCGTATATCCACCACGATCATGCCGTAATCGCTCGAAATAGCGCTGCTTTGGCCCAGCAGGACGCGGACCAGATCGCGGCCCAGACCGTAGAGCGAAACCTGGACGGCGCCCAGCTTCAGCGCAATCACGACGACAACGAAGAGAATGAGCGCGAGAACGCTGCAGCGGAGCAGAAGGCGTCCGAGTGTCAGCGGGCGCATGGAGACTCCGACGAGCCGGTCAAAGTCATGGGGCGCATCGTACCTGGTTTTTGCTGAAGAAGGAGCGGTTCCATCGGGCCAGCGGGCTTTTTTTCGGGAGCTGGAGCGGGAGGGAACGCCTCCGGGTGAAGCTGTCGCGCGAGATCTTCGATCGCGGACACGATTCGAGGGGCCGGCCGGTTTACCGCGTCGCTGATGACGGCATAGCGACGGTCGCGCACCGCGTCCAAAATTCGCCAGCCCGCGCGGTTGGCCACGGATTCGAAATCGTTTTCGGCAGCGCCCAAATGGGAAGAGGTGAACACGAGGTAATCCGGCTGCAGGTGAACCACTTCTTCGAGACTCACCTGAGGCCAGTCCTGGCCGGAGTCAACGATGGAGGCCGCGCCTGCCCGGCGGAGGGCGTCGGCAATGAAAGTGTGCTTGCCGACCGAAATCAAGGGCTCGGTCCACACAATAAACAGAACACGCTTGGGTGGCAACGGGCCGAGCTTCTCCTCGAGAGCGCCGAGTTGGCGCTGCATGTCATCGGCCACGGATCTCCCGGCTTCGGCAACATTCAGCACCGTTGCGAGCTTCTGGGTGGAGGAGATGATTTCGTCAACGGTGTGAGGATCGGTGGCATAGCTCGGGATGCCCAGGGTTTCGAGAGCGCGCACGGTATCGAGCCTGTTAAGGCTCTTGGTGAGAAGAACAAGGTCAGGGTGCAGGGCGGCAATCTGTTCGAGGTTGGGGTCGATGGCGCCGCCTACCTTAGGCTTTTTCTGCGCGTCGGGAGGATAGTCGCAGTAAACGGTGTCGCCGACAAGGCGGTCCTGCACTCCGAGGGCGTAAAGCGTTTCGGTGAGGCTCGGAGCAAGGGAGACGATTCTTGAGATGGAGATGGGGACGCGAACCGTGCGGCCTACTTCGTCGACAACTTCGCGAGTTGCGATCCGCGGCGATGGAAGGGAGGGAGAACTGGCCTGAGCCCGTAAGGAAGAGATACAGACAAGGAAGAGGGCGGCGGCTCGTGCCGCGGAGATGGGAGACGACAGCAGTGAAAATTTGCGTGGACCAGAGTTCGGCAAAATTCACACCACAAAAAAGCCCCGCAAGATGCCGGGGCATAGTCGGACTTGGCTCTTTCTCGCGAAGAACGAAGGTCCGCTGCAGCTTGGGAGGGCAGCCTGGCTCACGGCGATGATGGCCGATTACAGTGGCGGGACCGCGGCCGATTTACACGGCACTTCCGCTCTTCCCGAGCCTGCAAATTGTAGACTCAGTGTAAGGTGCGTGCCGCAGGGTGTCAATGAAGCGAACACGGCTTGTGCCACAGAAAATCAGCGATTTTTCCAGTTTGGTTTACGCTTTTCGACCAGCGCCCGCAGGCCTTCCTGGGAATCTTGCAGACGATAAAGCTCGTTGAGGAAAATGTTCATGGAGTTTTTGAGACCATCGCGCAAAGAGAGTCCCATGCCGCCGAGGATGGCTCTCTTCGCCATGGTCAGCACGGGCCCGGAGTGAGCGGTGATGCGCGCGATAAGATTGTTGACGGTGCTTGTCAAATCGGCTTCCGGCACCAACCGATTGACGATGCCGAGTTCCAGAGCCCGTTCGGCGGTAATGGGTTCACCGAGAAGCACGAGTTCCAGAGCGACTTTTGGACCCACGAGGAGCGGTAAGACCGTAGACGCCAAGGGGGGAAAGACTCCGATCGTAATTTCCGGCTGGGCAAACCGGGCTTTCGGACTGGCGATGACAAGATCGCCGAAAGCCGCCAATTCGGCGCCGCCCCCGATGGCCGGGCCGTTCACGACGCACAGGACAGGCTTGGAGCTATCGAGGAGGCCGGCAAAAACGGAATGGAAGGCATCCACCATCTGGAAAACTCGCTCAGAGGTGTACTCGCCGACGTCAATCCCTCCGGAAAATACCTTGCAGGCGGAGTCGAGAACGATAAGCTTGATGTCTTCGCGTTCGGCCACGAAAGAAATGCCGTCCGCCAGTTCGCGAAGCATGGGTTCGTTGAGCAGATTGTGGTCGGGGCGGTTGAGCGTCATCCGGGCGACGCCCGATTCGATGCGCTGTTTGACGAACTGAAACTCGCTTGGGTCTCGGCGTCTCGGTTCTGTGCGGACTTCAACGGTCGATCGGTTTCCCACGATGGGGTTCTCCTTCGCAGACAGCGGGCTTCTGGCCTCAAAGCCGATGCTAACACGCACAAAAAGACGCAAAGCGGCTGGATCACAGCTTGGTGCGCAAACAGTCTGCTGGCCCGGGAGCCAGTGCGCAGACAATGCGCTATGATGTCGGCCATGAATCGAAAATTCCGAAGCCTAGCTGTATTCCTGTTGGCCCCTGGTTCTCTTTTTGTGAGTTACGCGTGGGGTCTGAATTACACTAGGGGCACCATGCATCCCCCGACAGGCGAGAACCAGCAGGCGACTCGAGCGGCGATCGCGCTTCATCTGAGTGGCCGGACGGACAGCGAGGGTTTCCCTCCGGGCACGGCCTGGGAGCCGGCACCTGCGATCCGCTACGAGCGCGATTGGACCGGCGAAAATCCGGATCCTCGGCGAGCCACGGAAGTTCGCCTCCTCTGGACGGCGGAGACGCTCTTCATTCGCTTCCATTGCGCTTACCGGAACATGACCGTCTTCGCGGATGCGCGAGCCGACGGCTGGCGTTACGAATTGTGGGACCGCGATGTAGCCGAGACGTTTCTGCAGCCGGATTCGACCGATGCTTTCAAATACCTGGAGTTTGAAGTCAGCCCGAATGGCTACTGGATCGATCTGGCGGTCTCGCACGGAAAAATCGAAGAGCTGCACAGCGGCTTGCGCCGGAGAGTTGTAATCGATGAAAAGGCAGAGACCTGGACAGGCGAACTGGCGATACCCATGAAGTCGCTGACCGGCAAATTCGATCCGAAAACGCCCTGGCGGGCGAATTTCTTTCGCATCGAAGGCGAAAAGGAGCCACGCTTTTATTCGGCGTGGAGTCCAACCCGCTCGCCAAAGCCAAATTTCCATGTGCCCTCTGCTTTCGGTGTGTTGGAGTTTCGCGAGAACTGAGGTGGTGTTTTCCGCCGTTCTTCTGATGAGTCGGAGAAGATCAGGCCGGGGTGAGGGCTTGCCAAAACGCCGCGTGCATCGACCCAGGTACTTCCTTGTGGCTTTCGCCTCGTTTTTCCTGTTGCCGGGGAGTGCCCCCGCCGCCGCGCAGGAGCCGAGCAATCCAAATGCCCCGGTGGTGAGCAAGGTGGAACCGCCGAACTGGTGGATCGGCTTGACGCCAGAACTGCTTTTGTTGCTCTCGGGAAAAAATCTGGAGGCAACCCACGCAAGCTGCAACTTGCCAGAGGTGGTCGTGAGCCGGACGCAGTCTTCGCCCGGTGGAAGCTACCTCTTCCTGTGGCTGAAATTCGCTCCCGGGCTGAAGTCGGGTACAGCCGTGTGCAGAATCTTGACAACTCATGGCGAGGCTTCCTTCGAATTGCCGATTGCGGCAAGGAAGCAGCTGCTCGGGAGGAACCAGGGGCTATCGCTCGACGACGTGATTTATCTGATCATGCCGGACCGGTTTTCGAACGGCGATGCAACCAACGACGAACCGAGCGAGTTCAAAGGGTCGCACGACCGAGCCAATCCGCGGGCCTATCATGGTGGCGACTTGCGTGGAATAAAGGCTCACCTGCCCTACTTAAAGGAACTCGGTGTAACAACAATCTGGCTTACCCCCATTGTGAAAAATGGCGCCCCGCGGGATTACCACGGCTACGGCGCGGTGGACCTGTACGCGGTTGATCCCCATCTCGGGACGCTACGGGATTATCAGGAACTTGTGGAGGCAGCGCACCAACAACACATGAAGGTGTTTTTTGATGCGGTACCAAACCATGTCGGGCCGCTGAATCCGTGGGTGAAAAACTCGCCGACGGCCGAGTGGTTTCACGGCACTCCCGAGCGTCATTTGAATTCCGCTTCTCCGTGGAAGGAAAGCTTCTACGGAATGCCGGAGAACAAGGTGCAAGCCCACGACCCATTCGAACTGCTGGCCGATCCGCACACTCCGCGCCTGATGAGGAAGAACCTGACCGACGGATGGTTTTTCGGTGTGCTTCCCGATCTGGATACGGAAGATCCTCTGGTCGTCGAATACCTGATACAAAACAGCATCTGGTGGGCGGAGATTTCCGGGTTGGATGGATATCGGCTGGACACTTTCCCTTATCTACCCAGAGCATTCTGGGCCCAATGGCATGCGGAGCTGCGAAAGATTTATCCGCGGCTCTCGACCATCGGTGAGGTATTTCATCCGGATCCCACGGTGACATCCTTCTTCGTTGGCGGCAGGAAGGGTTGGGACGGCATTGACACGCAACTGACCACCGTTTTCGACTACCCGATGTATTTTGCGCTGAGAGATGCGCTGCTCGGAGATGCTCCGGCCTCACACCTCGCGAATATTCTCCGGCAAGACTCGCTGTACCCCCATCCGGAATTTCTCGTGCCCTTTTTCGGCAATCACGACGTACCCCGATTCGCTGGAGTTGCGGGTGTGACGCCGGCCAAGCTGAAGCTTGCCTACGGACTCACACTGACGTTGCGTGGTGTACCGCAGCTTTATTACGGCGATGAAATCGGCTTGACGGGAGGCGGAGATCCGGACAATCGGCACGACTTTCCCGGCGGCTGGATCGAAGACCCGAAAAACGCGTTCACGCGCGAGGGCCGCACGGGCGAACAGGAGGCCATGTTCGAGTACGTGCAGGCACTGCTGAGGCTGAGGCGCGAACACGATGCCTTGCGCGCCGGAAAACTCTGGCATCTCGCATCCGATGAAGCTTCTTATGTGTTCCTGCGCGAATCGGACGAAGAAAAACTCGTGGTGGCTTTTCACAATGGCAAAAGCGCGCGAGACTTGACCATCGCGCTTCAAGACACTCCAGGTAAGCAAGCCGCAGGAATCCTGCCTCTTTTCGGGACGGGACAAGCGGAGCTGGCCGGCCAGGCACTACGTCTTCACCTGCCGCCGCAAAGCTTCTCGATCTTCGCGCTGCAGTGATTCGCAAACCCTCGACCGCGATCGGGTGGAGGTTCGAAGCCGTATTCATGTATGTTTGAAATGGGTTCGACCCCAGCCTCACACTCATGCCGATCTTGTCTCTCCATGATGTCCGTAAAGAGTATTTAACCGATGGTCAGCGGGTCCTCGCCCTGAACGGCGTCACAATGGAAGTGGCGGCTGGCGAGTTCGTCGCGATTGTCGGGCGCAGCGGTTGCGGGAAGTCGACGTTGCTGAACCTGGCCGGCGCGATGGATTTTCCGACCAGCGGTTCCGTAACCGTCGATGGCGTTTGTACGACGAACCTGAATGACGCCGAGCAGACGCGCTTGCGTCGCAAGAAGGTTGGGTTTGTCTTTCAATCGTTTCAGCTTCTCCACACACTGACGGCCGTTGAAAACATCGAATTGCCTCTGCTGCTGGCCGGTGAGCCACGCGCCCGAGAGGCGGCGATCGAATCGCTCAAATGGGTTGAACTGGACGGGCTCGGAGATCGTTTTCCGCATCAGCTGTCCGGCGGGCAGATGCAACGTGTTGCGATTGCGCGGGCACTGGTTCATGCGCCAAAGATCATTTTGGCCGACGAGCCAACAGGCAATTTGGACACAATCACCGGCGGTGTAGTTCTTGAATTCCTGCAGCGCCTCACTCATGCGAAAGGCACGGCGACGGTCATGGCCACTCACAGCCAGGAAGCTGCGAACCTGAGCGACACCGTCGTGCGCTTGCGCGACGGCAACATCGAGGAGGTCACGCGCCGCTGACATGCCCTATCTGCAGCTCTTCTATCGATTAATGTTCCGGCCGCTCTTCCGCGAGCCGGTGCGGCTGGGCTTAACCGTGCTTGCGGTAGCGCTCGGTGTGGCGGTGGTCGTCGCCATTGATCTCGCGGGCGATGCCGCCGCGGGCTCGTTTCATTCGTCGATGGAAACCCTGACGGGGGACAACGACCTCGAGATTGTCGCGACGGGTGGAGTGCCGGAGTCCGTGGTCCGAACCCTTGCGACCGAGCCTTATCTTCTTCGCGTCTCGCCCCGGATGGAAGACTACGCCATTGTGCGCGAGTCGAAGCAAACTCTTCCGCTCATCGGCATCGACCTGATTGCCGAATCCTATCGCTATTTCAGGCCGGCCGATACGGAAGGCTCGGCTCGAGGTGGCAACAAGTCAGGGCCTGGTTCGCTCGAAGACCTTGAAGACAGCGCGAGCATCTGGGTGGGGAGCCATCTCGGGAGAAGGCCGGGCGAAAAGATAGACCTTTCGATTAATGATCAGAGCTTTCGCTCGACGATCCGGGGCGTCTATCCTGATCAAAGCGGCGGTGACGGCGCGATCGTAATGGACATTGCCGCGGCTCAGCAGGTGTTGCATCGCTTCGGACGCGTCGACCGCGTGCTGCTTAAGCTCCCGCCAAACGCGAATCACGCGGAATGGGTGACGCGCATCGAGGGGCTGCTGCCGCCGGGAGTGACGGCCCGTCCCGAGGGAACGGCCACGAGCGAAAACCGAAGAATGCTGGCCGCCTTTCGCTGGAACCTGCGTTTGCTGAGCTACATCGCCCTGGTTGTCGGAGCCTTTCTGATCTACAACACAATTTCGGTGTCGGTGGTGCGGCGGCGCCCGGAAATTGGAATTGTACGGGCACTCGGAGCCAGCCGCTTCGCGGTGCTCTCGGCATTCCTTGGCGAGGCCGGGTGCATGGGATTGGCAGGCTCGCTGCTGGGTTTGCCGCTGGGGAAGGCGATGGCCGTGGGAGCGGTAAAACTGATGTCTTCGACCGTGCAATCGCTGTATGTCAGCAGCCGCCCGGGACCGATTACGTTGACGCCCAGCTCCTTCGCACTGGCAATCGTCGTCGGGATGGGGCTGGCGATGGCTTCGGCGATCTCGCCGGCGCGGGAAGCCATGTTTGTGCCGCCAGCCGAGGCGATGGCGCGTGGACGCCGCGAATTTCGGGCGCGACTGAACAAAACGCGAGATTTGATTCTGGCGCTGGTCCTTGCTGTCCTAGCCGTCGCAGCCTCGTTCGCACCTGCCATCGCGGGCAAGCCGGTATTTGGTTACGCGGCCGCGCTTTTGCTGATCATTGCCGCAGCTCATGCCATCCCCGCTCTGGTTGCGTTTCTGTCCCGGCGGACTTCAAAGGCGCTCGGAAAGGTGTTTGGCGTAGAAGCCTTGCTAGCGTCGCAGAGCCTGGTGGCTTCCTTGGGACGCACTTCGGTGCTGGTTGGCGCGCTTTCCACCGCTGTGGCCATGATGACTTCGGTCGGAATCATGGTCGGGAGCTTTCGGCAGACGGTCGTGAACTGGATGGACATGGAACTGCCAGCTGATCTCTACTTGCGGCCGGCGGGTGATCCGGCTCCCGATCGTCATCCCACGATCTCGCTTGAACTGGTTGACGAGATCGCGAATCTGCCGGGAGTCGCGGCGGTCGACCGCCTGCGGGCGTACGAGATCAGTTTCGAAGGGATGCCGGCGACCCTCGCTTCCGTCGATCTGCGGGCCCCGGATTCGCGCCGCGGAACCGACTTTGTATCTGGCCGACCCGCGCGGGAGGTTCTCCCGAAGCTGCGCGGGCAATATAACGCCATCATCAGCGAGCCATTCAGCTACAAACACCGCCTAAGGACGGGCGATTGGTTGACGCTGCCATTGGGCGAATCGCAGGTAAGGCTGAAGATCATCGACGTCTCTTACGACTATGGAAGTGAGCGTGGTTATATCGTGATGGATCGCGACATGCTCCTGAAGTTTCTGCCTGATCCCGCGCCATCGAATCTGGCGGTATTTGTTGCGCCAGGCTCGGCGGTCGAAGAGGTTCGTGAGCGAATCCGCGAAGCTACGGCGGGCCGTCCCATCCTGATTTTTTCGGACCGTGATCTGCGCGCCGAGGCCATCCGGATTTTCGACAGAACTTTTGCGATTACCTATGCGCTCGAAGCGGTGGCTGTGCTCGTCGCCGTAATAGGAATAGCCGGGGCTCTGCTCGCGCTGGTGATCGACCGCCGCCGTGAGCTCGGCCTGCTCCGTTTTCTCGGCGCGTCCACAGGCCAAATTCGAAGGTTGATCCTCGTAGAGGCAGGCTTGTTGGGTTTACTTGCAAATCTGGTGGGCTTTGTCCTGGGGTATTCCCTGTCGCTGATTCTGGTATTTGTCATTAACAAGCAATCCTTCGGTTGGACGATCCGCTTTCACTGGCCGGTAACGGTTCTCCTGGGGGCATTGACGGTGGTTTACCTGGCAACCGTGGTGTCCGGTTTCTACCCTGCATGGATCGCCGTGCGGCTGAATCCGCTCGAGGTTGTTCATGAAGAGTAGAGTGATAGCCTGGGTACTCGTGATTGCGACGGGTTTCGCTCAATTCAAGACCGCGCTGCCTGGTTACCATTACCAGTTTCCGCGCGACTACTTCGATCACCCCGATTATCAGACGGAATGGTGGTATTACACCGGGAACATCACCGGCGCTAATGGGCATCACTTCGGGTTTGAGCTGACTTTCTTCCGCCAGGGCGTTAGCCGTGACGCCGCGAAAGCGTCGGCATGGTATGCCCGAGACATTTACCTAGCGCATTTCGCCTTAAGCGATCTGGACGGAGGAAACTTTTATCACGCCGAACGGGTAAACCGTGCGGGTCCGGGGATTGCTGGAATCGACGCGGAGCGGCAGCGCATCTGGAATGGCAACTGGTCCCTCGAATGGAATGGTGAGAGTCAGGGGTTAGAGGCCATGGACGAACACTTTTCAATTTCCCTCGTCCTGCGTCCACAAAAGCCGGTGGTGATTCATGGAGAAAACGGTGTGAGCCAAAAGGGGGAAGGCTTGGGCCGCGCTTCACACTACATTTCATTCACTCGGCTGAGCACCGAGGGAAACATAACTGTGAATGGCAATCCCGTGCGTGTCTCCGGGCTCTCATGGATGGACCACGAATTCTTCACCGAGCAATTCGGCGCGGACCAGGCGGGGTGGGACTGGCTGAGCGTCCAGCTAGACGACAACACCGAGCTAATGCTTTACCGCCTACGCCGGAAGGATGGCACGACGGATCCTTACTCCGCGGGAACTTATGTTGATCCACAAGGGAAGTCCCGGCATCTTCGCACCAGCGATTTCTCGCTCTTGCCGCAGGCTGACCGTTGGACAAGCCCGGTCAGTTCCGCGGCGTACCCGGTGCGCTGGACGATCGCAATACCGGAACTCGGGATTCAGTTGAAAGCAACCACGCGACTCGAGTCGCAGGAAATTTCCTCCGGGCAGTCGAAACTGGTTCCGACGTACTGGGAGGGCGCCATCACGCTGGAGGGTCGGCAGGGCCAAGCGACACGGAAGGGAGTTGGTTATCTCGAGATGACGGGATATGACCGGCCGGTCAATTTGGGCGCCGCCAGGTTCAACCGTTGACGATGGATTCGAGAGCCGACTTGTTCGTAATGACCAGGGTTGAACCCATCACCTGAAGCAACTGTTTCTTGCGGAAATCCGCGAGAAGACGCGTGACGGTTTCCCGGGAAGAACCGATCATCTGCGCGATTTCCTCGTGCGTCAGGGTGAGCTTGATGCGTACCTGGCCCTTTTCCTCGGGATAGTTGGAGGCCCATTCGAGCAGGAAGCGTGCCAGCTTCTCTCCCGCGGAATGGGAGAGGCCGATGGTACGCATTTCTGAGATCGCGGAATGGTAAGTTTCACCGAGTTGCTGGGCCACGCGCAATGCCGCTTCGCCATTGTCCTTAAGAAAGCTGAGAAAATCGTTTCGGGTGATAAAGTTCGCCTGGCCCGGTTCGATCACGTCCGCGGTGAGCTCGTAACAGGTGTCCGTGACGGTCGCCGGCAACCCGAGCACTTCACCCGGCTCCGCGATTCGCAAGATGAGCGTCTTGCCGTCGGCCGAGGAAGTGGAAAGCTTGACGCGGCCGCTGCAGAGAATAAAGACGCCGCGAGCCGGCTGCCCTTCAACGAACAGAGTCGCACCCTTCGGATAAGCCGCTGAGGAGGTGATGGCGGCCAGACTCTTTAGAGCTCCGTCCGACAAGTTGCAAAAGAGCCGTTCCTGGCGATGTGGACAAGCTAGACAATTCTCAATAATTTCGAGGCCATAGGGCGTGCGTACGACCGAGCCGTCCGGTGGTACGTAGCCATCGACCCTGGTAACGAACTGAAAACGAGTGCCCTTGCGGCGCCAATCGGAAAGCATGGAAGTCACCCACCTATGTGATCTTTTACAAGAGGGGTGGTCGGGTTCCCGTGACCCCAGTCACTTTTCAATGTGACTCTCATCACCGACGCTGCGGCCGCTCCCGCGTAACAGTAGCGTGGGGCATCAGCCATGGCTCAAAGCCAAAAGATTCTCGACGTTCTGAAGGCGGAACTGGCTTTCCTCGAGCAGGGCGGCTACCGCGCTCATCCCCGTTATCCCTGGCGGCCGAATTTTGTGTTCGAAGATTCGCCGACCTGCATCAACTTCACGGATCGGGAGGAGCGGCGGCCGTGCGCGGAGTGCCATCTCATTGACCTTGTCCCGGGCGACCGGCGCGACGCCCATTACCCGTGCCGGCATATCCCGTTGACCTCGTACGGCGAGACGGTCAACTCGTTCTATGAATGCGGCACCGAGGAAGAACTCGAAAAAGCCTTAAGAGAATGGTTGCTGCGAACCATTCGCGAAATGGAAACGGGCGAGAAGGTCGAGGCGCAGGGCGTCTAGGCCTTGCGGGAAAAGCAGATCTCCCAAGACGCTGAGCGCAACTATTTTTGCCCGTAATAGGCGGTGCTGCCATGCTTACGGAAGAAGTGTTTTGCGTGAAGCACTTTCGAAATGGGCTGCGCCTTCGGGTTGGCCCTGATCGTTTGCAAGGCCATCGCGGCAATTTCTTCCACAACAACGGCATTGTGGGCCGCTTCGGCTGGTGAACCTCCCCAGCAAAAAGGCGCGTGCCCAGCCACGAGCACTGCCGGAGTATGCAGGGGGTCGCGTTTCTTCATGCATCGAACAATGGCCAACCCGGTGTTCTGCTCGTAGTTTTTCTTGATTTCAGGCGGCGACAGGGGCTTGGTCACCGGCACGGCTCCGTGGAAATAATCGGCATGGGTGGTGCCAAAACAGGGAATCGCCCGCTGCGCCTGGGCCCAAGCCGTGGCGCAACGGGAGTGCGTGTGCGCTATGCCACCAATTGCTCGAAACGCCTTGTAAAGGATGATGTGTGTAGGCAAATCGGACGAAGGGCGCAGCAAGCCATCGACGGTTCGACCGTCGAGATCGACAATCACGAGATCCTCGGGTTTCATGGTTTCATAGTTCATGCCGCTCGGTTTGATGACGACCAGGCCTTCCTCACGGTCGATCCCGCTGGCATTCCCGAATGTGTAAAGCACCAGGCCGCGGCGGACTAATTCGAGGTTCGCTTCCAGTACCTCTTCCCGAAGATCCTTGAGTTTCATGTAGCCCCTCTGGCTCCTCGAGCGATGCGCCGGAGACTGGACAGGACGTGTCCTGCCGCGATCGGCGCTGCTTCGCTCCGTCCAAACCCAAAATACATTTCGCGGAAAATCCCATAAAGTTCTTCGTAGACCTCGGTGGCCCTGCGGTCGGGCTCGACCACGCGATATTTCGGGCCTAGCGTGGCCTGCGCTTCCTCGATGGTTCGAAAAGCACCGGCCGCCAGAGCTGCAAAAATTGCCGAGCCCAGGCTTGTGACGTCCGACTGCGGGATTAGCACCGGCTTATTCAGCACATTCGCATAAACGCGGTTTAGTGTCTCATTTTTCGGAGGGATGCCACCGGTGTTAATTACGCGGTGGATGGGCACCCCGTATTCTTCCATGCGCTCAAGTATCACGCGTGTGTGCAAAGCGGTGCCCTCGATTGCAGCGAACAATTCATCTTGTGCGGAATGCGTCAGGTTCCAGCCAAATGTCACGCCGCCCAACTCGGGATTCACGAGGACGGTGCGGTCGCCGTTGTCCCAGGTAAGCCTCAGCAAGCCGGATTGGCCCGGACGAAAAGTTCCGAGTCCATCGGAAAGCTCTGAAATGGGCTTCCCGGCGCGGCGGGCGATCGCGTCAAAAATATCGCCGGTCGCGGAAAGCCCTGCCTCGACGCCTGATTTCGCCGGATGGACCGAGCCGTGCACGACACCGCACACACCCGGGATCCGCTGCGTTGTGTCGCTCATCGCGATAATGCAAGTCGATGTACCCACAACATTCACAACGTCACCAGTGCGCGCGCCCGCACCGATGGCATCCCAGTGGGCGTCGAAGGCCCCGACCGGAAGCGGAATCCCTGGACGGAGGCCGAGTTTCGCGGCCCATTCTGCATTGAGCGAGCCGGCCATCTTGTCGCTGGTTTCATAGCGTCCGCCGAGTCTGGCGCGCACGCCCTTGAGGAGCGGATCCACGGCGACAAGAAACTCCTCGGGTGGCAATCCGCCGAGATCGCGGTTCCACAGCCATTTGTGGCCCATCGCACAGACGGAACGGGGAACACCTTCTGCTTCGTCAATGCCACAGAGCACCGCGGCAATCATGTCGCAATGCTCGAGGGCGGTGAAAAATCGACCGCGCTTGTCGGGGTTGTGGCGCAGCCAGTGGAGCAGTTTCGAAAAGCCCCACTCCGAAGAATACGTTCCGCCGCACCAATCGATGGCCTGAAGCTTTTGCTCGTGAGCCGTCCTGGTGATGAGCGCCGCTTCCCGCCAGGACCGGTGGTCGCACCACAAATAATATTCGCCGAGCGGCTCGAGCCTTCCGCCAACCGGAATAACGCTCGAACCGGTCGTGTCGATGGCCAGCGCCGCGACCTGACTCCCGGGCAACTTCGCAGCACGCAAAGCGCGTTGCATGGCCTCGGTCAGTGCGCGCAGATGGTCGTCGTGGCTTTGTGTGGCGTAATCGGGGTCCGCCTTCGTGCGATGGAGGGGATATTCGGCGACACCGGAGCCGAGCCTGCCGCGGTGGGTATCCACGAGGGTAACGCGCACGCTCAGCGTTCCGAAGTCCACCCCTGCCACCATCGACATGAGTTTGTTTCCCCTCCCCCGCGGCTTCCCTGTCAAGGGCCCGCAGCCGGCCGACGGCAAACAGGAGCCACGATTCCTAGACGGAAGGCGCACCGTTGCGCCGCGAGCCTGGGGTCAAGCGTGGAGTACTGACACGCGCTGATTCTATGACCTTACGGCAGGTGGGGCAATCGGAGGTCGCCACCGACACGAGAGAGGCTTTATTGAAAGGAAGCCCGCCCTGGGATACACTCTAGGCGGTTAGCTGTGAGGTGGCGCGCGAAAGCTGTGTATTCTGCGTCTCTGGCAGGCATCCGAATGACGTCCCCACGACGAATCACAAAGCGCTTTGACGCCACCGCCAGCATGGATGAATCGCTAATTTCGTGAGAGAGGAGCCGTTCACCCGAGAAACAGGAGTAGTCCTTCGATGAGTTCACGCCCCTTTGTCATCCATTCCCGGTCATTACCTGAGGGACAGTCAGGCGAATTGCTGCGCTTTACGCGCGAGAGCGTGCAATGGGAATGGATGAGCATGTCGGCCCGGCGATTGAACCCGGATGAGAAATACGTCACCTCAACGAATGGTGAGGAGGCGGCGTTTGTACTTTTGGGCGGCGAGTGTCGCGCAAACTGGGGCGCGGGGGAACAGTCCATCGGCAAGCGAAAGAGTGTATTTGACGGGCTTCCCTACTGCGTGTACCTGCCGCACGGGCACGAAGTTAAATTCGCGGCGCAGACGAGGTGCGAAATTGCGGAGTGCCGGGTGCCCTCGACGGCGGGCCTTGAACCGCGCCTCGTCCGGCCGCAGGATGTCGCTTCCAGTCTGCGCGGGGGCGGAAACGCATCACGCCAGATTGTCGACATTATCAAGCCGGAGTTCCCCGCGGACCGTTTGGTGGTCATTGAGGTGTATACGCCGGGCGGGAACTGGTCAAGCTTTCCACCGCACAAACACGATGTGCACAACCCCCCGACGGAAGTGGATCTCGACGAAATTTATTATTACCGGATTGACCGGCCCCGAGAAGGTTTCGCGCTGCAGCGGCTCTATTCTCCCGACAAATCGCATGATTTCACGGTTCGCGCGGAAGACGGAGACGCGGTGCTCGTGCGATCCGGCTTTCATCCCGTGGTGGCCGGCCCCGGCTACAACATCTACTATCTGAACTTCCTTGCGGGAACGTCGCGAACGTTAGCGGTGACGGAAGATCCGAACCATGTGTGGCTGAAGTCCACGTGGAAAGCCACCGACCCGCGCCTGCCGCTGGTGAAGTGAGAACCCATGGCGGTGTCCTGCGGGTTCGCTCTGCAGCTTTCCCGAGCACAGAAGAATGGCGCCACCTGGATAAGCGCTTAGTGCCCCTAGCTTCTCTCGGCTGGCAACCGGCCCCCTTCTCGGGCATGCTAGGGCGAGTCGAGAGGCATCCTTCGCAAGGAGAAATGGCTCCATGAAAAGCCGGCTGACGATGGCACAAGCGATTGTGGCCTACTTGCGAAACCAGTTTTCCGGGCGAGACGGACGAGAACGCCGGTTCGTTGAAGGCTGCTTCGGAATCTTTGGTCACGGGAATGTGGCAGGCATCGGCCAGGCACTCGAACAGGACACCCAGCTGAAGTATTACCTGTGTCGAAACGAACAGGCTATGGTGCACACGGCTGCGGCGTTTGCCAAAGCGAGTTTCCGAACGAGAACCCTGGCATGCACGACTTCCATTGGCCCCGGCGCAACCAACATGGTGACGGGCGCGGCCATGGCCACGGTAAACCGGTTGCCGGTTTTGCTCTTGCCCGGCGATATTTTCGCGCGGCGAAATGTTTCACCGGTGCTGCAGCAACTGGAATCACCAAATTCGCAAGACGTCTCAGTGAACGACTGTTTCAAGCCCGTGTCGCGATATTGGGATCGTATTCAGCGGCCTGAACAACTATTGACGGCACTGCCCGAAGCGATGCGGGTATTGACTTCGCCGGCGGAGACGGGCGCCGTAACGCTAAGTCTCCCGCAAGACGTACAAACCGAGGCATTCGACTTTCCGGAAGAATTTTTTCACAAGCACGTTTGGGTGATTCCGCGGACCCGCTGCGATCGGAACTTTTTGCAACGAGCCGCGGACTGGATCAGGGCTGCGAAAAAGCCGCTCGTCGTAGCCGGCGGCGGGGGTTTGTACTCGGAAGCTTCGGAAGCGCTCGAAAAATTCGCCGAAGCGACGGGCATTCCGGTGTGCGAGACACAAGCCGGGAAGGGAGCACTTCCGTTTGACCATCCCCAGGAAGTGGGTGCCGTTGGGGTGACCGGAACCCCGGGGGCAAACATCCTGGCGCGCGAAGCTGACGTGGTCATCGGAATCGGGACGCGCTACAGCGATTTTACGACTGCCTCGAAAACGGCGTTCCAAAATCCGGACGTACGATTCATCAATATTAATGTGGCGGAATTTGACGCTTGCAAGCACGCAGGCCTGCCTCTCGCGGGAGATGCGCGCGTGACCGTGGAAGAACTTGGGGAGGCACTGGCGGGGCATCGTGTGGAAACGAGCTATGGCGAAACGATCGCAAAGTTCCGCCAGGAGTGGGAGAAGGAAGTCGACCGCATTTACGGGATGCGGAAGGAGCCGCCGATAAGCCAGGGAGAAGTGATTGGCGCCGTGAACCAGGCCGTTCAGCCGAGGGACACGATGGTGTCCGCGGCGGGGAGTTTGCCGGGCGACCTGCACAAACTTTGGAGGACAAGCGAACCCGGTGGCTACCACCTCGAATATGGATACTCGTGCATGGGATATGAAATAGCAGGGGGCTTGGGGGTGAAGATGGCTGATCCCGCGCGCGAGGTCTATGTGATGGTGGGCGACGGCTCGTACTTGATGATGGCGCAGGAGATCGTCACGTCGTTGCAGGAAGGATATAAGCTGAACATCGTGCTCCTCGACAACCACGGCTTCTCGAGTATCGGAGGGCTTAGCCGGAGCTGCGGAAACGACGGATTGGGCACCAGCTACCGGTATCGCTGCGGGGACAAGTATGATGGAGAGCCTTTGCCGGTGGATTTCGTTGCCAACGCGGCCAGCTTGGGTGCCTGGGCTACACGTGCGCGCACGCGGGAAGAGCTTC
>Ga0207862_1000086_pt1 | contig 23401 bp, 15 predicted proteins | sample LuqExpMetageno81_FD_187838 | JGI IMG/M metagenome (GOLD analysis project Ga0207862, IMG submission 187838) | Tropical forest soil microbial communities from Luquillo Experimental Forest, Puerto Rico - Sample 81 (SPAdes) | ecosystem: Environmental > Terrestrial > Soil > Tropical forest ... | reverse complement strand
GCGCTTCAGCGCCATTTCTTTTCCGCAATTCTCGCAATACTCGGTCTTGTTTTCTGCGTCCTCCGGGATTTCCTCTTCCAGGTCCTGAATGAAGTCGCAGTCCGGGTACCGCGAGCATCCGAGGAAGAACCCATGCCGGCTGATCCGCTCGAGCAGCTCTCCCTGCCCGCATTTCTCGCACTTCTTTCCGGTGGGAATCCCTGCTTTGTAGGAAACCATCTCATCGCCGGCCTTATCGAGGTCCACGATGAACTTCTCCCAGAACTCTTTGACCGATTCGCGCCACGGCATCTTGCCTTCTTCGATCTCGTCCAACTCCTCTTCCAGCCGAGCCGTGAACTTCACATCAAACACATCTTCGAAGCTCTTGATCAGCAGTCCGCAAACGCGCTCGCCCAGCATCGTCGGCGTGAAGCGCCCCTGTTCCTTCTTCACGTATTCGCGTTCCACGATCGTCGAAATAATCGACGCGTAGGTCGATGGCCTTCCGATTCCGTCCTCTTCCAGTTCCTTTACGAGCGTTGCTTCCGTGTATCTCGGCGGCGGCTCCGTGAAGTGTTGCTCCGGCCGGATCGATTCGAGCTTCAGTACTTGTCCTTCCGTCACGCGCGGCAGTGCCTTGCCCTCGCCCTCATCATCCTTTTCGTCATCCTCGCGGTCCGCGCCCACCAGCGGTATCTGGTAGACCTTCAGGTACCCGTCAAACTTCATGATCGAGCCCGTCGCCCGGAAGGTATAGTCCGCCGCCGAAATGTCGATCGTCGTCTGGTCGTAGACCGCCGGCAGCATCTGCGAAGCCACGAACCGCTGCCAGATCAACTGGTACAGCTTGAACACATCGTCTTCGAGGTACTTCCGTACGTCCTCCGGCGTCCGTGAGACGTCTGTTGGTCGGATGGCTTCGTGCGCCCCCTGCGCGTCCTTCTTCGACTTGTAGAAATTCGGTCTCTCCGGCAGGTAATCGCTTCCAAACCGTGAGGGAATCAACTCCCGTACTTGCTCGAGCGCATCATTCGAGACTTGTACCGAATCCGTGCGCATATAAGTAATCAGCGCCACGGATCCCTCTTCGCCCAGTTCAACCCCCTCATACAACCGCTGCGCCAGCGCCATCGTTCGCTTGGCCGTATACCGTAGCCGGTTGTATGCGGCCTGCTGCAGCTTCGACGTCGTGAAGGGCGGCGGCGCGTTCCGGCGCTTCTCCTTCAGCGTTACGCCGGCCACCTGCCACTTCGCCTTGCTCACCGCGGCCACCACTTCATCAGCCGCCGCCTGGTTCGTGATCTCGATGTCTTCGCCGTTTTTCTTCGTGAGCCGCGCCTCAAAAATCGGCGGCTCCCCCGCATCCAGCATGGCGTGGATGGTCCAGTATTCCCGGGGCACGAACGCCCGTATCTCCTGCTCGCGCTCAACAATCAGACGCAGCGCTACCGTCTGCACGCGCCCCGCGCTTAATCCCCGGCGCACTTTGTCCCACAGCAGCGGCGAAATCTTGTACCCCACAATTCGGTCCAGCACGCGCCTCGCCTGCTGCGCATCCACCAGTTGCGTGTCCACCTGCCTGGGCTTCTCAAACGCTGCGCGGATCGCTTTCGGCGTGATTTCGTTGAACGTCACACGGAAAATCTTCTTGGGGTCGATCGGCTCGATCTCGATCCGGTCCTTTTCCACCTTTTTCCCAAACTTGCCCTTGCCCGCCTTCTTTCCGGCTTCTTCTGCCGCTTTCTCCTCTTTGTCCCCGTTCTTCTTGCCGTTTTTTCCCGCTTCCTCTTCCTCGGGCACCAGATACTTCGCCGGTTTCGACAACACCATCGACAGGTGCGCCGATATCGCCTCGCCTTCCCGGTCCGGGTCGCCGGCCAGGTACACCGCCTCGGCCGCACTCGCCGATTTCCTCAGATCGTTGATCACTTTTCCTTTGCCGGGAATGATCTGCAGCGTGGGCTCAAAGATCTTCGGGTCATCGAGGGTCACCGGCTTTCGTGGCGGCCTCGGCCCTGCCTTGGCCCCCTTCTTTCCTCTCTTCTTCTTCGGCTTCTCATCCTCTTCGGGCAGACGAATCCCGATCGTCTTCGTCGGCAGGTCCATCACGTGCCCCACCGATGCTTTTACGCTGTAATTCTTTCCGAGATATTTATTGATCGTCTTCGCCTTCGCTGGCGACTCGACGATGACCAGTGAACGTGCCATGTGTTCTTTTGTAACTCCGGATTCTTCCGCAGGAAGGGCTAGCTATGCGGTCTGTGTCCTTCTCGCTACCTTGATCTATGTCTTGTCCCACTCTTCCTTGCTGGTTTCCAGATGCTCCCCGCTTCATTTCGGGTGCATCGTTCCTCGGGCGGGCCCTCAAACTTCTACCATCAGACCTTACCGAACTGCTTTCCCGGCTATGGCCGGATGATGCCTTTCCTTTCCAAGTCCAAGAGCGTAGCCAGAACTCGGCTGGAATTCAACCCACTGCTTTACACCAGCTCCTCGCCAGGCTTCCGTTCTCCGGCATCGAGTAGTTCGTAAGTCTATGTGTATGCTAGAGTTACTTCGTCCGCCGGCAGCCGATGCTGCGGTCCCGCCCGAACCGCCTCGGAGGGCAGAAAAGCCGCTCCGAGCGGGGTTGCCCGCTCTTCCATCACGTCCAGGGCGCTTGTCACCCGTTTTGCTCCCTGCCGGATCCGCCGGTTTGGCCGAAAGCTGACTTCCGGCGTCACGGTTCCCCTTGCCAACTACACCCACAACAAACGAGCCTCGAAAGGACGACGGGCTTCCGACCCTCTTCGGCCGGAAGCCCGTCTCTTCCTATGCTCGTCTCGTTCGAGCGCTCACCTGCCTGCCTGAGGGCAGGCTTTTGGCGCCAGGCGTCTAGTCGTCTTCTCCTTCGAAGTTGAACAGGTCAAACAGGTCGCTGATCGCCGGCGTATTCACCGGAGCATACACGTTATCGCCGCTCACTTTCGGGTTGGGCAGGTTGTCGCGGCTGCGATCACTGATCGTTGGCAGGTTCCAGTTCCGTTCGATGAACTTCAGGATTGAAACATGGTCGGAATAGCTGTGCGAAATGTGTCCCGGTTTGGTGTAGCGCGATACCACCAAAAGCGGAATCCTCGTCCCGTCGCCGAAGAAGTCCAGCGGCTGCACATATCCCGAATCGTAGTAGCCTCCGCCTTCGTCCGTCGTGATGAAGATCGCCGTGGTCGCCCACAACTTCGGGTTCGCCTGTACCGCTTCCACGATCTTCTTCACGAACCCTTCGTACAGGTTCCACTTCGACGATGCCGGGTGCCCATCCACCCAGCCGCTCGGCTTCACAAAGGAAACCGCCGGCAGCGTCCCGTTGGCGATATCCGTGTAAAGGTCCGTAACGTCCTTCAGGTTGTTGCTCACGAGGCTCGGGTTCGTCATGATCTGGTTCTGGTAGTTGAACCCGTTGCAGATGTTGCAGTATTGGTCGCTATTCGGGCCGACCTTGCCATAATTGAGCTGGTACTTGTCGGTGAGATAGGCGTCCCACTGGTCGTTGTAACCCTTCCACGACACATTGTGCTCAATCAGCACATCGCCTATGCTGCGCTGGCTCGTCGGCGGGATCGTGAATGGTGTGTTGTCCTTGTTCGCATCCGTATACGCATTGCTGCCGTCGGGGAAACGGCCCGGGTTGTAGTTATTCAGCAGGTAATAATGTCCCGGATCGCAATTCGGCTTGATCGGCCGCGGTAGCGAAGCCAGGTATTTCAGTATCTCCCCGACGCCCGGCTGGCTCGGATCGGAGCAATTCGAATACGAACCACCGCCGTACACGTTGGTCGAGCTGCCCAGGTTCCCGAAGCCACCGTATCCGTCCTGAATCCAGAAGTTCTTCGTTCCCGGCTGGGAGTTCGGGTTCTCGACTTCATCTACGGGGCCACCCGCCCAGGTGTCTTCGTTGTGTGGCGGTGTGCCGGCCGTGCCGTCCGAATTGCTGAACCAGATGGCATCGCCGAAGAACAGAATGATGCTGTCCAGTCCCGTTCCGCCCATCGCCGGCTGGTGGTAGTTGTCGCTCATTGCATAATTGTCAGCGAGATACTTCGTGTACGGGGCGTCACCCTGCAGCATGTTGTAAAAGCCCATCGCCGTTGCGCCTTCTCCCGTCGTCGCTTTACCCGGCGCATAGTCCGTGCTGAAATTTGAGGGTTGCGGCTTGCCGTTGTTGTTTGAGCCCACCGTTACTTCCGTCCAGGTGAACAGGTCCGCCAGGCAGCCGCTCGGGTTCTTCTTGGTCACATGCGATACGCTGCAATCCTCCTGCTGCCACATCTGGTAGAACCGGTGCACCGGGCTCGCCGCATACGAATCATAAGGAAAGTTCGGCCCGGTCAACTGGAACGGTCCCGGCGCCAGCGTCGAATACGGCACTGTGTTATGTACTCCGTCGATCCGTGAATCCGGCACCTTTCCAGTCAGTCCGGTTCCCCCTGTCAGCATGAAGTCATAGTAGTTCACCGTGCATTCGACCCGGCAATTCGGATCCATCGGGCCATCCGACAACCCGGCCTCGGACGACGTGGCTTCCCCCGGCGTGCAAATCCCGTTGTCCGTGCAGACGTTCGTGGGCCCGCCGTTCAGCGGCGCCGGCAGGTGTGAATAAAGTTCCTTCTTTTTTGGAGCCAGCTCGAACTTCCCGCCGGTCGGAACGTCCGCGACATACTGCTTCGCCTTGTGATAGTTCTTTCCGGGCGTGCCATCTTCGTTGATAATGTCTTTGGAAAGCAGGTTGTTCACGCTCTCGCCTGCTTTTGCTTTGTACGTTGCGAAGATGTGATCGAAAGTGCGGTTTTCTCCGACGATCACAATTACGTGCTTGATCGGCGTCTTCCTCTCTCCTCTATCATCACCTGCGTTTGCGTTCGTTGCTAGCGGTCCAGCTATGCTGAATTGCAGCATCGCGACCGTCGCAAGACTCATTCGGCCTGCATGCAGCAATTTTCTTATCAGTTTCTTCAATGGCATTCTCCTCTTCTCTTTCGAATCATTCCCAGTTGCGCGGGAATCTGAGCCGCATGACACTATCCGCCCGGTATTGCTCCCGCGTTCCTCTTCCGTGAATCCCGCGTGACACCCTGCTTTTTCCACTGCCTCTGGCCTTGCTGTTACGCTCGTGCTAGCATCTTCGCGTTCAACCTACCCGTTTCCTCACTCGTCCTCGGAGGATCAAATGAACAAACTTTCAGTTTCCGTCTTGGCCTTCCTTGGCTTGTTCGCCATGGTTATCGCAGCGCAGGAACCCGCTCCCGTCCCGAAGCCCGGTCCGGAGCACGAAAAGCTCGCCTACTTCGTTGGAAAATGGGTTTCTGAGGCTGAGGTAAAGCCGAGCCCGTTCGGTCCCGGCGGTAAGTTCACCTACACGGAATCCTGCGATTGGCTGCCCGGCAAATTCGCGATTTTATGCAGGGCCGAAGGCAACATGTTGGGCGGGGAGTATCGCGGGCTTAGCGTAATGAGTTACGACACGGCCGCAAAGGCCTACGTCTATTACGAGACCAACAATTGGGGCGAAAACGTCTATTCGCACGGTTCCGTCGACGGCGACACTTGGACCTGGAACAACGAGTCTCAGATGAACGGCAAAACCGTCCGCGGCCGCTTTATTCTCAAGCGCGTCTCGAACGATTCCGCTACGTTCAGTTTTGATATGGGATTGGGCTCTGATCCGCTCGCAAACATCATGCAGGGCAAACAAACCCGCCAAAAATAATTAACCATCGCTGGCGTTCATTTTGCCAGCGGCGCTGGTCATCCTGAGCGGCTTGCTTTTGAACGCCGAAGGGCCTCAGCGCCACAAATGACCACAACCTGTCGCTCGGATTCCGCCCGCCTCGCCCCTAATCCTGCCCGGCCGTGGCCCGCAACGGCTTCCACAATTCTTGAGGATGAATGAACAGGCTGTCCCGGTCCACGCGCCCCTCGACCGCGGTGCCTGGCAATTTCATCTGGTACTTCACCAGGCGTTCGTGGTCTCGCGTCTGCCGTTCCACGTTATACACGCCGTTGAACTTCCACAGCATGCGTAAAAAATTCGTCTGCCCGCGCATCGCCAGTTTCGCCGCCAGCGTCAAGGAGTCCTTCAGTGCCGTCCATCCCAAATGTTTGCGGTTCAGCACATCTTGCGTGCTCACGAGCTGTCGATAGAATTCCTTGAGCGGCAGCTTGGTTGGTAGCACCGCATGCTGCACGTCGAACAGCCGGTAATCCCGCGTCGTCAATCCGCGCGATTCTGTTCTCCAAGTCTCCGTCCCCGGATACGGCGTATTCACCGTCAAATGCACGATCTCCGGCACCGATAGTGCCCATTCGCGAATCACCCTAAACCGCTTCTCATCCCATCCCGGATCCGCGATGATGTTGATCGCCGCCGTGATTCCCAACTCTCGCGCGAATTCGAGCGCCTCGAAATTTGTGCCGAGCGTTACCCGCTTGCGGTGCAGCTTCAATCCTTCTTCGTCGATTGCTTCAAGCCCCAGGAACATGTACTCGAGCCCCAGCCTTCGCCAGTACCGGAATACCTCTTTGTTTCTCAGCAGAACATCGCCTCGCGTCTCCAGGTAGTATTGCTTCTTGATGCCCCGCTTCTCGATCTCCCGGCCGATCGCCATTCCGTGTTCCGCCTGGATAAACGCCACATCATCCACAATGAATACGCCGGGTTCCCGCACCCGGGCCAGGTCTTCTGCCGAAGCTTCCGCGCTCCGCAAGCGGTAATTCCTTCCATAAAACGTCCACGCGCTGCAGAATACGCAGTCCCACGGGCAGCCTCGGGTAAACTCGATCGAAGCCGCCGGATCCAGCACACCAATAAAATACTTTCTCCGGTTCGCGAGTAAATCGCGCGCCGGGCTCAACTGGTCGAGACTGTTCACCATTTGCGGGACCGGGCCTTCCCCTTCTTGCGTAACCACGCCCGGCAATTTGTGCAGTTGCTTCCGGTCGACCCGCGCGGCCTCCAGTAACTTCGGCGCAATGCCTTCGCCCTCGCCTTTCACGACGCAGTCAATCGCGCCGGCCCCGTGTTCCACAATCTCCCGCGCAACAAATGAGACGCTGTGCCCCCCGGCGAACACAAATGTTTCGGGCCAGCGCTCACGCGTCGCTTTCGCCAGATCAATTACCTCGGGAACGTTGGCCAGGTAGTTGAGCGAGAATCCCACTGCATCCGGGCGCCACACTTCCATCGTCCGGAAATAGTCTTTGTGCCTGCTTGCCTGCAGGTCCAGCAGCCGCACGGCAAACCCGCTCCTCCGGCACGCTTCTGCGATCAGCTCCAATCCGAGCGGCTCGAGGCGCAGGTACACTTCCGAATACATCAGCCCGCTTGGATGCACCAACAGGACTTTCCACTTTTCGAACGATCTGCCCATGAGGACGTCTCAGCCGTAGCCCGCGCTACGGTAGTTACCTGCCCCTTCTCGAACCCCTGGATTCCAATACCCGGTGCGGTCCGGGCCCTTATGAAAGGCTCAGATGCGGCCCCGTCCCCCAACGGTTTGCTGCCGGTCCCTCGCTTGGCCCCCGAAGCGTCACACCCACCACCGCTAAGTTCCCTTGCCTGGTGTATGATGCTGCCCGTTCGTCGGACCAAAATCACGATTCTTCGTCGCACGCTTCCTGTCTCTGACACTCACGGAGGAGGACAATTATGTCATCGCGGTTGAAAAAGGTCGGCTTCGCTGTGCTCTTCGCGCTCTGCGCTTTTCCTGCTTTTACCCAGATGCCCAATCCCTACGGCACGCCCATCAGCGTCGAGAACGCCAAGAAGGCCGCTGCGCCGGCTCTCGCCGAGGCCCGCAAAAATAACTGGAATATGGCCGTCGCCATCGTAGACCCCAGCGGAAACCTTGTCTACTACGAGAAAATGGACAACACTCAGCTCGGCAGCGCCGATATCTGCATCGCCAAAGCCCGCTCTGCCGCCCGCTTCAAGCGGCCCACCAAGGCTTTTCAGGACGCTCTTGCCGCCGGCGGCGCTGGGCTTCGCATTCTTCGTCTCGAGGGCACTGTGCCCGTCGAAGGCGGCATCCCCATCGTTATCGAAGGCAAAATCGCCGGCGCCATCGGCGTCTCGGGCGACACGAGCGAGCATGACGGCCAGTGCGCCCAGGCCGGCGTCGACGCACTGAAATAAACCGCTCGCCGCCGCCGAGCCATGAAAAGCTTCGCGCAACTCGGTCGCTACTTCTTCGCCATTCCGTTCTGCGTTTTCGGCATCCAATATTTTCTTTACGGCCATTACGCCGGCGGACTCTCGCCGCTTCCTCCCTGGGCTCCCGGCGGCGCTGCCGGTGCTTATCTCATCGGCGCATTCCTCGTCATCGCCGCCGTCTCGGTTCTGGCCAACTGGAACGCGCGTCTGTTTGCCGTTCTTCTCGGTCTCGTCTACTTGCTCTGCGTTCTGCTGTTTCACTCGCAGCACTTCTCCGAGATCATCTACAACGGCAGGGAACGCACCCGCGCCCTCGAACCTCTCTCGCTCTCCGGCGCTGCCTTCGTCCTCGCCGGACGCTCCCCTTCGACTGCGGCGACCGCGAGCGGCATCGCCGCACGCCTGGCGTGTTTTTTCCTCGGACTGATGTTTTTCTTGTGGACCGTGCTGCTTCACGCTCCCCGCGTCGTGACCCACCTCAACAACGGTGACGAATGGAGCAGTGCCTTCGTCGCGCTCGCCATGGCCGGCGCTTCCATCCTGCTGCTACCCTCGTTTTCTGAACGAACCTAGAAACGTGCGCGAGCGCCTCCACCTTCGAATCTATCTGTGCGCGATCACTTTCTTCGCAACCGCTCCGCTATACGGACAATCCATTCCTGATTCGGAAGTGGTCATCTCTACCGATCGTCCCTCGGTTGCAAATTCCAGCGTGGTCGTCCCGCAGGGCGGCCTGCAGTTTGAAAACGGCCTTCTCGTCACTCACACGCAGGGTCAATTCGTGCTCGATCTTCCCGAAACCAGCGTTCGCTACGGCCTTCTCCACAAAACAGAGCTGCGCCTCACCGTTCCCGACTACTACTACAACCTCCCGGACGGAGCAGGCACGACTTCCGGTTTCGGCGACCTGGCCGTCGGCGTTAAGCAGCAGCTTGGTCCGCTACTGGGCCATTTCAATCTTTCGGCGATCTTCTTTCTCAGTTTTCCCACCGGAGCTGATGCCGTCTCGAGTCACGGCTACGATCCTGCGCTTCAGTTGCCTTGGTCCCGCGCACTCTCCGCGCATTGGACACTCGGCGGCCAGGTCGCTTTCTATTGGCCAACGCTGGCCGGCTCGCACAACTTTACCGGCGAGACCACCTTCTACCTCGACCGTCAACTGACCAAGCCTTGGGACGCCTTCGTCGAATATGTCGGCGATTTTCCGGGGCGCGGCGGCTCGCGTCAACTCCTGCACTTCGGCACTTCCTATAAACTCGCGCCTCACCACCAGGTCGACTTCCACGTCGCGGTCGGCCTTACGCACTCCGCCCCCGATTCCTACGTCGGCTTCGGCTACTCCTTCCTCCTTTTCCCGAAGTGAGCGAGAAGCTTTTCTTACACGGTGGGTTTTATATTGTGGTTCATCCGGAAGAAATTCGTCGGATCGTACTTGTTTTTCAGCGCCACCAACCGGTCGTAATTCGGCCCGTACGCCGCCCGCGCAGACGCCTCACCCTCATCGGACAAATAATTCTGATAGGAGCCTTCGACGAGAAGCGGTTGCAAAGCGTTCCACGAACTTCTCGTCCACTCGACATTGGCTTCGGTCTCCGTCGGGCCCTCCCAGTTCGACCAGAACATCAGGTTGTAGGAATGCTTGCGGTGCGGAAACGCTGTGTCCGTCTCCCCGACGCGCGTTGCGGCTCCGTGCCAGTGCTCAACAAATGGCGCAAAACTGTAGGGCGACGGGCTCTTTCCAGCAAACTCCGCGATCCTCCGGATGGCCTCCTCATTCAGATCGCGGATGAAGTTTGATTTCACATAGGTCAGGCGTCCCGGCGGGAAAAAGGGATCGAACATACTCTGTAGCTGAACATGATTCATGACGCTGATCATATCCACCATCGGCGGCCCGAATTTGCGCAGCGGCTGGATCAGTTTTTCTCCTTCCGCCAGGTCTCCGCAATAACACACGGCGATTGCAAAGACTCGCGTTTTGTCCGGCAGCGCGAACGCGCCACATTGCGCGACAACCTCGTCCGGAATGGTCTCCGTGTACTCGCGGAAGAACCGCAGCACGGCCTCCGCTTTCTCGACGGGATGAAAGACTCCTCCGCCGAGCACCGGGCCATGTTCGTGCAAGCGGTATTCAAGTGACGTGACCACGCCGAAATTCCCGCTTCCTCCCCGGATGGCCCAGAACAAATCTGCATTCTCGTTCCCATTTGCGGTCAGCAGCTTTCCGTCTGCGGTGACGAGTTCGGCCCCGATTACATTGTCGAGCGCCAAGCCGTGTTTTGCGTGCAGATGGCCCCAGCCTCCACCGAGCGTCAGTCCGGCGATTCCGGTTCGCGACACAACCCCGAGCGGTGTCACGAGCCCAAAAGCCTGCGTTTCATGGTCGAAGTCGCCGAGCGTCAATCCCGTTGCCGCCCGTGCCGCTCGTCGCCCGCGATCGATCCACAGTCCCTTCATCATCGAAAGGTCAATCATCAATCCGCCTTCGCACACGGACTTCCCGGCGACGCTGTGACCGCCGCCGCGCACGGATACCACCAGGTTGTGTTCCCGCGCGAAGCATACGCTCGAGACAACGTCTGCGGCTCCCGTCGAGCGCACAATCACCGCAGGCCGGCGGTCGATCATGGCGTTCGGAATCTTGCGCGCCTCTTCGTAGCCCTCCTGGCCCGGGCAAAGCACCGAACCTCGCACCCTCGCTCTGAGTTGCTCGACGGCGGAGTGGTCCATGATGCTGGCTCCTGGAGGTGAATTTGGGCCCCATTTGTCCGAGAACCTGGTTCCTAGAGGAAAAGACTCCACTGGCCGCAGAGGATGCTGCACGCCTCTGTCCTTGTCAAGCCAATTCCCGTCAGAGTCTGCTCGACGGTCTTGTCGTCAGAAAGAATGTCGGCGGGCCGAAATTCTTTGATTTGGTTACGATTCGAGCTCGGTGAGTGGCGAACGGGGAGCACTTGGCGAGAAGTTTCGTTTGGGGTGAATTCCAATCCCTCGTGCCGGAAGACAAAAACGGCGATTTCCTCCAGGCCGGGACTCGCGCGGGCGAAGGTCTAGAAACTAGTTCGGCAGGTTGGCACTCCGTCGGGTGCGCCACGGAGCGTTTCGTCGATCCAAAATCTTCCGGAGTTGGCCGTGCGCACGAAACAACCGGACCCTCACCGTAATCGCGGGAATCCCGAGACGGGCAGCCACTTCCTTTGTGGAAAGCTCCATCATATTGCGGAGAAGGCATACGTTACGCAATTCCGGCGGCAGCTTGGCGATCGCATCGGCAAGGATGCGCAGTTGTTCCCGACGCCTGAAAGACGTCTCGGGACTCTCGCCCCAACCGCTCGCGCCTGCCTGATAAGACGCGGCGTGCTGGCATTCGTCGAGCGGCAAGGATCGATTGACTCCTTTGCGGCGAAGGAAATCAATCGCGCAATTCGCGGTGATTCGCATAAGCCAGGCACGGAACTCGTCGGATTCCATTTTCGTTCCCGCAAACTGGTCGAGTTTGCTGAAAGCTTTCAGCAGAGACTCCTGGCAAATGTCTTCGGCGTCCTCGGCGCTTGCCGTGAAACGGCGAGCCAGTCGCTGGAGCCTCGGGGTGTGCGGAGAAACGAGCGTGCTGAAAGCCTGGTGGTCGCCGGTGCGCGCCGCGGCCAGTGGCATTCGAATGCAGCGAGGTTCGCAGGGCAGTTGTGTTGAATCTGTGTACATGCCCGAGAGTAAGGGCATGCCTATTGCCAGCCTCCCCGAGCATGTAACTTTCTGAAAATAAAGGCGAAGTTTTCGCGCCAGTGCACAGCGGGGCGACGATTCACTGACCGGTTCTGGGACAAGCCGTGGCGAGAGCGGACAGTGGCAACAAGAGAAAAGCAAGACTCGGCCACGACGGGAAGCGGGCCTTAGCCATCTCTGCCGATTACCCACCAACGTGAATCTCGGCCTTCTTATTCGTGTCGCAAGGCCACCAACGGATCGACGCGGGAGGCTCGGCGCGCGGGAACGTAGGCAGCCGCAAGCGCCATGGCGAGGAGAAAGAGGGAAACGGCCGCGTAGGTAACGGGATCGGTCGGGGAAATGGCAAAGAGAAGACTGGTCAGGAAGCGCGAGAGGAGAAGCCCGCCGACGACTCCGAGGATGACCCCGGCGAGAGCGAGTTTCATGCCGTGGCTCAGAACGAGGCGCAACACTTGCCCGGGTCGGGCGCCGAGGGCCATGCGAATGCCGATTTCGCGTGTCTGAAGAGAGACGAGGTACGACATCACGCCATAGACACCAATCAGAGCCAGAACAAAACCGCAAGCCGCGAACGTGCCGAGAAGAAGGGTCTGCGAACGCGGAGGAGCGTTGACCTCGGCGATGCGCTGATTAAGCGTTGCGATCGCGGTGATGGGCTGGTTGCGATCGACAGACCAGATGCGTTCCTGAAGCGCGGGAACGAGCGGAAGGGGATCGGAACTCGAGCGGGCGATGATATACACACCAAAGATCCGAGGTGTCTGGAAAAAGGGAGCGTAGACCTGCGGTTTAGGGGAATCCTGCGGATCGGAGTGATTCGCTTCGCGAACGTTTCCGGCGACCGCGACGATTTCACCCCAGACAGGCTGCCCGGAAGAGAAGTCGGTCGACAAGCGCCTGCCGACGACGTCAACGCTGCCGAAATATTTTCTGGCGAGATACTCGTTGACGATGAAGACGGGGGTCTTTCCTTTCGCATCGTCGACGGTGAAGTCGCGACCCGTTAGCAGAGGAATTCCTAGCGTGCGGAAGAAATCCGGAGCGACGCGATTGGCGAGCGCAGATTGCTGGGCGTGTTCGGGATCCGTGACCGTGGCGTCGTTGGCGAACGTGGTTTCGGCCACTTCGTCGGACATGGGAAAGACGAGGCCGGCAGAAGCCGCGGTGACGCCGGGAGCAGCGCGAATGGCGTCGAGAACCTGCTGAACGTAAGCCGTGGCGGACTCGGGCGAGGCAAAACGGAATTTGGGAAAGTCGAGACGGAGAGTAAGGACGTGCTCGGGGTGAAAACCGAGATCGAGGCGGAGAAGTCGGGTGAAGCCGCGGAGAGCAAGAGTGGCGCCGATAAGGAGGACGGCGGCGAGTGCGATTTCGCCAGTGACCAGGAGTTGGCGGAGGAGATTGTGGCTTGCGGATCGGCTTTGCGTGGGGCCTTCCGGCTTGACGGCTTCGCTAAGGCTATCACCCGTCGTAATCAGGGCAGGAGCAAGCCCGGAAAGCACCGCAGCGAAGAGCGAGGCGCCGAGGGTGAACCAGGCAGCGGAGCTGTCGATGCGGATTTCGTGAAGGCGAGGAACGTCTGGAGGGAGAGCGGCGCGCAGTGCCTGAAGGGTCCAGGTGGCGAAGGCCAACGCGCAAGCGCCTCCGATTAAGGCAACCAGAAAGGACTCGACCGCCAGCTGACGAATGAGATCCGAACGCGAGGCACCGATGGCCGAGCGAATGGCCAATTCACGCCGGCGGGCCCAGCCGCGCGCAAGGAAAAGATTGCTGACATTGGCGCAAGCAATCAGAAGAACAAAGCCGACCGCGCAAAAAAGGACCATAAGGGGTGTGCGGGCATCCCCGAGTAGGTACTGCTTGAGAGAGGTAGCGTGGATGCTCCAGCCCTTGTCGACGTTGGGGTAGGACGACGCCAGGTTGGAAGAGATGGTGTCGAGCTCGGATCGGGCGCGAGCGAGGGAGGTGTGGGGGCGAAGACGCGCGAGAACGGAGTAGGCGTGGTTGCCGCGGTCGGCGAGTTGCTCCGTGGTGGGAATGAAGGCGGTCCAAAGCTTTGAATCGGTCGCAAAGCCTAGGGGAGGAAGCGTCGGCACGATACCGATGACGGTAAAGGGCTGGCCGTCGAGAGTGATGGCCTCGCCGATCACAGAAGGATTGGCGCCGAAATTGTCGCGCCATAAGGATTCGCTGATGAGCACGGATCGTGAGCCGGGCCGCATGTCGGCGGAAGTGAAATTACGGCCGTGAAGCGGGCGAAGACCGAGAATCGGAAAAAAGTCTTCCGTGACGGCAGTGGACTCGAGACGCTGGGGCTTGCCGGCGCCCGCAAGTTCCTTGGGAGAGTCCTCCGCGACAGCCAGTGCAGCGAAGGAAGCGGATGTAGATCGGAGATCGGCGAGATCGGGGAGGGAGAGACCGAGATACGGGAAATCAAAGTAGGTGCTGCGCGCAAAGACGTAGACCAGTTCGGAGGAACCGGCGAATGGTAAGGAGCGAAGAAGGACGGAGTTGATTACCGAGAAGATGGCGGTGTTGGCGCCGATGCCCAGAGCAAGAGTAAGGATGGCGACGGCGGCAAAGACCGGGGACTTGCGGAGTTGACGCAAGGCAAAGCGGCAATCCGGAGAGAGGGAATGCCGCCAATTGTGAATGCGCTTTTGGCGAAGCATCCCCGGATTCTAGCGCCAAGTGTGAAATAATTCCGCCTATCTCAGTACGAGGAGAGCCGATGACCTTTGCCAAAGCAATGTACGCGTTTGCATCGACCCTAGTCTTAAGCGCGGCGAGCCCGGTGCCGGCTGCGGCGCAGGAGCTGGCGGGGGCGCAGCAAGTGTATGACGGGACGATGCGGCCGGACGTGGAAGTGAAAACGTTCGAGCATAGTGATGAGCTGTTTCCGGCGCGGGTTGTGGAGCGGGGAAGCCGAACGCGGAAATTGCCGAAGGCCAGAGCGCCTCTCAAGAACGTGTATTTCGAAGCGAGCGGAAAACACTACGACTTGTTTGATTATTTGGCGCTGAACCGCGTTGCGGGGCTTCTGATTATGAAGAATGGGGAAGTCGTTCTCGAAGACTACGAACTCGGGACCGGGCCGGAGACGCGTTGGCCGTCGTATTCCATGGCGAAATCGATGTCGTCGACGTTGATTGGCGCTGCGTTGTTCGATGGCTCGATCGCAAGCCTCGATGATCCGGTGACGAAGTATGTGCCGGTGTTAAAGAACGGCGCCTACGAACGCGTCAGCGTGCGGAATGTGATTCAGATGGCGTCGGGTGTGAAGTGGAGTGAAACCTACACGGATCCGAAGTCGGATCGAAGGAAGCTCTTGGAAATTCAGCTTCAGGAAAAGCCGGGCACGATTCTGCCATTTATGAGTGGGCTGTCACGCGCGGGAGCGCCAGGAACGATTTGGAATTACAACACCGGCGAAACCTTTGTTGTGGGAGCGGTGCTCGAGGGTGCGACGCATAAACCGCTGGCGGAGTATCTGTCGGAGAAGATCTGGAAACCGTGGGGAATGGAGTTCGAAGCGCGGTGGCAGTTGGAGTCGCCGAACGGCATGGGTTGGGCCGGGGGAGGGCTGGCCGCGACGTTGCGGGATTTTGCGCGCATGGGACTGCTGGTCGAAGCAGACGGCGTGATCGACGGAAAGCGGATTGTGCCAGAAGGGTGGTTTGACGAAGCGGGAAGCGCAAAACAGATTGGCGGAAAGACCGTGGAGTACGGCTATTTGTGGTGGACGTATCCGAAAGGAGATGAAGTGCATGATGGAGCGTTTCAAGCGCGGGGAATTTTTGGGCAGCAGCTGTACATCAACCGGAAAGAGAAGCTCGTGATCGTGGTGCTGAGCGCACGCCCCAAGCCGACGGGCTTAACGGCGGTGGATGACCCGGTGTTTTTTGGAGCGGTGGTGAAAGCGCTCAGAAAGGCTCCGGAATAAGAAGAGCGCGGAGAATTCGACCGGCCGCATGGGAAGTACGACTCTCGTCGCGCCAAAAGGAGAGAGGCGCTCGGTCGACTCACAAGCGCCTCCTCTACTGCGTCAACGTAAACTGTACCTCACTGGATCACCTCCTTCTCGGCGAGAACGCCGATATCGACAAGGTGTCGAGTAAGCCGAGTATAACGCGGAATCGTCGAGAAGTCAGGACAATCGGGAGGGGCTGCGGCAACGTGATTTCGATCGTGCCCTACCATTTCGTTATTGGAGCGCCGAGCTAGGACGGCAAGGCGTCGACCGCCGTCAGCGCGTAGATGGCGGCGGTATCGGCGATTCTTCGCAGGTCGACGTATTCGTTTGGGCCATGGGCGACGGAGAGCAGTCCCGGTCCATAGGCATAAGCAGGAATGCCTTGCGCGACGTAGAAACGGATCTCCAGGAGCCCGGGACACATCTCAAAGCACGGCACTTCTCCGGTGACGAGCTGAATGTTGTGGGACAAGACCCTTCCAAGCGGGGCGTCTTCGCTTGAGCAGGCTGACGTGGCTTCCTGCAAGATCTCCCATTGCAAGGGAATGCCATCTTTCTTACAGCTCTCGAGGACGCCAAGCAACCTCGCTTTTTCCGCAGCAAGGTCTTCCTCGGGATTCACCCGACGGTCGACGGTGAACCAGCACTCCTCCGGCACCACGTTGAAGTTCGTACCGCCGCCGCTCTCTCCGCCAATCATCAGGATGGAATTGCGCGCCTGCGCCGAGCCGGTATTGAAGGCCGTGGCGCCCTGCTCCACCTCGCGCTTAAGCCGCGCGAGCCTTTCAACCACAGCGTGCATCCGCTCGAACGCGTTCTCGCCCTGATGCTGCAAACCAACATGCGCCGATTTGCCGAAGACTCGCACGCGCAGGGAAATCGCACCGCGGTTCGCGTTCCACACCACGCCGCTAGTCGGTTCCGCCAGCAGCATGCCGACGCCGTCGCGGCCCAGCAAACCCTGCTGTGCCAACCACGCGGTACCCCAGTCGCCGCCTGTCTCTTCGTTCGGAACGAGCGTCAGTGCAATCCTTCCGTTCAGGTTCGCTCCGAATTCTTTCAGCACCGAAATCGCGTAGAGCATCGCCACGATTCCGCCTTTCATGTCGCAGGAGCCGCGTCCAAACAAGAAGTGCTCTTTGCGCAAAGGGTGAAATTGTTCGAAGGTTTGCGCCGGGACAACGTCGTAGTGGCCGTGAAAATAGAGTGCTGGTTTGGCGCTCCCATAAGTCGCGAGAAGACACTCGGGAGCGTCCAGGGCGGCATTGGTCGAAACGCCGGAAACGAAACGTTCACATGCCAGGCCGGCTTGCCGCAGGTGGTTTTCAAGGAGGTCGACGCAAGCGCGATAATTTTTGCCCGGGGGATTTTCCGTGGGCACCGAGACGAGCTCCGCGAGCAGTGCCGCCATTTCGTCCTCGCGTCGCCGCAACCATGACCGAATTGCATCGTTTTTCGCCGTGAGCTTGCTCATCGGGCACCATGCTAGGAATTCGTTCCCGGTACGGCAAGCTCCATTTTGGTGCCCGTTCGGGCTCGTTCCTCTGGCTTGCTGATTGTCGTGCCGGAACCAGCTCTAAACGCTCAGCCGCTAAAACACGACTTGCAAGCCGCAGCGTTCGGCGATGCTTTTGCTGCGATTGACGCCCACAGAGCCGAAGAACATAATCCCCCGAAATGTCGGCTTCAAGACTCTCTTCATGACGTTCGCTAAACGACTTCGCGAGGGAGTACGTCGCGGGGAAATTACTTGCAGTGTCCGAATCTGGACGCGGCCCCGCGTCAGGGTGGGTGCGCGATACCGCATCGAGGAAGGAGAAATCGAGATAGATTCGATTGACCCGATCGGGTTTCCGGATATTACTCCGGAGCTAGCTAGCGCGCGAGTCTGGGTTCCTCGGTATCCTGGACCTGCTCAAGGTCGCGAAACACGGGCGCGGTGAAAACATTTACTTGATTCGCTTCCACTATTTGCGGCCACGCCCAAAGGGAAAAAGGCAAAGCAAGCCTGTTCAGCAAAAAAGCAAACGGTGGTAAGGCCGGCAAAGCTTCGACCGGCCTTCTCGCCGAATCAAGATCCGCTTCAAAACCGGCTCACGGATTGAATCGATGTACCTTTCTGGACGCCGAGTATCGGGTCTCGAGTCGTGCGCCGGTTTAGCTACAGGTGTTTTGCAAATAGGGCGCGCCTTCGATAACCGGGCCAGGATTGCACTGGAGTGCTTTCAAATACTCGTAAATCGCTTTGAGGTCGTGGTCGGACATGTTCTGCAAAATCGGCCACGGCATCACCTGGAGAACAGCGCCATTAAAAGGTGGCTCGAAGCAGTTGGCAGGAGTGCCGGGCGACGTGCAATTCGGGTGAACCTGATCGAAGTCGGTACCCTGCCTCATGATCTGCAGGAACTCTTTGAACGTGTGACCGCCTTCCGGCAGCCCGCTCTTATCCGGAGTCAGGTTGCGCGAATAAAGGTGCGGAACCGAGCCGACGGGACCGAAGTCTCGGCCTCCGGCCAGATAGGTCGCCGGATTGATTTTAATCTTGCCGGTGAAAGGAGGGGAAAGAAAATAGGGATTCCCGCTTGGGATGTAGTAAGTGGGCGGACCGGCGCTGTGGCAGCCATTGCAGTCCACCACCGCGTTCACGAAATAGCTGCCGAGTCCCACCAGGTTCTTGTCTTCCTCGTCAAAGTGGAGAGGGACGGGAGCGATGGCCAGGCCGCGGTGAATTCTTGCTTCTTCTCTATCGTCATCGCCTTCGTCATCGTGGGCTCGGACGCGCCTCGAGCTGTTCATCATGCCCGCGGCAAGAATCGCCGTAAACGCTGCGACAATTCCCGCGGTTTTCAGTAGCTTCCTATGTGTCATGGCAGCTTTCCTCCGTATTTTCAGAAATGGCCAGATGGGAGACTTGCAGGGGAGGTTATACCGGTGAGGGCTGCGTGTAAACAGCCTTCTCGCGCAAAGCCGTCCATGTAAGGAGCGTGTAAGGCACCTGGTGCAAGCGGAACTCTGTCGACGTGCTCGGATTTTTCGTTTAACCGGTATGGGGGCGAGCCGCCCCCCCTTGTAAGGCTCGAACGCGACGAAGGGGCCACGTTCGGCCGAACCGGATGGCGCATCCGGCATTCGCAGTTTGAAACCGCGACCAGGTGGCCCTACAATCCTCGGCATGAAGCCGAGCTTCCAGCCCCTGCCGGTATTTGTGTCCGTACTGCTTTTCCTGTTCATCCTACCCCTCGGAGCGCAGCACTGGTCGCTCGAAGATACACTGGTGCTTACCGACGTAAACGTGGTCGATGTGCGTTCGGGAGAAGTCCGCGCCGATCAAGTCGTCATTATTGTGAAGAACCGGATTACCACGGTTGGGCCGCGCAAGCCGACCCGCTATCCACGAAACACGCCAACGATCAACGGACGAGGGGCGTACCTGATTCCCGGACTGTGGGACATGCACGTTCATCTGGTTTTTGGCGACTGGTTTCCGCTGGCGCAGCAGATCACACTGCCGCTCCTGGTGGCCAACGGGATCACTGGCGTGCGCGATATGGGCAGCGAGCTCGATACCGTGCTGGGCTGGCGCAACGAAATCGAAGTGGGGCGACTGATTGGCCCGCGCATCATGACATCTGGGCCGATGCTTGACGGCCCGAAGCCGCGCTTTCCGAGCTCCATCGCCATTACCACCCCCGAAGATGGCCGGCACGCTGTCAATAACTTGAAACACGCAGGCGTCGATTTCATAAAGCTGCAATCGCTGATTCCTCGCGATGCTGTGTTCGCAATTGCCGACGAGGCGCGCCAGCAGGAAATTCCGTTTGAGGGACATGTGCCCGACGCAATGCGGGCAAGCGAAATGTCGGAAGCTGGGATGCACAGCTTCGAACACCTCATCGGGATTTTTGAAGGCAGCTCGCCGCTCGAGGACGAATTTCTGAAGGGCGACAAGACGGAGACGCGTTTTCTGGCTTCCTACGATCCGGAGCGCGCCGCGGCTCTCGCGGAGCTTCTTGCGAAAAACCAGACCTGGCAGTGTCCCACGCTCGTTTGGGAGCGAGGCGGCAACCTGATTGACGTGGCCGACTTCAGCAAGGACACGCGCGCCAAATATGTTCCAGCTTACTGGAAAGACCAAACGTGGAAGAAATTTACAGAGCAGGTAGAGAGCGAGTTCAATACCGATGATCTCGAGACACGAAAAAAGTTCATCGAGAAGGAACTCGAGGTCGTTCAACTGCTGCACAAGGCGGGCGTGCCTTTTCTCGCCGGCACCGACACCCCGCCCGGCGTCTACATTTTCCCGGGCTTCAGTCTGCACGAGGAATTGCAGCGCTTTGTCGCGGCGGGCTTAACCCCGCTCGAAGCCTTGCAGACCGCGACCATTAATCCAGCGCGCTTTTTTCACTTGGAAGACCAGTTGGGGACAGTCGAGAGTGGAAAAATCGCGGACCTTGTGCTTCTGGACGCCAATCCGCTCGCCGATATCAGCAACAGCCAGAAGGTTTCGGGAGTGGTTCTGAACGGCAGATTTTTCTCCAAGAACGACCTTGAGAGAATGTTGCAAGGCGTGGAGCAAGCAGCAAAGAAAGAGGCGCCGAAGCGCCGCGACGCCGTTTTTTGATTTACAAAACGCCAAGAAGTGCTGCGGGCGAATTTTCAACCGCACCGTTCTCTTGTGCTATCATTCGCCTCCAAATTTCTGGGAAAATCACCTCTGAGGGGCTGCTCATGATGCGAGCCAAGACTTCATTGTTGAAATCCCTGGGCCGCACACGGCGCGGACTTCCTTCGTGGTCCCCGGAAAGCAGGGTGACCCGCCCCGGCGGCGTGTTGCTGAGGGGCGCTTCGATACTTTCGCTGCTGCTGTTTTCCTGCTTCGGCAGTCCGGCGCAAGACAGGAATCCCGTCGCCAACGATCCGAAGGCTGCTGCTGCCGGTGAATCGCAATTCCGCGCCAACTGCGCGTTCTGCCACGGGCTTGGCGCGCGCGGCGGCGGCCGTGGTCCGGATTTGACCCGTCCACAGAAACGCCACGGCAAGACCGACGGCGATCTTTTTCGCACCATTAACGACGGAATCCCGGGCACTGCCATGCCGCAGAACGGCACAACCAGCCAAGGGGTGGGAATGACGGCGGAGGAGATCTGGCAAGTAGTCGCCTACATTCGGAGTGTCGAGAAGAAGTCCCAGTTGGCGCCGGGCGGAAATGCGGCGCACGGCGACAAGATCTTTCATGGGGCGGCGGGCTGCTCTACCTGTCACATGATCAATGGAAAAGGCGGACGGCTTGGGCCCGAACTGACGAATGTGGCGACGGCGCGATCGGCCGAGTCACTGGTCGAGTCGATACGCTATCCGAGCCGGCGGCTGGCGACGGGCCTGATCGAGAACACGAAGGAATTTCCCCAGGAATATGAAACCGTCACCGTTGTAACAGGGGATGGGCAGACGTTCAAAGGTGTAGCGCTCAACGAGGACAATTTCAGCGTCCAGATGATGGACACGCAACAGCAGATTCACCTGTTCGAGAAGGACAAACTCAAGTCCTTCGCGAAGACGCGCGAATCGATGATGCCGGCTTATGACGAGAAGACACTTTCGGAACAGGATTTGCGGGACCTTCTGAGTTATCTGTTTGAAGTAAGTGCAAAGTGAGGGACGCGACATGAGGCGGGTGACTCTGTGTGTTATGGCCCTGATGGCTTCGAGCGTGTCGGCTGCTTCGGCACGCGGGCAGGTTACCTTCGAACGCATTCTGAATGCGTCCGAGGAGCCGCAGAACTGGCTGACCTATTCGGGTGACTACGGGGGGCGGCGATTCAGCGCCCTGGATCAGATCAACAAGGACAATGTGAAAAACCTGGCGCCGCGGTGGGTGTACCAGACGGGCGCGCTCGGAAAATTCGAGACCACACCGCTGGTGGTTGACGGGGTTCTGTACGGGACCGCTCAGGATAACCGCGCTTTTGCACTCGATGCCCGGACGGGACGGCCCATCTGGCAGTATCAATATATTTATCCTTCCGATGTGCGGATGTGTTGCGGGAGGGTCAACCGCGGGTTCGCCATTCTTGGAGACAAAGTTTTCTTGGGAACACTGGACGCGCATGTCATTGCGCTCGATGCGAAGACCGGCAGCGTGGTATGGGACGTAACCGCCGTCGATTATCGCAAGGGATACAGCTTTACGCTTGCGCCCCTTGCCGTGAAGAACATGATCGTGGTGGGAATTTCAGGAGGCGAGTACGGCATCCGCGGTTTTATCGACGCATACGATGCCGACACCGGGGAGCGAAAATGGCGGTTCTACACGACGCCGGGTCCGGGCGAACCGGGGCATGAAACCTGGGCGGGCGATTCGTGGAAAATCGGTGGTTCGGCGGCGTGGATTACGGGAGTGTATGACAAGGAGACCAATCAACTGCTCTGGACGACGGGAAATCCGGCGCCTTCGAACCGGCGGGTGCAGCGCGAGGGCGATAATCTGTACAGCAACTGTTTGCTGGCGCTCGACGCGGACACGGGAAAACTGAATTGGCATTTTCAGTATACGAAGCACGACGAACACGACTGGGATTCGACGCAGATTCCCGTGATGATGGATCTGGATGGCAGGAAGCTGATCGGCCATGCCAACCGGAATGGATATTTTTATTTGATCGACCGCACAAATGGAAAACTGGTTCTGTCGAAGCCTTTCGCGAATACGACCTGGAGCGACACGAAGGATGCAGAAGGGAGACCCATCGCCAGGACGGACAGTTCACCGACGCTTGAGGGAACAAAGGTGTGTCCGGGGGCGGCCGGTTCGACGAACTGGATGTCGCCGACATTTGATCCGCAGACCCGCCTGTTTTATGTGACCGCGCGGGAGCAGTGCGACATCTTCAGCACCGCCCCGGAGGTAAATGAGGAGGGCCATGCATACTATGGCAGCGCGTATTTTCCGGCGTCCGATGCGGAGCCTTACTGGGGAGCGCTGCGAGCGATTGATCCGCTGACGGGTGAGCCGAAGTGGGAATTCAATCACGTATCACCTAGTTGGTCGGGAGTGTTGTCGACGGCGGGCGGGCTCGTGTTCAGCGGCGATTCGGAGGGGAATTTCATCGCGCTGGATGCGGCTACGGGGAAAGTGCAGTGGCATTTCCAGATGGGTGGAGCGGTGTACGCTGCGCCCATGGCGTACGCGGTCGACGGCAGAGAGTATGTGGCGATTGCAGCCGGCTCAGCCTTGTTTGTATTCACGCTGCCTTAAACACTTGGTTTACATCGGGGAAAAATGGCCTACACCGGTTTTGACTTGAGCGGCAGAACGGCTGTTGTGGTTGGCGGCACTTCCGGGATTGGTCAGGCGATCGCCCTCGGTCTCGCCGAGGCGGGCGCTGACGTGGTTCCGAGCGCGCGGCGCGCAGAAATGGTGGAAGCAACGGCAAAGAAAATTGAGGCGCTCGGGCGACGGTCCTTGCGAGTCTGCGCGGATGTGCTGGACCGCCCGTCGCTTGAGGTTCTGCTTGACAGAATCGTCGCGGAGT
>Ga0207862_1000085_pt1 | contig 23607 bp, 23 predicted proteins | sample LuqExpMetageno81_FD_187838 | JGI IMG/M metagenome (GOLD analysis project Ga0207862, IMG submission 187838) | Tropical forest soil microbial communities from Luquillo Experimental Forest, Puerto Rico - Sample 81 (SPAdes) | ecosystem: Environmental > Terrestrial > Soil > Tropical forest ... | reverse complement strand
GGGAGCCGTTATTCCAGAAGATGCCGTAGCCGTTACTCGAGAGAAGCAGAGGGACGGAAATGTTGGTGTTGTCCTGTGAGAGCGCAACGTCTTCGCCGCGGTAATTCCAGACGCCCGCCTGGTGCTGGCCGAGGCCAAAGAAGGCTTCCTGCGTGTCCCACATATTGGTGAAGCGTTCGGAGTGTAAAGCCTTCTCCCCGTTCACTTCGGTGGGAGTGAGAGTTCGGGTGTTCTCCTGAGTGAGCTTGTGCCGTGCGGAATCGTAGAAAACGATAGAGCTGTCAGCGCGGGTAACTTCCAGAGTGAGTTGCGAGGTGGCGAGAGTCAGAAGCTTGGAGTCGTCTGCGTGAAGAGTGAATGGGGCTTTGGCCCATTTCTTCTGGACGACAAGAAAATCGGGGCGTTCCGGAAGATTTCGGTCCAGGGAATAGACGATGTGGATGATCGAATCGGAGCAGACCTGGAGGCGAAGGTAACCGCTATCGAGGGTGAGGAGCACGCCGTCCGGGAGCGGATCAGCCGACTTTACAGGGTTGAGCGGGATCCACTGAGCCCGCAAAGGAGGAGCCACGGCAAAAACGAAAGAGGAAGCGAGGATCGCAGCAAGCAGCGAGTGCTGGCCAAAACGATATTGCATAGCGGAAAGAGGCCTCGTGTGCGTTTTTTTGGAGCGCAACGTGTTGATGAGTGGACTTTGGCATTTGTGGCGAGAGGTTGTCAACTTGCTAGACAGGGATGACGGTGGTCGGCCCGTAAATTCGAAATTAGTGATTGCTGATATCCAAAGGATGCGCTTGCGCAGGTAGCCGCGCGCGGTCAGGATATACCGAGCTGAAGTGGGGAATTCGCAACGAAGGATTACCGCGCCCTGGAGGGAAAGACGGAGCCGGTAGACGCAAATGTGAATTCGCCGACCCAAGGGCGTCGTGACGAAGTAATCACAATTCGAGCCGTTGCTGCTGATCGAACCTCCGACACCCGCTGACGTTTTCGATGCCGCCCCATCTTGATGATTCAGCGAGACGTGAACGAGAGCAAAGATGAGAACAGATCGATTTGAGGATTTCCACGGAATGAGTGTTCTCTCGCTCGAGAGCCGCCGAGCCGCGGAGATCGCGCGACTGATAGAGAGTTATCACGGGGTTCCAATCACAGCGCCGGCGATGAGGGAAGTGCCGCTGACGGAAAATGAAGCGGCACTGTGTTTTGCAGAGGAGTTGATGGCAGGGAGCATCGATATCGTCGTGTTTCTGACCGGAGTCGGCGCGCGGGCGCTCTACAAGGTGATTTCAGAAAAGCAGCCACCCGAGCGGTTTATTGAGGCCTTGCGGCACGTGAAGGTGGCGACGAGGGGGCCGAAACCGCAAGCCGTGATGCGCGAATGGAATGTCCCGGTAACCCTGACGGCTCCGGAACCGTGCACGTGGCGGGAATTGTTGCGAGCTTTGGACGAAATTCCGGGCGGCCTGCACGCGCAACGCCTTGCCGTCCAGGAGTATGGCGCGCCGAATCCCGATTTCCTGGATGCCCTGAAGGAACGCGGCGCCGTGGTACAGGCAGTTGCCGTGTATCAATGGGCGCTGCCGGAAGATACGTCCCCGCTGCGCGAGGCGGTGAGCGCGGTGACGAACGGGCGGGTGCCCGTCGCTCTTTTTACCACTGGGATTCAGGTGACACACCTCTTCCAGATTGCGGAGGAGATGGGCAGGCATCAGGAATTGCGAGCCGCATTCCGGGACGTGTTGGTCGGGTCGATCGGACCCTCTACTTCGGAGACATTAAGGCACTTTGGCATTCGCGTGGATCTGGAGCCGTCGCATCCGAAGATGGGCTTCCTGGTCAAAGAAGCGGCGGAGCGGTCAGCCGGGCTGATACCAAACGGAGCGGCGAACGAATCAGCTTGCTAGGGTGTTCGCAGAGGCTCGCGGCTGCTCTTCGTTAAGAGGAAGAGAATTCCTTGACGAACCAGCTTCGGCCGTTGCGGAGGCAATTGCCGGGAGAAGTTCCGCTGCAATTCCCGCCTCATGCAATGTCGTAATTTCGCGCTGTGTTTCGGGGTCACTCGGAATAGCGCCAAAGATCAGACGGACAACGCACTGGCCGTTTTGGGCCGCTTCGACCATTCGCCGCTGAATCTCCTCGCAGGCGCGGTCAGCCGGTTCGAGTTCTTTGGCCAATCGCCGAACCGCTACGTGCGGAGGGATAAGCTCCAGCACGTCGGCAGGTACCTGGTCGTCGTGGACGACCAAGTCTGCCCTCCGGAGGGGTTCCAACGTTCGAAGGGTCAAGCGTTTCGTGGGACCCGGCCCGATCGCGACAAAATAGATTTTCCCTGGCAGTGTGAAATGGCTCGTCATGGGTAAACCTCGCGCTACCCCGGTAGCGTAACATCGCCTTTGGGCCGGCAATTCGTTGAAGTTTTCCTTGAATAAATCAAAAAATTCGATGGATCTGGGGATGCGCTTGCGCCCGAGCCGTTCTCCGCGAGCGATCAGCGGGCCGCAGCGTGTCCCGCCAGGAAGGTTCGCAGTTTCAATGGTTCAGCAGCGGAGGAATAGAGCATTCGAGACAGCTCGAAAGTGAGGAGCACGTCCATTTTGGCTTCCGGAAGGAGGACAAGTGAGCCGCTTTGAATGGCATCCCCGGTAATGAGGATGTCGGGGATTTCCGCCGACCAGGCCAATGTATCGGTTCGCCCGTCGGCCATGACAATGCAATTGCGGTGCGCCTCGCCGCACGCATTTTGGGATAGGAGCTTCGCGCTGGATTCCGAGGAATCCGGAAGAAAACGCAAACGTATCTGGCGATAGGTGCCCGCCGGGATGGCCGCGCTATCAACCAGCAGTTCAGAGACCGAACCGCCGATAAGATCAATTTGCAGTGGCTCCGCCTTGAGCCGAGGAGCAATTTCAATCCAATCGGGCGACGCCAGGTCGGCGATGTCGCTTGAATGAAGTTGAACGCCTTGCAAAGTCACAAAGGCGTGTTGCGGGCCAGCGGCGACGCCGAACTCGAACGCCAACGGCTTAACCACTCGGACGCTCATCATTCCGTTGGTCTGCGGTAGCGAACAGGCGGGCGGAGGGTTCCCAGCTTTTATGATCAGGCCGCCGTTGCCATTATTGGAGAAACCGACAAAACAGGAATTGCCACAGCCGGCGACCATGGCAACGGAAAGAACAAGCACACACGAACCGCCACGCCGGAGAACCCAGGAAGAGAGTCGCAGGGTTTCAAGTCTGGACCGTGGCATTCGACCCTCCGTCGAATCGGCCCCTCAGGGACGTATTCTACACCGAAAAGACGCGCGTGGCTTCACTGAAGCAGTTGGTACCCGAGGAAGGAGCTTGCGGTGTCCTCAACGGCGATTCAACTCGATGAAACCAACGACAAGGCTAGTGAATTCGTCGGGCTTCTCGAGATACATCAAATGGCCGGCATCGGTTACAACCACACGCCGCGAGTTAGGGATTCCCGCCTCGATTACACCCGCATGTGCGTGAACATCGGGAATGTCAGCATCGCCCGTGAGGAGCAGCGCGGGAACATGGATTTCGTGCAAGCGGGGCAGAGCCGCTTGCGTCGGGCGCGTGTAATCGTCGTGGGTCAAATCGCCTTGAGGGGCGTCAGGTTTGCCATCGCGGTGCGGCTGTCCTTCCGCCGGGATTAAGAGTGAAATTACTGCAAGTACAGCGGGTACAGCGTGGAACGGCCGATGCATCTGCCACCTCCGCCAGAATGAGAAGAGCGCGTGGCCCGGGGGGAAGCGCTCCGGGAAGCCGGTGAGTCTAGGCCCGCTCAGTTGCAAACCGTAAAGTCGGTTTGCGCTACTTGAGGTAACTTTTCACAATTTCGATTACGTCATCGGCAGCTTCTTCGGAAGATTTCGAATTCCTGGGCATGTGGTTGCGGATGTGATCCTCCATGAGTTCCGCCATGAGGGAGTTGATGGCGCCGCGCGCGGCGGCGAGGCGTTGCAGTACGTCCGCACAATGCTCATCTTCGTTCAGGCCGCGAAGAACGCTTTCGAGCTGCCCGATGATCTTTTTTGTCCGGTTGACCAGATCCAACTTTTCTCGCGAGGTGTGCGACATTGCAATTTGAGTACCCTATAGGGGTATGGTATCAAACGCGGTCGCCACAACCAATAGGCTTTCGAGCAGGCAGAAAGGCCAGAGGCGGAGGCCCGACGAATGGAATCGAACCGCTGCGCCGAGCGAGTTTCCGAGTGTCTGGCCGACGGATTCCGCGCGCCGCCCGGGAAAAGGGAGAAACGCAAGCGAAGGGTGGACTTGTAACACTTCTGTAATGTCGCCACCGAATACTTGATGTCTTTTGTGACCGGAACCCTGTAACGCCTTGCGACAAATAGGAAATAGGTGCGGCCTTCCGGAGGAGTCTGTGGGATTTGAGGTCATCCGATGAAGCGCACATGGTGTGAAACGTTGGCTGTTTTGTTGATGCTGGGCTCGTTCTCGGTGGGTTGCGGTGGCGATAAGCTCGACCAGAAGGCGGGGGCCCCACCACCGCTAAAGGTGGAACGAGCGGAAGATCGTAACGTTTTTGAGGTGGAGCACCCGGAACGCTTTCCTCTGATAAAAGCCGTCGAGCACCTTAGCGCGCCCGAGTTGCGAGCTACGGGTACGGTGAACCCAGATATCAGCCGGAGCGTACCAGTAATTTCGATCGCCACCGGGCGAGTGGTCGAGATCAAAGCACGCCTTGGCGACGTCGTGCAAAAAGGGCAGCTTTTGCTCCGCGTGCAAAGCGCCGACATCGCGGCAGCTTTTTCCGATTACCAAAAGGCTGTTGCCGACGAACAACTTACGCGGACGCAACTGGAACGAGCGCAACTCCTATACGAAAAGGGCGCGATTTCCTTAAATGATCTTCAGATCGCGCAGGATACAGATGCCAAGGCCAAGGTCGACGTAAAGACAAGCGCGGAAAAGCTCCGCGTGCTTGGCAATCCGCACCTGGATCAACCGTCGGGCTTTGTTGAGATTCGCGCTCCCATCTCCGGGGTGATCACCGACCAGCAAGTGACCAATGCGGCGGGAGTGGCGGGTCTCGGAACGCCAAATCCGTTCACGATTGCGGACCTAACCTACGTCTGGATCATTTGCGACGTATATGAAAACGACCTTTCGAACGTCAACCTCGGGGAAAAGGCGGACATTCGCTTTAATGCTTATCGCGACAGGGTGTTTACAGGAATCATTAGCAACATTGGACCGATACTCGACCCCACCATACGTACGGCAAAGGTGCGCATCGAGGTGCGCAATCCGGGCATGATGCGGCCCGGCATGTTCGTCGTGGCTATCTTCCACGGAAAGAAAAAAGAGTCGCACGCGGCGGTGCCCGCGACCGCCATCCTGCACCTCCAGGACCATGACTGGGTATATGTGCCGGCCGGCAACCACAGTTTGCGTCGAGTCGAGGTGAAGGGCGGCCAAATGCTTCCCGGGAATATGCAGGAAGTCCTGTCAGGAATTGACGTTGGGCAGCAGGTTGTGGGGAATGCGCTCGAATTTTGGAACACGGTGCAACAGTAATGATCGGAAGACTGGTCGACTTTGCGCTGAACAGCCGCTTTATTGTCCTCAGCTTGGCCGTTCTGCTTTTCGTGTGGGGCGTTATTGCGTTCAAAGCGCTGCCGGTGGAGGCCTATCCCGATGTGGCCAACGTTTGGGTTCAAGTGATTACCCAATGGCCGGGCCGGGCGGCCGAAGAAGTCGAGCAGCAAGTGACCGTGCCGATCGAAATCCAGATGAACGGCCTGCCCCATGTGCAGCATGTGCGGTCGGCTTCGCTCGCCGGGCTGTCCGTGGTCAACCTGATTTTCGAGGATGATTCGGACAACAATTGGGACCGCCAAAAGGCGGCCGAGAGACTCGGGCAGGTGACTTTGCCGCCCAACGTATTGGCACAAATTGGGCCCGATTTCAGTCCCATTGGCTCGATCTATTGGTACACGCTGAAGAGCGACAATCCCAACTACGACGTGATGGAGCTCAAGTCCCTACAGGACTGGGTGGTTGCGAAGTACATGAAGTCGGTGCCGGACGTCGTCGACGATTCTTCATTCGGCGGCATAACGCGTGAATACCAGATTCGCGTCGATCCCGACAAGCTGGTGTCGTATGGGCTGAGCCTTGCACAAGTCGAACAGCAATTGACGAATGCAAACGCGAACGGGGGCGGGAGTTTTATCGAAGCCGGAGCGCAGCAAATAAATGTTCGTGAGGTCGGACTGGTGCGGGGCGTGCAGGATATCGAAAAGACGGTCCTCAAGACGCAGAGCGGCACTGCGCTGCGGGTAAAAGACATCGCGGTCGTCAGGCAGGGGCCAAAGATCCGCTTGGGTCAGATCGGGAAGGCCATTCATCGCTCGGATGGGGTCGTTGTGGACGACGACGACGTCGTCGAGGGCATCGTGTTCATGCTCAAAGGCGCGGATACAGCGACAACGCTCGAGGGCATCCACGCGATGGTGCAGCGGTTGAACGAACAGATCCTGCCGCCGGGAGTGAAGATCGTACCCTACCTCGACCGCGACGACCTAGTCCATTACACGACGCATACGGTGATGCACAACCTTACCGAAGGGATGATTCTCGTGGTCGTCATCCTTTTCATATTTCTCGGCAACGTGCGGGCAGCCGTTATTGTGGCGCTCACGATTCCGTTTTCGTTGTTGTTTGCGGCGATCTGCCTAAATCTCCGGCACATTTCGGCCAACCTGCTGTCGCTGGGCGCCCTGGATTTCGGCATGGTGGTCGATGGCGCGGTGGTGATGGTTGAAAACATCGTCCGCCACCTGAACCAGCCGACAAAGAACCTTGAGACACCGTTGGATAAAATCCGCGAAGCCGCGCACGAAGTGCAACGACCGGTTTTCTATGCCATCGGCATCATTATTACGGCGTACCTTCCGATATTCACCCTACAACGGATCGAAGGGAAACTCTTTAAGCCGATGGCGTGGACCGTGGCGTTTGCCCTGCTCGGCGCTCTGATCTTTTCGATGTTGATCGCTCCCGCCTTGGCGAGTCTGCTCTTCCGCGCTGGGGTTAAGGAGTGGCACAACCCGGTAATGGCGTACCTCACCGTCCAGTACAGAAAAGCGGTGAACTCGGCGATCCGTTATCGCCAGGTGACGATCGGCGCGGCGCTGGTTTCGTTCGCCTTTACCGTCTACCTGGCATTCGGCGGGGTGATCGGCTCGGAATTCCTGCCGCATCTCGATGAGGGTGCGATCTGGGTTCGCGGAACATTGGCCCCCAGCACAGGGCCGACGGAAGGCGTGCGCGTAACGAACCGAGCGAGAGAAGTCCTTTGCTCATTCCCCGAGGTGCCGCGAGTGGTGGCCCAGGTGGGCCGGCCGGACGACGGCACGGATACGACCGGATTTTTCAACACCGAGTACTTCGTGGACCTGCTTCCCAAAGAGAAATGGCGTCCGGTCTTCCACCAGAATAAAGAGCTGCTGATCGAGGCTATGAACCGCGAACTCGAGAAGATTCCGGGAGTGATCTGGAATTTCTCGCAGCCGATTTCAGACAACCTGGAAGAAGCGGTCAGCGGCGTCAAAGGCGCGCTGGCGGTGAAAATCTACGGGGATGATCTCAAGACCCTGGAGCAAAAGGGCGACGAGGTCGTGAACATCATGCGGGGAATCCGCGGCGTAGAAGACCTGGGGTTGTTTCGCGTTTTGGGCCAGCCGAACATGAACTTGGAAGTAGATCGCGACAAGGCGGCGCGGTACGGAATCAACGTATCCGACGTCCAGGATGCCGTCCAGACAGCGGTCGGAGGCAATGCCTTGACTCAAGTGCTGATCGGCGAGCAGAGATACGATCTTGTTCTGCGGTATTTGCCCGAGTACCGCGACACGCAGGAAGCCATCGAGATGATTCGTTTGCTGGCTCCCACGGGGGAGCGCGTCTCTCTCGCACAACTTACGAAGGTCAGCGTCGTGGACGGCGCCTCGGAAATCTATCGTGAAGCGAACTCCCGCTACATCGCAATCAAGTACAGCGTGCGTGGGCGGGATCTGGGCGGTACAGTGGAAGAAGCCATCAAGAAGGTTAGCGCCGGGGTGAAATTGCCGTCGGGATATACGATTGACTGGGCGGGAGAATACGAAAGCCAAAAGCGTTCCGAGCGGCGCTTGTTGGTGGTGCTGCCGGCGACGATTTTGGTGATTTTCGTGATTCTGTACACGATGTTTCGATCGATGAAGTGGGCGTTTCTGATTCTTACAAACGTGGCGATGGCACGACTCGGGGGGTTAGTGGCTCTGCTGGTGACACACACAAATTTCAGTGTGTCTTCGGGCGTTGGTTTCCTTGCCTTGTTCGGAGTTTCCGTGCAAACCGGCGTGATCATGCTGGAGTACATCAACCAGCTTCGCGCCAAGGGCTATTCGATTGAAGAGTCGGCCGCTGAGGGCGCCGTACTTCGGCTGCGTCCAATCATGATGACAATGCTGGTCGCAACGCTGGGGTTGCTGCCCGCTGCGCTCTCGCACGGAATCGGCTCCGACTCGCAACGACCATTCGCGATCGTAATTGTAGGTGGATTGATCTCCGACCTGGTGATGAGCATTTTTCTTTTGCCTGCGCTGTATACCTGGTTCGCCAGTTCGGGTGACAAGCTGCCAGAGCCGGAGCCCCAGGGGGTCCTGTGATCGTGCGGAGGGAAGTTGACAATGAAAAAAAGAAGTGAAACGTGTGCCCTGATTCGGGAAATAGGGATCGTTCCCGCTGTCAGACTGACCTCCGCCGAAGAAGCGCACTTCGCCGCAGAGGCCGTTGCGAGCGGGGGAATACCGATCGTGGAGATCACGCTGACGGTGACGGGTGCGGTTGACCTGATTTCGCATCTTGCTCAATACCACCCCAAGATGCTGGTTGGGGCCGGTACAGTCCTGAATACGGAGATGGCCGGAAAATGCATTGATGCGGGAGCGGGCTTTCTTACCAGTCCCGGCCTAAATTTGAAGGTCGTCGAGTTTGCCGCCAAGAGGGACATTGCGGTTTTGCCGGGCGCGCTGACACCGACAGAGGTGATTGAGGCCTGGGAGGCTGGATCGGATTTTGTGAAAGTCTTTCCGTGCGTGGATGTCGGAGGAGAAAGGTATATCAAGGCGTTGAAGACGGCGCTGCCGCAGATTCCGCTAATCGCCGCAGGGGGCGTGAATCAACAAACAGCCGGAAATTATATTTTGGCAGGAGCCTCAGCGATCGGAGTTGGCGGCGAACTGATTCCGGCAGAGGCGATTGAACGCCGGCAATCCAAGCGCATCCGGGAACTGGCGCTCCGCTTTTCCGGCTTCGTAAAGGAAGCACGAGAGCGCATTGAACCGCCGAAAGCTGTTCCCGAAGGAAAGTTCAGGAAAATTGAAGAGTGCGAAAAGAAATGACGGGCGCGTACAGGCGGCGGCCCATCCCGAACGCCTAGATGTATCGATCGCTCCGACGATGCATCAAGACGAGGTGTTGCGGCTGTCCGCCGTGGTGGGCTTTTGCCCGACCATGCGCACATTTACCAGTTTGTTGACCAAATCGAACCAAAACGGAGCGCCTAGAGAGACGGCAAATGCCGTGAGAATCCAACCAAGGAGATTGACTGCCCAAGTGCCGAGGATGGGCCACGGGAACTGGTTCCGCACATCCGCCAGATAGCTGGTCACTTGAAATCCCTGGTAGCCGATCGGCAGCGAAGCAAGGTTTGTTTCAAGATCCTGGCGAGCCTTCCAATAATTGAGATCAGCGCAGTTCGCACGATCGGGGCATCTATACTCCTCCGCCAAGGAAACCAGCTGAGCGCGAGTGGGGGCCGATGTCCAGAGTGCACGACCAACACGCAGAAGGTTGACGTTACACAAGACCGCGAGGCCGAGCCCCAGGAAGAGCAGGCTGACTTGAGTGTGGCGTTTGTAGAGACCGTTGATGCGATCCATGGTGTCGTCGTACCACTTCTCGACGGCGTTATTGCAAGCCGAAACATCATGCTCGAGACCCAGGGTCAACGCTTTAAGGCGGTTCTCGAGCGCCGAATCCGGCAGAGCCGCAATGAGGCCTGGCAAATCGGTGGTCTTAAGGTTATTCGCGGTCAGGAGAATGGATTGCAGCACCTTGTTGAATTGATCGGAAGGAATGTAGCTGGGGCGCGGGACGACCGGCGCACTGGCCCCCCTAAGCGAAGTTCTGGTTGGAGCAAAGGAAATACTCTGGATTAGAGGGTGAGAGAAAAAAGCGTTCGTCAGTTGCTCGTCGCCGAGCATATTTCTCAAGGCGATTTCCAGAGAGGAAGCTCGACGGGCGCTGAACGAGGCCCAGACTTCCTGGAGGTGAGAGGCAAAGATACTAAAAATCAGACAGACGGTGGCAATGCCGATTGCAACACCAAGAACCTTGTCCATGAGTCCTCCCCGTAACGACTTCGATGAAAAACAGCGAATTTCTAGCCCACAACGTGGTCCTTTAAGAGCGGTGGGTCAATGCTTTCCCAGTCAGGCCCGGAGAAGGTAATATCGCGCACGGGAGTCTCCTGGCTTAAAGTCCGCCTCAGGGGCGCGCAAAGGTTCGTGCTGAACGGCCTCACAGCCGTGAGGGAATGTGAGGGAAATCGAGGGTACTACGTCCGCAAACTAAATTTGTCTCCGCCCACAGGCACGAAGAAGATGGGCGGCAGCTTGCCACACGGTCATGTGCAAGTCAACTGCGGCTAAAGCGGCTAAAGCGGTGTAGCTGCAAAGTGAGAATGTCCGGTTTGAGCAAAGTAGAAATGTCCGGTTTCATGGATGGCTGGGGGGTCCATGGAGACGGAGCGTATCGCCTTGAGCCAGCGAGAACGGGAGCGATTGAAGGTGCTGCACGAGGTAAAGCAGAAGCATTTGACGCAGGTGGAGGCCGGCTCCATGGAATTCGGCGCTGCAGCCCACGCCGTTGCGGCGTTTACACGGTTTTAACAATGGGATGACTTTCGCTGAGCATGGTCCTTTGCATTTTGGAGCAAAAGGGTAAAATGAAAACACTGGAAACTGGAATTTCGCTCAGTCGAGAGGCCCTATTTTCCTATCCTTACGGCATGCTTCCCTCCGCTCAGAGGTGCCGTCGTTCCGGCGGCGTTCGTGTGGCCGTACGGGCGGGTGGGCAGCGCTATTGGCGCTTGTCGGCATGGGCCTTGTTTTCGGCGCCTGCAAGAAGCCGACTGAAAATCGCCAAGCGCCGGCTGCTGTGCCGCGCGGGGCACTCGAGCTCGTTTTCCCCTACGGGTCTGAGAAAGAAAAATGGATCAGCGACGTCACGAAGACATTCAATCAGTCGAGTTTCAAGACGCAGAGTGGCAAGCCCATATTCGTCAGGGCGCTCCCGATGGGTTCAGGAGAGAGCATTGACAATATTCTTTCGGGTCGCTTGCAAGCGCATATAGCCAGTCCCGCCTCGGCGGCGTTTATTAAACTAGGCAACGCGGAGTCTCGCGCCAAGACGGGAAAAGACCTGATCGGCGCTGCGGACAACCTGGTTTTGTCGCCTGTGGTAATCGCGATGTGGAGACCAATGGCTGAGGCCATTGGTTGGGGTAAGAAGCCAATCGGCTGGGCCGACATCCTGGCGTTGTCGCGCAACGAAAAAGGTTGGCAAGCTTACGGGTTTCCGCAGTGGGGCAGATTCAAGTTTGGCCATACTCATCCGGAATTCAGCAATAGCGGATTGATTGCGCTTTTCGCCGAGGCCTACGCAGCCTCGGGAAAGACCGCCAGTTTGACGCTCGCGGATCTCGCAAAGCCACAAACGAAGCAATTTCTGGCCGGCGTCGAACAGAGCGTCGTACATTACGGGAGTTCTACCGGCTTCTTTGGCCGCAAAATGTTTTCGAACGGGCCGGAGTACCTTTCTGCCGCGGTTCTGTACGAAAGCATGGTCGTTGAGTCGTATTCGCAGGCGAACTTGCCGTTCCCGGTCGTCGCAATTTACCCCAAGGAAGGCACGTTCTGGAGCGATCATCCGATTGGCGTCGTCCTTCGCGAATGGGTCAGCCCGGAGCACCGAGAAGCCGCAAAGATTTACATTCAATATCTGCTGGCGAGGCCGCAGCAGGAGAAGGCGATCCAGTACGGATTCCGGCCTGCCGCTGTCGACGTGGCGCTTTCCGCTCCGCTGGATACGGAACACGGAATCGATCCGAGGGAACCGAAGACAACGCTGGAGGTTCCGCCCGTCGATGTCATTAACGCGCTGCTGGAGTTGTGGAAGACTCAGAAGAAGCACTCCAACGTTGTCCTTGTGTTGGACACCTCGGGAAGCATGAGCGAAGAAAACAAGCTGCAGAACGCCAAGGTAGGCGCAAAGCAACTGGTTCAGATGCTGGGCGAAAACGATACGTTCTCGTTTTTGCCTTTCAGCTCAGAATTTCATTGGTCGGGCGAGGATGTTTCTGTGAAGCAAGGCCGGGAGCAACTGCTGCAACAGGTTGATTCGTTGTTCCCGGGTGGCGGCACAGCCCTTTACGATTCGATTGACGCAGCCTATCAGCACCTGGCCGCCGCGGCCGACCCCGATGCCAAAATCCAGTCAGTTGTAGTGCTTACGGACGGCGAGGACACGCAAAGCCGAATGAAATTGAACGAGCTCATGGAACGTATCAGATATAACGGAGAGACGCGGGCGATTCACGTGTTCACCATTGCCTATGGTAAGGATGCCAGGAAGGACATCCTGCAGAGGATTGCGGATGCGACGCAGGCGAAATTCTATGAGGGTTCGCCGCAGAACATTGTCGAAGTGTTTCGCGATATCTCGACGTTCTTTTGACGGCTGAAATAGCGCAAGCAAAGCGAGAGAGGTCTGACAAGCGAATGTCTGACGGTCCGCGATTAACGGCACTCGGAAAGATATTCATTTTTCTTTTCGTGCTCCTTTGCGGGGCGGGCGCCTACTATTTCTTTACTAGGGATAACCGCGCAAATACGAAAGGGAGGGGGAGCAGTTCCTCGGGAGGGGTGTTTGATTCCATCACCGGTGGCGGCGAGCAAGTGGAACTCGGGATCGCTTACGGCACCGAGAAACAACGGTGGCTGGAATGGGCAGTTCAGGAATTCGCCAAAACACGCGACGGCAAGCGCATCAAGGTCAATCTGATTCCCATGGGTTCGCTTGAAGGAGCTCACGCACTTCTCGGCGGAGACCAGCGTATCCAAGTGTGGTCGCCCGCAAGTGCGCTCTATAAGGACATTTTCGTTCAAGAATGGCAGGTGAAGTACAGCCAGAATCCCATTCTCAAGGAAGAACCGATTGCGCTTTCGCCAATGGTGTTTGTGATGTGGGACGAACGCTACCAGGCATTCGCGCAAAAGTATAAGACCGTTTCCTTTTCGACGATCAGCCAGGCACTCCAGGAGAAGGGTGGTTGGGATACCATCGCGCAGAAGCCGGACTGGGGCCTATTCAAGTTCGGGCACACTCACCCGAATGAATCGAACTCTGGCCTAATGACGATTGTGCTGGCTGCCTATTCTTACCAGAAGAAAACGAAGGGCCTGGAATTGAAGGATGTCGTGGACGTCGGCTTTCAGAGCTGGATGCAAGCAATGGAGCGCGCCGTAAGCGGACTTTCGAACAGCACCGGTAACATGATGAAAGAAATGGTTCTTAAAGGGCCTTCGTCTTATGATGCCTTGTTGGTTTACGAGAGCGTCGCGATCGACTATCTGAAGAATGCGGAAGGGCGCTGGGGCCAACTTCGCATTATCTATCCGGAATACAACGCATGGAACGACAATCCGTACTACATCATCGACGCTTCGTGGAGTTCGAAAGACCAACGCAAAGCCGCCGAGGCGTTCCTTGCTTTTTTGCTGAGCGAGCCAATCCAGAAGGAGTCGTTGACGCACGGTTTTCGCCCGGCGAATCCCAGTGTTCCGGTAAAGTTTCCAGACAGTCCGTTCGTAAAGTATGTCGACTACGGAATCAAAGTGGATCTTGCTAAGATTTGCGATCCGCCGAGGGCCGAGGTCGTCAATAATCTCTTGCAAAGCTGGCAACGCAGCCAGGCGAACCGCTAGATGCGTAGGCGGCCCTTCTCGGGGCGCGCGAAAGGAGAAGCACGGGATGTTTCAACGTCTTGTCAATCTCATCCGGGGATTCTTCGGACTTTTCGTCTCCGGCCTCGAGCGACAGAACCCGGAGGCCTTGCTCGAGGTGGAAACGGAGAACCTTCGCAAGCAGATCGCACAATACAATCAGGGCCTCGCATCGCATGCCGGCTTGTGCGAACGGCTGATGAGCCAGGTCAAAAAGCTCGAAAACGAAGAGCGCGACTTGCGGGCTAAAACTTCGGTGAATCTGCGGGCGGGCAATCGAAGCGCCGCAGGACAATATGCGCTTCGCCTGCAAACTGTACAGCGCGAACTGGATGAAAATCGCAAGCAGTTGGAGCAGGCGGAAACGACCTACAAGGACCTGCTCAAGGCCCGTGATGTAGCGGTCTCTAGCGCACGCGCCAAAATCGAATCACTGAAATCCAGCATCAGCGATATGAAAATGAAGCAGGCGATGGCGGAACTCACGGAGATGGCGTCCGGCATGATCAGCAGCATCGGCGGCTCGGGCGACACACTCGACCGGCTGCAAACGATGGTCGAAGAGGAACGAAGCAAAGCGGCGGGGCGGGCCCGTGTTGCTCGTGACTCGATGGACATGTCCACGATTCAACTCAAGGAAGCGGAGCAGAACGCTCTAGCGGACCAGGCGCTGGCGGACTTTGCCGCCAAGGAAGGTATCGCGCTGGAACCCTCGAGTTCTGCAAATTCGGCTGCGCCGGAGGGTCCGGCAAAGACGATGGGGCCACAGACGGAAAAAAATTGATGGTACGGTAGAATAAAGCCATCGTGTGGCGCTACCTGAAAGCCGCCTTTCTTGTGGGTGTGGATGTGCCCGCGCTTGGCCGGTTGCCGGTCAACGCCTTGGTCACAGCGGGCTTCTTTATTCTCGGGTTTGGTCACCCGGGCTTTTGGTTCCTCGGTTTGGCCGCCGAGGCCGCGATCGTTCCAGCATTGGCTTTCAACAAGCGCTTTCAGAACGTGGTCGATGCGGAAGATCGCCAGATTTCGACCGGAGACTCACAAGCCAAACGCAGCTCGCTCGTCCAGTTGCTGCCCGCCGACTACAAGCGACGACTCGGCGACCTGGAGCGAAAATGCGACAAGGTTCTTGAGGTTTATCGCAACGCCCAGGCCGAGGAGTATCTGATCGACACGAATCGTGAGGCGCTTGAAAACCTCAAGTGGGTTTATCTGAAGCTCCTGATTGCACGCTATCACCTGTTGACCGCAGGAACGGAGGACAGCGCCGGGGCTCTGACGAAGAAAATCGACGCATTGCAATCCGATCTCAAGAACGGCCAGGACACTCCGGCGCTTCGTCAATCGAGAGCCGCGACGCTCGACATTTTGAGGCGGCGCCTTGCGAACGTCCAGCGGCGGGAACAGTCGGTAGAAGAAGTCGAGAGCGACCTGACCCGCGTTGAGTCGCAGGTAGATCTGATCCTCGATAATGCCGCCATGCAGGGCAAGCCGCAAACCATCGCGTCCGATATCGAACTGGCCAGCGACCTGGTGAGCGGGGGCTTATTTGGTGAGGCGGAATCCGCCGTGGCGGATCTCGACCGCGACTACGGCAGGCCGCGGGTTCCGGGCCGAAGTGCAACCGCGGAGCGCTCCTGATGGGCACTCCTCCTCAGTCGCCGCCTGCTTCGGCGCGGGGCCCGGCACTTCCGGTTTGGGCGCGCTCTCTCGCCGATCTTTACGAGAGTAATGCGGCCAATCAGTTCATTATTTACGGCAACATCAGTGACCGCATGGTTCTTCCCCCGCCCCCGACGCCGCGCCTTGGTGGACTGTCGGATTTCCTGCTTGGCGTCTTGCTGCCAAGCTTTGACGTGGTGCTTAGCTACGACGTCGGAAATGGCATAAGGGTCGAGAAGGGCGGCGAAACATTTTCCAAGTGGCCTCACTTTCAAGAGAGCCAGAAAGACTGGAAAGCGCCGCGCGCCGCTGTCGAAACGCTCACGCGCTATTTCCGGTACTGCGCCAATCTCACTCGGTTGAACCAGCCGGCTACGCAAGTTGGCTGCATTATCAAGAACGCTGACCTGTTGCTTCCCGCTCTGCAAGGGGGCTTTGATTACGATTTGAGCGCCCTTGCTTCATTGATTCGCGATTGGTCAAGCGACGCGCTGCTCGCGAACCATACGCTCGCTTCCTTTCTGCTTACGGAGAACCTGAATGATTTGCACCCGTTGATTGTGAACAATCCACGGGTCGCGAGGATGAAAATTGAGCTGCCGTCCCCAGACCAACTTCTCGACGGTTTCCGCACAATCCTGCCGTGGTGCTCTGTCGCGTTGGCGGATTTCTCATCGGATCTGCCAGCTTTGGCGGAGCAACTGTCGGGCGCGACGATGGGCGCCGTCGAAAGTGTCGTCAAAACGAAGGAGCACCGCAAGGAACATCTGGCTTCGACTCACCTTTCCGCGCTTAAAAAAGATCTGGTCGAGAAGGACACCAACGGTCTGATTGAGTTCATTGAGACTTCGCGCACCTTAGACGATTTGTATGGTCTTGACAAAGTCAAAGGGTGGCTCCGGCAAGATATTCAGTTGTGGAAGAAAAATGACGTCGGCGCGCTGCCCAAGGGTTACCTGCTCTGCGGCCCTGTCGGTACCGGAAAGACGTTTCTGGTGGAATGCCTAGCCGGGGAAGCCTCTGTGCCCATCGTGAAAATGAAGAATTTCAGAGATAAGTGGGTCGGCAGCAGCGAAGGTAATCTGGAAAAAATCTTTCGACTCATCCATGCTCTCGGCCGGTGCTACGTCTTCATTGATGAAGCGGACCAGGCACTCGGCCGGCGCGAGGCGAACGGCGGGGACTCTGGCGTCGGTGGCCGCATCTATTCCATGCTGGCTGAAGAGATGGGCAGCAGCAGCAGCCGGGGGCGCGTCATCTGGGTTCTCGCGTCCAGCCGGCCGGACTTGATTGAGGTGGATCTGAAGCGCCCAGGTCGCATCGACGTAAAGATTCCCCTTTTCCCGACGACTACGGCCCGCGAAGGATTCGATCTGCTTAGGATGCTGGCGAAGAAGCGCGGCCTTTCGATTCCGGATAGCGTATTTCCGGGGCTCGAATCGCGGATTCCTCCGCTGCTCACGCCGGGTGCTGCCGAAGCTCTGGTAATGAATATCTACCGGCAGGTACGCACAACCTTATCGCCAATCGAAGAGGTACTGTCCGTCGTCCTTCGCGAATATCTAAATCCCATTGCGGCTGAAGTCATGGCGTTCCAGATCCAACTAGCAGCGGGTGAAGCTTCGTCGATCGAGTTTGTTCCTGCCCCGTTTCGCCACAAGGCATGAGCCCTCTAGGGTTTCAGCCAGCAGTCCCGTCCTTCAGCCACGAATTGATCGTCATTCAACTCCGGGTAGGCACGATAAACACGGTCAATCTCCTCCTTCTGTCCGGGACTGAGAGTTTCACGAGGATCCAGACACCAAATACCTTCAAACAGCCCCTGCCTTCGAAGCACTTCATGGGGACCCGCGATACAGCCCGCAAAATGGTTTGCCGGATCAAAGAACGCCGCATTGCAATCGGTTACCTGAACGTGTTTTTTGAGCAAAGATTGCGGCACAGGTGCGTCGGCGAGCGCCAGTTCGTGGCATTCCTTCAGGAGGGCAACGGCGCCCTTCGTCCAAACCGCCCAGTGGCCCAGTAAACCACCAACAATGCGGAGTTGGTTGGGCTTCCCGTCGAGGTCGAAACAATAGGGAGTCATCAGGTCCATCACGATGTTGTCGTCGTTGCCGGTGTAGAGAGCGATCTCTCGGCCCGACTCGGCCACGGCTCGAACGACATCTAGTGTGTGGTATCGATTGAAAGGTGCGATCTTTATCGCCACCACGTTCTCAATCTCTGCCAATTGGCGCCAAAACTTGTGGGAAAGCACCCGACCGCCGACCGCCGGTTGCAGGTAGAAACCGATAATCGGAACAATGCTGGCAATCTCTCTGCAATGACGGATGAGCGCTTTGTCATCCAAATCCCTTGCCGCGGCCAAACTCAAGAGACCCGCGCTATATCTCAAGTCGGACAACAGCCGTGCTTCACGCACCGCTTGCGAAGTTTTGCCACATATTCCCCCGACTCGCAGCATCGGCACAATTCGGCCGGTGTCCGCGCGGTCCAGTTCCTCGGCGGCCAGACGCAAAACAGGTTCAAACAGCCCTATGTGAGGCTCTCGAATTGCAAACTGAGTTGTGTGTACTCCAACAGCGACGCCGCCCGCACCAGCCGCGACGTAATAACGCGTGAGAGCCCGCTGCCGCCGCTCGTCCAACTTGCGGTTTGCATTCAAGGCAAGGGGATGTGCCGGGATTACAGTACCGGCCCTCAAGACCCGATGAAGTTGGTCGTCCATATTGTGGACCATAGACAGTCGCGGCGATTGCCCTCGCGAGCAGCTTAGAAACGGCCTACTCGCTCCTCAAAGTGAGTGGGCTTCGCGAGAGTGGGGCCGCCTCTGGTGATCCAGTCGGCGATCCAATCGATCATCTGTTGGACGCTCACGCGAGGACGGCCAAAGAGTTCGTACGACTTCGCGGCATTGCTTAGCAGGGCATCGTGCGACTCCGCTCCCTCGAAACCAGCCGGCCTCGCGAGTTTTTTCCCGAACTCTTCCGCAAGCTGACGGACACTGAGCAATTCAGGCCCCGTGATGTTGAGGACAAAGGGGGGCGACTTTGCACACCCGAGGGATTCCAAGGCCACCGCCGATGCGTCGGCCTGCCAGATTGTGTTTAGATGGCCCATCGTTAGCGACAAGGGCTGACCGGCATGAACGCGCTGCGCGATATCGACGAGCACGCCATAGCGCAGTTCGGTCGCGTAATTTAGCCGCAGAATGGCCATCTTGGTTGTATACATTCGGCTGAAGTGCTCGAAAATCCGCTCGCGACCGACACAACTCATTGCGTACTCGCCCGCGGGATTCAAGGCGTCTTCCTCTCGAGAACCCCCACCTGCGACGGGCGAAAGCCCATAAACATTTCCGGTCGAGAAAACCGCAATTCGGCTGTCCCTGTATCGGTCCGCAATGAGTCCTGGTAAGAACGAATTCGTCGCCCAGGTTAACCACTCCTGGCCCGTTGATCCAAATTTCATTCCGGCCATGAAAATGACGTTTGCCGCATCGGGAAGCTTGGCCGGAAAACTGGGATCAAGCAAATCGCAGCATACCGTTTCGATTCCCAACACCTCCAATTGACCCTTGAGCGACGGAGACGAAAACCGCGAAACGCCGATGACTCGCCGGTGCACTCCGGCAAGCGCCGAGGCCTTCTTCGCCATTCGAGCCAAGGTCGGCCCCATTTTTCCACCAACGCCGATGACCACAATGTCGCCACCGAGGCTGCCTAGTGTGCGGATTGCACCTTCGGTTGGCTCACTGAGAAGATCTTCCAGTTGCGCAACGTCGCGAATCGAGGCCGGATTGGCTTGCATGGTGGCCACAATTTCTTTGATCGTTATCCTTTCACTGGCAAGCGATTGTACTCGAATTATTGATCGCCCGTCTTCCGGCTTCGGGTATTCTTTCCGCTCGGTTTACAATTCTCCGGGAGATTTTCTGGGGATGCGCCTGCGCCTCATGACCGAGCAAGATATTCCGGTTGGCCTCCGTCTGAACACTCTTTCGGGATGGAATCAGACTGCCGTTGATTGGCACCGCTTTCTCGACAATAGTCCCAACGGCTGCTTCGTGATGGAGCACGACAGCAAGGTCGTGGGGACGGCGACTACCATTTCTTATGAGAATCGGTTTGCCTGGATTGGAATGGTCCTGGTGGATCCCGAGTATCGAAAGCAGGGAATTGGAACCCAACTTCTGAGGAAAACTGTTGAGTACCTTGATCAGCGTCACGTTCCAACCATGAAACTCGATGCCACTCCCTTGGGAAAGCCGCTTTACCAGAAACTGGGATTCGTCACTGAGTTCGAGATCGAACGGTTGGTTTTGAAGAGGCCGTCCGAAGCGGCTTCGACAGCGCTGCGGTCGACACGCACTCACGTCGGTAAGGTCCAGCTGGAACCGGTCGTCAGAATGGATAGGGAAGTGTTTGGCGCCAATCGCGGCTTTTTGCTGCGCTCTCTTTTTCGTGAGGCTCCAGAATTGGCCGTGACTGTTCGGGAAGATGGGGCGCCGCACGCCTACGCTTTTGGCCGTCGGGGAGCGTTCGCCGACCATCTTGGACCGTGGACGGCGACAAGCCGCGAGTCCGCGGAAGTACTGCTTAAGGCATTTCTGGCTAGGTCTTCACGCGAGACTCTTATCGTGGACTGCGTAAAGTCGAATGTCGTGGCCTGCGAACTGCTGAGCGCGTGCGGTTTTGCACCTTCTCGTCCGCTCACGCGTATGACCCGCGGCCCGAACACTTTCCGCGGAAGGCCCGATTTGATGTGCGCAATCCTCGGCCCCGAATTTGGGTGAAAATCAACCTTCAATCAGGCTAAGCTTCGCATCCATCGTCGAAAGCGAGATATCGACCAGGAGACGGATGGTCTCTACAGAATCAGGTAATTCCTCAAATGAAATCTATTACGGCTGGTGGATTGTTCTAGCAGCTTTTTTGAATCTTTTTTTTGTGGTTGGGATCATTTTCTACGGTTTTCCGGTTTTTTACCCATTTTTCGTAGAATCTCTTGGCTTCACGAGGGCCCAGGTCACGCAGGGCTTCTTTCTCGGATTTCTCTTCGCCGGACCCCCATTTGGCGTATTTGCGGGAACACTGATTGATCGCATTGGTGCGCGGCATGTAATTCTGGCGGGAGTGGGGCTGGTCGCACTGCCCTTATTGCTGATGGGTTCGATGAATCACTTCTGGCAGTTTGAGTTTCTTTGCATCGTGGAGGTGATTGGGTTCGTATTGGCGGGGCCAATCGCGAATCAAGTGTTGATCGCACGTTGGTTCCTTCGCCGCCGCGGCCGGGCAATGGGATACGCTTATTTGGGACTCGGCTTAGGCGGCGTGATTGCGCCGATGCTCATCAATTTTTTGGCGCGTACTTTCGGCTGGCGCCACGGACTCGAGATAGTTGGATCAACTATCTTAGTTGGGCTGTTGCCCATAGGGATTTGGGTCACGCGTTCTTCGCCTGGAGAATACGGAGTTATTCCCGAGGAGTTCGAACAAGGCGAACTGGCGAAAGGGAAGTCGGTGGCGTTAGTTGCGCCTCGCATCGGGGTGTTTGAGGCACTTCGCTCAGCTCCTTTTTGGCTTATACTCTCGGGATCATCTTTGGCTATCGGCGCAATTGGCGCTGTGATTCAGCATTTTATTTTGTTTCTCAAGGACGTCGGTTACTCGGCTACAGCTGCGTCACGCTATTCCTCGATCCTGCTGGCAGCTAGCCTGGCAGGCCGCGTGATCGTTGGCTACCTCGCAGATCGTTTTCGGAAGTCGTACATCATGGCGTTCTTTTATTTCTTGATCGGCGCGTCTGTATTGTTGCTTGCTCATTCTCATTCGCCCATTACTTTGTGGGCCTTTGCTCTTGTGTTCGGCTTCGCGATGGGCGCGGACTATATGCTCATTCCGCTAGTGACTTCAGAGTGTTTCGGCACGGCTTCGCTGGGCAAGCTTCTCGCACTTATAATCATGGGATACTCGATCGGCCAGTGGGCGGGACCGTGGCTTGTAGGCAGGATCTTTGACACACAGCACAGCTACGACCTGGCCTGGAAAATCATCGCCGTGAGTGGCGTGCTCGGAGCCGTGGCAATTTTGGCTGTGCGACCCACTCACGGTTCACCGGGATTGAACAAAACTGCCAGAAGGGAATAGGCGCGACTGGGCGTGAGATCCGTCAAGGGCGTCGGGCGGCTCACTTGCGCCGCAGATCAAACACTTCCTTTGACTCTTTGCCGTGGTCCACGAAGGTCCATTCTTCGGTGTGGTGGTTCGCGTCGATCATCGAAAACACTACGCGTTGCATGTGACCGTCGTCGGCGTGAGCGAGGTTCGTGGCATCGAGAAAGTCAAAGGTGAATACTCGGCCGTCGGGCGAAAAAGTCGCCAGCATGCGCGGCTGATTTCCGGCGCCGCAGTAGTGCGTGAGCAGCAAACGTCCGGGGCCGTCCATATGAATCATGCTGATCATATGTTCCTGGCCTTCGATTTCGCTGAGCAGCGCGGTTCCTCCGCCGGTCAGCCGGAAAGAAACGGCCACAGGCTGGTCGCCGTTCGCCTTGCCCTCCCACCGGCCGGCCAGTGATTTGAGTTGCTCAAACGCGGCTTGCGCATTGGGTCGCGCCACGATCGCGGCTGGGATGGAGATCAGTAATAACGCGAGAAGAGCCCGGGGATGGTTGACCATGAGTTCGTTCCTTTCTTCTTGGAGAGTTTTCGTGCAGCAGAATTCTTCTTCCCGATGGACGCCTGCAACTCCTGTGCAGGCTGTGCTTCGACGAAGGTCTTCGGGTTCAAGGGATGCGTCTCCCAGAATGCACGATATTGACTGACCCAGGAGTCCGCGGAGCGCGGGAGGTTGGCATTGAGATCAGAGACGCGGAGCCGCCGGTCGCGCTGCTCGTGAACGAGGCGCGCGCGCCGGAGAAAGCGCAGGTTTGGAAATTGCCGGGCGCGACACTGGAAGTGCCTGAGCGATGCGACCGGCGGCCATGCCCCCGCTGCGTAGCATGTCCAGAACCGCCCGGCGGGTGGGATCGGCCAGAGGATTGAATGTCGCGAAGAATATGTAACCATAAGGTCACGAATGATGCGTAACTGTACGGTTTCGCATTGTCGGTGTCAAGTTCTGTTTGGGCCTGTTGGCTCACCCAGTTGGGGTTCTTGGCCATCATTTGAAAGATGAGATCCCGAACCTCTTTCGGTGTTGTCTTCTACCGATGGGCTTTCTGACCTTCGAAGTGGCTCTCCAGTACGAACGGAAGCCCGCGCGGTGCTTTCCGCTGATTTTTCTAAGCCGAGCAAAATCAATAGGCTGCAAAACGGAAAAGATTCGCGCCGCATCTGGCCCACACGCACATCCCAACCAGGCCCTGTCGAGGAGGACTGGTAGAGGACCCTAGAAAAACAGCTGCTGGAGCCCGGGTGAGAATCTGTAAAAGGGATGTCGAAATGGGCGGGGGCTGTGCGACTAACCTATGGATGGCTTAGGCCGTCCAGATGCATAAAGGGAGAAAACTCGGAAATACCTCCGATTTGGGTACGAGTGTCCGGACAGCGGGGGTTATCTCAATGCCTCTAGAGTGACTTAACTGTGACGGTTAAAATTGACAGGAAGGCTGCAGCTTTGGCGGAATAGGGGTGAAAGCATGTCATTCGTCCGTGACCTCAAATTTGCGGTTCAATCGTTAACGCGTACTCCAGGCCTTGCCTGCGCCGTAATCCTGACACTGGCGCTCGGCATCGGCGCCAATGCGGCGATCTTCACCTTGGTGCGCGGGGTGCTGCTGCGACCGCTGGTAAACCGCGGCGAAGATCGCCTGATTTACATTCGACAGAGCGCCCTTGGCATCGGGG
>Ga0207862_1000084_pt1 | contig 23746 bp, 18 predicted proteins | sample LuqExpMetageno81_FD_187838 | JGI IMG/M metagenome (GOLD analysis project Ga0207862, IMG submission 187838) | Tropical forest soil microbial communities from Luquillo Experimental Forest, Puerto Rico - Sample 81 (SPAdes) | ecosystem: Environmental > Terrestrial > Soil > Tropical forest ... | reverse complement strand
CGGCCGGAAAGGCGATAGAGTGCCCCACTTCCACTCGATGAGGAGAACTAGCGCCTTTCCGGCCGTTGAGGAGTAAGGAGGTCTCGAGGAGGGAGTCAACACGAAAAGTTCAAGGAAAGGGCAACGTAGTCGTCGCGGGGTTGGCGGCTCAGTAGGCGTTTTTGTCGGTGAAGCCGCGGACGAGGGTCAGCAGGACAATGAGGAGATCGAAGGACAGAGTCCAGTTACGGACGTAGTAGAGATCGTATTCGACGCGTTTTTCGATGGATGTGTCGCCTCGCCAGCCGTTGACTTGCGCCCAGCCGGTTATGCCCACTTTTAGATAGTGACGCGAATTGTAGTTCCCTACCGAATGCATAAATTTCTGAACGAGCACGGGGCGTTCGGGACGCGGGCCGACGACGCTCATATCGCCTTTGAGGACATTGAAGAATTGGGGAAGCTCGTCGAGACCGGTGCGGCGAAGGATGCGGCCGATGGGAGTGCAACGGGGATCACCTTTGACCGTCCAGCGAGAATCGCTTTCGGCACGATGAGAAACGGTCATGGTTCGGAATTTGTACATAGGAAAAAGCTTGCCGTTCAAGCCCACGCGTTCTTGAACGAAGATGACTGGACCGGGAGAACTGAGACGCACAGCGACAGCGATAAACACAAGGAGCGGACAGGTGAGCAGTAGAACGGCGGAGGAAAACGCGAGATCGAAAGCGCGCTTGGGGATGACGTAGAGAATGGATTCGGCGGGAGACTCCTGAAGGTCGAGGAGAAGCAGATCACCGAGGGTGAAGAGACGCGGATGGAGGAGCAATTCACCGAAGTCCAGGACCAGACGAACGGGAACGCAAACAGGCGCGAGCTGAGCGCGGATCTGCGGAAGATCTGCGAGAAGATGTGGGGGAATGGCGATGACGACGTCGGTGAAATCGTTGCCGATGGCGAGCTTTTGGACGTCCGAGATGTCGTAGACGGGCGCGTTTTCGACGACGCAGGCTTGGCCGGGAAGTTTGAGATAGGCTCTCACGTGGCAGGGGCTCAGCTTATCGGAATCGAGAGATTGCGCGACGCGGATAGCGAGGCGGTCGGTGCCCACGATTAGGACACGCGCGGCGGCTTTTTCGCGGGAGTGATGCGGATTCCAGAGATGGCGGAAAGCGGCGTCAGCGGCGAATGTGAGTGTGGGAAGGATGGGGCCGCTGAGCCAGATGAAGATGCGCGAGAACGTGGTGGCGCGATAGAAGAAAACCGCCGAGAGGACGATGGCGTAGGTCATGAGGGAGGCGAAGAGGATGCCGCGAGCTTTGTTGGTGACGGCGAGACGGTTTTCGAGAGAAGTGACGCCGTAGTGTTCGGTGAAGATGGCCCACAGGCAGGTAGTGAAGAGAAGAAGGGCGAAATAGGAAGCGGGCTCAGCGTCGGTCGAGATGCGCGGGAGAAGATTGGTCGCGAAGCGGAGGTAGGCGGCGAGGGCAAAAGAGAACAAGGGCATGAGAAAGACGATGAGAGTGAGGGCGAACTGCGCGCATTTGAGACGGCCGCGGATCATAGGGGCGGAACTCCTGACCGCGCCGGACTGTTGGGGCCGGCGTGAAATTCGGCCCATCTTTCAGCTAGGTGATGGCGGAATTTTTGCTGGAAGTGCATTGGGGAAAAGCGCTCGGATTGTTTTTGGATGAAAAAGGGAGAGAACCGGTGTTCGACGGACTCGAAAACGAGGATGCCGTCGGCGAGGGATTGCGGGGATTGTTCACGGAAGAACACGCCGGAGGAGCTTTCGACGGCGGGGTTGGAGGCGTCAGCCGGAAAAGCATTGATGCTTTCGGTGGCGCCGCCACGAGCGAAGGCGATTACGGGCCGGCCAAAGGATAGAGCTTCGACGGGAACGATGCCGAAGTCTTCCTCGGCGGGAAAAACGAGCGCCCGACAGTGCGCGTATTGTTTGTGCAATTCCTCATCGGAGAGCGCACCGCAAAAGTGAATGGTCGGGCCGGCTAATTTTTTCAGACGAGAATATTGTTCTCCGGTGCCGACGATGTGGAGGCGACGGCCGAGACGATTGCAGGCCGTGATAGCGAGATCGAAGCGCTTGTAGTCCACGAGTTGACCCGCGGCGAGGTAGTAGTCGCCGGGACGATCGGCGAGGTAACCGGCTTGAACGTTGACGGGCGGGTGGATGACGGCCGCGTCGCGGCGATAAAGCTTGCGGATGCGCGTGGCGACGTTGTGTGAATTGGCGATGAAATAATCGACGCGATTGGAGGATGCAACGTCCCACAAGCGAAGATAGTGAGAGGCAAGGCCGAAGGCCGAGCGAGTGAGGAGGCCGAAGCCAGCGTCGCGTTGGTAGCGATGATAGAAATCCCAGAGATAACGCATGGGGGAGTGGCAATAGCAGACATGGCAGGTGTGTGCGGGGGTGAGGACGCCTTTCGCTGGGCCAGATTCGGAACTGATGACCAGATCGTAGCCGCCGAGATCGAATTGCTCGAGCGCGAGCGGATAGAGAGGAAGGAAATGGCGATGCCAGCGGCAGCTGCCAGGAATGTTTTGCAGGAAGGAAGTGTGAATGGAACGGCGACGGAGGGAATCGGGAAGTTTCTCGGGGTCGACGACCACAGAGAAGAGATCGGCTCGCGGGAACATGGAAGCGACGGATTCGACGACGCGCTCACCGCCGCGATAGGAGACAAACCAGTAGTGGACGATGGCGACGCGGGCGCCGGCGAGGGAGCGAATAGGGTCTGCGGCGTGAGCAGCCGGGGCAAGAAGAGGTTCGGGTTGGATTCGGGCGATACTCATTTGGTGTCGCTTGCGGCGCGCTGCGCAACACGGAGGACGTAGCGGTGAAGTGCTGTATGTGGGCTTAGCTCGCCGACAATTTCTAAACTGGCACGGCGGAAACAGGACTCCAAATCTTGCGCAGAGCGGCGAATGCGGCGAATGCCCCGGCGGGAAAAACGCGGGAGGAGAAAATCGGGGAGGTTGGTTTTCAGATGATAGAGCAGAGTGTGCGGGCGCGTGTCGAACTGCAGGTAGGCAAGGCCATGCTTGTGAAGCAATGCGCTGGTGACGTGGAGATACCCTTCGATTTCAGAGAAATCAGGAATGTGTTGAAATACGAGGAGAGAGTAGATGAAATCGTAGCGGCCGGAATAGCGGCTGGCTTGGCGAAGGAGATTTTCGGGGCCGGTGACGGGCAGGAAAGCGACGTTGGAAATGCCGTTGTCGCGCGCAAGAGTGCAGGCGCGCTGAATCATTTCGGTGGAGATGTCGACGCCGAGGACTCTATCGAAATAATGAGAAAGAGGAAGGGCGAGGCGGCCGAGGCCACAGCCGAGTTCGAGCGCCACCCTGTTCCTGAGGCGATGCGAGCGAAGAAGCGGGAGGAGTTCGGTTTGGACGATCTCCTGGCCGCTGCGCCAGAAGAAGCTCGGATCGGAGTGCTTCATCTCGGTGAGAATGTAGAGGTAGGGATCGACTTCGGCGAAACGTTCCCAGGGATGGCGGGCCTGTGCCGTGCCGTGAGAATTGGTGTTTACGGACATCCGTGTGCGCCCCCAAGGGAAGGGATTGCGGACTGAACAAGCGTCGCGAGACGGTATTTCCAGCCAACCAAATTCAGGAATAAACCAGCGAGCGTGAGGATGGCGAGCGACGTCATCGCTGTGCCCATCATGTGCTCGGTCAAACTCATCAGAAATTCCAGGACGATGCAGGCTTCGATTGCTTCGGCGAAATTTCTGCCAAAGGAACTGGCGGAGAAGATTTGCTTTTGACGACCGAGCCAGCGATAGAGCGAAATCCAGACGGCCAGCATGAGGAAGAGGCCGACGACGCCACCCTCGGCGAGGAAATGAAGATAGGAATTGTGTGCGTGGGAATCATCGTTGACGATCGAGCCGGAGGTGGCGAAGTAGAGGACGTGCGGAATGCCAGTGTAAGTCTTCAGTTCGTCGTTAAAACGTGCGAAACCGGTGCCGATGATGGGGCTTTGGACGAAATCATCGAAGGCGCGCTGGTAGTAGAGGAAACGCAAGACGATGTTGGGATCTTCGAGATCGGAGACTTCCTGAGTCCGGTGGGAGACGGTGGGTTGATGGAGAAGGAGATAGAGGAGAGGCACGAGGATCGGAGTGGCGTATTTGAAGGCTCGGGCGAGAGTGGCGCGACCACGGAAGAAGGTGAGCAGGAGCGAGGCGAGGAAGGCGACATACGCAGTGCGCGATTGCGAGAGAGCCATACCCGCAAAGTTTGTGGCAAGCCAAAAGGACGGAAGAGAAAGAAAGGATGGATTCTCGTCGCCAACGAGGAGAGAGAAAGAGATGAGAGTGGCGATCGCGTAAATGGCCCCGGCGGCGTTGTGGGCGCGGAATAAGCCGTGGAAGATGTTAGTGGAGAGCGAAGCGTCGTGGAGGACCTGAAGCGGCTCCGGGAGAACGGAGAGGCCCAGCGGAAGAATGGTGGAGTCCACGAATTCGGCGAGGCCTAGGAGAGCGACGGAGGCCATAAGCGTGAGAAACAAGCCCACGATGCGGCGAATGAATTGCGGGTCGAGGCGGACGTCGGTTATGAGGAAAAGCGGGAGATAGGCGATGAAAAAGGCGCCGTCGAAGCGAATGAAATCGAAGGAGAGGAAGTTGCTGAGGCCGGCCCCGGTGAGAAGGTAGCTGACGATCCAATACAGGTAGGCAGCAACGAGGAATTTGCGGGCAGTATGTGGGCCGTAACCGTGGAGAATGAGGGCGGCCGAATCTTTTGCGAGGAAGTAGAGCGGGAAGAGCGCGAAGATGGCAAAGATGTTGAAGGCGGGAAAGATGTTTCCTGCCAAGCTGACGACCATCAGAGTTGTGGCGGCCTTCTTCATTGGCAGCGTGACCTTTAGAAATTCCCTTTCACGTTTTCGGTGTCGAAGGGGAAGGGAGATTCCTCGCTCCGCGGACTCGCTTCCGAGTGACGGGATGTGCCGGACTGTAAGCGTGCCGTTGGTGATTCACGGAAGCGGACGAAGGCGAAGGTCATGGCGGCTTCCCGGAGGACGATGGAAGTGGCGACGCCCGCCGCGCCGTAGACGCGGCCCAAGAGGAAATTGAGTACGAGGGAGAGAAGGGCGGCTCCACAGTAAATTGCGAAGCTGGTTTGGACAGCGTCGCGAGCGATGGATCTGGCAAGGAATGCTGCGTTTGCGAGAATGAACGGGACGGCAAGCATCATGATCGCGGCTGGAAGAACGGCCGATGCGAATGAATTGCCGAAGGTGACTTGGATGACCTCGGGCGCGAGGAGCGCAGCAAGTGCAGATGACGGAAGGCTAAGAAAAAGTAACGCCACGAGGCAACGGCGGAAGTGGGCGTCGAAGGAATTTTGGTCCGAGGAAAGACGTCCCAGATCTGAGAGAAGGATGCCGTTGAAAAGCCAGGCGACGACGTAGACCATGACCAGCGCGGAATTGGCCGCGGCAAAGGCGCCGACGACGGCGGTGGAGGCAAGCAGAGAAAGAACGAGCACGTCTCCGCGAAGCATCACGGTAGAGAGCGAGTAGACGGCGCCGACCATGGAGGAGCGGCAGAAGAGATGCCAACAAAATGAGGAGCGCACGGAGGTGGCGCGAGCGCCAAAGCGACGGAGAGCGAGCAGCGACAGGAGGAACTCTACGGATTGCGCTGCGACGAGCATGAGCAAGAGAGAGAGGAGGGGCAGACGGGCGGCGTAGGCCGCCAAGAGTCCGAGCAGCAACAGCACAAAGTGCAGGGATTGAATGCGGGCGATCTGGTTGGTTTGGCGGATGGCCTTGAGGAAGCCGGCATGCAAACGAGAAAACGAATAGAGGAACGTACGAAGGCAAAAAAGCAGCGCGATCGACCAGTGGAAGGGCGATAAGCCGACGATGAGTGCAATGGAAAAAAGAATTGCGGCGGCGATTGAGGAAAGGGCGAGCTTGTCGATGTAGAGAGCAGTGGCGAATTCGTTGAGAAGTTTGGGCTGCTGGCTGATTTCGGCGATGCCGGTCGTTTCGAGGCCGTTGTCGGCCAGACGTTCGGCGATGGTGGCGACTGCGAGGATGGTGGCACACAGGCCCAGCGTGGAAACGCCGTAGAGACGGCCAATGAGAACAGCGCCGCCGACGTTGGCGAGGCGCAGGAGGGACTCGCCGCCGATAACGTGGAGCGTGCTGGCGAGCGTTGTGCGAAGCTGAGTCACGCGATAGCTACTCCGGGTCGAGAATTCCTCGCCGTTACTGCTTGGTTTCCGCTGGCGCGGGTTCTCTTTGAAAACGATCGAATAACCGTTTGGTGCGCGTGGAGAGCGAATTTCGCCGCTGGACGACGTATTCGAACTGAGGTCTCACGCTATGAACCATATTGAGGACGAGAATCTTGCCCGGGTCCTGGGGATCGATTTTTTCCCAGTTGTCTGTGGCAAGAATCCAGAGGACGCCGAGAGCGAATGCCAGAACCATGCCTGCGATGATGAGCAAAATGCGCGGCGGGAACATACGTTTCTCGGGGACTTCGGGCGGATCGAGAACTTTGACGCTGGGAACTTCCTTGGCTTCCTGGACTTTTGCCAGCTCGTATTGTTGGGTAAGGGTCTCGAAGACAGTTTCTTGGACTTTCATGCGGCGATAGAGATCGGCATAGGTGACGCCCAGCAGGGGAAGTTTGCGAATGGAGGGATAGAGTTCTTCGCCGGAGTTTGAGGCAGAGGCGGTTTCGAGCGAGGGCGGAGGCTCGCCCGTTTCGGGTTTGCCGCCCATCTTCGTGAGCTGGTGGCGGAGCTCGTTGACGCGAGCTTGCGCCGCGCGGATACGGATGTTCTGGTCGGTGTAGATCTGGCGGAGGCCCTGGAGTTCGGTCTGCGCGGCGATGTACTGGCCTTCAAGGATGGCGGCGGCTTCAACCATGGCTTTGCCCTGTTCCTTGATGTCAATGGCACCACTTTTGCTGGCGAAATGGCTGAAGTCTTTTTCCGCGGTGCCTAATTCGGATTTGACCTGGCCGAGGCGTTGCTCGAGGAACACGCGCTCGCGGTGGGCGGAGGAGGTGTTGAGCTGCGTGACCACGTTGTTGAGCTGGCCGACGTATTCCTGGGCAAGCTCGCTGGCACGCTTGGGATCGTGATCGACGACCTGGATGGTAAGAACGCCGCTCTTGCGGTCGATGGAGACGTCCGTGCGGCGGGAGAGAATTTTTCGGGCGTCGACATAGCGGCTTTCGCCGTAGACGTCGCGCAGATCGAACTTGTTGATGAGGTGGTCCTGGACGATGCGACTCCGCAGAATTGCGGCGAAAAGGTCCGCGGAGGTTTTTATGCCAAGAAGATCGCTACCGATTGCGCCCAGATTAGCTCCGACGCGACCTGCGAGGGAAGCGAGGATGGCCATGCCTTGGCCCTGCGGAGGATCGGGGGGCATGAGGCGCGTGATGGCGGCGTAGCGCACCGGAATGAGGAAGGCGGCGAGGAGGCCCACGATGAGGCCCCAGAAGGCGAATTTACCGAGAAGTTTGCGGTGATCCCAGACGCGGCCGATGCGGGCAATTCGCTGATGGCGACTTTCGAGGCGGTCTTGTTGGAGGCGCTGCGCGAGGATATGGTCGATGTCCAGATTGCGAAGCGCTTCCGAAGATGGCGAAACCGAAGAATTGGAATTCATCGCATAGAGCTCCCGATGGATTGATTGCTTTGCGCAGCACGAGCTGAGTTGGTCGTGCTGGAATGCCGTCCCCATTGCGGCAAGAAACCGAGTTCGAGGGCAGCGGTAACGTTATTGCGCGAGCTGGGGAAGAGAAGCGGGAAAGATGAGATGTGTTCGAACTGGAAAAAACCTTTGCAATAGAGGCCGGAGGGGCGCGTGACAGAATAGCTGGTCTGAAAGTCCTGCCATTTGCCGCCGCCGGGAACGAAATCGTTGAGGACGCGGTTCTGTTTCCAGGAGAAATCGAGAGTGTGGCGGGGGGAGATCCAGTAACGCAACCACGTTTGCAGCGTAATGCCTTCGCGGCCGACGGTGTTGCTCAACAGATCGCCGTTGTTGGTGTAGCCGTCGGTGTAATCGAGATTCCAGTAGTTGAGGTGGCCGTGATTCTGGAAGGAGGCGCGACCCGGGCTGGTGGACGAGGTGTATTCGAAATGCAAATCCCACCTCGGCAAAAACGGGAGGTGCGGGAAGTAAATGCCAGGCCGGATCACACTTTTCGCAACGTTTTGGAGTGGAATGAGATCGTCGTCGTCTTCGAGCTCTCCGTAGAATGTCGCCCAGTCGCGAAGTTTGAGAAGACGCCAGGTCCAGTCGATGGCGGTGCGCGAATCGCCCGGGACGCTGTTTTCGGCAGCATTGACGCGACCGAAGAGGCTTTCGAAGAAAAGAGAGGACGTCAGCGGATGGCCTGCGCCGCCAATTAAGGTAGTGCGGCTGTAAGCAAATTCGAGGGAGCGGAGGGGCTTGAAGGAGATTTTCTGGCCGTAGAGCCAGGGTTGGTCGGATCCTCCTTTGTGGCCTTCGACGCGACCGTAAAACTGGTCGAAGCTGAACGGGCCGAGAACGCGAGAGAGGCCGGGGATATCCGCGGCGGATTGTTGGGTGATACGAAGCATGGGAATCGGCGCGGCGTTGTCGCTAAGAAGGAGCGAGCCGCCGAGGCCGGGCCCCCAGGAGAGGGATTGATTGCCAAAGGAGATTAGCCAGCCGTGAAGATTGATGCCGGCATAGGCGTCGAGGAGTTGGAATTGGTTGATAGGCGCGAAAGGCGTCGCTGGAGGCGGTTGCGTTTTGTCGGCTGTCGAGATGAAGTTGCGGACGGGTGTCGAGAGTGCGGGTTCGGAGGGTGAGTGCTGGAATTCGCCGCCGAGATAGAAAAAGAGACTGCCGTAGGTGGCGCTGGCGGTAGCGCCAGAAATAACGTTAGTCCCTTCACGGAAGGGACGGCCGAAATCGTAGGCGTAGGTTTGTCCGAAGTGGTAGCCATCGTTGAGAACGGTGCCGCTGGCGCTGAGCGTGCGGGCGTAGAGGGAGTCGAGCTGAGCAGATGTGTTTCCGGTTGCGTAGACATTTTCCTCGCGGGCGAATTCGTGATGAAGAGATTCGACGAGAGAGTTCGCTTGTGCACGGATGATGGGATTCGAGCCGGCGCGACTTGCGAGGGCTTCGTCGACCTCAGCGAGCAGACGGGTGCATTCCTGGCGGGACCATGGGCGTTTGCCTTGCATGGCGCTCGAGAGAAAGCCCAGAGCGGCGAGGCGATCGAAGGCGTCGTAGACCCAGCTGTCGACGGGGACGTAGACGGAGCCGGGAAACTGCGCTGGACCGGATTCGTTTGCTTTAAGCATGGAGCTGAGTCCAGGCCAGGAACTGCCGCCGAGCTCAGGGTCGTGATGAGCGCGATAGACATATTCGGAAACCATCCAGCCGAGCGCGCTGCCGACTAGGACGTCGGAAGGAAAATGTTGTTTGCTGCCGACGCTCGCGACACTCACGGTAGTAGCGAGGCCGTAGACGAGAAGCTTGGTCATGGGACCGTGATACTCGTGAGCGAGCACGCCGGCGGCTGCCCAAGCCGCGGCAGCATGTGTGGAAGGAAAGGAAGAGCCGCCCTGAAAGAAATTGCCCTGACCGTTCGCTTGGAGAGGTCGCTGACGGCCGGCGATGAATTTGAGGCCTTCGCTAACGACCAGGGCGTCGAGAACGGCTTCGCCTGCGAGCAGGCCAGTTTCGCGCTGGTGTGGATCGTGCGAGTGCAGGCTCCAGAGGTAAAGTCCGCCGGAAGCGGCGCCGAGGGAAATAACGGAGCCGTTGCGCACGTGCTGAAAGGTGGAGAGTGTGCCAGGAGTATTCGGGAGACTCTTGCTGAAATTTGGATCGGTGAGAGTCATTCCGGCTGTGATAGCGGCGAGAGGAATGAGCCATTCGGCGTCGGAGTAGCGAAGGTGACGGGGGCTGGTCCAGAATTGTTTTTGGTCATCGACCAAACGGCTGCTGAGGAGAGTCAGATCGGATGCTGAAGAAGTAAGCCAATTCTGTTTGGGAATCGGTCGGTGAAACGTTGCGGCCGCCTTGGGTGTCGGCGCGGGTACGTCGATGGCCTTAAGCGAGTTCGCAGTAGGCGCGGGCGCCGATTCCTGCGCGAGTGCCGGCGACACGCGGAGAGCGGTCGTCGTTGCCAGGGTGATGAGCATCGAATAGCGCGCCAATGTGGGTCCTTTCCTCACGAAACGAAAATCCTTAAGGCTTGAAGTAGGCGATCGCGATCGCGATGGAGCTCGCGACCTGCGCCGACTGAATCAAGGGAGTCCAATTGCGGGTGCCGATCTTCGGCGCTTTTTCGGGAACGACAACCATGTCGCCCGGCATGAGAACGGCGTCGAGAGGGTTGCCAGACCACATGCTGCCGTTGTTTTTAGCGGCGAGAACGGAGCCGTCGGCGCGGATGACGAAGACGGCTTTTTTGTCGGCGACTTCGGTGAGGCCGCCGGCCTGGCTGAGATACCAATTGGCGCTGCGCTCGGAAACGAAGCCCACGGCCGCGGGGTTGAAGACCTGACCTTGGACGAGGACATAGCTAGGCTTCTGGGGAACGAGGATGACGTCGCCGGCACGAAGCGGAGTTTCGAAGGCGACGTGTTCGAAGGTCTTGGAATCGGGTGAAGAGTGAATTACTACACGGCCGACGGGGAGATTGCTCTGGAGCTGTGTGAGAGTGGTTTCGGTTTGCGCGAGCGCGGTGAGTTTCAGATTTTTCTGGTCGGGATCATTTTCCGGGAGGGCCTTGAGCTGGATTTGCTCGGCTTTCATGCGATCGATAAGTTCCTGATGCGATTTCATTTCGAGATCGCGGACGGAGCGGCGCGTGAGGACGATGCCGTAGGGATAGGCCTGGTCGGTGAAGCCGCCGGCCTTCTCGAGGACGGAGCCGAGCGATTCGCCGGGACCGATGCCGTAGACGCCGGGATGCTGGACTTCGCCGCGGAGCGTCACACTGGCGCCGAGATCGTTCCAGTTGGGATTTTGGCGAATGGTGAGAACGTCGCCGTTGCCGAGAAGCTTGTTTTCGTTATCGGCGCCGGTCATAGCGGCGCGGAGATTAATGACGATGCTTTCCGGAGGTGCGGTAGTGGAGTCGGTCGTATCGCGGTGGGCGAGGAGGGCGGTCTGTTGATCGGCACTGTGCTTCAGGCCGCCAGCGACGCGAACGAGATCTTCGACGTGCATGTTGGAGGTGAGTGGATAGCGGCCCGGTTTAGCGACATCGCCTTTTATGTACACCGTGGGAGGATCAACTTTGACAGTGTTGCGATGAATGACGATGCGGTCGCGCGGCTGAAGAACGAGATTGTCGGCGGGATTGCCGGCGAGAGCGGCGGAAAGATCGACGCTCATGATTTTCATGGTGCCGTCTCTCGCGGTGCGAAACAGTTGCGCCGAGTCGAAAGATGCGTCGGAGGTAACTCCACCGGCAAGGTAGACGGCATCGCGGAGGCGCGCTTGGCCGGAAGTGGTGTACTGACCGGGAGAATGGACTTCCCCGCCGACCCAGACCTCCGGGGGCGGCTCAAAATCGTAGCGGCCGAAGATGCGCACGGTGTCGAGAGGCTTGAGTTGTGGCGCGGCGCCGGGGTTCTCAAGGGCAGCGGCGAGATCGAAACTTTCAATCGTGGGACGGAAGTTCGGCGGCTTCAGGCGAATGATTTCCGCGTAGCTGTCGGCCGGCTCGGGAAGCAGATCCGCGTAGGAGGAGATGAGGTCTTTGACGGTCATGCCATCGCGGTAGGAATAACGGCCTGGACGAAGAACGTGGCCCTGGAGATAGATGGCCTGATCGTTGTAGGGGGCGATGGGGTAAATGTGGATCTTGTCGCCGTCTTGAATCTGGAATTTGCCGAGTTGGGCAAGCACGTCGCCTGAGTCATTAGCGGCGGAGAGGTCGAGGCTGAGCATGGTGCGATTTTGGTGGGCGACGAGACGTTCGACTTCGATGTGTTTGAGCGCCGCGGCGGGAAGAATGCCGCCAGCGAGTTCGAGAGCGGATTCGAGAGAATCCTCGCCGTGAAGCTCGTAGATGGCCGGACGACGGACCATGCCTTCGATGGTGATTTGCGCGCCGACCGGGGGGACCAGCAGGGAATCGCCGCTTTCAAGGCGCTTTTGATCGGAGTTTACGCCGCGGAGCAAAAGATCGTAGGCGTCGACGACTTCGATGAGTTGCTTGCCGCGGAAATGTTTGATGGCGCGAAGAGAACCGTGTTCGGTGATGCCTCCCGCGGCGATGAGCGCGTTCAGTGGAGTGGAGAGCGAGCTGACGTCGTAAGCCCCGGGATCTTGAACTTCCCCGACAACGTAAACGCGAACGGTGCGGAGACGGGAAAGAGACACATCGGCGGAGACGTCGCGATATTGTGAGCGGAGGAGTTGCTGCACGGTGAATTGGACGTCGCCGAGAGTGCGACCGCTGACGAGAACGGGTCCGGATTCGGGCAGCGAGATGCGGCCTTCCCGATCGACGACGCGTTGAATGCGCTGCGACATGCCACCCCAAAGGTCGATGGAGAGGCCGTCCCCGGGACCGATGATGTAATCGGGATCGACCGGCAAGTCCATGGGAAGGGCGTTCGATTCGCGGTCGCCCGTGCTGAGGGTTTCCACTCCGAAGCGGCGCGGCTCGCGATCCTGCGGCGCGACTTGGACGTAGAGGTCGTAGAGCGAGGGGACGTCGGCATAAGGATTGCGTGCGTGGACGATATCGCCTGGCGTTGCGTCGTGATCGCGGGCCGCTGCAGAGCTCCTGCTTTTTTTCGCCCGCGGATATGCAGTGGAAGGATCTCGAGGACGTATTGGCGAACTAGTGTTATCGCTTTCGCCGATCGACGGGGAAGAAGAGCTATTCTTCAGCAGCCCAGCGAGGCGTTGGGCGTCGGCAGGCGAGACTGGCGATGAGAGCGATTCGCGCGAGAGATTCATGGCAGCCGCGCGGAACAGATCGCCGGAGTCGCCCGTGTTTAGAGGCGTCTGAAACAAATTGCCGCCGCTCGGGCCGGCTTCGAGGAGGGGCGAACGATTCGACTGCGGCGGTTGAATGGGCAGCCGCGGAGTTTCGGGTGAATTTTCGGGGGATTCCGCGGGGTTCGACAATTCGCGACGCTGGCGCTGGCGAGGAGAGGGCTGCGGGCAATCGGAGACGCTATCGCGAGGACTGCAGGATTCCTGGTCGGAGGCGAGAAATGCTTCGGTTTGCTCCTTGGATTGAGGTTTGAGCGATTCGCCATCCTCCTGAGCTTCGATCTGCACGAGCCGGCGAGCGCGTTCCTTGAGAAGAAGTTCCTGTTGCTTACCCAGTTCGGAGTCGGGATTCACGTCCGGCAATAAATAACCGTAGTGCTGAAGGAGGCGCGTGGCGGCGGCGCGGAAGAGGATGTCCTCGCCGAGGCGTTCGAAAATGGATTGTTCCGACAGGTCGGAATCGTCAATGATCTGGCCGTTGGCGGTAGCCTCGCGCGCAACATATTTCTTGAGCTCGACGAGAAGGCCTGGATTTTTGGCCAGGAGTTCTCGGATCTGCTCAGGAGAAGCGGCAACGCGCTTTTCATTTTCGGCGCCGAAATCGGAAATGCGCGGCGGCTGCTCGGTCGAGACGGATTGCGAGCCGGGGCGTTGTTGCGCTGCGGCGGATGCCGACAAGGCCATTCCCGCGAGAATAAAGGGCACGAAAGAACGGAAAACCATCAGGCGAACTCCTTTTGAGCGCGCAGTGAAGTCATGACGGCAGTCCTGCGCAATCGAGGGTGTTGTAAACAGCGCGGAGCAAGCCGGCAGGGGATGCCTCGATGTCTTGACAATGAATATCGAAGGAAGCCCAGAAGCAGAGGGTGCGATCCTCGCGCGCGGCAACGGCAATGATGCGTAAGGCGGGGAACTCGCGGAGCACACGATCGCAAATGGGCGGGCGGTCCTCGTTTTCGTCAAGACCAATCACGACCAGATCTGGGAGCGTGGCGTAGACCTGCAGAAGAATTTCGTCGCGGTTCGTAACTACGCCAACGATTTCGATGCCGGGCTGATTGGCGAGAGTAACGACGACCACTTCCCGCATGAGCCGGGGATGATTTGCCACGAGAATGCGCGTCGGCTTTTCCATATGAATCTCCTTGCGGAGCGAGTATTGGCGGGGCGGCGCCGGCCGTGCAGGTCCAATTTGCGACGGAGGGCAGTGCCAAATGGCACTAAGGCCCGGGTATCAATTCGGACTAGGCAGAAGTTTCATGGAGCCGAAGGAAAAGACCGGCAGGAACGATCCAGCAGGATGATGACGTGCCTTTGACTTTCTGGTGACAATTCGGCGGCCGCAAAACGCTAGTCTCTAAAATGTCTCGCAGGATTAATGGCTGTTACGAGATGAACGGAAGAGTGGTTTGAATGATTGTGCATTCGCGGCTGCGCGAGTGGAAAGGACTCCGAAAACGAAAAAGGACGCAAGAATGTCATTGGGAGCAACGCTGAGTGCGGCGCGCCTCTTTGCGCAGGATAACGTGCCTGGGTTTTCGGGCGCGCCTGCGTGGGTGAACGCGACGAATGCAGGCATGATGAACTTTCAGCCGATCATTGCTGCGCTGTTGGTGGCGCCTTCGGAAAGTCGCTGTTTGCTGGAATCACGCGCGGTGGCGGTCCAAGCATTTTATGCGCGAGAGAAGGGGGCAACGGGGCCTTATCGAGGCTATTTCGCTGTGACGCGCGAATGCCTGCCTTTGAATTACATCGTGGATCCGCACCTGACCTTGGGCGTCGGAGGTCCTCTGACCCCTCTCCATACGCATAACGATCGATTCACGGCACGGTGGACTCGGAATCACGGGGCATCGGGTTCCAGCGTTGGCAGGACGGTACGCGGCCGCCGAATGAGCAGAGCTGCCCTGAAGCGCAACGCGAAACCAAAAGAAGGAGACTGCGATTTCAGGAAAACTGCGGGCGCTCAAACAGCGCGTCCGAAGCGATTTCGCCGCGCGAGGCTAATGGGCTGCTCCGACGCATGCGGGTTCGCGCATCGCTAAGTGCCGAGGACTACGGCTGATTTCGAGTACGTCCCGCCCTGAAACGCAATTCCAGAAGAGAGGTAGCAATGAGGTGCAAGATTTACTGGGGGGTGGCGTTCCTTTGGGGCGTTTCTTTCGGAGCTGTGGCGAGTGGAGGGAATGGCGGGCCGGTGAAAACCATTACCATCAACGCGAAACGATTCTCGTTTGAGCCGAACGAAATCACGGTCAAGAAGGGCGAACCCGTGGTGCTGGTGTTGCACTCGGCAGACGTCACGCATGGACTGAAGATTGAGGATTTGGGGCTGCGCACGGAAGTGAAAAAGGGGCAGTCGACGGAATTGTCGTTCACACCCGAAACAGCCGGAACGTTTGAAGGCAAATGCGCGCATTTTTGCGGCAAAGGGCACGGGTCGATGAGGCTGACTCTGCACGTTGTGGAATGAGAGGGCCAGATGGACAAGCGCGCTTCTTTTTTTGCTTGCTGCCTCGCAGCGGTGATCGCGGGCTGCAAGGCAACGCCACCGGGAAAGTGGGAAACTTCGCTGATGACGAAGGTGAAGCATTCCGTGACGGTGGGTGGCAAGCACGGGAGAAATCCGTTGGCGGATATACCGGCAAATGTGCAGGACGGAAGGATCGCGTTTTCGCACTACTGCGCGGCGTGCCATGGGCTGGACGGACAGAATACGGGAGTGCCATTTGCCGACCGGATGTCGCCGCCGGTGCCACAGCTGAATTCGCCGCAAGTGCAAACGTACACGGACGGGCAGATTCAGTGGGTGATTGAAAATGGAATTTCGCCCTCGGGGATGCCCGCATCGAAAGGGATTTTGACGGAGCGGGAGATCTGGACGATTGTGGTTTTCATCCGCCATTTGCCGGCGGCAGGGAGTTTGGGAGAGCCGCAAATGTATTCGGGCGACGATGCGGCGGGGTGTCCGAAGCCGACGGCTCAGGTGCGGTAGTTGAGAGAGCAGACGCAATTGCGGCAGGTGGGATTGTCGGGAATATCGAGATTTTCGCGAAATTGGATTGCGGTTTCACCGTTGATTACTTCTTCCAGCGTTTTTCCGTTGAGCTTACCCACTTGGGAGTGAAAGAAGCATGGGCGGATGGTGCCGTCGGTTTCGATGACGGCCGACACCCAGGGTGCGTTGCAGATGGGTGATTCCGCGCGTAGCAAGCCTAATTGCACACGGAAATGACGGACGATGTGGCGGAGTTTGGCCGGGGACTCCGCGAGGAAGCGGGGAGGAAACTCGCTTGCCCCTTCGCGGATTAGAGATTCGACCTCGTTTTCGAGCGTGGATATTTCTGTGAGGGTCAGGCCCAATTCGGATTGCTGGCTGAGAGGCCAAGGGAGAGAACGGTTGAACGCGGGAGAAGTGAGATCGACGGGCAGAAAGGAGATGGAGTTGAGTTGCAGACGGAGGGCGGCTCGCGCGGTTTCGCGAAGATGGGCATGATTGGCTTTTTGGACCGTGGAACGTGCGGTGACAGGAAGGCCGGGACGAATAGCGCGGACTGCTTCGATGCCGGTCGCGATAAGGTCGAACGCACCTTTGACGCGGCGGATGGCGTCGTGGATTGCCGGCGGGCCGTCGAGAGAAACGATGATGTCGTCGAAAGAGGTAGCCACTTCCTTCGCGTGCTTCGGAAGAAGCAGTCCCGTGGTCAGAAGCGTGGCGCGAATGCCCTCAGAGCGGAGGAGCGCGCAGAGTTGAGGAAGCTCAGGGTTCATGAGGGGCTCGCCGCCGGAGAACACGACCCAGCGAACGCCAAGACGACGGATGGAAGGAAGCTGACGCTCGAGTTCAACGGCGGTGAAGGTTCTTGCGTCGCGAGCCTTCCAGATGTCGCACATGACGCAGCGGCAGTTGCAGGAGCTGTGTGCATAAATCACGAGGATGGGCAGGGAGCGGAGCGCGTGCGGATTTTTGTCGCACGCTTCTGACGGTTGCACAGTGTCGGCGCTTTTAATTTTCGCATGCAAGACGCACCCGCTTTCCGCCTAGGAACATTTCGCAACCTAGGTGAGTCGCGGCGTCAGAGAAGAGCTGATTGATCGGAGCGCGAAGCCATCGTGGTGTGTTTTCGATCCAGAGGCACTCAAGACCCTCGCGCGCGGCTGGAGAAAGGCGGCGCATCATTTCGGAGGAGGCGAGATGGACGCGGCCGGCAAGGAGAACCAGCTCGATATCCTTCGAGGAAAGCGAGGAAAGCGCTTCAGCTGGGGATTCGCCAAGATCGCGAATGGCGATGAGATCGGCGACAGCACCGACTCGAAGTTGGCCCTCGCCGTTGCGCAGGGCGAGGAGATTGGCGGCGTTGCTGGTGACGTAGCGATACAGGTCAGTGGAAGCGAGTTGGAGCGCTTCGCGAGCGAAACGTAGTTCGTCGAGAAGGTCGCCCAGCGCGGTGAGTGGCGAATCGCTGCCGATGGCGACCTTAGGGAAGGCGCGAAGGTCGGCGGGGGTGAGAGTTTTGCCGAACAAGAAAACATTTGACGTGGGACAGCAGACGATGCCGGCGCCGGAGGCGCGGAAGAGGGCGGTGCCTTGAAAGCCGAGGCCCAGCCCGTGGATGATGACGGTGTCTTGATCGAGAGCGCCGGCGCGAGACAGTTGGAAGATTTCATCCGCGCATTGCCCATCGACGCCCTCGGCGAGGTGAATGAAGAAAGGGCGGCCCTTGGGAGTTTGCCGTTTTTTCTGCGAGAACTCGGAATCAAGTGAGATGGAATGGGCCCAGCCGAAGTTTTTGAGAACGCGAACGGGGAAATCTTCGGAGAAGATCGCGGGATCGTAGGGATTGTGGTGACAGACGGTGGTTGCGCCGCAGAGAAGATTGCGGATGCCGCCCCACCAGAGGCGAGTTTCGCGTGGAACTTGACGGTGTTTGGCGACCGGGGAACTGCTGGACTGGTGGATGTCTTCGACCCATTCGAGGAAGTTCTTGTAGCTGCCGCGACCGAGCCGAGGGAAAAGCGCGAATTCGAGATGGTCGTGAGCGTTGATGAGGCCGGGAAGAACGAGGAATCCGTGGAGGTCAAGAGAGAATTCCGGATCGGAGGCGAAAAGCGGGAGCGTGCCGCTGTGAAGAGTTTCGATGCGTGAATCGGCGATGCACATTCCTCCGCGGAAGACGGTTTCCGCGCCCAGGGCAAATTGCGCGCCGATGATTCTGGAGACGGAACGGTTTTGGTTTTCGATACGGGGCCAAAAAGGATATGTCGCTGGTTGTTTCAGCCGAGTGAGCTGAAGAACATAGATGGCGGGAAGATGAGCAATTTCGCGGAAGTAGGAATCCTTCCCTTTGGTGACAAACATCGATCGCTCTTCTTTGCCGAAACGCGGCTCGAGGAAGAGCACCACATGTAGCGAAGCGTTTTCGGCGAGAGAACGGATGGCTTCGATCGAGCGGGGAAACGTGCGGATTTCGCGAAATTCCCTGCCGGAACGGACGCACCGACGCCAGTTGAGGGTGGCGGCGGTCTCGGGGTGAATGTCCGTCAAGAAGAGGGAGCCACCGGGACGAAGGATTCTGCTCGCGGTCTCGAAAAACGAAGTGGCATCTTCGAGGTAGCTGAGCACGAAACTGGAGATGAGAAGGTCGGCACTGGCCCCCGGAAGCGGCGCATCGGTGCAGCCGACGAGAAGAAGATTTGCTGTGCCGGCGACCTTGGACTTGGCGACAGCAAGCATTTCCGGGGAAGAATCGATGCCGGTGAGGGAGCGTGCTCCGGAATTCTTGAACGCGGCGAGCCAGCGTCCGGTGCCACAACCGAGATCGACGACATCGAGACCGTCGAGTGGAAGCAAGAGCGGCTCGAGGACGCGGCGCTCGAGAGAAAGGATGGGGTTGGGCTCATGATCGTAGGTCCGAGCCCAAAGGCGATAAGCTTCCGTGGGCGAAAGAGCGATTTGAGGCGTGGCAAATGTCATATGGCTACCGAGTTGCGGCTAAAGGCTTTCTTCTTTTGGCTTGCGAAGAGTGATGAATTGCTGAGCCCAGCGAAGTTCCTGCGGATAGGCGTAGATGCGTGCGGCATAACGCCAGGAACTGAGCGTCTTGAGGAGAGCGCGGCTCCAGCGAGGGGCACGGATGTCCTGGACCGTTGGCCACCGGGAACTGACGACGGTCTCGAAATTGTCGATGAGACGCTTGGTTTTCCGCTTGAGCCAGGGAGTCCGGGTGTCGGTGCGGAGAGTGAAATCGAGCCAGCGCTTGGTAGCCCATTCCTCAGGACAAGTGGGGAAAGAGATCTGATTGTCGACGTTGCCGTACATGGCGGTGCGCTGCGGGACGGGCGTGTAGTGATAAATGATGATTTCGCATTGCTTGTTGATGCGTTTTAGTTTGCGAACGAATCGAAGAGTTTCACGCGTATCGCGTTCGGGGTCGCGAGGATTGCCGATGACGAAGGAAAATTCGGGGATGATTCCGAATTGCTTTATGCGCTGAGCGACGGTGAGAGTCTGCTCGGTCGTGATGTCCTTTTGCATTTCCTTCAAAACCCAATCCGAGCCGGATTCGGCGCCGAAGAAGATCATGGCGCATCCCGCGCGCTGAATGGCGGCGAGCGTGGCGTCAGAGTAGCGGGTGAAGGTGTCGATACGCGCTTCGCACCACCAGCGCATGCTAAGAGGCGCGAGACGATCGGCAAGTTCGCGCGCGTGGCTTTCTTTCACGAAGAAATTCATGTCGTAGAACTGGATGGAATCGGCGCCGTATTCGGTTTTCAGGTGGCGCAAGATGGCTTCCGTGCGCTGCGCACCTTCGACGAGTTCACGATTGCCGTAGAGTGCGTGAACACCGCAAAAACTGCAGCGAAACGGGCAGCCGATGCTGGCGTGATGCGCGGCAGTGCGCTTGCCGAAAAACGACGGGCGCAAGTATTTTTCGACAGGGACGCGGTGGAACGGCGACCAGGGAAACGCGTCGGGAGGCTTCATGAGGCGTTCGGGATTGTGCCGGTGGAGGCCGAAGATATCTTTATAGGAAAGGCCGAGGATTTTGTCGCAGGGGCGATTGCCGCGAAGGGCGTCGATCAGTTCGAGAAGCGTGTCTTCGCCCTGGCCGCGGACGACGTAGTCGACGTAGCGCGCATTGAGAGCGGCGTCGGTGTAGGTGGAAGGGAAGTAGCCACCCCACACGATGGGCAATTTCGGGTGGCGCTCCCGGATCTCGCGGCACGCGGCGACGGCAGAAACCATTTGCGGACCGGGCATGACAGAAACGCCCAGGAGTTCGACGTGATTGTTGGCGATGAGTTCAAGGATGGTTGCCGTGGGGTTTTCGTCCACGTTGCCGTCGACGATCTGGTAGTTTTCACGGCCCTCGAGGACGGCAGCGAGGGCCATGACGGAAAGAGGAAAGCGGCGATTGCGTGGCCGCGTAGCGCGGGGATTGAAAAGGACGATCATTGGGTTTTTACCTGAGCGCTGTAGATGCGGAACTGTGAAGGCTCGCGACGGCGGCGCAATTTGGCGATGAGAGGCCGGCAAGCCCAGCGCACGCCGTACCAGACCTGGTGGGCGGCGAACTCGAGATTGTGCCGGGTTTCAAGCGCGAGGAGGCGCTCGGTCGAAAGGTATTCGCGGCTGGCGAGGGCGTTCGATTCAAAACCGAAGCGTTTTTGGAAATCCTTGCGTCGTTCTTCGGCCATGCGAAGGCCAGATTCTTCTCGCGCGTAGGAGGGGGTATCGGCGATGAGGATAGTGCCGCCGGGTCGAAGGCAGCGAATCGCTTCCGCGAGAGTGTGATCGTAGTTTTCGGAGTAATGGAAGGATGCGCTGAAGATAGCGCAGTCGAACTGATCGTCGGCAAAAGGTAGGCGGTCGAGTTCAGCCTGAAAACGCGGGAAAAGCCCGGGGAGAGCGCTCTGGTAGTGAATGCTGGCGCCCAGGCCGTCGTAGGCATTGGTTTGAAGATCGACGGCGATGGGGCGATGACCGAGAGCGGCGAGGCGGTAAGAGAGCCAGCCGTTGCCGGCACCGAGATCCAGAGCAGACAGGCCATCGGTGGAGACTCTGTCGAGCGAAGGAAGAATAATCTGCTCGATGTATTTGTAAGTACGGGCGCGGATTGTCCATTGCCAGGAGTTGCGCCGGGTCAAATCGCAATAAGGAAGAGAAAGGTAGAAGTCGGGGTTGTCGCTGCCGCGGCCTTCGGTCTTGCGGACCGTAGCGTACTCATCGATGAAGCGAGCGTAGTAACTTAGGCGATCGATGGGCAGAGCAAGCCAGATTCCCTGGCGCTGGGCCAAAACGAAGCGACAGCGGAGACACGTTAAGGGTTCGTGATAATGCGCGAGTGAGTGATAGGAAACAGCCGCAAGGCTAGCGGAGCACTCGGGGCAACGCAGTTCGACGGAAGCCATAAATTGCGGCGTGAGGTGCGAGATATGCCGTGCGAGTGGAATCCGACCAGCAATGAAAGCGGCTCCTACGGATTGCATCGGACGAACTCCAGAAGCATGTGATCTCCCACGTTGCGAAGCAGTGGCCAATGGGTGCAGAACTGATCGAGCACTTCGAGTCGCGCGAGTAGCTTTTCATGCCGGCGCATCCAGGGCTCGACATAGGAAGGGGGAACAAAGAGGCCGATGGCGCAGCGCTTTTCGCACGCGAACCAGGGTGAGAAGGTGCGCCTTACATCGCATGCAGTGAAATAGGCGATGGGGATTTTGACTCCGCCGATGGATGCGGCGGACCTAGCGGCGAAGCGGCGAAAGGCTTTGGAAAGCTGGCCGTTTGAAGCGTGCCAGAGAATTTCGAACAAGCAGGCGCGGCTCCAGAGGCACAGCAGGACCCGGCCTCCCGGTTTTACAAGGGTGGCGAGATTCAAGGCTACGGAGGCCAGGTCGTCGAGGCAATTGAGGCCGGAAAAATTGGACAAAGCGCCATCGAAGAGAGGTCGGTCGGCGAGGAGATCGAGGTCTTCGGTGGCGAGGCGAAGAAACTCGAGTTTAGCGGAATCGGAAGTGAAGCGGCTCTGGTGTTTAGCGACATCGATCATTACGGGTGACGCGTCGCAGGCGGTGACGGAGATTCCGCGCTGCACGAGGAACCGCGCGTCCTCTCCGGTGCCGCAATTGAGTTCGAGAATTTGTTGGCCAGGTTGAAATGCAGAAAGCAAGCGAGTCCAGACCTGGCGACGTTGCGCGCGACCAATGGCAGTGCGGGTAAAGAGCTCATCGTAGTTGTGAGCAACGCGATCGAACGCCGCTGCGGCAGCGGGGACAGTGGCGGTATTCACTCCAGTCACGCATGCACCTCAGCCGAAACGGAATACAAACTCTTGCGCAGGATGTGAACCTGCTGCCGCAATTCTTGCTGAGCGCCTTCATTCGCGCCGGTGCGCTCGAGGCGGGCCAGCTGGACTTCATTCTGAAGGAGGCGGTCGACGCAATCGTAGAAGGCGCGCGGCCGCTGGCCGCTCGGGATGAGCTCACGATCAGAGGACTGATTCCAGACTTTCAACTGAACGAGAGAGTCGGCGACGCGCTCGTAATACGCCGTGCCTTTGATGGGATAAGCGACCGTGGTGAAAAAAATGTCGGGATCGGAGATTTTGACGTGATTGATCGTAGCCTCGATGTCTTCGAGTTGCTCGCCTTCGTAGCCCCACATGAGGAACATGCCGGTTTGAATGCCGCGCGATTTGCAGAGGCTCACGGCGGTTTGTACCTGCTCGACGGTAACACCGCGTTCCATGGCGTCGAGAATGCGCTGCGAGCCGCTTTCGGAGCCGATCCAAACACGGAAGCAACCGAGTTCGGCAAGAAGATCGATTGCTTCAGCATTGAGACGATCTGCGCGGGAGATGCATTCGAAAGGAATGCGCAGGTCACGACGGCGCATTTCGGCCGCATAGCTGCGGAGCCAGCCCTGATGAATGGTGAAGACATCGTCGGCAATCCAGACCATATCCGGTTCGTACGTGGCGAGTAGCCATTCAACCTCGTCGACCACGGCGAGGGGCTTGCGACGGCGATGAGTCTTGCCGAAGACCTGATGACTGCACCAACGGCAGTGATAGGGGCAACCGCGCGCGGTGATGAAGGAGAGAGAGCCTTTGCCGTGAGCGTCTCGCCAGGTTTGCATGTAGCGACGAATGTCGACGGCGTCGCGAGCCGGCCAGGGTTGCGCGTCGAGATCGGGAATCTGCGGGCGCGGTGCGGTTTGATGGACGCGGCCAGATTCGTCGCGGTAGGCGATGCCGGATATTGCGGAGAGGTCGGGGCAGAGGTCTTTGCGGAGAGTGAGGATTAATTCTTCGGTGGTGATTTCGCCTTCGCCGAGGACGACGACCTCCGCACCGGCTTCGAGATATTCGCGAACGTAGGCGCCGGGCTCAGGTCCACCGACGATGGTTTTCCAGCCCGCCTGGCGAGCGAGGCGGAGAATCTCGACAACTTTTTTGCGGGTCATGAGGTTGGCATAGACACCAAGGACGGAGGGCGACTCGGTCTGCAGAAAATGCGCGAGCGCACCCATGGTGGAAAACGTTGTATCGAAAACCTCCACGTTGAAGCCCTTATTTCGCAGATGAGAACAGATGTAGAGAATGCCGAGAGGTACGTAGGGCTTAAGGATCTCGAGTTCCTTGGGATCCTCGTAGAGAAAATAGCCGTGCGTGAGGACCAGATCAGTCATTCGCGTCTCCGGCCGTTGGAGCGAGCGTACGAAGGGGAACAAAAAACGGACTGGCGGGAGTCGGGAAGGAA
>Ga0207862_1000083_pt1 | contig 23838 bp, 19 predicted proteins | sample LuqExpMetageno81_FD_187838 | JGI IMG/M metagenome (GOLD analysis project Ga0207862, IMG submission 187838) | Tropical forest soil microbial communities from Luquillo Experimental Forest, Puerto Rico - Sample 81 (SPAdes) | ecosystem: Environmental > Terrestrial > Soil > Tropical forest ... | reverse complement strand
AAGAAGTAGCCTGCACGATTGGCCTGACGGGAATTGCGAAGCAGAAGGCGTACCGCGATTCCCTCTGCCGCGCAACCCGCGCCCGGACAACAGACCGAATGGCTACGCGGCGCCCGGGAAACCGAGGGGGCGCTGATCGGGAGGGAGTCCTAAGGCAAGGCGGTCGTGAATTTCGCCGAGCAGTTCGTCGCGCTGTTCGACTGAATATTGTGTGGGGTCGATGGGGCAGAGGAACTCCACCAGGATATCGCCTGGAGTGATTTTGAGTTTACGTTTCTCCATGACGCGATGAGCACCGGAGCAGGCCACGGGCACGACTGGAACGCCTGACTTGATGGCCATGACGGCAGTTCCCTTCTTGAATTCCTGTAAGCGGCCGTCGGGACTGCGCGTACCCTCCGGATAGATCAGGAAGGACTGGCCTCCGCGGATTGCCTGTGTGGCTTTTTCGAGGCTTTCGATGGCGGATTCCCGATTGAAGCGTTCGACGGGAATAAAGTGCGCGAGGTGAAAGGCTTGTCCGACGATGGGCCATTCGAAGAGCGACCGCTTGAGTAGAATGGCGATGCGGCGGGGAATGGCGCCGACTACCGCGGGGGCATCAGCGGAACTGGTGTGATTGGCCGCGAAGATGCAAGTACCTTGAGGAATACGCTCGGTCCCTTTGACAAGCACGCGAACGCCGACGCAGTTTACGAAGAACATCACGCCTTTGACACCAGCCCAGTAGAGGGGATCCACATCTTTGGTTATGAAGGAATAGAGCAGCAAGGGTGGCCCGAGAATCAGCGTGTAGAGGGCAATGGAAACTGAGATGAAGGCCGCACGAAGCATGGGCTCAGGGAGACTTTCTCGAATCAGAGACCAAGGGTCAAGGAGAATTCGGAAGGCGGTCGACCCTGTACGGCGGTCGGTTCCCGCGGCCCTCGGAGCGAAACCCGATACTCCGAAGCTAGTGATTGCGGGCAGTGATGGGATCGGTGGTGCCGTGAAGAATGCCGTCGCGAATGCGCTTGGCACGATCGGTGACCGATGAGGATTCAGCGACCTCGTAGAATTTTTCGCGCAGTTCACCGAGATGAAGGTTGAGAATTTCCTCTTTTGCGTCGCGCCGAACGCGCAAACGGAGCTCGTCTCCCGGTTTTTGCTGCCCGGCCCAGCGCTCTGGGCGACGCGGGGTATCGGCATTATTCCAGCGGAGGATTTCGTCGCCGACTTTGAGCCCGCTTTTTTCCGCGGAGGTGCCCGGTTCGATGCTGGCGACGGACCAGCGGCCACCGGGCTCACGCTGAAGTGTGAAGCCCAGTGTGGCCCGCACGCTTTCGGTTTCGCGGAGTTCGAGGCCAGCGCGGGAGAGGAGTTCGTCGTAAGGCAATGGAGCGGCTCCGCTGATGTACTTCACAAAAAAGTCCTCGAGTGAGCCGTCTACGAGCTTTTCAGCAGTGAGGCGGACATCGAGGCTGTCGCGATAATACTTGCCGGGTCTCGCGAAATCCTGATTCATGGTGCGCATGAGGTCGTCGAGACTGCGCTGATTGTCGGAGCGGTCGCGCAAAAGGATATCGAGGAGCACGCCGAGGACTTGGCCCTTGGTGTAATACGAGACGCTGCGCTGGGGCTGGTTGTAGAGGGCGTATTTCTCGAGCCAGGCATCAAGGCTCGATTGTTCGGCACTTTGCCACCGCTCGGCGGGGCGAACCTCGAGTTCACTGATCTGCGAACTAAGGTCGCGGTAAAAGTCCTGCTTGTTCCAGAGACCGGTGCGAACCAAGGTGTAGGAGCCGTAGGTGCTGGTGACGCCTTCGGCGAACCATAGCGACCGCGTATACATTTCACGCGTGTAGTCGAGAGGCTCAAGCGAAGCGGGACGGATCCGTTTAACGTTCCAAAGGTGGAAAAACTCGTGGGCCGAAACGTTTGAGAGGTAATCGAAGGACTGGACGTAGATGGCCGTGGAATTGGCGTGTTCCATGCCGCCACCTCCGCCGGCAGCGGCTTTGCCAATGTGGAAGAGGAACGTGTACTGGTCGTAGGGCGCGCCTTCCATGAGCTTGAGTTCATACATGCAGATTTTGCGGAGCGCGGCTTCGACATCGTGCTTTTTGTAGTTGTCACCGTGAATAACAACGCGGACCGGCGGGGACAGGTCGTGGATGGTGAATTCTTCGAAATGGGATGCTTCGACGGGAGCGTCGCAGAGAGCGTCGTAGTTCGAAGCCTGGATGTGGTAAGCAAGCGCAGTCGATGACCGGGGGATATTTTGCAGCCCAGACGAGGCGACTCTCCAGCCGTCCGGGACGGAGTTAAGGGAAAGTTCGCATGGTTCCGTACGCCGATCGGGGGCGTAAAGCAGAATCATTGCCGGGTTAATGAAGGCGTGGTCGGGATTGAGTTGCGTGTTGAATGGCCCGGGGTCGTCCCAAAAAGTGGCGTACTTAACGGTGACTGTGCCAGTAGCCTCAACCTGCCAAGTGAGCTTGTCGAGTTTTTCTACAGCGACTTTTTGCCCGTTGGCAAAAGCCTCGACCTGTTGAACATGACTGCTGAAATCGCGAATTTCGTAGAGCGCGTTCCAGGCAGCCATTTGGAGCTTCAACTCCCCTTGTACATCCGGGACTTCCATGGAGATGTGGAACAGGTGCTGCTCGGGATGCGCCAGCGAGACCTCATAGCGGATGGCGGCGTCCGCGCGGGCGGAGAAAAGCAGTAGGAGACCAGCGCAAGCAACGCCAGAAAGAAAGGACCGATTCTTCGTTCCAGTCGGAACGTTGGATTGTTGACGAGTCGTAAGGACGAGAGGGCGGAACAGACGGTCGAAGAACCGATAGGCACAATGACCTGTGTCGTTCACCGGGTGTGCGCAGCAGAGGGGAGCCGCTTTGCCAGGCAGCTCAGAAGTTTTTCGCATAGTCCATCGAAACTACCATTAGACATAATCAGGAGCAAATCACCGGGCATTGATTCGGCCAGGAGAAGATCGGCGATAGCGTCCGCGCTCGGGAGAACGCGCGCGTCTTTGCCGAAGCGGCGGACGCTGGAAACAACGGTTTCCGGGTCGAGGCGCTGATCGTCGGCGAGTTGTCCCGCGCGGTGAACACCGCCAAGAATGATGCGGTCAGCGAGGGCCAGAGCTTCGGGGAGAGCGTCTTGAAATACGCGGCGACGCATGGAGTTCGAACGCGGCTCGAGCACGGCCCAAAGACGTCGTCCGGGCCACCGGAGACGCGCGGCGTCAAGGGTTGCGCGAATGGCAGTAGGATGGTGGGCGAAATCGTCCACGACAAGAATGTTATCGATTTCACCCTTCACATCCATTCGACGCTTCACGCTTTGGAACGTTGCCAGCGCTTCTTGAATGGACTCACGGCGAATGCCGCGGCCTTGCGCAACGACGAGAGCCGCGAGAGCGTTCAGCACGTTATGGCGTCCCATGGCCGACAGATGAATTTCGGCATAGGGTTCGGTTTTGTAGCGGACTTGAAAACTCATACCGTCGCCATCGACGGAAACGTTGTCGGCGGTCCACTCGTTTGCCTTTTCAAAGCCGTACGTTATCACCGGAGAAAAAGCCTTCTCGGCTGCCTTCCGAAGCGGTTCACCCGCGGCGGAGTCGCCCCAGATGACGGTGCGTCCACGGCGGGGAACGAGATTGACGAGGCGTTTGAACGCGAGCTGATAGGTTTCGAAATCGGCGTAGATATCCGCGTGGTCGAACTCAAGCGAGGTGATGATGAGATCGTCGGGTTGATAGTGGAAGAATTTGGCCGCTTTGTCCCAGTAGGCGCTATCATACTCATCGCCTTCAAGGATGAAATCGAGGCCGCCCCCGAGGCCGTAGCTCTTGCCGAAATTCTCGGCCACGCCCCCGACAAGGAAATTCGGATGCTTGCCAGCTGCGTGGAAGACCCAAGCGAGCATGGCCGTGGTGGTGGTCTTGCCGTGGGTGCCGGTTACGACGATGGAGTGCTTGCCCGGTAGGAACTCTTCTTCGAGGATCTCCGGTAGAGAGCGATGCGGAAGCTTGCGATCGAGCATCTCCTCGACTTCAGCATTGCCGCGGGAGATGGCGTTGCCAACGACGATCAAGTCGGGTGCGGGGGTTAGGTGCCTCGCGTCGAACGTGCCGGCGAACGGTATGCCGAGTGAATCGAGGAGCGTCGAGGCCGGAGGATACACGCCGGCGTCGGAGCCGGTGACCTTGTAACCGCGTTCGCGGAGCATGCCGGCAAGAGGAGCCATGGCCGAGCCGCCGATACCAATCATGTGAATGTGTTTCATCTTTTTGGTGCAGCCTCCGCTATGTTGGCCGGTCCAAAAACCAGCGCCTAAAACTGAACCACGGCCCGGCAGCTACGACTATTGCACCACAGCCGGTTCCAGGATGGCCAATCGGCCTTCGCCGGTTGCCGAGAGACGAACGCGAATCCCGAGAGGAAGAGTCAGCATCGGCCGCTCGGTGTGGCCAATTGCAGCGCCAAAGACGATCGGCACATTGAGCGGACACAAAATCCTTTGCAGAACATCAAGCACGCCGGGACTGCCTTTCAGGGTGGCTTCAGAATCAGGAAACTCGCCAAGCACAAAGCCTTTGACGGCACGCAGCTTTCCTGCCTGTTTAAGATGCATCAGGGCGCGATCGAGCTGGTATGGGCGAATGCCGCGATCCTCGAGAACGAGAATCGAGCCATCGGTGTCAAGCTCCCAGGGCGTGCCGAGCGTGGTTTGAACCAAAGTGAGGCAGCCGCCGAGAAGACGGCCTTCCGCTTCACCGGCTACCAGTGCAGTTCCGCGCAAATCTATTTCCCAATCGCCGACCACGTTGCTAACGGCCTGAAGAAAAGAGTGTTCGTCGTAACCGTGGGAGTCATCGGCGCCGCGATTCAGACCAGCGGCGACCATCGGACCGTGAAAGGTGACCCAGCCAGCCATTTGCCAGAGATAGACCTGCAGAGAGGTGAGATCACTGAAGCCGATAACACATTTGGGCTCGTCGAGTTGAGCGAATAGACCGGAATCAAGCAGGTAGGTAGCGCCGTAGCCGCCGCGAAGCGCGACAAGACCCCCGATTTGGTGGTCCCGCGCCGCCTTAAGGAACGCGTCCAAGCGTTCCCCGGCTGGCGCCGCGAAATACCCTTCCGGGCCGGGTAATTGAACCGGGGCGAACTCGAAGCCCAACCGACGCAACTCCGCGATTCCAGCGGTGACGTCTAGTTGGTCGGCAGGTGAAGCCGGCGCGAACACGGCAACTTTCGAGCCGTTGCGAAGGGCCTTGGGTTTGCGGGGAATGGAGGCAACCAGGCTCATGGCCGGCCTTCGTAGGGGACAACTTCAGTGAGCACACCCTCGCGGTTCAACTGGGCGATGATTTGTTCTTCCTGATGGCTGCTGACGTCCGCTTCAAACTCGACGACGGAATTGTGACCAGCCATCGAGACACGGAACTGACGCGTCGGGACTTTCATGTTTGCAAGCAGACGATGAACCTCAGTCGCGACGTTCTGGGGGTGCTCGGTGGTAAAGCGAAAGAACATGTCGCGCCGCTTGAGGCTCAATCTTTCGGCAGCCCAACCGAGAACGGCAAGGGCAAAGAGCACAATGCCCGTAGTCGCTCCGGCGATGGCGTAAAAGCCGCCTCCGGTGGCCATACCGATGGCCGCCTCGACAAAGATGGTGGCGGCAGTCGTCAATCCCACCAGACCGGCGCTGTCTTTGAGGATGGCGCCAGCACCAAGAAACCCGATGCCCTGAACAATGTTGGAGGCGATGCGCGTGGGACCGGTGTCAACCCACAAGTGTGACAATTCCTGCGACATAATGGTAAAGAGGGCCGTGGCCAGGCAGACGAACATGCTGGTGCGAATCCCGGCAGGCCGGCGGCGCAGGTCACGCTCGAAGCCAATAAGAGCGCCCAGGGCGGCCGCAAAGACCAAGCGTTGTAGAACTTCGTGAAAAGGAATCATCCCCTCTACGGTCCACGTCCGCGGAAACCGCGCGAAAATGAGATTCCTCGGGGGAACATCACCCTCGGAACGACAATCCCTGCAGTCATCCGACGACTTACTACGCCGATTCTACTGAAACTAGAGTTTGAATTGCGTGAGTTTCGCAAAATGGCGTGCTCTGGCGTGTATCTCGCTCTGTTTGAGGGACAACAGGCGCTCAAGCCCAAAACGCTCGACGGCAAAGCTGCCGAGAACGGAACCATAGACCATGGCCCGACGAAGCGCCGTGTCACTCTTGCTGCCAACGCCAGCAAGGTAACCCATGAAGCCGCCGGCAAAGCTGTCGCCCGCTCCTGTCGGATCGTGAGGCTCTTCGAGAGGAAAAGCCGGGATGCAAAAGACGCCACGCTTGTCGACGAGCATTGCTCCGTATTCTCCGCGCTTCACGACCAAAGTGGAAGGTCCCATCTTGAAAATACGGCGGGCAGCCCGAAGGAGGTTGTGCTCGTTCGAAAGCTGACGAGTCTCGGAATCGTTGATCATGAGGATGTCAACGTGCTTGAGCGTTTCGCGGAGTTCGGAGTTGGTCCGCTCGATCCAATAGTTCATGGTATCCATGGCGGAGATCCTCGGAGTGCCGCTGACCTGGTGGAGAACGTCGCGCTGAAGATCGGGGGCGATGTTGGCGAGGAAAACGTATTTGGAGTTGCGGTATTTTTCCGGAAGGCGGGGCTTAAATTCGGCAAAGACGTTCAAGTCGGTGGCGAGAGTGATTCGCTCGTTGAGGTTTTCGGAATAGCGCCCGGCCCAGAAAAAGCACTTGCCACTAGCGCGCTCGAGGCCCTCGATGTCAATAGACCTTTTCCGGAAAATCGCTTCGTCCTTCGGATGGAAGTCGTCGCCGACGATAGCGACAAGATTCACGTGAGTGAAGAATGCAGCCGCAACGGAAAAATATGTAGCGGCGCCACCCAGCGTGCGTTCCACCTTCCCGAAAGGGCTTTCCAGCGCATCATAAGCAACCGAACCGACCACTAATAGAGACACGAACCCTCCTGACTAAGCTGACTCTCAAGCTAAAAACAGATGCGTCCGCCTTAAACCGCGGAAGACCGCGTCCTGACGTCCGGGATGACGATTGTTTGCTTCCGCGCGGCTTCATGAAGTGCCTAGGAAAGGTACTTACCAAGAATGGCGGCAAGATTCTTTTTTAGTTTTGTGGGAATCACCTTGGGATCGGTGATGATGGCGTGTTTAAGGGCCGAGCCACATTTGCATTTGCGTTCGCCAGGCATCGTCTTGACAGCTTCGCGAACGACGTTCTGGGCGTTGGTGGCGTTTTGATTGAGCGTGGCAATGATCGTAGAGACGGTAACCGAATCGTGCTCGGGATGCCAGCAGTCGTAGTCGGTAATCATGGCGATCGTCCCGTAACAGATCTCGGCTTCGCGAGCGAGTTTCGCTTCGGTAACATTGGTCATGCCGATGACGTCGAATTTCATGGCCCGATGGAAATTTGCTTCGGCGAGGGTAGAAAATTGCGGGCCCTCCATGCAGACGTATATACCTTTGCGGTGAACCGGCACGGCAGTCGAAACACACGCGTCAGCGAGGACAGCAGAGAGTTGCGCGCAGGTGGGTTTATCGAAAGTGACGTGAGCGACGATGCCGTTGCCAAAGAAGGTTGACACGCGGCCCTTAGTGCGATCAAAAAACTGATCGACAACAAGGAATTCGCCCGGCCGCAGGTTTTCCTGGAGCGAGCCGACGGCGCTTACGGAGATGATACGCTCGACGCCAAGAAGCTTCATGGCGTAGATGTTGGCGCGGAAGTTGAGCTCGGTTGGCATAAAACGGTGACCACGGCCGTGGCGGGCAAGGAAGGCGACGCGTTTCCCTTCGAGCGAGCCGACGACGATGGCATCCGACGGATCGCCGAAGGGTGTTTTAACTCGCAGCTCACGGGTGTCACTAAGCCCATTCATCGAGTAGAGGCCACTACCGCCGATTACGCCGATTCTGGCAACAGGGCCCTTCGTTGGCGCACTCGTTCCCTTCCCTTTTTTTGCACCGGGCATTCTCGGCTCTCCTGGGATTCAGCGATTCAGGTCCACGGGCTCAATTTCGATCTTTCCGCCGCGCTCATGAAGAGTTGCGGCGGCGACGTCGGGATCGTGTCCGAACATGACGATCCAGCCGCCTTCGATGATGCGCGGAAGCCATTGGCGCTTGGTTTCCAGTGTTTGCAGCGGATACAAGTCGTAAGCCATGATCCAAGGCAACTGAATATGGTGCCGTGTCGGAAGCAAATCTGCAACAAAGGCGAGGGTCTTGCCGCCGCCAGAGATCTTGATGGCCTGGATATCGGCATTGTGGCCCGGAATTCGTTCAACGGAAATACCGGGAAGAATCTCCTGGTTTCCCTCAATGAGGCTCCATAGGCCTTCCTTCGAAATAGCTTGAAGATGGTCGGAGAAATAGCTGGCGCGGTCCCGTTCGGTGGGGCGATTGGCGTGCTCGAGTTCGCCGCGCTGAACGACGTATTGGGCGTTGGGGAAGTTCGGGACGACGCGATCGTTTGCAAGACGAGTATTGCCGCCGGCATGGTCGAAATGGAGGTGCGTGTTAACTACCAAGTTGATGTCCTCCCGTCGAATGCCGGTTTTCGCCAGGGAGTCAACGAGGGGATCACCATCCTGAATGGCGTAAATGGCGCGTAGTTTGGCGTCCCACTGGGTGCCATTGCCCGTTTCGACGACAACGGTTTTGCCGGCCGCGCGAACAAGGAGCGAATTGGCGCGCATGCGGATACGGTTGTTTTCATCGGGCGGAGATTTCTTTTCCCAGAGAACTTTCGGGACGACACCGAACATCGCTCCGCCGTCGAGGGCGAAGGAGCCACCGTCGAGATAAAGGACTTCAATTTCGCCAAGATGCATTCTGCGTCTCTCAGTCGTCCAGGCCGCTTCCCTGCAGGAGTTCGCTGACGGCAGAAAAAGGGTCTTTCTTCCGCGCGGCCACGTCGGCGGCTAATTCCTGAAGCTTCGCCTCGCCGGTCTTGGCACCCAGAACTTTCTCGAGCAGGCGGGACTCGAGCATCTCGACAAGCCGGTTCTTCCAGTGCGCAGCCTGTTTCAGGCTGCGCTGGCCACTGCGTTCGAAATGCTTGCGGAATTTCTCGATGGCGGCGGCCACTTCGTCAATTCCACGATTTTCCGTTGCGACTGTACGGACAACTGGAGGGTGCCAACCGTCGCGAGGCATGACAAGGGAAAGCATGGCGTGAAGCTGCTCTTCGAGGCGCCCCGCTCCTTCTCGGTCGGCCTTGTTGAGAGCAAAAATATCGCCGATTTCCATCAGGCCGGCTTTCATGTTCTGAATGTCGTCGCCGAGGCCCGGAACCAGCACGACGAGGACACAGTCGGCCAGCCGCACGATCTCAATCTCGTCTTGGCCGACGCCGACTGTTTCGATCAAGATTTGGTTCTTGCCCGCCGCGTCGAGGAGAAGAGCGACTTCGGCCGTGGAACGCGCAAGGCCTCCAAGAAAACCACGGGTGGCCATGGAACGAATAAAGATGCCGGTATCCGCGGCGTGACCCTGCATGCGAATGCGGTCGCCCAGAATGGCTCCGCCAGAGTAGGGACTCGTGGGGTCAACGGCCACGATGCCCACGCGCTCATGGTGCGTGCGATAGTGAGCCGCGAGACGATCCACCAGTGTGCTCTTGCCTGTGCCGGGCGCGCCGGTAACGCCAGTAATATAGGCTTGACCAGTGTGCGGAAACAGTTGCTTCAGCAAGGCCTCCGATTCCGGCGCGTGATTTTCAATCGCGGTGATGGCGCGGGAAATGGCGCGCACATCGCCGCGGAGAACCTTGTGGGTCCAGTCGTCGACGGGGTGGGTCATCGCGCAGTGAGTCCTTGACACCGGGGACACGGGAACTTGTGCATTCGATTATTATTTCTTGCCGAGCAGTTGGCGGGCAATGACCAACTTCTGGATCTCGCTGGTGCCCTCACCGATGGTGCACAGCTTTGCGTCGCGGTAATACTTTTCCGCAGGATAGTCCTTGATGAAGCCGTAACCACCGTGGATCTGGACGCACTCGTCGGCGACATAGACGGCAACCTCGCCGGCGAAATATTTGGCCATGCTTGATTCGCGGGTAAAGCGGACACTCTTTTGATCAGCGAGCCAGGCAGCCTGATAGACGAGGAGGCGCGCGGCTTCCACCTGGGTGGCCATGTCGGCCAGCTTGAATTGAATGGCCTGGAAGTCGGCGATCGGCTGGTTGAATTGCTTGCGCTGCTTGGCGTAGGCCGTAGCGGCTTCAAGGGCGCCTTGCGCCATGCCAAGGCCGAGAGCCGCGATGGAAATGCGGCCCCCGTCGAGGATTTTCAGGCTGCTGATGAAGCCTTCCCCTTCAGGTCCGAGCAGATTCTCGGCGGGGATGTGGCAATCGGTGAAAATAACTTCGGACGTATCGCTCGCACGCATCCCCAGCTTGTTTTCCTTCTTGCCCGGGCGAAAACCGGTAGTGCCTTTTTCGAGGATGAATGCACTGATGCCGTGCGAGTCCTTGGATCTGTCAGTGACTGCCATAGCGACGCAGATGTCGGCGTAGGTACCGTTGGTGGTGAAGGTCTTGGAGCCATTCAGAGTCCAGCCCTTGCCGTCGCGGACGGCGGTCGTGCGCGTGCCGCCTGCGTCGGAACCCGCTTCGGGTTCGGTCAGAGACCATGCGCCAAGCTTTTTGCCTTGGGCGAGGGGGACAAGGTACTTTCGCTTTTGCTCTTCGCTGCCGAACTTGTAGATGTGATTCGAGCAGAGCGAGTTGTGCGCAGCAACGAAGAGGCCGACAGAGCCGTCCACGCGCGCCAGTTCTTCAATCACGGTGGCATATTCGGTGTAGCCGAGACCAGCACCCCCATATTCCTCAGGGAAAATCACGCCCATCAGGCCCATTTCCGCGAGCTGCGGGAGAATTTCCGCGGGGAAATGGGACGATTCGTCCCACTCCATGACGTGCGGGGCAATTTCGCCCTCGGCGAACTCCCGGACGGATTTGCGGAGGTGCTTCTGTTCGTCGGTAAAAGTGAAATCCACGAGGCCTCACTATGTGTTAAGACGATCAGCAATCAAAGTTTAGCTTATGCAGGCTGTTTCTGCATGCCACGGCGAGCATTTACTGCAATTCGCCGAGCGCCTGGCCCGAGGAGACGGTTGCGGTGAGAAGCGCATTAAACCACGCCCCCTCGTCCGCGACCCAGCGCGCCAAATGCTAAGGCCGGATCGCTCCGGTCGGGATGACAGTGAGCTCTAGGCGGTGCGGGTGGCTTTTTTGCCAGCGACCGAGGCCAGTTCGGCCAGCGCACGATCGATGCCGGCCCGATCAACATTCCAGTGAGTCACCATGCGAACGAAATAAGGAGCGGTGTCCTGGGCCCAAATACCCTTGGCATACAAGGCGTCGCAAATCTCGACGGCGTTGAGGCTACTGGCCGAGCAGTCGAAAATCACGATGTTGCTGCGAACCGCAGCTGGGTCGATCTTTAAGCCGGGAATACAAGCAATTCCCTGCGCGAGGCGCTGGGCGTTTTCATGGTCCTCGTGGAGGCGCGACGGCGAGTGTTCAAGAGCGACTAATCCAGCTGCGGCAATTACGCCGACCTGACGCATTCCACCGCCAAACATTTTGCGAAAGACACGAGCCCGCGCGATGAAGTCCTTCGAACCGACGATCATTGAGCCAATGGGGGCGCCGAGCCCTTTGGAGAGACAAAACATTACGGAATCGACTTGCTTGGTCATGCGAGCGACATTTCCTTTTAGCGCCGCAGCGGCGTTGAAAATGCGGGCACCGTCCAGATGGACCTTCAGGCCGAGGAAGTGGGCTTTTTCGCAGATTTCGTCGACGCGGTCGGTGGGATAGACCGTGCCACCCGCCATATTGCTGGTGTTCTCGAGGCAAATGAGCGCTGTTTGGGAGTCGTAGTAGATTTTGGGGCGAATCGCGGCCTGGACCTGGTTCCAGGTCATGAGGCCATCGTCGCCGGCACGGACGGCGCGAGGCATACAGCCGGCGATGGCGGACATGGAGGCGAGCTCATAGAGGTTGACGTGGCTGCGCTCTTCACAGACCACTTCGTTGCCGTGGTGGGTCCAGAGTTTGATCGAGATGAGGTTGCCCATGCAACCCGTAGGAACGAAGAGAGCAGCCTCTTTGTCAAAGATTTCAGCGGCACGCTTTTGGAGCTTGTTGACCGTGGGGTCTTCGCCGTAAACGTCGTCGCCGACTTCCGCAGTAGCCATGGCGCGGCGCATTTCGTCGCTTGGACGCGTGACAGTATCGCTGCGGAGGTCGACGATGTTGTCGACGGGAGAGAGGTGGTCGGGATCGATTAGCTGATTGCCTTTTGCCACCGTATAGGTCATTGAGTCCTCGCGTTCGTTGACCAGGCTTGGGCCAAAACGTGCTCCTGGCGACCGTCACCGCCATCGCGTTTAGCGCAGCAACGCAACGATGATTTCGTTCGACACGCTGAGCTTGTCTGGGGAAAGCCGAAGCATGTTCCCTTCCCGTTCTACCATCCCATTAGAGGCAAGGCGGAACAGTTTTTCTTCGAGGTCCACGCCATATTGGCGCTCGATGCGGCGAAGATCGATGCCCGCCAGCTGGCGCAGGCCGAGAAATAGCTCTTCTTCAAGGGCAAGATTGCGTGTAAGCGTATCGACGGACGCCACGGCATTTTTTCCGCCAGAGATAGCGACGACGTAGGCAGCAGCGTCGTGCACATTGGCCCAGCGCTGCGTGCCGGAAAAAGAGTGGGCGCCGGCTCCAAAGCCGAGATAAGGTTCGCGGCGCCAATATTTCAGGTTGTGCTTCGAAGCAAAGCTCGGCTTGGCCCAATTGGAGATTTCGTACTGTTCGTAGCCAGCACATTTGAGTTCGCGCTGGGCTAGTTCGTAGAAATCGGCCATCGATTCTTCAGAGGGCAGGTCCCCGGCACTGTAACGCGAGCCGCCGTGCAAGACCTCGAGGCCGAGGCGACTGCCTTCATCAATTTCCATGATGTAAACGGAGACATGTTCCGGGGATAAGGCGATCAGTTCTTCGAGCGAACAACGCCAGGAGTCCTCGGTTTGCTTGGGGAGACCGGCGATCAGGTCGAAACTGATGTTCGTGAAACCGAGACCGCGAAGGATCGGCAGGGCTTTGTGTATATCAGCGGCGCGATGCATCCGTCCAGCAAACTTGAGCTCGTCGTCGACGAAGGATTGCACTCCTAGGCTGATGCGATTGATGCCCGATGCGGCCCAGCCAGCAGCTTTTTCGGGTTCAACGGTTTCGGGGTCCGCTTCAAGAGTAACCTCCGTGAAACGACTTGAGAACGAATCTCGGATGGCTTGTAGCAGTTCGCCGAGTAAGCCGGGATGCAGAAGGCTAGGCGTGCCGCCCCCGACGTAAACGGAATCGACAGTCAGGCCCACAGACCAACAAATCCCGGACGCTTCAAGGAGCGAGGAGTGGTTACGAATTTCGCGGCAAACGGCTTGGACATAGGGCGCAAAGCTGGAAGCGGCCACTACGCCGGTGTGGAAGTTGCAGTAGGTGCATTTGGTCTGGCAGAACGGCACCTGGATGTAGGCCCCCGATGTTTGCATCGATAAAAACTTTAACACACAGCGGACGGAGAGCGCCGCCAATCGAGAATTGGCTACACGCGGTCGGGGAGAACCTTGAGATAAACCTTTCGTTCGCGAGGGCCGTCGAATTCGGCGAAGAAGATACCCTGCCAGCGGCCGAGGGCGAGTTTGCCTTCCTCGACAAACACGAATTGGCTGACACCTACGAGCACGGTCTTTATATGAGAATCGGAGTTGCCTTCAGAGTGACGGAAGGGACCGGCCATCGGGACCAGGCGATCGAGCGCGCCTTCGGCATCGGAAGCCACATCAGGATCGGCGTGTTCGTTGATGAGGATGGCAGCCGTGGTATGCGGGACGTAGAGGAAACAAGTGCCCGTGCGGATACCAAGAGCGGTAATAACGCGTTGTACTTCGTTGGTGATATCGAGCATTTGCGTACGGCGAACGGTTTTCACGCGGATCGCTTGCATTCATTTCTCCTGTTAGCGTGCCGGGAATCCGCGGCCTCAGAAGGCGGCCGCTCTATAACCCTCCCGCAGTACGAATTGTGCCAAAAATCAAGGGATGGGGATCATGTAATGAAGGCCGGGCTTCTTGAGGCTGACGAGTTTCAGGAGTTCGTCCAAGCCGGTACGGCCCCAACGAGCGAGGAATGGAAGGAAACAGAGATCGCGGGCCTGAAGGCCCTTTTGGGGATACAGCAGATTTTCCAGAAATTTCTCGTGCTGTTCGATGATTTTTTCATGACGATCGAGGGAGGAGCCTGTTTTGTGGCGCAACTTCTCGACCTGATAATGGATCCTCTTTTCGGCGCGAGCGATCGTTCCCTGAATGGTGGGGTCGACCGTGACAATCGCTTTGTGCAATCGCTTGATGCTTTTCTCAATTTGGCGGAGATTTGAATCGAATTCGCGCGCGAGTTTTCTCGGAACATGCGAGTTATACATGTTGTTCCGCAAGCATTGTGAGCCACACCAGATGTCTTCGATTTTCAGCTTGTATTTCTGCAGCAGGCGAACGGCTTTGGGGTCGACCAGGGTGAAATCCGCTCGCGGTAGCAGAACGGGCATGTAACCAAGAAGTTCCTCGTAAATCACGTGAGATTGCGCGAAGTAAGCAATTTCCGCCGGCCCGCCAAAATATGCGGCGGTGGGGAGAAGGTAGTCTTGCAGGACAGGACGAAGTAGCGCATTGGGGCTGAAGAGCTCCGGATGGGCGTCGACGCGGTCGGACCATTCTTCCCGAGAAGCTGTGTGCGAGCCGGCGGTGAAGCTCCCATTGGCCGCGGCGACCACTTCGCGCTTGCCCTGCTCCATTGAAAAGAGAAGGGTGCTGCGCGAGGTGACGTTCACTTGCGGTTCGTACCCGGCGCTCTCGAGATCCTTACCGCGATTCAGGAGCAATTCGTTCAATGAATCGCGCTCGGCGAGAGCAGCGGTAAGAACGGGAGCAGCGATGCGATGGAGCCGTTCGTCCAAGGGATCAAACAAGATGAGGCCGTAATCGGCAAAGATGCCGGCAAAGAGCCGGGCGAAGGCGCTGCTGTAGGTGGCGACCGCGGTATAGCTTTCGCGCAGGATTTCGGCGAAGCTCGCGCCATCCGGCCCAGCGAGCCTGGAGGTTGCTTCGCGGACCAGACCGTCTACTTCGCTGCCCAGCTGAATGCGGCCCACCGGCTGGGCGTCCTCGGCAGGCCTAGGCAGCGCAAGGCTAAGGAGCTGGCCTTCGGCGAACCACGTGGTATGGCGGACTTCATCGACATCGTGATCTTCGGTGGCCATCCAAAAAATCGGGACCGCCGGAATTCCCTCGCGGGTGAGTTTGCGAGCACCCTCAATCGCGCTGAGAGCTTTATAGAAGGCATACGAGGGACCACCGAAAAGGCCGACCTGCTGACCGCTGACCACGGCGACCGCGTCCTGTTCGAGCCGCTGAAGATTTTCTTCCGTAGCCTCACCGCTTCCGAAAAGCAGGTTCTGTGAACGCAAAATAGCGGCGACTTCGACCCGGCGTTCCCGAGGGAACTTCAGCTTTCGCGCGTAGGAGAGTACAGACTTCAGGGTTGGAGCGTGATCGTAAAACGAATCCAACTTGGAGAAATTCTCGATATAGTCGCGGAAAAGCTTCGATGTGTGCGGCAACTGATGGGGTAGCAAGGCGCGACAGTCCATGAGCGCTTAGATGTTACTGACGGCAAAAAGTGACGGCAAGCCGCGAGGGCTTAGACGCGAGCGGCCGCTGGGTGGATTTGCGAGACCACCTTGGCGACGGACTGTTTCTTCTCCTCGGTGAGGGGTAAAAGGGGCAAGCGCGGCAAGCCACCGCAGTAGCCGCGAAGGTCCATAGCGTATTTTACGCCCGCGATGCCGTGCTCAGAGACGATTCGCTTGGAGGCAACCGCCAACTCGAGTTGCAGCGCTTTGGCCTGCTCGTGCCGGCCAGACTGAAAGAGAAGAAATACTTCGGCACATTTTTCAGGCAAAGCCGCGGCTAACGCCAAAATGGCACCTCGCGCACCAACGGTAAGGGCCGGGTAGGTGACCGCTGCCCCTCCGGTGAGCACCTGAAAGTCTGGAGGCGCGCCGGCAACAATTTCGGCGACGCGCTGAATGTTGCCGGAGCTGTCTTTGATTCCGACAATGTTCGGATGCGCGGCGAGTGCGAGGATTTCAGGGGTCTCAAGCGTAATGCCCGTGAACTGTGGGACGGAATAAAGGAGAACAGGAATCGGCGAAGCATCCGCAACGGCACGGAAATGGCGGATGTAGGTTTCGGCCTTGTAAACGGGCTTGTAGTAATAGGGTGTTTTGACGAGGGCCGCGGCGTAACCCAGTTCGGCGGCTCGTCTGGTGCGAGCGACGGTTTCAGCGGTGGATTCAGCACCGGTGCCCGCAATCAAAAATTTTGTCGAAGCGGCTGCTTCTTTCGCAGCAGCAAGGACGGAGTCTGCCTCCGCCCGCGAGAGCATGACCGCCTCACCCGTCGAGCCAAGAACGACGTAGCCAGCGATGGCGGTCCCGTTGTAGCGGCGGATGTTTTCCCTTACGGCATTGAGAGAAACGCTCCCATCGGAGTCAAAGGGAGTCACGAGTGCGGGGAAGATGCCATTAACTGCCATAGTCTAGTCTCCTGCGGCCGAGCTTCCTGAGGCGGCGACGCCATTGCGGTGCAGGTCCTGCAGGCAATTCACTTCGCGCTGCAGTTCGATCAGAGCGTGGATGCCACGGACAGCGGCGTGGGCCGCAGAGAGAGTGGTAATGCAGGGGATGTTGTAGCGGATGGCCGCGCGGCGAATCGATTTCTCGTCGTAGAAGGATTCGCGCCCGAGCGGTGTATTGATGACAAGGTGAATTTTGCCGGTTTTGATGAGGTCGACGATATTGGGGCGCCCTTCGTTGACCTTGAATACTTCGTCGCAGGGTACGCCGGAAGCATGGAAGGCGGCTGAGGTGCCACGGGTCGCGACTAGCTTGAAGCCTAGGGCAGCCAATTCCCTGCCGAGAGGGCCAATGCTGCGCTTGTCGCGATCATTGACACTGATAAATACGGTGCCGGAACTGGGAAGCTTCTGGCCAGCCGCAAGCTGCGCTTTTGCAAACGCTTGGCCGTAAGAAGTGGAAATGCCCATAACTTCTCCGGTCGAGCGCATTTCGGGGCCAAGGATCGTGTCGACCCCGCGGAATTTGTTGAAGGGGAAAACAGGCGATTTAACCGAGTAAAACTCCCGCACCGCGACTTCTGCGACCCCGTTGTGATGAATGAGGGGAAGACTCATGTCGGCGAGACGCCGGCCGACCATGAGACGCGCGGCTACTTTCGCGAGCGGAACGCCGGTGGCCTTGCTGACGTAGGGGACGGTTCGCGATGCACGGGGATTTACTTCGAGGACGTAGACCGTATCGCGCTGAATCGCGTATTGAACATTCATCAATCCCACAACCTTGAGGGCGACGGCGAGGCGCTTCGTGTAATCGCGAATGGTATTAAGGACCGTGTCGGACAGGCTCACTGGTGGCAAGACGCAAGATGAATCGCCCGAGTGCACGCCGGCTTCTTCGATGTGTTCCATGATGCCGCCGATGACAACGTCTTTTCCATCGGCGAGAGCATCAACGTCGACTTCGGTGGCTTCTTCAAGGAACTGATCAATCAGCACCGGACGCGCCGGACCCATCAAGGCGGCCTGGGCAACGTATTCCTGGACGGTGTTGACGTCGTAAGCGATGACCATGGCGCGGCCACCGAGGACGTAGCTCGGTCGGACGAGGACAGGAAGTCCGATCTCGCCGGCAACGCGGGCGGCTTCCTCGGGAACGAGCGCCGTGCCGTTGCGCGGTTGAGAGATGCGCAATTCTTCGAGCAGCCGACCAAAGCGGCGGCGGTCTTCGGCGAGGTCGATCGACTCAGGAGCTGTGCCGACGATCGGAACGCCGTTTCGCTTTAGCTCGAGCGCAAGATTCAAGGGTGTCTGACCACCGAACTGGACGATGACGCCTTGAGGCTTTTCACGTTCCACGATCGCGAGAACGTCTTCGAGAGTGAGCGGTTCGAAGTACAGGCGGTCGGAGGTGTCGTAATCCGTCGAAACGGTTTCCGGATTGCAGTTGACCATGATGGATTCGAAACCGTCTTCGCGGAGCGCGAACGAGGCGTGGCAACAGCAATAGTCGAATTCAATTCCCTGCCCGATGCGGTTGGGACCGCTGCCGAGGATCATGATTTTCTGTTTCTGCGTGGCATCGGACTCGTCTTCATCCTCATAGCTCGAATACATGTAGGGGGTGAAGGACTCGAATTCAGCCGCGCAAGTGTCAACGCGCTTGAAGACGGGAGCGACCCCGTAGCGGGCGCGCTGAAGACGGACCGCAGCGGGTGTAGTCTTCCAGATCTGCGCGAGATGTTCGTCGCTGGTGCCAATGCGCTTCACTTCACGAAGAAGATCTTTCGAAGCGGTTTCGACAGTAACGGCGGCGGCCCGGCGATTGGCGGCAATAATTTCCTCGATCTGGTGGATGAACCAGGGATCGATTTTCGTGAGGTCGCAGATTTCTTCCGCAGGCAGACCGCGCTCCACGGCGGTAAGAATCCAGTGCACGCGATTGGGGCGTGGCGTAGCAAGTTTTTCGCGAAGCAGCGAATCGGGCGTTTCCGCAGGAGCCCGCCAGGCCGCGCTCGGTTCGAGAGAGCGGATGCCCTTTTGCAGCGCTTCCTTGAAGGTGCGACCGATCGACATGACTTCGCCGACGGACTTCATTTGGGTTCCCAGAGTGCTGTCAGCACCGGGGAATTTTTCGAACTGCCATTTGGGAATTTTCACGACCACATAATCGATCGTGGGCTCGAACGAAGCGGGCGTTTTCTTCGTGATGTCGTTGGGGATTTCGTCGAGCGACATGCCGACAGCGAGGCGCGCAGCAATCTTGGCGATCGGGAAGCCGGTGGCTTTGCTGGCCAGCGCCGAACTACGCGAGACGCGCGGGTTCATTTCGATCACGACCATGCGGCCGTTTTCGGGATTGACGGCAAACTGCACGTTGGAGCCGCCCGTCTCGACGCCGACTTCGCGGATGATTGCGGCGGCGGCATTGCGCATGCGCTGATATTCCTTGTCGGTCAGGGTTTGCGCGGGCGCAACGGTGATGGAATCGCCCGTATGCACGCCCATGGGATCGAAATTCTCAATGGAGCAGATGACGACGAAATTATCGCGGAAGTCGCGCATCACCTCGAGTTCGTACTCTTTCCAGCCGAGAACGGACTCTTCAACGAGCGCTTCGTGCACCGGGCTCATATCGAGGGCGTGGGAAATCGCTTCGGCAAATTCTTCTTTGTTGTACGCAATGGAACCGCCAGTGCCACCGAGAGTAAACGACGGGCGAATAACAAGCGGAAAACCGAGCTGGTCACAGAGGCGCAGGGCGTCCTGCGCGCTATTGACCAGAGCCGAGGCAGGAACTTCGAGTCCGATCTTGCGGCAGGCATCCTTGAACCAGAGACGATCCTCGGCGACTTTAATGGCACGAAGAGAGGCGCCGATCATGTCGACTTTGTGCTTTTCGAGGATGCCGGACTCGGAAAGTTCGACGGCGAGGTTTAGAGCGGTCTGGCCGCCAACCGTGGGGAGGAGCGCGTCGGGACGCTCTTTGATGATAATTTCTTCGAGATACTCCTTGCTGAGCGGCTCAATGTAGGTGCGGTGCGCCAGCTCCGGGTCGGTCATGATCGTGGCGGGGTTGGAGTTGACCAACACAACCTCGTAACCTTCGCCGCGAAGCGCCTTGCAGGCCTGCGCGCCAGAATAGTCAAACTCGCAGGCCTGGCCAATGACGATGGGGCCAGAGCCGATGATGAGGATTTTGTGAATATCTTTGCGTTTCGGCATCTATTCTCTTTTGGCTGGGTTAGTCATCCGCGGGAGCTCCCGGGTTGAGCGAATTCCTTCATCATGTCGGTGAATTGGGTGAACAGGTAGTGGGAATCGTGCGGGCCGGGCGAGGCTTCAGGATGGTATTGCACGCTAAAGAGGGGCAGATTCTTGTGGCGCAGGCCCTCGTTAGTCTGGTCATTTAGATTCAGGTGCGTGATTTCAACTTCGCTCGACCGAAGGGAGTGCGGATCGACGCAAAACCCGTGATTCTGTGCCGTGATCTCCACCTGATTGGTCAGCAGATTCTTCACCGGATGGTTTGAACCGTGGTGGCCGAATTTCAGTTTGAAGGTTTTGCCGCCGAGGGCCAGTCCGCAGAGCTGGTGGCCAAGACAAATTCCGAAAACAGGGACGCGGCCGAGGAGTTTGCGTATATTTTCAATGGCGTAGGTAATCGGCTCGGGATCGCCGGGGCCGTTCGAAAGAAAGACGCCATCAGGGCCCAGGGAAAGCACGTCTTCGGCGGCGGTTGCAGCCGGAACGACGGTAACATCGCACTGGTGATCGACCAGCAAGCGAAGAATGTTTTGCTTGATGCCGTAATCGTAAGCGACGACCTTGAACTTATGGGTATCCGGGCTTGTGCCGGCCTCGCCCATTTCCTCGTCCCAAGGAGAAGTGGCCAGTTCGATGGAGCCTTTCTGCCAATCGTAGGATTGACGGCAACTTACACGTCCGGCTAGCTCCTGGCCGGCCATCAGAGGGAGCTGTTTCGCTTCAAAAAGCAACTGGTCAACGGCCGTGCCATCGGTCGAAACCATTCCGCGAAGCGCACCGACTTTACGGATGTGTAGTACCAGGGCGCGCGTGTCGATGTCCCAAATGACGGGAATCCTGTGACGATTGAGGTAGAACTGGGCCGTCTCGGCCGAACGCCAATTCGAAGAAAACTGGGAGAATTCACGAACGATCAGCGACTCAATATAGGGACGGGAGGCTTCTTCATCGTCGAGATTGGCGCCGACATTGCCAATGTGGGGATAGGTCAGGCAAACAATCTGACCCGCATAACTGGGATCAGTGAAAACTTCCTGATAACCGGTAAGGCTGGTATTGAAAACGACTTCGCCGCCACGGCGGGTGACGGCACCGGCCGCGCGGCCGTTAAAGATGCGCCCGTCTTCGAGCGCGAGAATGGCAGATCTGTGAAGAACTTCTGTCAGTGTATCCTCCGTGCAACTTCATTTTTCGTTGGCCTCGGTGGTCGACAAGGAACCGAAGTGGTCGACCGGCCAGTAGGCGAAGACGGCGCGACCATAAATATACTGGCTGGAGACGGCGCCAAAGACACGAGAATCGTTGGAACTGATGCGGTGGTCGCCCATCACGAAATAACTGCCCCGAGATACGGCGAGAGGGCCGAAATCAGAAACGTCGGCGTATTGCGGGGGCACGTAGGGCTCGGGAATCTGGACACCGTTCACATAGAGAATACCGTGGCGAATCTCGACGGTCTCTCCAGGAAGGCCCACTACACGCTTGATGAAGGATTTCGAGCGGTCCAAGGGGTACCAGAAGACGACCACGTCGCCCCGGCTAATGGGCTCGAAGCGGTAAACAAATTTGTTGATGAAGATGCGCTCCTGATCGGAGAGGAGCGGCGCCATGCTGGTGCCTTCGACCTTCACCGGCTGATAGAGGAACACGATGATGACGAGCGCAAGGCCGATGGCGATAAGCAGGTCGCGGGTCCACACCTTGATTTCATGGCGCAAGAGACTGTGCGAGGAGACAAAGCTGTCCGGCGAAGGGGTTCCAGGAGGAAGAGGGGAGGAAAAAGGAGAAGTCTGGGCGTTGGCGCGATCGCCCGGTAGAGGGGAGACGTTATTCTCGTCGGGTTTCAGCATCTCGTGCTGCCTTTCATTTATATCATGAAAACTGCGGTCGCCGCGACCATCGAAAGCGCAAGACTTGAATTGAGGTTGCATAGGTTTTGGATTCGAGCGAAGCCGCCCCTGTTGTATGGGAGCCGGCGGAACGAGCGCTGCCGCCGAATCCCTGTTTTGTTGGACGCTCAGCCCGAGGGTTTGACTATCCAAACGGGGATACCGATTATTCGGAGGAAAGAGCGAAGTTTATTGCGGCGAGCGAGGCGACCACGGCCGTCTCCGTACGGAGGATGAGCCTGCCAAGGGACGCTTCTTGAAATGCCGCCGAGCGGGCTGCCGCGAATTCGGCATCGGTCCAGCCCCCTTCGGGACCAACTGCAAGAACGGCAGAAGACGATTGATTGCCGCTCAGTAGGTCGCGGAGAGGCATGGCATCCATTGATTCGGAAAGCAGAACACAGAGGCCTTGGTTGTTGGTGTGAAACGCGGTTTCGGGCTGCGCAAGGGCCTCGAGCTGGGGGACCTGGAGGCGGCGCGATTGTTGAGAGGCCTCCAAAAGAATTTTCTTCCAGCGCTCGGCTCGCTTTGGGGCAGCGGAGAGAAGAGCTTTTTCGCTGCGCGAGGCGGCCAGAGGGAGGATACGGCTGGCTCCTAGTTCCGTAGCCTTCTCAAGAGCCCACTCGAAGGCATCGAATTTTATGACCGCGAGGAGGAGAGTTGTTTGGAGCGGGGGGACATACGAGGGCAGCTCCTCGAGGAGAGCGAAGTCGACGCGGTCGCGTGTGACCGTCTCGATGCGTCCGAGCCAGGCGCTCGAGCCATCGCTCAATTCGTAGAGCTGGCCGGGCTGGGCGCGCAGGACGCGGCCTACATGGTGCGCCGCTTCGTCTTCTATCGTGGCCCGTCCGTGATCGAATTTTTGAACGAAGAAACGGCGGCGCATGAGAGTTCAAAGTCGACAGTTTACAGCCAGCAGTTTCGGGGGAAAAGACCGCGAACCCACTCCATGGTCTCTTGCGCTTCGAGCCGGGAAATTGTGTTGGCTCTCGGGGCGGGATAACAATACCCGCCAGCGGAAGCGAAGAGGGATTTCAGCCAAAGATGTCTTTGACCTTATCGAAGATGGAGGAGCCGCGCTCAGCGGGCTTGTTGTCCACCTTCAGTGTGGCGTCGAGCTGTTCCATGAGTTTGCGCTGCTCTTTGGTCAGCTTTGTGGGCGTCAGCACGCGGACGTGATAGTACAAGTCACCTCGTCCGCCTCCGTGCGGGTCGGGCAAACCTTTGCCCTTGACACGGAAAACCGCGCCGCTCTGAGTGCCTTCGGGGATCTTGAGTCGCTCCTCGCCGCTGAGGCCGGGAACCTGGAGCTCTGTGCCGAGAGCAGCCTGAGCCATGCTGAGAGGAATGGTGCAGTACAGGTCAGCACCACGGCGCTCAAAGAAAGTGTGCTCCTTCACCTCGAGGACAACGTACAGGTCACCAGCCGGCCCGCCGTTGGGCCCCGGCTCGCCTTCCCCTTGAACGCGCAGCCGCGTGCCGGTATCGACGCCGGGAGGGATCCGCAGTTCAATGGTGCGCTCGCGATTCACGCGACCCTGGCCTCGGCATTCGGCGCAGCGCTCCTTAACGATCTGGCCAGCGCCCTGACACGCGGGACAGGTGCGATTGATTGTGAAGAAGCCCTGCTGATAAACAAGTTGGCCGCGGCCGCCGCAAGTCTGGCACGAAACGACGCCGGTTCCTTTCTTCGCGCCGGTACCGTTGCAGGCCTCACAGTACTCTTGACGGGGGACGCGAATTTTCGTCGTGACGCCGTTGGCTGCTTCTTCGAAGCTCAATGTCATGTCATAACGGAGGTCGGCGCCGCGCTGCACACGATTCCGTCCGCGACGACCACTGGTGGCACCGAAAAGGTCCTCGAAGCCGAAGAAATCCCCGAAAATATCGTGGAAGTCCTGGAAGATGGTGCTGTTAAAGTCCGACGACG
>Ga0207862_1000082_pt1 | contig 23839 bp, 20 predicted proteins | sample LuqExpMetageno81_FD_187838 | JGI IMG/M metagenome (GOLD analysis project Ga0207862, IMG submission 187838) | Tropical forest soil microbial communities from Luquillo Experimental Forest, Puerto Rico - Sample 81 (SPAdes) | ecosystem: Environmental > Terrestrial > Soil > Tropical forest ... | reverse complement strand
GCCGCGCAGCTCAGGCCCGTTTTTGCCGATGTGCGCGTCGTCATAGAAAAGCGCGCCGGTGACTTGCACGCACACGGCGTGAATCATCACGGAACCGGCATTAGCTGGCTCTTTGGTTCCGTGCATGATCTTGGCCTGAATGTAGCTGCGGATGGTCGTGACTCGCTGTTTCAGGTCAGGGTCGTTCACGAAGTCCTGCCTCGGGGCTTCGACAATGATGCAATTGTCCGCCGGGGTTGGTGGGTTCGTGGTGGTTCGAGACTCGGGGCTGATCTGCATGTGATAGTCGCAATCGTTACTTTCAAGCGCCACGAGGTAGAGCCAGCCGGTCGTGGTTATGAGGTCTCCCTCCTTCTCGCCAAGGGAATTCGGGAACGAGGGGATGCGGGCATCCGCGTAGCGAGCGTCATTGTGTTTTACGCCGGGTGGCAGCTCGAGAGCGAGCAGGTCGCTAAGCTTTATGGCCTTCGCCTGGCTCGCGCTCACGGGCGCGGCGAGGCTGGTTTTGACGGGCCACCGTTCCTTCCCGGGACCGCTACAGGTCTGGGCGGTTGCCTGAGGAGCGAGGGATAGCAACGTAACCAGAGCGAACGGAAAAGCGTGCGCAAATCGAAGGAGTGGGCGGGGTAAGAGCACAGTTAGACTCCTTCAGGTTCACCGGCGCGAGCGCGCGGGCCCTTCTTGTTTTTTGGCTTACGACCCGGAGGCAGAGGGGTGGAGCATACCATTGTCAGACGCCGTTCAAAAGCCCGCTCTTCAGCCGCAGGACGGGAAGTTTGCATGCCAATTCGGCCAGGGACCACGCGGGGAAGTGAACCTGCACATCGGACCAGTAGGCCTGCGTCCCGCGATGGAATAGCCTTTTCGAGTCGGGAACGTGTCTCTGTAGAGGCAAAAAGGAGAGAGCCGGGTGTACTGCGAGAATTGCGGATTGCAGATATTTCCCGAGAAGCAGTGTTGCACACGGTGCGGCAAAGCGCCGACGCAGCTGTTCGTGCAGTTATTTGCGCTTGCCCTGCTGCTGGTGACGATCGTCGGAAACTCGGTGGCTGGCTGGTACCTCCTGCCCAGGCTAGCGGCAACGCATCCCTCGCATTTCCTGTTCCGGGCCTGGCTGTGGCTGGACCTCGAGAGCGCGCAGTATGGGTGGATGCCGTTAGCCACAGCTTTACTCGCCTGGGAGTATCTGGTCTGGCGGAAGATCCGCAAAAAGAAGCAGACCGTTCCGAAGATCAAAAGCTGGCTCAGTCGTAAGGTCCTGACCTTCGTGCTGGCGGCTGGGTTTGCACCGATCCTTCCCTGGTGGATACCGGTGGGGCAGCCGTCAGATAAGACGCTGGCGGGCCTGGCACGCTATCCGGGCCTGCCATGCGTGGTATCGTGGGGCGCAATCCTGTTCGTTGCGATCGTGCTGTGTCTAAGGCCAGAGACGCGAGACCTGCTGCTCGGCCGTGGGAAAGTGCTATCGGCGGTAAGCCTTTGCGTGTTGGCGATCTTTCTCACGCTGACACTGTGGAGCTGGTCGCTCACGTAACGGCAGAAGCCGGCAAGAGAAAATCGGATTAGAACGCTGTACCAGTGAAATAGCGGCTTCCGAACGGACCCGTCACCACAGATCCTTATATTTTGTGATTATTCGGTTGATAACCACGGATGCAGAGCTGCGTCTGATTGTTGTTCTTTTGTGGCGCGGTTCGCTGTTCAACGGGAGCGCAAGAAGCGAGTGTGAGGCGATCAGCGGGGGACCGGTGGAAGGCTGCGGGTTGTGGCGATGAGAGTGGTGTAGTGGCTTGACCAACAGATTTAACAGAAAAGTCCCACGAAATTCATGTTTCCGCAGAGAGGGAATCGATAACCTTGCGTTTTCCTGGAGAGAGGGCGACCCCAATGACGAATCCAACAGAAATTGCTGAGATCCCAACGAGCGTGGTCGGCGTGCCGAGTGAGCAGGATATCGCGACTCGCGCGCATGAGCTGTACCTGGAACGCGGCGCCGAACAAGGCCACGATCTGGATGATTGGCTGCGTGCGGAACAAGAGCTAAAAGTGCGGCACAACGCGAATTCTTAAGCTCTTACCGGTAACTCGCTCCCGACTCTCCCGCGTCGAACCTGCTTGGCATTTCCCGTCACGGAAACACTTCTACCGGCACCGGCGGCTGCACGAGGGCTATCAGCAGGTGAGATTGATCTGTGCGAGGTGCTGGCAGTGAGATCCTTAAGCATCCTTCCGTCGAGAAACTACATGGCGATGAAGGCGTGTTCGTCCTGCTCACCGATGTCGTGGATGCTGCAGATGTTGGGATGATTGAGGGCCGAGGCAGCACGCGCTTCCCGGCGGAAACGCTCGAGTGCTTGGGGATCGCGGGAAAGCTCTTCAGGCAGGAACTTGAGCGCAACGACGCGTCCGAGGCGGTTGTCCTCGGCCTTGTACACCACACCCATACCCCCACCGCCGAGCCTCTCTCGAGAACACGACAATAGGAGACAACGCGGCCTGTAATCGAGTCCGTGGCGCGCCTGATCGTGCCCTTGCACACGATATCAAGCCTTAATTCACCAGAGAAGAATGTAAATGGACCTGTCAATCGCGTCAGGTCCAGTCGTGAGCGCCGGTCGGCGAACCCAGAAGCTAGTACGGGGTTGAAGGGGCGGAAAAGGCAGAACCCTCGGGCTTCCGAAAGAGGGCTGTTCTATCGGTCCAACCCGTGTCGAGGCGGCGAAGAATCGAGCAAGAAGAGCGAAGCCCGGACCTTAATCCGGGCTTCGTCTGGTTCAGGGTTCCGAAGACGACGTTAGGGACGAACCGCCATCTCCGGTGGTGGGGTTTAGCAGCAGATTAGGGGGTGGGATTCACGAGGATTGTTACGAGGAACCGGTCACGGCCAGGAGCGGCCAAAGCGCGCCGAAGTAAATTGCGCAGCACAGTGCGCTGAGAGGGCGGCTGAAATTGCAGATTGGTCATTACGATTACTTTTCCCATCTCTTCCTCCCGAACCAATCGAGCCGCTATGGCGGGAATCCCGCCGGCATACTGGTTTCGATAGGGCGCACTCTGACGGAAGCAGCGAAAAAGAACAATGCACGGAAGGTGAAGAAAAAGTGGAGCGCAGGTGAACCGCGGCCCCTCGCGTAATATATTGAATAAAAGGGTGTTATGACCGAAGCGTGGGCGGCCGGAGCTTGGTTGCACCCTTGAAGGAAACCTCGCGGTTGGCCCGCGCTACGGGCTGGAGTAATATTTTTGCGGTTCTGGGGCGGGCATGACCTCGACAACGCGTGAAGCAATCAGACACAAGTTTGGTGCGTTCGTGGTCGACGTGCGCGCGAGTGAAATGCTGAAGGCCGGGAAAAAGATCAAGGTACAGCTGCAACCGATGCAAGTGCTCGCAGCGTTGCTCGAACGGCCAGGCGAAATCGTAACGCGAGAGGAACTACGGAAACGAATCTGGCCCGAAGATACGTTTGTGGATTTCGAGCACAGCCTGAATACCGCGATCAAGAAGCTGCGCCAGGCGCTTGGCGACCGGGCCAGCAAATCAAAGTACATCGAAACACTGCCGCGGCGAGGATATCGGTTTCTTGCGGAAGTGGAAGCAAGCGAGAGCAAAGCAGGCATGAGACCGGCAGTCCCGAGCCGCTTGGAAGGCAGAGTGTTTGAGCTGCTTCCCGAAGATGGGACAGAATGCGTCGTAGCGCCAGCGGATGAAAAAGCATTCGAAGAATGGGAACGGCTGACGCGCCTGAAAGATGACGTGGGCGTATCGATGATGATCGGGGAAAAGAGGCTCCTGCTGCTCGAGGCGGGGAATCAGGTGCGCCTGCTGGCGGTGGAAAAAAAACCAGGCCTCTGCGAAGTCCGAATACTCGAAGGCGAGCATTACGGAAAGACGGCGCTGGTTCCCAAGAAAGCGTTGCGCGCCAATCCAAAGCAAGCGAAGTGAGGCCGCAGGGGCGAACCCTGCCTATTTCCTGGAAGTCTGGGCTGACGTAGCCTTCTCGGTCGCGGCGAGTTTCAGAATGAGCACCTGGCCGTTGGAGTGGAACGAGCCACCGGTAGCGGTCCTGGCTTCCTGCAGGGGATTCTGCGGCAGGAAGTGACTGACCTCGAAGACGAGGCCCGTGCTGCAAAGGGTTTTTTCGACGTAGTCACGCTCGAGGTCGATATCCGGATCGATCTTGTGGGTCAAGCTGTTGTTGCGCTGATCCTTTTCGAAGCCGATATCGTGGGTGGCCGCGCCGACCCAGAGCACTTGGCCGTTCACGGTGAACGGAGCTTTCCAGACCCGCAGGTGATTGCGTGACGCGACGACTTTGATTGGTTCGGCGTGAGCCCAGCCGTAATCCTGCGGACGGCCAAACAAGTACAGCTGGCTCATGGGCATCGTTAGATAAGATTCCTTCGAAAAGCTGGCAATGGCGCCTTCGACGATGGTCGATTTGACGTTGGAATCGACTTTGACCCAGCCGGCAGTCGTGAACACCTTCTTCATGGCGTCCTCCTCGGCAAGAATGAGGAAGTTCACCATGTCACCGGGGTTCCCGTCTTTGTCGCGAATGCGGCGCGGAATTTTGGCGAAGAGGGAATTGTCGATGCCCGGGATCGCGGGAACCTGGCGAAGGGTCACGACAATCGCGTTGCTGTCGGCCGCGTAGACCTCAACCTTCACCGTGTAGGAGCCGTCGCCCGTGTCGGATGTGGCCTGATTGATTCCGATGGAAAGCTTTCCGGCGATGGGCGCAACCACTTCCTTGTGAGCGCCGAGCAAGAATGGCTGGGCGACATCGGGGTCGCCAATCTTTCCAATCAGGGCGCCACGCCCCGCGTCATTAAACGGAAGGATGCGAATCAAGTCCTTGAAATTCCGCGTGAGGCCCTCGGGACCGCTATCGGACTTGGCGTCGGCGTACTGGAGCTTCCCCTCGGCGCTAACCACGATCTGTTGGCCGGGCTCGAGGGTGATGCCCGTATCGGTCCAAACCTTTGAGCCTTGCAGAGTGAAATCCTTCGAAAGAATTTTCTTGGCAGAAGGAGCGGATTGCGAGGCATTCGCGGAGGTGCCGGATGATTGAGCAGAAGCGCGAGTTGGCGCAAGCGGAAGGATCAGGAAAACCAGGAAAAAGACGGCAGGAAAGGATTTCTGAAGGGAAGTCATACGTTCGAGTCCTTGCTGAGCGGCAGCCTTAATTGGTAGCAAAAGGGAAGAGCCGAGGCAAGCCCGCGGGTGGCGGAGAAAGGGCGAACGCAGGACAACGCTCGGGGCGGCCAGCCTCATGCAGTCTAGGATGCAAATCCGTGCCGCTGGGAAGAGCCGTTGGGCGGACGATTCCTTGACTCATCTGCGATGCGACGGTACATTGACAGAAGGCCTCGGCAGTGTGATTCGTCAATGTCCGTATCCGCGAGCGATACCGCCATCCACGCCTCATAAGCCGGCCGGGACGTGCGGACTTTTGCAGGAAAGTACCGCACCGCGCAGCAACGAAATGATCTGGAAAAGTAGCTGGAAAATAGCCGTGATTTTGCTTGCGCTGGCGCTGCACGCGGGCCGTACCGCGGCGCAAAAGGAGCCGGCGCGCCCGCGTCCACAGGCCGCTCCGTCAACGAACGCAACAATCGACGGCAGCGAAGCAATGTTCACGACGATGTGCGCGCTGTATGCGTCGGGTTTTGAAGGCGACGTAAGTGCGGACAATTGGACGGCGTTTCGCGCGCGGATCCGCGAGGCGGCGCGGAAGCAACAGGGTCCGGCGGTGGATGCGGCGCGAGAGTTTATGAAGGGGCACCAGTTCCGCGATCCGGCGGCGATGCTCTCGCGGTTTGTGTGGTTTGGCCTGGTCTCGGGACCGGCGCCGAAATTCCAGCCGGTAATGCGGCGCGATGAACTACCGCCGGAAGTTCTTGACCTGGAAGGCTTCAGCGAAATTCTTTCGAACTACTACAGCGAGCAGAAGATCGGAGCACTGTGGAAGGAAGTTCAGCCGGTATACATGCGGGAGATCGAGCGGCTGCACGATCCGGTGTCACAAGTGCTATTCGTGACCACCACGTATTTGCGGGAAGTACCCGACCTGGCAGAGCCGAGAACGTTCAGCATCATCGTGGAGCCACTGGTCGGGCGCATCACGAACGTGCGGAATTTCGGCGACCACTACACGATTGTGCTGAGCGGAAGCGATGAAATTCCGCTGGACGTAGCGAGACACGCTTATTTGCATTTCCTGCTGGACCCGCTGCCCCTCCGATATTCGCATGTTGTGGTGGTGAAGCGGCCGCTATTCGAACTGGCGGCCAAGGCACCGAAACTCGCACCGGATCTGAAGGACGACTTTTTCTCGTGGTTCGCCGAATGCACAGTGAGGGCGGTTGAGTTGAAGCTGAAGCGGATGTCACCGAGCGAGCGCGAATCGGCGCTGAAGACAAACGATGTTGACGGTTACGTGCTGGTACGTCCGTTGTTCAATGGGCTCGCGGGGTTCGCGAATGCAGACCCGCCCATGAAGCAGTATTTTCCAGACATGGTCCGCGGCATCGACCTGAAAACGGAGCAAGCGAGGGTGGGGGCAATTCAGTTTTCACCGGCGGAAGCGGGGCCCAGCGGAAAGGAACTGAGCATTGAAGCGGTATCGCGCAGCCGCACGAATGCGGTGGCGGCGGTTCCGGATGATCAGGCTGCGATTGCGGCGTTGACGGAAGGGGAGCGCCGGATCGCGGAACGCGATCCGCGGGCGGCGGAAGCTTCTTTCAAAACCGTGCTGGCGAAGTACCCGGACCAGACCCGCGCGTGGTACGGAATGGGACTTGTGGCGCTGCTCGACCACGATGGTGAAAAGGCCAAGGAGGTGTTCGGGAGACTGACGACGGGCGAGCATGCGGCCGTCGAAGACCCGCTGGTGATGGCGTGGTCACACGTGTACCTGGCAAGAATTTACGAGGACGAAGGGCAGTTGGCCCGTGCAAAGACGGAGTATCAGGCAGTGCTGGCGTTGCAGGGAGCTCCAACCAAAGCTCAGCAGGCCGCACAAAAAGGGTTGGGTGATTTGGATCTGAGGAAGCCGACGGAGCGGCCCTAAGGAAAAAGGAGTGAAGAGAATGAGACAGGGAAGAAACGGAATCGGGAGCGTACCGTTGGTAGCCTTGGCGCTATTGACGGCCACGGGAGCATTCGCGCAGTCGCAAGGACCGCCGCCGCAACAACAACCTACCCAGGGGCAAGACGCAGGGCAGCCAAAGCCCGGAGCGCCGCAGGCTACGCCCCTGACGCTCGATTCGGCTCCGCCGCCGGTAAGCGCGGAGGAAGATGCCGCGATCAAAGCCTTCCGTGAAGTGCCAGTGAGCGAAGTGGAGAAGAAAGAGCAGGCGGGCGAGGATTTCGTCAAGAAATATCCGAAGAGCCGCTATGACGCGGAGGTGTACGGCTGGCTGGTGAAAGGGTATCTGAACACCGGACAGGTGGACAAAATGGAAGCGGCGGGGGACAGGGAACTCGTGCTGGTGCCGGATGACGCGCAAACGCTGGCGATTATCGGTTCCACGTTGCCGCGCGCCATGAACGCGAATACACCGGACCCGGAAAAGCGGCTGGCGAAGGCCGAGCAGTATTGCCAGAAGGCGCTGGACTTGATGCCGGCGCTGGTCAAGCCGGCGAACGTGAACGATGAGGATTTTCAAAAGGCCAAGAATCAGGCAGCGGCGTTGGCGTATAGCGGTCTCGGGCTTGTAGCGTTCCGGAGGGGAAAATTCGCGGACGCGATCCCGCATTTTGAGCAGTCGGTGAAGGTCGATCCCTCGCCGGATCCCGTGAACTACTATCTTTTGGGCATCTGCCAGCAGAAGACCTCACACTTTGATGATGCGGTCGCGGCGTTCACAAAATGCGCGGCGATTCCAGGGGGATTGCAAGCCACCTGCAAGAACAACATCGAGGAAGCCAAGAAGCTTGCCGCCACGCAATTGAGCGCGCCGAAGTAGATTGCCCGCGACTACGGCGCGCCGGGAGAAATAAACATGGCCCGCGGGGAAGACAGGCAGTTGGAAGGGCGGCTCGCTTATCAGTTTGGCGACCCGGGCTTGCTCGACCGGGCTTTGACACACAGTTCGGCGGTGCCGGAACTGCGGGCCGCCCGGGGAGAAGACATCGCGTTCGCGGGTTCGGCGGTGCAGGACAACGAGCGGCTGGAATTCCTGGGAGACGCGGTACTCGAGTTGCTGACGAGCGAATACCTGCTCGCAAACTTTCCGGAATGGACTGAAGGCCAGCTTTCAAAGAGCCGCGCGCGCATCGTGAATGCCCATTCACTGGAGATTGCGGCAAGGGGACTCGGCCTGGGCGACCACCTGCGGCTCGGACGCGGCGAGGAAAAAACCGGCGGGCGTGAAAAGCCCGCGCTGCTGGCCGATGCATTCGAAGCAGTGGTGGCGGCGATTTATCTGGACGGTGGCTTGGAGCCGGCTCGCAAGCTGCTCCACATGACGGTTTTCGAGCAGGCCCTGGAAGACGGAGAGCGGATCGCGGAATCGGACCGCAAGAGCGCCCTGCAGGAATTTTTGCAGGGGAAGGGCGGACAACTGGCCGAGTATCGTCTGGCGGGAGAGAGCGGCCCCGACCATCAGAAGACTTTTCTGGTGGAGGTGTGGGTGAAAGGCGAGCGGATGGCGAGCGCGGAAGGCACCACGAAGAAAGAAGCGGAACAAAAGGCGGCGAGGAGCGCGCTCGAAAGATTGCTGCAAGCCGAGGCGCGCGATAGCGAAAAGGTGGGTCCGAATGCCGGATGAGACACTTTCACCGGAAAACGCGATTCCGGTGGACCAGGCCGGGCCCGAGATACCGTCTAGCGAGGCGCCCGTCGAAACGGTCCGGGAACCCGCCGAAGAGGCGCACGCCAACCCGACCACCCTTTCGGAGTACCTGGAATCGCTCCTCGTTACCGTGATTTTGGCCTTGTTTGGGACAAGCTTTGTCGTGCAGGCTTTCAAGATTCCCTCGCAATCCATGGAAAAGACGCTGCTGGTGGGCGATCACCTGCTGGTGAACAAATTCGTGTTCGGCGGACGCGGAGCGTGGTACGACAAATACTTGCCGTACCGGCCGCTCGAGCGGGGCGATATCATCGTTTTCAAGTTTCCTTATCAGGATCATCCGCACTTTGTGAAGCGCGTGATCGGATTGCCGGGCGACCACCTGAAGGTGGTCGATCAGCAGGTGTACGTAAATGGAAAGCCGTTGAGCGAGCCGTATGTGGTGCACGACCCGGCTTCGGGTTACGACCCTTTGAATTACTCCTTTCCTCCCACAGGGAATCAATTGTTTGTGTCGCTGGTGCAGCCGGAATGGGCGCTTGATATCCGCAAGTATATTCAAGGGGATGAGCTCGTGGTGCCGTCGGGAAAATACTTCGCGATGGGAGACAACCGGGATCACAGCCTGGACAGCCGGTATTGGGGGTTTGTGGATCGCGAAGCGATTATGGGCCGGCCGTTTCTGATCTACTGGTCGGTCGAAGCGAGCAGCAGCGACTATGGGGAAGCGTCGTTCGGGCAGAGGATCGTCGGAATTTTCGATACGCTGTTGCACCTTCCGGCGCGAACACGCTGGAGCCGGATGCTGCATACCGTGCACTGAACCGCATGCACCCCACACCCCTACCCTTTTGCGGGTTGGTCTGAGAGACTCCCTTCTAAAATGAGTCGCTTCCGGAAATACGGAAAAATCGCGGTGCTGGTGGTCGCGCTGATCGTAGTCACACAAACCGCCCTGTCGTTCCTTCTAAAAACGAAGCGAATGCGCGGATATCTGACGGCTCGCCTGGAGAGTTCTTTCGGAAGGCCGGTCCAGGTCAGGCAGTTTTCCATGCAAATTCTGCCCATCCCGGAGTTGGACGCAGAGGGAGTGACCATCGGAGAAGATCCCGCGTTTGGTCACGAATATTTTCTGCGCGCCGAGCGAATGACCGCCCGTCTCCGCTGGTTGGGACTGCTGGGCGGCCACTTCGAATTCGGAACGATGTCATTGACGAGGCCGAGCCTGATCCTGGTGCGGACGGCGGAAGGACGGTGGAATCTGGAGAGATGGCTGCCCCCGGCAAAGCCGAGCGGTCCATTGGCGGCATCGGTGGCCGGTCCACAGTTGCCCTCGGAGTCGACTCACCATCTGCAAAAGATTGAATTCGACGATGGGAGAATCAATTTCAAGCAGGGCGACGAAAAGAAGCCGTTCGCCTTCACGAATGTTTCGGGCAACGTCGAACAAGTTTCGCCAGGGCGGTGGGAATTGCAGCTCGAAGCGCAGCCCTGGCGGAGCGGCGCTTTGCTGCAATCAACTGGCACGCTCTATGTGCGGGGAGATGTCGCGGGGACATCGGCGCGGTTGCAACCAGCAGAGATTCAACTGCATTGGGACAAGGGCTCGCTGGCGGATTTATTCCGCCTGGTGACGGGAAATGATCCCGGCGTGCGGGGAAGCTTTGCCCTCGACGGAAGAGCCAGCGTGGGAAAAGCGAATGCCGGAACCGAGAGCGGCGCGAGCCGGTGGCGATTCGAGTTGAAGGCGCGAGCGGCTCAGGTACATCGCTGGGACCTCACTGAGCGTAGTGACAATCCGCGAGTGAATGTGAGCGTGAAAGGATTCTGGGACCTCGGCGCCGGCGAAGCACACGCGGAAGAAGTAAGGATTGAAACGCCTCGTTCCAACATTGAAGGAGCGGCGTTGTTGAAAACGGCCGGACCTCCGGCATGGCAGGTAAAGCTTGCGTTCGCGTCGGTGCGGATGGAGGATTTGATGGCGTGGTACCGCGCGTTTCATCCGGGTGTCGGCGAAGAGGCAGCGGTGGAAGGGCTGATGGAGGGCAGCGCGATCCTGGGAGGGTGGCCTGTGCGGTTGGAGGAATGCGCGCTGAGGAGCGAAGGAGCCACTCTTCGACTTCCGGTGGTGAACGTTGCGGGTCGCGTTGAGCCGTTTCACGGCTCCATGCCTGGCGGAAAATTTGTATTGGAGAACCTTCGGATCCACTTGGAAGGAAGCCGCACGCGAGCAGCGGCCGAGGAGAAGGCGGACAAAACGGGCGGCAAGCCGCGGCCCTTCACAAACCTTGACGATACAATCGAAGCGGCCTTAACCGAAGATTCCGGACTCGCGCAAGGTGAAGTGCGCCTGAATTTGCGACTCGGTGACGTGGCGCCTTTCTTCAAGATGACATCTTCCTTTGGGCACGCGCTCAACCGCGGATGGGAATACACGGGGAGCGCCAGTGGGCCGGTTGCGTGGAGTTGGGACCGGCTCAAAGGCGAGGTGCATGGCAGCGGATCGATTGCTTTAACCAGGGGGCAATTGCAGGTAGCGGGCCTCAATCGACCGCTCAAGCTCGAAGATGTACGTCTAAATTGGAAGGACGGCCGGCGGGGTGTCGCGATTGGCGAACTCGATGCATTCGAAGCTGCGTGGACCGGCACCATCGAGGAAACGCCCCCCGAAGGAGCGGGAGGAGAGGACCGCTGGCAGTTTCGGTTGCACGCAGACCACCTGGATGCCGCGGAATTGGACCGGTGGTTCGGACCGCGAGGGCGTCCTAACTGGGTGCAGCGGCTGCTAACGTCGTTCCTCGGGGGGCAGAACGTCGAGGCAAAAGCGAGCGAACTGCTGCGCCAAGTTTCGGCCGAGGGCGTACTTGCTGCGGACACGGTGACGATCGAAAAAGTGCGATTGACGAAAGCGCAAGCAAACGTGGTTTTGCGCGAACTGAGATTGCGAATCGAGGATGCAGAGGCGGAATGGGCGGGAGGCAACATTCGCGGGAAAATGCAAGCCCTGTTTACGCCGATGCCCAGGTATGAAGCAGCCGCCGAATTCGAGCACATAAATGTGGCGCAGCTGCCGTGGCTCGCGAAAGGGGCTGACCGATGGAGCGGTGTGGCTTCGGGTAGTGTACAGCTGACGACTGGTGGAGTGGGACGCGAGGAATTGCTGAGAAAATTGGCCGGGCAGGGACAGGTGAAACTCAAGGCAATTGAGTTTCTCGGATGGGACGTAGAGGCGAGTCAGGAAACAGGCGCCATCCATAAAGGGACTTCGCGCTGGACGAGCGGCGAAGGGAAATTCACGGTGGGCGACCGTGCGGTAAAGTTTAGTGGCGTCGAATTGGATGCTGCACATTCGAAGACACTGCTGTTGGGGAGCATCGATTTTGGATTGGAGTCCAATCTGGTTTTCCGCGCCGCACCAAACGAGAAACGCATATTGAGGGCGCCCGGGCCTAGCCGCCTCGTGCAGGTGAGCGGCCCGATGGCGGCACCGCTGGTGATCGTCGAGCCCGTCACAACTCCCCCGCCGGCGGCGAAACCCTAGCATGTGCCGCGGCAAAACGAAATTTCAGGAGAAATGCCGATGAAGCGTTCCTTCGTTTTGATGTGCGCGATGGGGCTGTGTTGCGCGGGGCAAGTTCTTGGGCAGGACTCGTTGACGATCGAACAGGTGATGAGAGCGCCGTTTCCGGCTAATCTCGTTGCGGCAAAAAACGGCAATCGCCTCGCCTGGACTTTGAATCAGGAAGGGAAGCGAAATATCTGGGTAGCCGGGGGGCCGGGATTTTCCGCACGGCAACTGACCAGCTACGACACGGACGACGGCGCGGAATTGGGAGATCTGCGTTTTACGGAGGACGGCTCGGCGATTGTCTATGTGCGGGGGGAAGAGAAGAATTCTGCGGGCGAATTTGGAAATCCTACGAGCAATCCCGCGGGCGCGGAGCAGGCTTTGTGGTGGATTTCGTTCAGCGGCGGAGCGCCAGCAAAGATTGATGTGGGCAGCGCACCCGAAATTTCCAAATCAGGTGCGATCGCTTATGAGAAGGATGGGCAGGTCTGGGTCGCGACAACGAAGCCCGATGACAAGCCCAGGCAAGTCTTTGTGCGCGGGAAGAACTTCCCGGTGGCATGGTCTCCCGATGGTGAAAGACTGCTATTTCTGTCGAACCGCGGAGATCACAGCTTCGTCGGGATCTATAGTGCGGCGGCGCAAACTGTGAATTTCATTGCGCCTTCGGTGGATTCCGACAGCGACCCGGTATGGTCAGTTGACGGGAAAATGGTGGCATTTGTGCGGCAGCCTGCGCACCAGCGGGACTCGCCGTATGGATATTTCATCGAGCCTGACCGGCCGCACCCTTGGGCGATTTGGGTTGGCGATGCGGAAACGGGAACGGCGCATGAAGTCTGGCACAGCAGCACGTCACCCGATGGTTCTTATCCCTATATGGCGGGAGAAACAGGCGGAGGTGTTGTGAATTGGGCGGCGAAAGACGCGCTCATTTTTGCGAGTGAAGAAGATGGTTGGCAACACCTCTACGCAATTCCGTCAGAGGGTGGCACGTCAAAATTGCTGACACCTGGAAACTGCGAAGTGGAACAGTGGTCGTTTTCGCCGGACAAGGCGACGCTTCTCTTCAATTCGAATTGTGGGGATGTGGACCGGCGGCACTTGTGGAAAGTGGGTGTGGATGGAGCGGGGCTGCAACAACGGGCATCTGGAGAGGTGGCGGCGGGTATCGAGTGGCGACCGGTTATTCTCAGCAACAATCTCGATGTGTTCTACCTCAGGTCTGACGCCACACATCCCGGCCGGTTGTTCCATACAACTCTCGAGCCGGAGGCGGCGACATTTGAGGTCCCGTGCGGAAATTGGGAAAAGCAGTTTCCCTCGGGAAAGCTGGTCGTGCCGCAGCCCGTCACGTTCAAGTCGGGCGACGGGCTTGAAATTCACGGCCAGCTCTTTCTGCCGAAAAGCCTGAAAGCCGGGGAAAGGCGGCCGGCATTGATTTTCCTGCACGGCGGGCCGATGCGGCAAATGCTGCTGGGCTGGCACTACATGTACTACTACTCGAACGCCTACGCCATGAACCAATACCTGGCGAGTCGCGGATACGTTGTCCTGGCGCTCAACTATCGAAGCGGCATTGGTTACGGGCGTGCTTTTCGCGAAGTGCCGGGCCGCGCAGGTCGGGGCGCCTCGGAATACCAGGACGTGGTCGCCGCGGGAAAATACTTGCAAAGCCGCAGCGATGTGGATGCGAAGCGAGTCGGGTTGTGGGGAGGCAGTTACGGCGGCTATTTGACCGCGCTCGGACTGGGGCGCAACTCCGATCTTTTTGCGGCCGGCGTGGACCTGCACGGTGTCCACGACTGGCCGACAGACAACTGGCAAGGGAAAAACATCTCGCCGGAACTGACGAAAATGGCGCTCGATTCATCGCCAGTGGCGGCGGTGGACACGTGGAAATCGCCAGTGCTGTTCATCCATGGAGACGATGACCGCAACGTGTTCTTTTCGCAAACGGTGGACCTGGTGGCCCGGTTGCGTCCTCGCGGAGTGCACATTGAACAGCTCGTGTTTCCGGATGACGTGCACGATTTTCTGCTTTACGGAAACTGGCTGAAGGCGTACGGGGCCACAAGCGAGTTTTTTGCCCGGCAGTTAGGCAGGGCACAAAAATGACAAAGGCCGTCGAAGCAAGAAAGCATCTGCCGCTCCTAGCGTTTTTTCTGGCGACTGTTTTCGCTGGTGTGAAACCGTGCCTGCCGGAGGCGACGAGAAGCGACAATCGTGTCGTGCTGATTCCGCGCTTGCGGGTTGGCAACAGCATGCGGTACGAGAGTCACGCGCGCCTGGAGCGCCATGTCAAGAGTGAAAGCCGCGTCGTGACGTTGCTGGGCCCGCGCGAGGTAAAGCGCGACCTCTCGACGGGGTTCACGGTTACCATTAAGGATCTGCGGTGGACCGCCGACCGGCCAACCGTGGCTGCCATTGCCCAGTTGGACGAGCCCTACGAAACCGCCGGCTCCCCGCCGCCAGCCGCGCAAGCGGTGAACTTCACGATCGAAGAGAACGGGCAGTTGGGCCGGGCGGAGGGATTGGACGCGCTCGCGCCCGAACAGCGGCTTGCGTGGCAATTCTGGATCGCGCGCTTCGCTTATGGCTGGACGCTTCCCTTCAACGGGATCAAGCCGGGGGATAAATGGAAGTCGGAAGAACCCGAGGACACACCTTCACCCATCGCGCGCCTGGTGTGGGAGCGCGAGACGACCTATGTGCGAGATGACCCCTGCCCGATCTTTCCGGCAGAGGCCTGCGCCGTGCTTCTGACAGATGCGAAACTGAAACAAAAGTCCTCGCCGGAGGATACCACCCCCGAAGACTACCAGCGGCAGGAGCTGAAGACGTTCGGCACGGCCAAGGGCACCAACGAAATAATCACGTATATTTCGCTAAGCACCGGCCTGGTTCAACGGGCGACGGAAGACTCGCAGCAGTACATGGATGTGACCGTTGCCAAGGCCGATGCGTCGAATCAGGTGCGCTACGAAATTACCGTAAGCAGCCATTTCGAAACCGCGCTTGTTCCGCAAACCGCCGCGGGAAATTGAAATCGAGGAGAGCGCCTTCGCTCGAAGTGGCCGCAAAATCCCCTAGGTAAATTGGGATTGACGAGCGCGCTATAATCTAGGTTTCGGCTCAGCCCGAAGAGGGCCGCAGGAGACCTTGTCGATGAATTTCAAACTCCACAGCAACTATCAACCTCGCGGTGACCAGCCGGCCGCACTGGAGCAACTCGTCCGAGGTGTGGATGCCGGCGACAAGAATCAAGTGCTCCTTGGCGTGACCGGCTCAGGGAAAACGTTCACGATGGCTAAAGTTATCGAGACGGTTAACCGGCCCGCGCTGGTTCTGGCGCATAACAAAACGCTGGCGGCTCAGCTCTACCATGAGTTCAAGGGCTTTTTCCCGGAAAACGCCGTCGAATACTTCGTGAGCTACTACGATTTTTACCAACCCGAGGCCTATGTGCCTTCGGCGGACCTGTACATCGACAAGGAAGCGACGATCAACGACGAACTGGATAAGTTGCGGATGAGCGCGACGCGCTCATTGTTTGAGCGGCGGGACGTCGTGATCGTTGCATCGGTCTCATGCATTTATGGATTGGGTTCACCGGAGGCTTATTACGGGATGCTGGTGATGCTTGAAAAAGGCCACCAGACTTCGCGGGAAGCGCTGCTTCGGCGCTTCGTGGATGTCCAGTACGAACGAAGCGAAGATTTGCGGCGTGGCTCGTTTCGCGTGCGCGGCGATATCATCGAGATTTATCCCACGTACGAGGATCAGGCATACCGCATCGAGATGTGGGGCGACCAGATCGATACGCTGCGGCAGATTGATCCACTGACGGGAGAAATCCGCTCGGGACAAGAAGATTTGGCTCGCGTGCCGATCTACCCCAAGACGCATTACGTGATGCCGCAGGAGCAGCGAGAACGCGCGATTGTCGGCATCCAGGAAGAGCTGGGCTGGTGGAAGAAGGAACTGGAGAAACAAGGGAAGTTCGTGGAAGCGCAGCGCGTGGTGCAGCGCACGATGTTTGACATCGAAATGATGCGCACGATCGGCTACTGCCACGGCATCGAAAATTATTCGCGTCATCTCAGCGGCCGCCTGCCTGGCGAAGCCCCGCCGACACTGCTCGACTATGTGCCGCAGGACTATGTGATGTTTATCGACGAATCGCACGCGACCGTTCCGCAGGTCCGCGGGATGTTTCATGGTGACCGGTCGCGCAAGCAGACGCTTGTCGATTACGGATTCCGCATGCCGTCGGCGCTCGATAATCGGCCGCTGACGTTCGAAGAGTTCGAGCACCGCATGAATCAGGCCATTTATGTGTCGGCGACGCCGGGACCGTACGAGCTGACGAAATCCGGCGGGGTGTTTGTCGAGCAGGTAATTCGCCCGACGGGATTGGTCGATCCGGAGGTGGAAGTGCGCCCGGTGAAAGGGCAAGTGGACGACCTGCTTGAGGAAATCCGTGCCCGCGCGGAAAAGAACGAGCGTGTGCTGGTCACCACTCTGACAAAGCGTATGGCCGAAGACCTCAGCGAATACTTTACAGAAATTGGCGTGCGCTGCCGCTACCTGCATTCCGAAGTGGAAACGCTGGACCGGATCAAGATTTTGCGAGATTTGCGCAAGGGCGAATTCGACGTGCTCATCGGCATCAACCTGTTGCGCGAGGGGCTGGACCTGCCGGAAGTGTCGCTCGTGGCAATTCTTGACGCCGATAAGGAAGGCTATTTGCGCAGCGCGACTTCTTTAATTCAGACGATCGGGCGCTGCGCTCGCCACGTGGAGGGCCGGGCGATTCTCTACGCCGACTTGCGCACCAAATCGATGAATGAAGCGATCAGCGAAACCAACCGGCGGCGCGCCAAGCAGGTTTCGTACAACGCCGAAAATAACATCACGCCGCAGTCGATCGTGAAAGGCGTGGATATGGAACTGGCGCACATCGTGGAGGCGGATTACGTCACGGTGCCCCTCGACACCGCCGAACTCGATGCCGCCGCGGCCGCGGTGAAGTCTGAGCAACAGCTTGCCGAGCTGTTGGCGCAGCTCGAAACGCAGATGCGCGAAGCAGCAAAGAAGTTCGAGTTTGAAAAAGCAGCGCAATTCCGCGATCGCATCCGTTCTCTGAAGCAGCAGGACCTTTCGGGAGTGTTTGGCAAAGACAGCGGCGAGCCTGCTGCATCCGCACAATCAAACTAGAACGTGAAGAGTCGATTCTCGGGCACGATGGGTGCCAAGCGGATTGGAGTCGAGTGCAGCCTCAAGGTATCCTGGCTGATGCGGAAGACTTGGATGCGCCGTTTAGCATTCAACAGGCCAAAGGGGGCTACGTGACAGAACTTCAGGTTCCAATCCAGAACACAGCACTCAAGAATGGCTTACGTGTGGTCATCGCACCCGATGCGACGGCGCCGGTCGTGACCGTGGGTGTGTATTACAAGATCGGCTTCCGGCTCGAGCCACAGGGGCGGAGCGGATTCGCGCACCTGTTTGAACACATGATGTTTCAGGGGTCCGAGAATGCACCGAAGATGCAGCACATAAAATTGATCAATTCGAGCGGCGGGGTACTGAATGGTTCGACGATGTACGACGTGACGAACTACTACGAAGCGGTGCCTTCGAACGCGCTCGAACGGGTGTTGTGGCTTGAAGGCGACCGCATGCGCGCGCTGAAGGTGGATGAGGAGAATTTGCGGAATCAGCGCGACGTCGTGAAGGAAGAAGTGCGCGTCAACGTTTTGAACCAGCCCTACGGCGGCTTCCCCTGGCTGGATATGCCGCCAGTGGCATTCCGCAACTGGGCCAACGCCCATAATTTCTACGGCGATTTTGCCGATCTGGATGCAGCGAGCCTCGCCGATGTCCAGAAATTCTTCCGCACCTACTATGTGCCGAATAATGCCGTGCTGCTGATTCTTGGAGACGTGAACCCGCAAGATGGCTTCGCGCTTGCCGAAAGGTACTTTGCTGCTATTCCTGCCGGCGCAACTCCGCCGTTTGCCGACCCCGCCGAGCCCCCGCAAAGCGAAGAACGGCGAGGCCGCGTAGAAGAAAAATTCGGCACGCTTCCGGCGATGGCCATCGGTTACGCGATGCCCGAGCGGCGAACATCGGACTGGTACGCGATGGGGCTGCTGGACCAGGCGCTGCACGGCGGCCGGGCAGGGCGCATGCACCGCGAACTCGTGCTTGAAAAGCAGATTGCCGTGGAAGCCGATGGGGGCATTGACGACCTTTTTGGCTACAACGGCCCGACGCAGATGACGACGCGGATCATGCACAAGCCCGAATATTCCGCGGAAGAGACGCTAGCGGCCTTTGACGAAGTTGTTCGCGAGGTGCGCGACAAGGGAATTGCAGCGGACGAATTGGAACAACTGAAGGTGAAGTGGCGCTCCGATTACTATTCGACGCTCGAAGGCGGACGTGGCGGATATATGCCGCGATACGGACTGATGCACTTGCTCGCCTGCTTCACACTTTTCGATAACCAGCCGGCCCTCGTGAACACGATACTAGACGATTTTCTGAAGGTCGCAAAGGAAGAAGTCCACGCGGCAGCCCGAAAGTATCTGGTGCCGGAAAATCGTGCAATCGTGTTTCGCACACCCGTGGGCAAACAGGAGGCCGCGTAATGGCCACTCAAGCTACAGAAATGCCGGTCGCGGCTCCAGCGCTGGCGCCGGAACGTGCGGTTAAATGGCCAAAGCGCACCCGCGCCCGGCTGGCGAACGGACTGCAGGTGGTGCTTGCGGAAGCCCACTCGATTCCAAAATTTCATGGCGAGCTATTTTTCCGCGGAGGAGAAGCGCTCATTTCCGATCGTTCGACGGGCCTTGCGGAGATGACTGCGACCGTCGTGCGGACAGGCACGGGAAAACGAACGAGCCGGCAGATTGAGGAAGATTTGCGGCGCCTCGGGGCAGACCTTGGAACCGCCGCGGGGCAGGACACGAGCGCGATTTCGTTTGCGGGCCTCAGCGAATTCAGCGGTCCGCTTCTGCAACTTGTGAGCGAGTTGTCGCGCGAAGCGTCGTTTCTTGAGCCAGAATTCGAGCGTGAGCGCCGCCAGAAATTGGAGGAAGTAAAGTTGGAGCGGACTTCGCCGGGATTTCTGGCAGGAGAGCGTCTGCGTAGAGTACTATTCGGCGCGCATCCATACGCGCGGGTCTCACCGAGCGAAGAGCAGGTCGCAGCGTATAAACGCGAAGATCTGGCTTCGGTTTACCGCGAGATCTACACGCCGGAAAATGCGTTGCTTGTGCTTGTGGGCGATTTCGAGTCGCAAGCGATGCTGAAAACAATCGAGGGCATTTTCGGGAACTGGACCGGGGCGAAGCCTGCGGGAAAAGAATTTCCCGCACCTCCGGAATTGCACGGCCGACGTGTTTACCTGGTGCATAACCCCGGGTCTGTGCAGACGCAAATTCTGGCCGGATGCCCTGCCATCACGCGCAAACATCCAGACTGGATCCGGCTCGGGCTGACGAACAGCCTGTATGGCGGCGCGTTCAATTCGCGGTTGGTGATGAATATTCGCGAAGACAAGGGGTATACCTACAGCCCACGCAGCGGCGTAACGCCATTTCGTCAGCGCGGCTATTTCTCGGTTTCGGCGGCCGTGCGCAACGAAGTTGTTGCCGCGTCGCTGACCGAGATTTTCTACGAACTCGACAAACTGCGGTCGTTGCCGGTTCCAGAAGGGGAGTTGGCGGATGCGAAGAACTACCTTTCCGGCGTGTTTTCAATGGGATTGGCGACGCAGGAAGGGCTGCTGTCGCAATACTCGACGTCGGAATTGAACGAACTGCCCGACGATTATCTTGAGACCTACCGGCATAAGGTGCGAGCGCTGACGCCTGCTGATTTGCAGGCTACGGCGCGGAAGTATCTGGATTCAGCGAATATGCAGATTGTTGTGGTAGGGGATCGAGCGCAGATTGAGGAGCAGGCGGGGTTGTTCGGGGAAGTGCAGGTGTACGATGCACAAGGGAAGCGCTTGGGATCTAACCCCTTACGTAGTTAGGCTCTGCTTCCTCTTGCTGGTCTCGATGCCCTGGACGACGCGGGTTCTTAATGCAAAGAAACCGCGTCGGCATCCCGTCAGCCGGAACACCGCGAGTTCGTGGGTTGCAGCGGGCTCTAGGGGATGGGGCCCTCCACCGCAGAGATTCCCCACTCCGCCGGCTCGGTTCGGAATGACGGCTAAAGATATGTCGCCGCTTGAGAAGCGGTGCCGAGCTATAGGCGCTGGTGGGTGGGTTTTGCCGAGGAGAGGTTCAGCGGTACCTGGTCGGCGATCCGGATGCCGTAGCCTTCTAGGGCCACCACCTTCTTCGGATGGTTGGTGACGACCCGGATATCCTTCAGCCCCAGATCAATCAGGATCTGCGCGCCGATGCCGCTTTCATGCTGCACCATGCGCTGGCGCGCCGCCTCTCGATCGAGTTGTCCCCGCGAGTGAAAATGAATCTGCGGTAGCGCCCCGGGAGTCTCCGGCGCGTCGATGCTGAATCCGCGTCCGGTGTGATGCAGGTACAAGAACAAGCCCCGATTCTCGTGAGCGATCAGCTCCAGTGATTTCGAAACCAGCTCTGTGCAGTCGCAGGCGGCCGAGCCGAAAACGTCTCCCGTCAGGCAGTGCGAATGCACGCGCACGAGCGGCGGAGTCGGCCCCTCCAGTTGCCCGCGAATCAAGGCGATGTGCTGATCGTGATCGACGTCGCTCGAATAGGCAATCATGCGGAAGTTGCCATAGCGCGTCGGCAGGATCGCCTCCGCCATTCTTCGCACGTAGCGTTCATGCTGCATGCGGTAACGAATCAAGTCGGCCACGGTGAGCATCTTCAAATTGCGTTCGCGGCAGAATTCGATGAGCTGTGGCACGCGCGACATCGTGCCATCTTCATTCATGATTTCGCAGATGACGCCGGAAGGATTGAGACCGGCGATACGCGCCAGGTCCACGGAAGCTTCGGTTTGTCCGGCACGAACGAGGACGCCGCCATTACGAGCGCGCAGGGGGAACATGTGCCCAGGGCGAGCGAGATCTTGCGGACGGGTCTTCGGGTCAATAGCCGTCAGGATGGTGACGGCGCGGTCGGAAGCGCTGATGCCCGTGGTAACGCCAACCTTGGCGTCAATGGCTTCGCAGAAGGCCGTGCCATGCACTGACGTATTGATTGGCGACATGAGGGGCAGGCTCAACTCGTCGCAGCGCTGCTCGGTCAGAGCAAGGCAGATTAAGCCACGGCCATACTTGGCCATGAAATTTATGGTTTCGGGCGTAATTTTCTCGGCGGCGAGAGTAAGGTCGCCTTCATTTTCGCGGTCTTCGTCGTCCACCAGAACGATCATCCGCCCCTGGCGGATTTCCTCGACGGCTTCCTCTACGGCGCAGAAGGGATTTGGTTCCGTGCTCATTGGGGGGCCTCCGGAAAGACCTAGTGTGACATACTCTCCCGGCTGAAGCCGGGGGCTTTGCTGGTGAATTATCCGCCGAAGCATTCGCCTGCTCAGGCTTGAACGTCACGACTTGGCTGCTCGCTACGGGAAAGGCATGCTGTGGTCACCCGCATACTTTGCTGCCAGTTGCGGCGGTACGCCCATCAGCATCCTTGGCAATTATATTGAGCAACAGCAAGCGGTTTAAAGGGCCTTATCCCCACCCTGAAGGGGCGCGGGCGCGAGGTTTTACGGCCTTGTGGACAAGCGGAAAAGGCACGGAACGGGCTACGTGCGGCGGAACCCGGATGGTCGGGAGTGCCATCTAACCGGTCAGGGAGGAACCACAATGGCCAAATACGCGCTGTGGGTCGTACTTGAAAGCAAGCCGGGAAAAGAAAAAGAGGTAGAGGACTTTCTGAGGGGCGCACGGCCTCTCGCCGAGGCCGAAGCAGGGACCGTCACGTGGTATGCGGCGAAAATCGGTCCGTCGAAGTACGCGATCTTCGACACATTCCATGCCGAGGAAGCTCGAAAAGCGCACCTGAATGGCAGAATCGCGAAGGCTCTATTTGAAAAAGGGAAAGAGCTGTTCACGGGAGACCCCGAAGTGCTACAGCTGAGCGTTCTGGCCGCAAAGGGGCCGAGTGAAGCCAAGCAAGCCGGAGCGAGTTCCTAAAGCACCGACCAGTCAGCGTTCGGAAAGCGCGGGAAAGGAGTCCCGAAAAATAACGCTTGACTCGCCGCATCAGTAAGCTGTAACTTACCGTAAGTGGATACTTACATACAGAGCGGGTTGAATGCTCTCGGCGATCCCACCCGGCTGGCCATCTTCGAGATGCTTGGCGCGCACCCGCGGGCGGTGAATGAATTGGCCGCGGGCTTGCCAGTTTCACGACCGGCGGTTTCGCAGCACTTGCGCGTCCTGAAAGAGGCGCGCTTGGTTCGCGACCGCCGCGACGGCACGCGTCACATTTACCAATTGAATCCGGAAGGCCTGGCGCTCTTGCGCGATCATTTCGCCGACCTTTGGGATAAAGCTCTCGCAGCCTTCCAGAAAGCTGCGGAAGACGAATACAAGAAGGAGAAACAAAATGACGCCTCAAACCGCAGCAACGGCAGCCGTAAGACGGACCCTCCACGTAAACGTCCCCATTGAACGCGCATTTCGGGTGTTCACGGAAAAGATGGGGTCGTGGTGGCCGGCGTCGCACCACGTCGGCGGAACACCGTTTAAGGACATCCTGATGGATCCGAGCGCGGGTGGCCGGTGGTACGAAGTAAACGCAAATGGCGAGGAGTGTGTTTGGGGGAGTGTGGTGGCCTGGGAGCCGCCGAAGAAAGTAGTGCTGTCCTGGCATTTGCAGCCGGATTGGTCGTTCAGCCCGGACTTGGCTCGAGCGAGCGAGGTGGCGCTGGAGTTTGTGGCGGAAGGTCCGGAAAAGACACGAGTGGAGTTTGAGCACCGGCACCTGGAGCGGCACGGGGCGGGCTGGGAGAAGATGCGCGAGCAGGTGGGTGCTGAAGGTGGCTGGCCCATGATTCTCGAGCAGTATGTTGCAGCAACGAAGTGAAGGGAAAGTGTAATGAAGGTGGTCGGTTTGAATCTGGCGGCCTTCAGCGCACCCGCTGCGTCCGTTGAACCGCAAGCGCGCTGGGGCGCAGGTCCGAAAAAATGATTGCCGGGCCCTTGGCATTGTTGATCGCGGGTCTTTTTACCGGGGCTGCTGTCTATATCAACATTGCGGAACAGCCGGCGCGGCTCGGTCTGGATGATCGGGCACTTGTCGTCGAATGGAAAGCAGCCTATCGGCGCGGGTTTGCGATGCAGGCACCTTTGGCGTTCCTGGGTTTTTTGCTGGGGATCCTGGCGTGGTTTGAAACGCGGCAAGTCTCGTTCGTTGCCGGAGCGCTTCTCATGCTCGCAAACTGGCCGTGGACGTTGCTCGTCATGATGAGAGTGAACAAGGCACTGACGGCCACGACGGGAGACGAGGCTGGTCC
>Ga0207862_1000081_pt1 | contig 24120 bp, 18 predicted proteins | sample LuqExpMetageno81_FD_187838 | JGI IMG/M metagenome (GOLD analysis project Ga0207862, IMG submission 187838) | Tropical forest soil microbial communities from Luquillo Experimental Forest, Puerto Rico - Sample 81 (SPAdes) | ecosystem: Environmental > Terrestrial > Soil > Tropical forest ... | reverse complement strand
AACTCGCGAAGTCTGCGGCCATTATAGGCACCGGTGGTCAGGCCAGGACACAACTGGAAGCCATCCACAATGTGCGGATGCTCGATTCGGTTTATGTATACGGCCGGAATCCTGAACGCCGGAAACGCTTTTGTGACGAAGCCTCCGAGAGTCTGGGAATCAACGTTTATCCCATGGACTCGAGCACCGCAGCGGTCCAAAACGCGGAGATCATCTGCACTGCCACCACGTCTTCGCAACCCGTTTTGCGGGGCGCCGACGTGATCCCCGGTGTACATATCAATGCGATTGGCGCCAACCACGCCCACAAACGAGAAATGGACGACGCGGTTATAGCGAAAGCCAATCTGATTTTTGTGGATTCGCTCGCGCAATCCCAGCAGGAAGCCGGCGATCTGATCCTTCCGTTCCTCAAGCAAAAGGAGCGCTGGTCTCAGGTATTCGAACTCGCCCAGCTGGTGGTCGACAAAGCTCCCGGCCGCACCAAAGACATCCAGATAACGCTGTTCAAGTCCAGCGGCATAGCCTCCTGGGACCTGGCGGTGGCCTGCAAGGTGTATGCCTTGGCGCGCGAGCAGGGGCTGGGCCGGGAACTGCCGCTGTTTGCACCGGGCTGAAAAAGAACAACAGGGTAGGCTTGACAGGCCGAAGGTGGGTCACTAGAGTTGTTGAACGAACGTTCGAGACTCCATGCCTACCGTCCCTCCATCTCCTCGAGACTCCGAAGCGAAACTCCAACACATCCTGCTCCATGCCGCCCAGACATTCGCAGACGAGGGCTTTGCCGGGACTTCCATGCGGGATATCAGTCGGGTTACGGGGGTCTCGCTGTCGGGGCTGTACTACTATTTTGAGAGCAAACAGGAGCTTCTGTATCTTATTCAATATAATACATTTACATTTGTATTGGAACGCCTGCAGGCGCGCCTTTCTTCGGTACAAGATCCTTTGGCTCGGCTACGGGTGCTGGTCCAGAATCACGTCGAGTACTTCCTGTCCCACCCGAGCGAAATGAAGGTATTGGCGCACGAAGAAGGGGCCCTCGATCCGCCTTTTCGGGACGATGTGGCGGCCATTAAGCGCCGCTACTATGCCCTGGCACGCGAGATCTTTGACGGCGTGGCTGGGGAGGGCCTGGCACCCGGTATCCAGCCGCGCGTTGCCGTTTTGAGCCTCTTTGGGATGATGAATTGGGTTTACAAGTGGCATAACCCGGCGATCGATCCAGGCGCCGAGGAACTGACGAATGTCATCGTCGGAATCTTCCTGAACGGGGTCTTGGAAGAGAAAGCGCTTTTTGCTAGCGGGTCTCCGGCCCGAGCGGGGAATTGAAACCTTAGGTTTCTGACGGAGAGATCAGGAGAGAAAGCATGGCAACCACAACCGGCATGGCGACCAAGGAACTCGTTAAATACCGTATCGACGAAGGCGTGGCGATTCTGGAGATGGATGATCCACCGGCGAATACCTACACCTACGAGATGATGCAACAACTGGACGCGGCCATTCTGAAGGCCCGGATGGACGACAACGTGCACGTGATCATTCTCCGGGGGGCAGGCGAAAAGTTCTTCTCGGCCGGAGCCAGCATTCCGATGCTCACCAAGGCCGAGCCGCAATTCAAATATTACTTCTGCTTGCACGCCAACGAGACACTTTGTCGGCTGGAACAAACTCCCAAGCTCGTGATCGCCGCCCTCAACGGCCACACGGTCGGCGGAGGCCTCGAAATCGCGCTGGCCTGCGACATTCGAATCGCCAAGAAAGAGGGAGGCAAGATCGGGCTGCCGGAGGTCAATCTGGGCGTTCTTCCGGGCACGGGTGGAACGCAGAGATTCGCGCGCGCGGTTGGCCGCGCTCGAGCCATCGAACTGATGGCCACCGGCCGGACCTTCAGTTTCGAAGAAGCACTCGAGATGGGGCTCGTGCACTACGTTTACGAGAAAGAGGTGTTCTGGGAGGACACGTTGGCCTATGCGAAGCAGTTCTGTCCTCCCTTCAAGGCATCGCGCGCCGTCGGACGTATCAAGCGGTCCGTTGTTACGGGGGCGGAACTTCCATTTGCCGAGGCGCTTGCTCTTGAGCGTGAGCTGCAGCAATTGCTCTTCACCAGTGACGACGCCAAGGAAGGCCTTGCCGCTTACGTCGAAAAGCGCGCGGCAAACTTCAAAGGGAAGTAAACTCTAAAGGCGTCCCCGACTTCGGCATTAAGCTGAGACCGAATGAAAACCCTGCCAGACTACCTTCGAAAAGGAATGAAACTTGTGATTGTGGGCTGCAATCCAAGCGAATCCTCCGTACGAGCGGGCCACTATTATGCCGGACGCGGGAATCAATTCTGGCCCACGCTGTACGAATCGGGTGTTGTACCCGAGCCCTTCGACTACCCGGACGATCGCCGGGTGATTGAATTTGGTATCGGGCTCACCGACCTCGTCAAGCGCCCGACCAAGGGCGTTGAAGAACTTAACCGCGAGGATTTTGCGGAGGGCCGCATTGTTCTGGCGCAGAAACTCGAGGAGTTTGCCCCGCGCGTTGTCGCGTTCAACGGCAAACTGACCTACGAGCAGTTTGCCCAGCGCAAATGTAGATACGGCCTGCAAAAGGGATCGCTCTACGGCGCGCAGATTTACGTTCTGCCTTCGACCAGCGGCCGGAACGCGCGCGGGAAGGCCGAGCGCGTCAAGCATTTCCGGAATCTTGCTCGGCTGCTCGAGCGACCCGTGAAGGTGAAGGAAGTCCAAGGCCTTTAGTCGGGTGCAAGAAAGAGGTTCTGATGAGACAGGCAAGCCACCCCGTCCCCGAGGCGCCGGTGCTCCTCGAATCCCGCGAGCACTCCATCGTCACTTTGACGATGAATCGGCCGGATCGCCTCAACGCCCTCAACAATGAACTTTCCACGGCGCTAAACGAAGCTTTCTCGCGCATCGCTGCGGATTCGAGCGTTCACGTCGTGATTTTCACCGGCGCAGGCCGGGCCTTCTGTGCTGGCGGCGATCTGGAAGTCATCAGCCAGGGCCGTGCGCGGGGCAATGCCGAGGAATTAGGCCCCATCTTGCGCTCGGGCATGCAGGCCGTTCTTAGAATCCGCACAATGCCGCAGCCCGTTATCGCCGCGGTGAATGGTCCCGCTGCAGGCGCGGGGATGAATCTGGCGCTCGCTGCGGATATTCGGATCGCGGTTGAGGAAGCGGTCTTCGGACAGAATTTCGCCAAAGTCGGCCTTTTTCCCGACTACGGTGGCACTTACCTTTTGCCACAACTCGTTGGGCCAGCGAAAGCCGCGGAACTGTTCTATACCGGAGACATGATTGACGCCAAAACTGCGCTCGGCCTCCGAATTGTCAACTACGTATTTCCGGCGGACCGCTTTCACCCTGAGGTCCAGAGTCTCGCCGCGAAAATCGCCACCGGCCCTCAAGTGGCCATCCGGGCGGTGAAAAAAGACCTATTTGCCAGCCAGAGAGACGAGCTCGTGCAAGCACTCGAAAAGGAAGTGGAGCAGCAACTCAAGTGTTTTCACTCGCACGACTGCATGGAAGGTATTCGTGCCTTCCTTGAGAAACGCCCGCCCAGCTTTCGCGGGCACTGAAGCGACTTTTTGGGTTTCCGGGACTTCTAACTTAGAGAAGGGCAGGAGTCATCTTGAAGTTCTTCAAATCCGCCGAACGCCGACGCGGATGTGATTCAGATTTATTTGCAAGGAGGCAGCGCAAATGCCGGCAACTCGCTTGACTACATTTGATGATTGGGTTGATCTCTTCCGTGTGTGGCAGAAAGATATCGGAGTCGCCTACCCGGAGATCACCAACTATAAGTTCGAAGCGAAATTTGGTCCGACGCGATCCAATGAAATCGAGTTTGGCGCTTACCGGGGTCGTCCCAAGTGGGAAAAAGTTGTCCAGATTCCGGACCAGCGCATGCGCGACGCTCTACTCAATCTGATCGTGTACCAGGGCGACACGGAATTTGCCTCGGTCGAGCAGCAGCGCCGTCTGTTCGAAACGGCGCCGAGCGAACATGACCGCCAATCGCTCTGCCGCGTTGTCACCGAAGAAATGCGCCACGGCTGGCAGATGTGCCACCTGCTGATGAACCACTTCGGTTACAGCGGCCGCGTGGAAGCGCAGAAGATGCTGGAACGCCGGGCGTTCGATCAGAAACGGCTGCTGGGCGCGTTCAATCAGGATGTCAACAACTGGCTCGACTTTTTCGTTTACACCGACTTCGTTGATCGCGACGGGAAATACCAGCTCACCATGCTGAGCTATTCAGGGTTTGCGCCACTCGCGCAGTCCATGATCCCGATGCTAAAGGAAGAGTCGTTTCACCTGGGCACGGGACAAGACGGCATCAAGCGTATCGTCAAAGCCGGGGTGATTCCGCTGAACATCATTCAGAAGTACATCAACAAGTGGATTCCCGTCAGCCTCGACCTGTTTGGTGTGGACCGCTCAAGCTCGGCGCATTGGTTTTACGTCTGGGGTCTGAAAGGCCGTTACGATGAGCCAACCGCGACAGCGGAGGCCAACCTCGAGCGCATGAACGAGCACAGCCGCGAACTCTACCGCCAGGAATGCCTCAAGCTCGTTGAAATGATCAACAAAAATGTCCCGGCTGGCAAGACGCAGCTGTTTGTCCCGGACGTGAAATTCAATCGCTTCATCGGCGAACACGCCCGCAAGCCCTACAGTGTCACTGGCGAGATGCTGAGCGAAGAGGCCTACGCGGATCACTTGAAGCAAATGCTACCTCAGCCCGAGGATGTTGACCTTGTCTGCGAGATCCAATCGGTCGAAAAGCAATGGATCGCGCCCAAAGGCTCGATTCAGTAGCCGGCAGCAATGCTTCGGGTTGACTAAGGCGGAAGGGTCGGCAGTTCGAAACGGATACCGGCGCAGCATTATGAGGCGGCTCGGAACAGGCAAACTGATTGGGCTGGTCTTCGGCTGTTTGGTCGTCGCGGTGATGCTGTTCATGATGTTTGCCGTTCTCGGTGGCCTTTTCTCCACCGCGCAATGAAAGCTACAGGGTTACTTGCAGCTTTTGTGACCTGTTTTGCAGGTTTTTAAGGAGCTATATGAATGACCTTGAGATTACTCCGCGCGAATTAAAGGAACGCCTCGACCGAGGCGAGAAGGTCCTGCTCGTTGACGTCCGCGAGCCCCAGGAATACGCGATTTGTCACATCGACGGAGCCACGCTGCTTCCGATGAGCTATATCCCGGCGAATCTGCAAAAGCTTGATGTCGATGAAGAGGTGATCTGTTATTGCCACCACGGCATGCGCAGTCTTGACGTCGCCAACTGGCTCCGCGCCCAAGGCATCGGTTCCGCTAAGTCGATGGTCGGCGGCATCGATCGCTGGTCACTCGAGATCGACCCAACCGTTCCGCGCTACTAGAGGCTCGCTCCAAAAAGGCACCGAAAGGGACTTGCGATGCCAGGAAAGATTGCCCTTTATCAGAAGCCGACTTGAACCACTTGCCGCAGAGCAAGAGGTCTCTTGCTGGAAGAAAAAGTAAGCTTCGACTCGCGCGACCTCGACAAGGAACGCTTGACAGAAGACGAACTGGACGAACTGATCGGCGAACGAGACTACAAGGAATTCCTCAACACCCGCAATGAACTCTACCGCAATCGCAACATGAAGGAACATCCTCCCGCTCGTGCCGAAGCCATCAAACTTATGGCCTCGGAACCCAATCTGATCCGGCGGCCGTTGCTCATTCGTGGTTCGCGGATTATCTTTGGCTTCGACGAAGCTGCTTATCGAAAGATCTCAAAATCATAGCCGGTTGTCACCTGACTGCCCCAACTTGGGACGACCGAATGTTGAGGAGACCTGCATGGATGTGAAGACAATCGCTGTCATTGGCGCGGGAACCATGGGGCGTGGCATTGCCTATGCCTCGGCTCTCGCCGGCTTTCAAACAGTTCTTGAGGATGTAAGTGATTCCATCCTCGCGAAAGCACTCGATTCTGTCCGCGATGCCTTCGAAGAAGGCGTGAGACGCGGCAAGGTCGATCCGGCGGCCCGCGAGGCGGCGCTCGCTCTCATTTCCACGTCGCGCGTCGTCGACGAGGCCATTCGCGACGCCGAACTGATTATTGAAGCCGTTCCCGAAGAGCTTGAAATGAAACTCGAGCTGTTCACCATCTTCGATAAGTTCGCCAAACCCAATGCCATCTTTGCCAGCAATACTTCTTCGCTTTCGATCACCGACTTCACCGACATTGTCACTTTCCCTGAGCGCTGCATCGGCATGCATTTCTTCAATCCCGTCCCGAAGATGCGTCTTGTCGAGATTGTGCGCACACCGCAAACCTCCGACGAGACTGTTGCTACGTGTGAGGCTGTCGCTCACCGCATGCACAAGGAAACCGTTGTTGTGAACGAGGCGCCCGGATTCATCACTTCGCGGGTAAACGCGCTCATCGGCAACGAAGCGTTTGCGATGCTGGAGGCCGGGATTGCTTCCGCTTCCGACATCGACAAAGCAATCAAGCTCGGCCTGAACCACCCGATGGGCCCTTTTGAAATGGTCGATCTTGTAGGGCTCGACGTGCGTCTCAAGATACTGGAGTATCTCCATGGCACTCTCGGCGAGAAGTATCGTCCCAGCGCCCTTTTGCGGCGGTTCGTTCAGGAAGGGCGGCTCGGGCGGAAAACCGGGCGCGGCGTCTATGACTACACGCAGGGCGAAACGAAGGTCTGAGGGCCCTGCCCGCCGAAATAGTCTAAAATACTGTACTCATGAGGCCCCTCGCCGAACGCATCGTGATCCAACAGGGTGACATCACCGAAATGGACGTGGACGCTATCGTCAACGCCGCGAACAATGATCTTGTCCTCGGCGCGGGGGTTGCGGGCGCCATTCTCCGCAAGGGAGGCGCGTCGATTCAGGAAGAGTGCGACGAAATCGGCAGTATTCCCGTCGGCTACGCTGCGATAACAGGCGCTGGCAGACTCAAAGCGCGTTACGTGATTCATGCCGCGAGTATGGGCCTCGGCGATCTCCCCACCACATCCAAAACCCTGCGCACGTCGACCGTGCATTCGTTGCGCCTCGCGACGGAACGCGGTCTCAAGACCGTTGCCTTTCCTGCGGTCGGGACCGGCGTTTCCGGTTTCCCGATGGACGAATGCGCGCAGATTATGCTGGGAGAAGCCGCGCAGCACCTGAAAGGCGAAACCTCGCTTGAAACAATTTACTTTGTCCTTTTCGACGACCGCGCGCGCGATACCTTCCAGCGTATCTGGGACAAGCTTCACAAGGAGCTTGCGTCCGGAGCCGCCGGCGCGTGACGCCTCTCGCTTCTCTCTTGGCCGAGCGCATTCGCCGGTTTGGGCCCGTCACCTTTGCCGAATACATGCGCGAATGCCTGTACCATCCCGTTCACGGCTACTACAGTCAGCCCGAATTCCAGCGTTTTGCCGACTACTACACGAGCGTCGATGTGCACCCGATCTTCGGCCGACTGCTTGCGCGCCAGTTTGCGGAGATGTGGGAACAACTCGGTCGCCCGCCCGAATTTCAATTAGTGGAGGCCGCCGCGGGCACCGGTCGACTGGCCGGTCACATTCTCAGCTTCGCGCAGTCCCGGCTGCCGGAGTTCTACCGAGCCCTTCGTTATGCTGCTGTCGAACGATCTCCGGCGCGCCGCGAGCAAGTTGCTTCGCGGCTGGCTCCCTTCGTGCAATCAGGGCGTTGCGCGCCTTGCAGCGAACTTCCCGCGAAAATCCCGGTTGGCTGCGCCTTTTCGAACGAATTGCTGGATGCCCTTCCTGTTCATCGCGTCATTCAGGAAGACGGAAAGCTGCAAGAAATCTTCGTCGGTGCTCAAAACAGCGTGTTCGTCGAACTGCCCCAGAATCTTTCCACGTGCGCCATTTCTGAATATTTTGCCGCGCAGCAGGTCACGCTGAGGGAAGGGCAACATGCCGAAGCCGGCCTGGAGGCGTGTGATTGGATCACGGAGGTTGGCCGGCGACTTCAACGCGGATTCCTTCTAACGATTGATTATGGCCACGAAGCGGCCGATCTCTTCGACGCCCACCATATAGACGGCACGGTCCTTGCCTACTCCGGTCATCGCGCCAATGAGGACTTCTATGCTGCACCCGGTGAGCAGGACCTGACCGCACATGTGAACTTCACAGTGCTTCGACAATGGGGCGAGCGCGCGGGCCTTGAATCACTCGGCATGGTCTCCCAGACAGCCTTCCTTCTAGCGCTCGGGAAGGAAAATGACTTCGCGGACCTGTACGAGGAGGGCATGAGCGAAACGCAACGCTTGCGCGCCCGCTTGCAACTGAAAACTCTGATTTTCCCCGAGGGGATGGGCGAGCGTTTTCAGGTTCTCATCCAGCGAAAGGGCGTCTCCGGCGCAAGCCTTACCGGCCTTCGAGGCCTGTGAGTCTCCTTGCATCCTCCGATTTCGACACTCCATCGGCGCCAAAATAGGTTCGTGTCCCAATTTCTGAGATAATTTCTTTCATGAAAATCGCTAACCGTTTGGTTGCGGCAGTTCTAGGCGTCCTTCTGGTGGTCTTCGGCCCATTTCAGAGCCAGGCGCTTGATCAGAAATTCCCGCCGCTTCTGGTTCCGCAAATCAAATTTGAGCGCTACAAGCTGGCCAACGGGCTTGAGGTAATCCTTTCGGAGGACCATCGTCTCCCGATTGTCTCCGTCAATCTCTGGTATCACGTCGGTGCGGTGAACGAGACCGTGGGCCGTACCGGCTTTGCGCATCTGTTCGAACACATGATGTTCGAAGGGTCGAAGCACGTTCCAGGCAATTCGCACTTCCGCTACCTCGAAGCTGCCGGTGCCTCGGACATAAATGGCTCGACCGAGTTTGATCGCACCAACTACTACGAGACGCTTCCTTCGAATCAGCTCGAGCTGGCGCTCTGGCTGGAGTCGGATCGCATGGGCTATCTACCCGACAACCTTGATCAGGCCAATCTCTCGAATCAGCAGGATGTGGTGCGCAATGAAAGGCGAGAGAACTACGAGAATGCGCCTTATGGCATGGTTCGTGAAGCCATTTATCATCTGCTCTTCCCCAAAGATCACCCGTACTACCCGATGGTGATCGGCTCACACGCAGACATTCAGGCGGCCAGGCTCGAGGATGTGCGCGACTTTTTCAAGCTTTACTACGCGCCAAACAATGCCAGCCTTGCGATTGTTGGTGATTTCGATTCGGCTAAGGTGCGCCCATCCGTCGAAAAATACTTCGGGCCCCTGAAGCGCGGCGCGAACGTGCCTCGCGTTCAGGTGACTACGCCGCCCATTACCACCGAGCGCCGGGCTGTGGTGCCGGACAATATCCAGCTGCCGCGCGTCTATATGGACTGGCTGACTTCGCCGATCTTCAAGCCGGGCAATGCGGATGCCGACTTGGCCGCGACGATCCTCGGTGGAGGGAAATCCAGCCGCCTGTACAAGAAGCTCGTTTACGAAAAGCAGATCGCGCTTGATGTGGAAGCCTCTCAGCAGTCCCAGAGCCTGACGTCCATATTTCAAATTGCCGCCACGGCGCGGCCCGGCGTGAAGCCCGAGGACCTCGAAAAGACCATCAATGAAGAGCTCGCCACATTTCGTTCTTCCGGCCCGACTCCGGAAGAATTGCAGCGGGCTCGTAATGACGTCGAGACCGGCGCAATCGCCGGTTTGGAATACACCAACGGTGTCGCCAATCTCCTGAACGAGTACAACCATTACCTGGGCAACGCCGATTTTCTGGCGCAAGACATTGCTCGGTACGAAAACGCCACCATCGAATCGGTGCGGAGTTTTGGGCAGGTACAGCTCAATCCGGAGCATCGAGTGGTGGTCTACGCGGTTCCCGGCACGCCCGACCTGGGTCCTCAGGTGCCCACCCCCAAGGCCGAAGAAAAAGGGACAACCAAGGCGGGCGGAGAGCCCGTCAACGCCGATGCTGCCTGGCGCCAAGATCCACCCGCTCCCGGACCGCAGCCTCCCTTGCATCTGCCCGTTCCAGAGCAATTCACGCTTTCAAACGGCTTCACGATTCTCTACAACGAGCGGCCCGGCCTGCCACTTGTGGCCGCCAGCTTGGTATTCCGAGCCGGAAGCGGGGCCAATCCCATCGATCATCCGGGGCTCGCAAGCTTTACTTCCCGCATGCTGCAACAGGGAACGGAGAGCCGCTCGGCTCTGCAGATTGCGGATCGCGCTGCTGATTTGGGAATTTCCCTCGCCAGCCGGGCTTCAACGGACGCCTCCAGCGTTTCTTTTCAGTCGCTGACGCGCAGTTTCCCGGACGCGCTCGAACTGCTCGCCGATGTGGCTCTCCACCCGGGCTTTCCCCAGCAAGAGATCGACCGGGTGCGTTCGGAACGCCTCGCTGCGCTGGTTCAGGAGAAGAACCAGCCCTTTGCGGTGGCGACGCGAGTTTATACTTCTGCGCTTTATGGTCCGAAGAACACTTACGGCTACCCCGATATTGGTACCGCAGAGTCCATCAAGGCCATGACTCGCGACGAACTGGTGAACTTCTGGCAGCAGAATTATGCTCCGAACCACGCCGCGCTGGTTATCGCCGGTAACATAAAGCTCGCCGATCTCAAGCCGCTGCTCGAAAAACAGTTTGGCGCCTGGAAACCTGGAACGTATTCGCCCCCGCCCCTTGCCGCACCTGATCCGTCGGACGCCAAACTGATTATCGTTGACCGTGCCAACGCCCAACAGACCACCCTGCTTCTCTGCTCGCTCGGCCCCAAGCGTTCTACACCCGATTATCCCCGGATCGAAGTGATGAACTCCGTTCTGGGCGGGCTCTTCTCCAGTCGCATCAACATGAACCTGCGAGAACAGCACGGGTACACGTACGGCGCTGGCTCCTTCTTTAACTACCATCGTGGCCCCGGGCCATTCATCGTCTATTCGGACGTGCGGACGGATGCGACGGCCCCGGCGACGGTAGAAATCTTCAAAGAACTTAGCCGTATGCGGGGCACACCACTCAGCCCCGCAGAACTCAAGATGGCGAAAGATTCGATTGCGCAATCGATGCCAGGGCGGTTCGAAAGTGGCGAGGAAGCAACGGGGACGATCGCGCAGATCTATGTTTACGACCTAACGCCCGAATATTTCTCCGAGCTGCCAGTCCAGATCAACGCCGTTACCGCCGAGCAAGCTCGGGCCGCTGCGCAGCAGTATATCCAGCCGGAAAAGATGGTCGTGGTGGCCGTCGGGGACAGGGCCAAAATCGAACCGGATATGAAAAAGCTGGGCCTCGGCAAGATCGAGGTCCGCGACACAGCCGGCAAGATCGTTCAGTAAGTCCGTCGGCGTCTACGAAAATTCCACCCGCTCAAATCCCAATCCCTTGAGGATGGTGAGTAAAGCGCTGCGCGCATTGTCCTGAGCGGTCTTCAGAATGCCGTCTTGCTGCGCAGCCTGCTGCAGTTGTCGCTCGGCCTCTTCGCGCACTTCGCTCTCAAGATTGGGATCGGGTGAGGAAAACAGCCCTGTATCGCGCGAATACACGCGCGTTTTTGCGTTGTCCACCCGCGTCACGAGGATTTCAGGGTTCGGCAGATGAACCGTAACGGTGCGCCCCTGTACGGCAACATCGCTGGGCTGTAGCTTGCCAAGATCCATTCCGCCTATCACCTCGCCGTGTACGACCAGCAGCAGCCGGTCGCTCACGAGGAACTTGGGAAGATAAGCGCTGTCGCGCTCACCGGAGATAATCTTGTCCATGGTGTAGCGGACGGTTTCGAGCCGCTGCAACTGTTGAATCTGCCTGACTACTGTGGGCTGACTCGCCTGCATGACGGTACCGCTGCCACGGAGACTCGCGATCAACCGCACGAGTCCCGCACCCGTAAGCAGCCAGACGAGAAGAGTTATGACTGCCAGCGAGAGCAATGCTCCGGCGAGGAGCCAGACCGCTCCGGGAATGGAACGTGTTCGCTCAGAAGCTAGGGAAGTCGCCATCATCTGGAGTTTAACTGATTCGCCGACCAGTTCGGCAGGCGAGCAGCGCTCATTTTTGTTTCCTTCGCTTCGGGACATCGGAGCAGTGAGCAACACCATCCTGCTGCCCCATTCACCTGCCGCTGTTTCAGACCTTTACACTCAACTGCGGAACGCCATCACCGTCGGAAATCTGGCGGCTTTAAGCGCGAATACGATCGCCGAGGAGGAAAAAAAGAAGCGAGATGGCAAACAGTCTTAAAGGTCCTATTTGCCGTTCAGTTTGCCTAACGCTTGTACTGCCCCTGTGTTCTTCGGGTTCAGTTCCAGAGACTTCTGGTAGTTCTGAATCGCCAGGTCCTTGTCGCCGTGGCTCATATAAGCTTCGCCGAGACTGTCATAGACGTTCCACGACTTGGGATACAGCTCGACATTCAACTCGAAAATCCGGATCGCATCTGTGAGCTTGTTCTGCCGCATCAAGCGGTATCCCGCGGAGTTAATGAAACCCTCGGAAATATCGCCTCGCAGTAGCGCCGGCCGAAATTCATCGATCGCCGGACCAGCGCCGTTTTCCTTTACGGCCCGCGCGAACCGTATCGCCGCGGAATCATACCTGTCGTATTTGATCCAGGTGAAAGCCGGCTGATTGCCGCCCAGTGCCTCGGCCTCCACCGCCTGGGCGATGCTCAAACCATTTTCGCTGTTCGTGAAGAGCACCATCCCGATTTTACGCTTGGGATAGAAAACCACGAAGCACTTGAACGCCCCGTTGTCTCCCCAGTGCCAGAGCGATTCACCGTCCTCGGTTTTTTGTATTCCCCAGCCCAACCCCCAGAAGAGGCTTTTCGAAAGCTCCTTTGGTGCGCGATCGGTGCAGTTCGTGCACTCGGGATCCACAGCGATCTGGGGTGTTTCCATTTCGCGAACTGTATTCGGCTTCAGGCCCGTTCCTTTCATAATGGCGTCCACAAACAGCGCGTAATCCGCGGCGGTGGTGTGAAGGCTCGCAGCGGCATTCGCCTCTTCGGGCTTGGATTTTTCTCGCGTTTGGCCATCGACGTCATGACCTGTCGCCGTCCGCGCGTCGTAGTCGTCGCGCCACAAATAGCTGCTGCTTTTCATTCCGAGCGGCACGAACACCGCCTCCGTCATGTAGTCGTTCAGCGCCTTACTCGTGACCCTCTCGACCACCTTCTGTAGGTAGACAAAGCCTTCGCCCGAGTAGCTGAAGCGCTCTCCCGGCGTGAAGTGAATCGTTAGCGCGTTCCCGTCTCCCCTCCCGTTCGGAAAGCCCGTCCGGTGGCTCAGGACGTATCTCGCGGTAATTTTGTCCAGGCGGTCGTCTCCTTCGATGTATGGCGGAGACAAATACTTGGTCAGCGGCTTGTCGAGGTCCAGCTTTCCCTGATCGACCAGTTTCAATACGCCATAGGCGAAAACAGGCTTGCTCAGTGAAGCGGCTTCAAAAATTGTTTCTTCCGTGACCGGCTGTCCTGATTTCGCATCGCGGACGCCGAACGAGTGAACCCAGTACGTCCTCGTATCGCGAAGCAAAGCAATCGAAAGTCCGGGAACCGTGCCTTTTTGCAGCAGCTCCGGAACGGACTTTTGCAGGCGGACCGTGGTTGCTTGGTCAGGCTTCCTCAGAGCAGGCGCCGTCTGTCCAGCGGCCGTGCGCAGAGCGCCTAAACTACCTACCAACAGGAGCCACGCCACGGACACACGCAGTCGACGCATACACGCTCCAACCTATTCGACGAGCCAGGCACGCGAATGGTCTTTCCGCGCACACCCTTACCCCGGCCTTCTGTATATACGCATTCCTCCAACGGAGTGTTTCCGGAATTCCGAGTAGCGACAACCAGGCGCGCTTTTCTTCAGCGCGAGCGGCTGCCCCCCACCGGCACAGGAACTGAAGCGTTTTCGAGCCGCGCCCTCATCGTTTCGGCCTGCGTCGCGCTAAAGCCAAGAAGCCCTTTACCCGCTGCAGAAAGCTCCGGTTTCCTCCAGTTTGCACGCATGATTCCTGCGGTGGCGTGAGAATTGGTGCCCAGCAACAAGTGCCCTAATTCGTGTGCAATCACGAACCCGAGGATGGCCTCCGAGCTCAGGCCGGTCTCCCGCTGAATTGGCTCAACCCCAGCGTAAAACACATCCGCATGACATCCGATTCCGTCTTGACCGAGATACGACAATCCCAGCGTCGACTCGCCGAGGTTCAGGGATTTCTGCCGGAGGTGGACCTGCAAGTGCGTAGGGAAGGCCGCTTCGTTGCAAGAGTCTATCTCGTCGCTAGTTTCGGCCGCCCGCCCGCAGTTGAGCCAGTCAATTCGAATGCCTGCCTGGGCAAACAGTCCGGCAGCCACGTTTTCCGCCGTCGCCACCTTTCCCTTGGTGATTTGCGCGTCATTGAAGACGGAAACCTTAACCTTGAGGCCGCCCCCACAAATCGGCTTTGCGCATACACTCGCGCTGAACACGCCCACCGCTAACCCTAACCAAAAGCTCAGCCGCAACGTCTTGAGGTTCATGGCGCTCACCTCCGTGGTGACCGCCAAGGCTCGCCCCGTAGGGGAGCTACCTCAATGCCGCCAGGATGCCGTGTCGCTCATTTGTGGGTAACGCGTCAACCTCCCAGGCATCAGACAGTTAAAGGCGCAGGTAACGAGAAACGGCCGGAAACATTCTGGCGGGAAATCACGTATCTAGGTGTAGAGCTGGTCGAAGAGGAATCGAGCATGCTCAAGAAGGGCGGGAGCACCGTCGTCCGCTTCGGTTTATTCGAAGCCGATCTGCAAAGCGGTGAGCTTTTGCGCCAAGGTGCCAAAGTCCGCTTGCAGGAACAGCCCTTCCAGATCCTCGGCCTGCTTCTTGAAAAACCCGGAGAGGTCGTCACCCGCGAGGAACTGCGAGCCCGTCTCTGGCCCGCGGATACCTTTGTGGATTTCGATCATGGCTTGAACGCAGCCATCAAACGGCTTCGGGACGCGCTGGGCGATTCCGCGGACAATCCGCGTTTCATCGAGACCCTGGCGCGACGAGGATATCGCTTCATCGCGCCGGTCGAAACGCGCCAGTCGCTGAAGCTCACTCGCGTTGTAACCCCCTCCGCCACGCGAAACTACGGGCTGGTTCTCGCTACCGCAGGAGTCGTGCTCGCGATCGGCATGAGCGCGGGCTGGCACGCAGGGCGCCGCTCTGCCGCCGCCCTGAAGCCGGCGGAGCGCCGTGTTACCGGAAATCCGAGGAACGACCCCATCACGAGCGCCGCTTTGTCGCCCGACGGAAAGTACGTGGCTTTTGCCGATAAGACCGGCTTATTCCTTCGCGTTCTGAGTTCCGGCGAAACGCACGCCATCGCTGAGCCGGACGACTTGAAGACGCGCGATGTGAGCTGGTTTCCCGACGGCACTCGGGTCCTGGCTACGCGTCGAAAGTGGCCGGAGCGCAAGCCTAGTCTGTGGTCGCTTTCCATCTTGGGCAGCACGGCTCACAAGTTGACGGACGATGCCGAGCAAGGGGCCATCTCGCCGGACGGAAAACAGATTACTTTCACTCGCGGCGACTACGACCGTCAGGAATTGTGGCTTATGGATGCCGACGGGGATCATCCCAGGCGGTTGATTGGACCCGAGGGCGGCGAGTACGGTTCTGTTACCTGGTCTCGCGACAGCCGGCGCATCATTTATTTGCGCTACGTGTTTAAGCCGAGCATGGACAATGCCGTGGTTTCCATTGAAACGTGTGATCCGGCCACCCGTCGGACGGACGTCATCCTCAGCAATCCCCGTCTTTGGAATGCCCTGGTTTGGACCCCGGATGACCGCCTCATTTATTCACTCCAGGAATTGCCGCCCAACCGCTCGGATTCCAACCTTTGGGCGCAAAGGATCGACATTCGCACGTTCAAGCCCACGGGACAGCCTGTCCGGATTACTTCAGGCCCCGACGAGAAGGCTCGCATCAATCTCTCCGCCGACGGGAAGCGCCTGAGTTTTCTGAGGCTGGCCTATTTGCCGCAGGTCTACATTGCGGAGATCCGCGACGACGACGGTCATTTGGGTAGACCGCAGCGGCTCAGTCTGGATGAGCTGACGAATTATCCGTATGACTGGACGCCCGACGGCAAGTCCGTCCTCTTCATCTCCGATCGCGACGGAAGCCTCCATCTGTTCAAGCAAGCAATCGATCAACCGGCACCGGAGCTGCTCGTCGGACGCGATGAAAACGTACTGGTGACGCGCCTTGGGCCTCAGGGTAAGTCAATCCTCTTTCTGCTGACAGCTCCGCCAAACGATCCATCAGGCAGAATACGGATCATGCGAATTCCCCTTGGTGGTGGCGTACCGGAACCGGTGCTTGCGGAAACGGGTATTAATAATCTTCAGTGTGCCCGTCGAAGTTCGAACCTCTGCATCTTCAGCCGGTATTCCAAGGACCGGCTTGCTTTCTACACATTCGATTCTCAAACCGGGCAAGAATCGCTCCTCAAAATCATTCCGGAATCGGAATGGTTCATTGAGAACTGGTCGCTTTCACCGGATGGTTCGACGCTAGCCCTCGCGAAGAAACATCGTGGCGCGACCACCGCAACGGTCCGCATCCTTGCCGTTGACGGGAGTAGCGAGCGCACGCTCAACCTGGATGGCTGGTTCGCGATCAACTTTATGGATTGGGCCGCGGATGGAAAGAGCCTTTGGGTGAACACGTACAGTGCAACGGGCACGCCAACGCTTCTGAACGTCAAGCTGAATGGCAAGGTCACGCCGTCCCTCGAAGAAACAGAGATGCAACTTGGGTGGGCCATTCCTTCGCCCGACGGTCGTCACGTGGCCATCTGGAAGAGCGAGCAGAGCTCAAACGCGTGGCTGCTCGAGGGCTTTTGAGGGTGGTGGAGTAGCCGCGCTCACGGACTCATCATCGGCGACGGCTTCTTGAACGTCGGCTTATCTCCCGTTGCGGGCGGCGGCACATCGGCAGTTTTCCCCTTTGCAGGAGGAGCGGAATCACCTCCCGCAGCCGGAGTCACCGCTACGACCGCTCCCTCGATGTAGGGCTTCCTCACGAGCGCTTCGACCACTTCCTGAGCATTGCCCGTGTTATCGTTGGTCTGCCGCGCCTTGCTGTATTCGTTAAGCGCGCGCTCGCGCTGTCCCAGCAAATCGAAAATCTTCCCGAGATAGATGTGACTCCAGACCTCTGTCCATTTTTCCGATGGTTCCGGTACGGTCTGAAGTGATTCACGAAATGCGTTGGCGGAGGCCTGGTAATTCTTCTGATAAAAGAACGCCTCGCCCATGCGGAAATTCGCCAGAGAACGGTTCGGCTGAATAGCCAGGGCTCTTTGGTACTGCTGCACGGCATCATAGTATCTGCCTACTTCGGCCAATTCTTCTCCGCGTGCAATCGCGGCGCGCGCGCGCAGGTTGGGCGTACTCTTCAGGATGGTGTTGTTCGGGTCCACCTTGATCCCGCCGGGCTTCGGTCGTCCGAAAGTTTCCACCATGAACTGCGATTCCGTGCCGACCACATCCAGCGTCTTCGTTTCCGGATTTCCTTCGGTGTCGATCCGGATCTGCACGGGCATGTTGAACGTGTCAATCGGCTGTTTGATCCTGCCCACGACGCGGAATCCCTTCCGGGTCCGGTACGTAACGTACTCGATAGTGAACTCGGGGATCCCGGTGGAGGTAAGCCATTGCGCAAAAAAGGCCTGGAGGTTTGGCGCCTCGGTGCCGGGCTTGGCGTTGGCGGACTCCGCGGCAACGGCCAGGTTCTCAAAGTCGGCGACCGTCGCTGTCTTACCCTGGTATTTCGAGTAGAACGTACGCAGCAGCGATTTGAACGCCACGTCGCCCATTTGCGCCCGCAGCATGTGGAACAGCATCGCCCCTTTGTTCATCACGACAGATCGGTACTCGCCGGAGTAGGGAATCAGCCGCGCCGATTGCGCCACTGGCGCGGCGTCGTCATACATGAGCGCGCCCACTGCGAACTCGTCAATCGCGCGAAGTCCGGCTTCCTTTCCGATCGCCTGTTCCGCGTACAACTCTTCCGAATAACGCGCCAAGCCATCACTAATCCATACATCAGCCGTTGTTGCCGGCAGTACCTGATTTCCCCACCACTGAGAGGCAACCAGGCGGCTCATCGTACGGTCGCTGATCTTCGGGTCCCACACGCGATGGCTCAGCAGCACCAGGCCGGGCCCGGCAAAATCGCGGATCGTTCCATCGGGCAATTGCGCTACGGTCATCTCTGTCTCGGAAATCTCACCGAACAAGTCGGAGAAGATAATCTCCTGGTGCGCCACTGCGTTCGCAAATTCCTGTGCTTTGCCCGATTCCGCACGCGGCGCGTAGACGGCAACGTTGATACCCTCAGCCTGCTTTGGATTCAATTGCAGCGGGCCAGCCACAAACGAGCCATACGGCTCAGGCTTGTCACCGCGAAACGTATACATCAAGCGCTGGCCTTCGACTGCCGCTCGCGGAGCGAGGGGTTGAGGAGTCTCTGACTTTCCCGTACCGGCGACCGCCATCGACTCTGGCACATTTAGCTTGAAGGTCGCCGAATACCGGTTCGCGGGGAAATTCGTCAACGGGAACCAGCGCGCCGGCAACAGAAGATACGACCACTCCTTGTTGATCGACGCCATCTTCGTGTTCGGCACCGGGCTGTTTTCTTCGTTCGCCAGCAAGCCGCCGTAGCTAAACGTTAGTGTGACCGTTTTTCCAGCGCCGACCGGCGTCGGAAGCATGACGCTAAGAAATAAGGGATTGTCCGCCTCCCGCTGAAACGTCAGCGGTTTCCCATCCTCTCCCTTCACTTCCCGGACTTCGAGGTTCTCGTGCAATTCAACGCGCAGATTCGAAGAAACTTCCTGCGCGCGAAATTGCACTTTCGCGATGGCGTTAATCCCCTGTGCGACCGTGTCAATATAGGCCGACACCTCGTACTTGTCTGCCAGAAAACTCACCGGGCGCGACACCTGCGCGTTGAGTGGCAGGCCGCTCAGGGACCATAGCATGAGCAGGCCTGGCAGGATCAGGATCCAGTTCTGTCGCCGTCTCGTCATCGAATTCCCTTCAAAGGCTTCTCGCGGGATACCTATATAGGATAACAATGCCCTAGGAAGCGTTGCCAGCGCCCGCCCGCAGTAGACTGACAATCTGATCGGCCGCTCGTTCCACCGCTCCAGGAGGGCCAAGCCGCCTCCTGACCTCGGCGAGGCCCGTTCTTTGGCTATTCCGCACGCTGGGGTCCTGCAGTAGCCTCAGAGTCTCGTCCGCGACCGCCTTAGGCGTGAAGTCGTCTTGAACCAATTCTGGCACTAACTTTTTCTCGGCAATCAGGTTGACCATAGCGAAGTAAGGCGTGCGCACCAGGGGTTTCGCGAGTGTCGCCGTTAAGGGCGAAACGCGATAGACCACAACCATCGGGGCGTTGAGCAAAGCTGCCTCGACTGTGGCGGTGCCACTTGATACGATCGCTGCGTCCGCGGCCGCCAACGCGTCGTAGGTTTCACCTTCCACGACGCGCAGGCACAACCCCGATGGCCATCCGGTCTTGAGCATACCGACGTCCTGCGGGCGTGCTGCCGCCACCACAAATTGGGCCGGGACCTTGCCATTGATCTGCGCGCAGGCCTCTTGCAGCACGGGCAAATGGTGCAGCAACTCGGCTGCACGGCTTCCCGGCAGAACTGTGACCATGGCCCGGCTTGGCGTCAACCCATGATGCTCGCAGAACTCTTTGCGGTCCTTGGTGGGTCCTACCGCTCCGACAAGCGGGTGGCCGATAAATTCGGTTGGCACTCCCGCTCGGCTGAAGAAGTCTTTCTCGAACGGAAAAATGCACAGGGCCTTGGCGAACCGGCGGCGGATCAGGTTCACTCGCCAGGGCCGCCATGCCCAGAGCTGCGGGCAAATGTAATAAACGGTTTTGATGGCATTTGGTTGCAACTTGCGCGCCAAACGCAGATGAAAGCCAGGAAAGTCCGTCAGGATGGCCAGGGCGGGCTTTCGCCGTGCCGCCTCCGCCACCAACCGGTCCATCGCCCTCAGCAGGGAAGGCAAGTGCTTCAAGATTTCCGTAATGCCCACGACGGCCACTTCGGAGTAGTCCATCACGATTTCCACGCCTGCAGCGCGCATCTGCGGGCCGCCCATCCCGAAGATCTGCACATCGACCCGCTCACGCAGGGCCGTCGCCAGCCGCGCGGCATACATATCGCCGGAAGCTTCGCCGGCGGAGAGCAGAAGTGGAATTGGGGGCATGGAGAACGAGCCGGTCAATCACTTGCCGGCAGAGGTGCCGGCAGAGGCGAAGAACCTGGGCCGCGACTGACTGCGTTACTGTCGTGGAGTTCCTGCTCTTTGTATTGCAGTTGATACAGCCGGAAGTAGATTCCGCGCTGAACGAGCAGATCCTGATGCGCGCCCTGCTCGCGCAGACGTCCTTTGTGGAAGACCAGGATCCGGTCTGCGTGCTGAATCGTGCTGAGCCGGTGCGCAATCACCAGCGCCGTTCGGCCGGAGAGCAAGCGGTCCAGCGCCTCGCGGATCTGCAGTTCAGTCTTTGTGTCGACGCTTGACGTTGCCTCGTCCAGAATCAGGAACCTGGGATTGTGCGCGAGCGCCCGCGCGAAGCTGATCAACTGCCGTTGTCCTACGGAAAGCGTGGAACCGCGCTCGTTCACATCCGCCTCGACACCCTGGGGCAGTGATCTTACGTAGTCGCCCAGCCCGACTTCATCCAAGGCGTGCTCCACGGTTTTGCGGGTGATCCCTTGCGTCCCGAGGCGCACATTCGATTCGACCGTTCCCGTAAACAAAAAGGAATCTTGCAGCACAATCCCGAACTGCCTTCGCAATTCCTGCAAATCGAGCAAGCGAATGTCCACGCCATCCAGCAGGATTTGCCCGCGCTGAATGTCGTAAAAGCGCAGCAGCAGCGAGATCACCGTGGTCTTGCCCGCTCCGGTGTGACCGACGATCGCGAAAGTCTCCCCCGCCGAAACCCGGAAAGACACGTCGCGCAAAACCCAATCCTCGTCTTTCGGCTCGGGAACGTTCTTGTAACTGAACCAGACGTTTCGAAACTCGATCTCTCCGCGGGGCGCCACGAGCCTTTGTGCATTCGGATTCGATTGAATGGTGATGGGTTCATCGAGCAGCTTGAAAATGCGCTCCGACGCGGCCATCGCCGATTGCAAAATATTGAATTTCTCGCTCAGATCCTGAATGGGGCGGAAAAACCGCTGGGCAAACATCGTGAATTCGATCAGGATGCCCAGCGTCAGCGCGTTGTTCAGGATGCGGTTGCCGCCCGACCAATAGATCAGCGCAATCGTCGCAAAGCTCAGGAATTCCACCGCCGGATAGAACAGCGCATAAGCGAGAATCGCGTCGCGCCACGCCAGCATGTTGTCTTTATTGCGCTTAGCAAACTCTTCGCGCGCCTTGTTCTCCCGGTTGAACAGTTGCACGACGCTCATTCCGGATATGTATTCCTGCAAGAATGCATTGATCCGCGCAATTGCCGTACGGATTTTCCGGTTGGCGTCCCGCACATACTTTCGAAAGATCAGTGTCACCACAAGGATGAAAGGCAAAACAGCCATGGCATCGAGAGCCAGCTTGGCGTCGATGCGGAACAGCAATCCGGCCATCACCGCGAGCAGGAAAAAGTCGTTGATCATCGTCACGACGCCGGCGGCGAACAGGTCGTTCAACGCGTCCACGTCCGTTGTCACGCGCGTCATCATGCGCCCGACCGGGTTCTTGTCGAAATAGCTCATTGGTAGGCGTTGCAGCCGGCCGAAGATCTCCGTGCGCATGTCGTACATCGTCTGCTGGCCGACGCGTTGCATGATGCGGATCTGGATGTATTGCGCAAGGAAATCAAAGACGAGTACAGCGAAATACAGCAGGCTGATCAACAAAACTCCACGCCAGGCGCTTGAAAGGGCCAGGATCCCGTTCATCCCCGGCACGAGGTAGTTGTCGATCGCTTTTTGAAAAAGGACCGGCGGCGCCAGTTCGAGCGGCGTCACCACCATGACCAGCGCGAGAGCAAACACCACACGCCACGCGTACGGCCGCATGTATTGCAGCAGCCTTTTCATCAGGCGCGAGTCGTACGCCTTGCCTAGCGCTTCTTCTTCCTGAATGTTGCTCATGCGCGTTCGAGCTCTTCTTCCAGCAGTTGCTTTTGATACAAGTCCGCGTAATACCCGCCACGTTCCAGCAATTCCTCGTGCGTACCGCACTCGATGATGGCGCCGTCCTTCAACACCACGATTTGGTCCGCATCTCTCACGGTCGAGGTTCGGTGCGCAATCAGGATCGTCGTCCTGCCGCGCATCACGCCGCGCAGCCGGCTCAGTATTTTCTCTTCGGTTTGTGTGTCGACGGCGGAAAGGGAATCGTCCAGAATCAGAATCCGCGGATCACGCACAACGGCGCGAGCAATCGCTGACCGCTGCTTTTGGCCGCCCGACAGAGTAATGCCTCGCTCACCCACCATCGTGTCGTAGCGGCCGGCAAAATCCTGCACGTCTGCGTCCAGGCAGGCGATTTCCGCGGCCTCAAGGACTTGCCCCGGCAGGTGTTTCTCGAGCCCAAACGCGATGTTCTCCTTCACCGTTTCGCTGAACAGGTAAGTATCCTGCGGCACGTAGCCGATCGCTCGCCGCAACGTTTCGAGTGGCCACTCACGAATCGCGTGCCCATCGATGAAGATTTCTCCATCCGGAGCTTCCCACAACCTGGCGATCAGGGCCGCGAGTGTGGTTTTGCCGCTGCCCGTGGGACCGACAATCGCGACTGTCGAACCCGCCGGAATTTTCAGGCTGACATGGTGCAGTACGGCACGCTTCTCCGCACCGTGCCCGTTCGATGCGGTTGCTCCGTTCGTTGCGGCCGTCGTCGGATAAGTAAAAGTCAGGTTCCGAAACTCAATGTCGCCGGCGATTCGTGTGCCGTTCCTGATGCTGGCGCCACGGTCGTCGATCTGCGGTTTTGCCGTCAGAATATAGTTCAGCCTGCCCATCGATGCCGCGCCACGCTGAAAGATATTCGTAACCCAGCCCAGCGCGATCATCGGCCACACAAGGAAATTCAAGTAAGTGTTGAAGGTAATGAGCGTGCCGAGCGACATCTGCCCGTGCAACAAGCGGTACCCGCCTTGCCATAACACGATAAGAAAGGTGGTTCCGATCATGGCCGTAAGCGACGGCATGAACATGCTCCACGTCCGGATCAGCTGCACGTTCCTCGCGACGTACTCGCGGTTCGGCGCGTCAAATCCGCGCATCTCCGCGTCTTCCTGCGCATAGGCCCGAATCACGCGCACGCCCGAGAGATTCTCTTGCACTTTTGCGGAAAGGGTCGCCAGCGATGCTTGGATCTTCTCGTAGAGTTGGTGAATCACCTGGCCGAAATACCACACTGCAACCGCCACAACCGGTACCGGCAGAAGCACCCACAGCGTCAGCGAAGCCGACAACTCGAGCATCAGTCCAATCGCCAGAACCATCGTTACGATGGTCGTACCGCTATACATGATTCCCGGACCCAGCACCATACGCACCGCGTTCAGATCGTTCGTGGCGCGCGACATCAGCTCTCCCGTGCGATTGCGCACGTAGAACTCCGGCTCCATCACCAGTAACCGGTCCAGCAGATCGTTGCGAATATCAAATTCGATGTCCCGCGAAATGCCGATCAGCGTCCAGCGGGTGGCGAACGACATCACGCCCTTCAGCGCGATGCAGGCAATGAGGATCAGGCAATAGATTGCTAACGTCCGCCGGCTGTGCGGCTCGTAGTACGGCACCAGATTGCTGAACCAATCGTTGCCCAACATAGCCCCCGCGCCCCGTCCTGCTTGCTCCGAGTGCAAAAACGGGCGTGGGCTTCCGGCGAGAGAGTCCGTGATGATTCCCGTTGCCAGCGGCACGATGTTGCCGATGAGTCCCATCAACAGTAGCGTCAGCAGCCCGAACGCGATCGCGCCCTTGTACCTCGCCAAATAGGGCAGCAATCCCCGTAGATTGCTCCACGAAGAGGCCTTTGTGGCCTTCTTCGCGGTGGTGGTATTGCCTCTCTGGGTAATCCTAGGGAACACAATTCTCGGCACGCACGGCATCGCCGAT
>Ga0207862_1000080_pt1 | contig 24176 bp, 19 predicted proteins | sample LuqExpMetageno81_FD_187838 | JGI IMG/M metagenome (GOLD analysis project Ga0207862, IMG submission 187838) | Tropical forest soil microbial communities from Luquillo Experimental Forest, Puerto Rico - Sample 81 (SPAdes) | ecosystem: Environmental > Terrestrial > Soil > Tropical forest ... | reverse complement strand
CTCAGGACTTATTCTTTTCACGTACGTATTCTTGCATTTAAGCAACCACGCGCTTGGCCTTATTTCGCTTGATACGGCCGAGGCGGGACTCCGCTTATCGGTCCTCATTTGGCATAGCTGGCCAGGCACCGTCGTTTTGTATGGCGCAGGTCTCGCACACATTTCGCTTGCAATTTACAGTCTGTACCAACGCCGCACTCTTCGGTTGCCGCCGGCCGAGCTTCTGCGAATAGCGCTCGGACTGTGGCTGCCGGTTCTTTTGATTGGTCATGTCGCTGCGACTCGCATCTCCTATGCACTTTTCGACAGTGTCCCCGACTATGCCCATATCGTCGGGAGCCTCTGGCTATCGAATGCTCAAGGCCGCCAATTTGGTTTGCTCGCACCCGGCTGGATCCACGGCTGTCTCGGCATCCAGTTCGCCTACAATCGAACACCCCTGTTCCGGCAGGCAAGGTACGTTCTGTTTGCGATTGCGCTTCTTTTGCCTGTCCTGTCCGGGCTCGGCTTCGTCAATCTCGGACGAGAGATCGTCGTGAGCCCATTCGCAGTGGAATTCCAACTCGATTATTTCAGTCCTACGTATCTCGCCCAAAGGGCGGCGATCGAACGATGGCGAAATCAGCTTCTACTCGCATATGGTTTTCTGGTCATCCTGACGGTCATCGCCCGCGCGGTCCGAAACGTCATCGAAAAAAGTCGCCGCGGGGTCATCCGCCTCTCCTATCCGAGTCGCAATATCGAAGTGCCGTTAGGCTGGACCGTGCTAGAGGCGAGTCGGGCGTACCATATCCCGCATGCATCGATGTGCGGTGGTCAAGGACGGTGCTCAACGTGCCGCGTGCGGATTTCCGCAGGCCGGCAGTTCTGTCCGCCACCGGGTCCTGTGGAGCGGAAGACGCTCGAACGCGTCAACGCTCCAGGCGATGTCCGTCTTGCCTGCCAGCTACGGCCGACAGGAAGCGTTTCGTTGATCCCGCTGATCTATGCCGAGGAAAAGAACTTCCGATTGCTGGCGCCTAGGCGCGCCGTCGAGCGCGATGTCGCTCTCCTCTACTGCGACTTTTCAAATCCCACATGGCCCAAGGACGTTTTGCCGGAAGACCGGTTCTACGCGCTGACGCGTTACGTCGAACTCGTCGGACGGCTTCTGCGCAGCAACAGGGGAATTCTGACGCATGTTGGGACCGAGAGCATCGGTGCCGTGTTCGGAGTGCGATCCGTTTCGCGGGAGGCCAGCACGGATGCGCTACGGGTGTGCCTCTTGATTGAAAGCAAGCTCGCGGAAATCCGTCAGTCGTGGTCGGGAGGAGATTGGTTCCTGCGGTTGCCCGTATCGATCACAATTCATTCAGGCCGTGCGGTGGTCGGCGAAATAAGCGCCCCTGAAGGAGCAATGATGATGGTTTTCGGCGAGGCGGCCGACGAGATGAAACGTCTTCGATCGCTCGCACAAGAAGCGAGGCTCGAAGGCATTTCATTTGTCATATCCAACATCGTCTTTGAAAACGCCGGAGTTCGGGCCCCGATACCGTCGACATCTCGGCGAACCGAATTCGGCGATGCGTTTTTCGGCTCGTCGTTGGAACTGTCGAACATTCCCGTTTCCATTCCCGCTATGGCGAACGTTCCATCGATCATGCGGCGGTTTTGGACAGGCTGAGAGCTCTGAGCTTCGGATTACTTTCTGCGTGATTATTCGACCTACATTGGTTGCCCAATGATGATGCTTACGGGGGACCGGGTTGGGACGACCTCCGTCACCTCGAACCCACCATTTTTTAGAAGTTCTTGGAATTCATGACGTGTGCGCTCCAAAGCCCCATACTGCACCATCATATTCAGATCAGAGAACTTACCTTCTGGATTCTCGTTTGGCGGACCGATGACCCGCTCAATTATAACGAGAACCGCTTTAGGTGACATGGATCGACGGCAAGTCCGCAAAATGTCAATCGACGTCTGATCGTCCCAATCATGTAGTATGGCCTTCATGACATAGACATCACCGTCCTTCGGGACGGATTCAAAAAAGCTGCCGCCAACTATTTCGCAGCGTTGACCTATTCCAGCCCGGGCAAGAACTTGGTCTGCCGATGCAACGGTCTGTGGCTGGTCGAACAAGATCCCGCGGGTCATAGGACAAGCAAGCAAAATTTCCTTAAGCAAGAGGCCTTGACCGCCGCCAACATCCACCACGCAACCAAACCGGCTGAAATCGTAGGCTTCGAGGACAGCTCGTGCTTGAGAGCGCGAGGTACCTGTCATAGCGCTGTTGAAAACAGCCTGCTCTTCAGGGTGCCGCATGCGATAGGTCCAAGCATCTACCCCGTGGGTAAACTGGGACGCACTTTCTCCCGATTTGATGCTGTGGAGCAGATCGCCCCAAGACCTCCACTGGCCTTGTGTACCTATCCATCGGGCGTAGTTAAGCGCCGAACCGTCTGCATCGCTAGTCAAGCAGACACCCAATGGAGTGAGTGAGAATTCCCCGTCGTCGGCCTCGTGAAATACACCGATCGCAGCCAGAGCACGCAGCAATCGATACAGCGACCTTGGATGCGCCCCACACGCCTGCGCCACAGCATCAGCAGACCTAGGTCCATCCTTCAATTGATCTGCGACACCAAGGAAGGCGACGACATGCAGCGCCTGAGACACTTGGTACGCGTTAATCAACCGCATTAGCTCAACCGAAGGATCGAGTGCAGTCATCTGCGCCTCCAAGCATTGATGCATTCAGCTTCTCTGCTGCAAGCGAGACAAGCCAGCGTTTCACGCCGCGCTCAAATGCTTCTGCCTTTACGAGCGATCCACGCTTTCGCTTAAGTTGCCGCGCCGCGGGCTGATGTTCGCTTTGGGTGATAAATGGCTGTTGATACGCAGCGTATGCGGAAGCTCTTAAGGCGCGAGGGCGAGTTTGAATTCATCTAAGCCATCCTGCGGCTAGCGTATCCGCGTTGGCTCCTGCGAAATCACCAGGCTGTCCATAATCTTTAGACTACAACTTGAAAAACGCAAAGGCGCGGCAAATCTACCCGCCCTTTGCCGCCGCGAGCGCCGTCCAGACCCGCGCCGGCGTCGCTGGGATATCGAACGCGCTCACGCCCGCGCTGCGTAACGCATGCATCACCGCATTGAAGCAGGCGACCATCGCACCCGTCGAGCCCGCCTCGCCGACGCCCTTGGCGCCGAGCGGATTGGTCGGCGTCGGTACGCTGCGATTGGCCATTTCGATGTGCGGGATGAGATCGGCGCGCGGCATGCAGTAATCCATGAAACTGCCGGTGACGAGCTGCCCGTCGGCCGGATCGTAGCGGCAGTCCTCGCCGAACACGTGTCCGGCGCCCTGCATCACGCCGCCGATGAGCTGGCCCTCGGCAAGCGTCGAATTCAGCACGCTGCCGATATCGTCGACCGCCACGTAGCGCACGACATCAACCACGCCCGTCGCCGGATCGACCTCCACCTCCGCGACATGCGCACCGCTCGGAAAAGCGATTGAGATGGGACGTTCCGTGAGCGTGTCGAGTGGATGCGGCTTGTCCGGGGCGTACCGCTCGATCACCTGCGTCATCGTGACGGAACGATCCGTGCCCGCGATCGTGAATGTGCCGTCAGCGAAGAGGATGTCCTCGCTGTGCGCCTCCAGCATATCGGCGGCGAGCTTCTTCGCCTTCTCGATGATGATCTCGGACGCGACCTTGTATGCGCTGCCCTGCGAGAATCCCGAGCGCGAGCCGATCGATGGCGCACCTTCGAGCGGCGGCGCATCCGGGTCACCGGACTTGCAGATGACGCGTTCGGCGGGAATGCCGAGCCAGCGCGCGAGCATTTCGGGAAACACCGTCTCGTGTCCCTGACCGCTCGGGCCGGCGACGTTATGGATCACCGCGGTGCCGTCGCTCTGAAATAGCACCGCGACCTCGTCTTTCTTCACGCCGCCGCCGCCGGAGGGCTCGACGAACATGCCGCAGCCGATGCCCCGCAGCTTGCCAGCCTTTTTCGACTGCCTGCGGCGGGCCGCGAAGCCCATCCAATCGGACATCTCTTTCGCGCCGTCGAGCAGCGCAGGAAAATCGCCGCTGTCGAAGCGGCTGCCGGTCGGTGTGTCGTAGGGCATCGCGCTCTTCGGAATGAGATTGCGTTTGCGCAGCGCGAGCGGATCGAGGCAAAGTTTTGCCGCGGCTTCGTCGACCAGCCGTTCGACAATAAAATTCGCCTCTGGGCGCCCCGCGCCGCGATAGGCGTTCGTCGGTGAGGTGTTGGTCATCACCTGCCGGTGCCGGCCGTAAAAGGCTTCCACCTTGTACACGCCCGCGCCGATCACCCGGCCGTTGATCGAATTGGTAAGTGCGCCGGCCTGTCCGAGATAGGCGCCGGAATCGCACAGCCAGTCTGTCCGCATCGCATGGAATTTGCCTTTCTCGTCGAACGCCAGTTCGCCGACAAGCGAAACCGCACGGCCGTGGTTGTCGGTGAGGAAATCCTCCGAGCGCGTCGATAGCCACTTCACTGGCCGGCCGAGGCGCTTGGCGACATGCAAGAGCAACGGATACTCGGGGAACGGAGCCGTGCGTGCGCCAAATGCGCCGCCGACGTCTAGCATGTTGACCCGCACCTTTTCGTGCGGAATGCCGCTTACGATCGAGAGCAGATGCGCGAATTCCGGATTGCCCTGGTTGGCGCACCAGATCTCGTAACGATCGGCTGCGGCGTCGTAGGCGCAGAGCATGCCGCGCACTTCCATAGGCGTCGGCGCAACGCGCGGGCTGTCGGCGACCACGCGCACCGTGCCGTAAGCGCGCGCGAAGGCCGCCTCGGTCTTCGCCGCGTCGCCATATTCGAATTCGAAGCAGACATTGCCCGGGATGTTGTCGTGCAGCAGGGGCGCGTCGGGTTTCAGCGCTGCATCGAAGCCAATGACGACAGGCAGGTCATCGTAGTCGACCACGATCAGATCGGCGGCATCGCGCGCCGCCGCTGCCGTCTCGGCGATGACGACCGCGATCTCCTCGCCGACAAAACGCACCGTATCGCGCGCGAGCACCGGCCGTTCCGGAACAAGCAGTTTCTGTCCGCGCTTGCCCGGCGGCGGCTGGATGGGCGGCAGAGTTGTGAACGGGAAATCGGCAACATCCGCGCCGGTGAACACCGCGATGACACCTGGATGCTTTCGCGCCGCGCTTGCATCGACCGACGTGATCCGCGCATACGCGCGCTCGGAGCGGCGAAATGCGGCATAAGCTTGGTCATCGCGATTCCAATCGTTGGTGTAGCGGCCCGCGCCGGTGACGAAACGCTTGTCTTCGCGGCGGCCTTTGAAGCGATCGGACATTTGCTGTGCTCACATCGACACGCCCGGCGAGGATCCGGGACTTGGGCGGGGCAACAGCTAACAAGACGCCGATCAAGTCCGCAACGGCTTGACGGCGCGCACTCGCGAGCTGTCGTTCGGGTCGGGTCCGGCCGCAAAGCCAAGCTCAGCCGCGATCCCGTCGACCTGGGTCAGCCCCGCCGGATAGACCAGCACGGCCCGGCGGACGCCCTGCGCCGCCACCGCGTCGAACAGCGCCGACAGGAGGCGCGTCGCCAGCCTTTGCGCGCGCAGATCGGCGCGGATGATCACCGCAGCCTCCGCTTCGTCGCGATTGGCGTCACAGGTCGAGCGCGCGAGCCCGGCAATGCGCTCACCGTCCAAGGCAAGCATCGTCATCTCGCGGTCATAGTCGATCTGGCTCAAGCGTGCGGCGGTCTCGTGCGTGCGCTCGCGCAGCAGCGCGAACGCCGGATGCCAGAGATCGGATGCATCGACCTCGTCGGCGAAGCGACGCAGAGCCGGCTCGTCCTCCGGCCGTATCGGCCGCACCGTATAGATCTGGCCGCCGCCGTTGCGAATTTGCGATTCCAGCGCCTGCGGATAGGGGCTGATCGCGAGCCGCGCCGCGGCCGGTGTGTCGGATGCGCGCAGGCGGATACGGCCATCGACTCCGATCACGCCGGCGGGGTCGCATAGCAGCGGATTGATATCGATTTCGGCGACCTCGGCGTGCTCGCAGACGATGCGGCTGAGCTGCATCAACACATTGACCACGCCGTCGATGTCGGCGGCGGGACGACCGCGATAGCCGTGCAGCAGCGCCGCAATGCGCGTGCGCTCGATCTGCGCGCGAGCGAGCGCCGTGTTCAGCGGCGGCAGTTCAAGCGACTTGTCGGCGACGATCTCGACCGCGGTGCCGCCGCGGCCGAACAAGATCACCGGGCCAAACGTCGGATCCGCGGTGACGCCCGCGATCAACTCATACGCGCTCGGCCGATGCACCATCTGCTGCACGATGAAGCCTTCGAGCTTCGCATTCGGCTTTTCCTTTGCAACGCGTTCCTGCATGCGATGGGCGGCGGCTTCGACGTCGGCGGGCGTCGCGAGATCGAGCGCGACACCGCCCACGTCGGATTTGTGCGTGATGTCGCGCGAGCGGATTTTCAACGCGACCGGTCCGCCGGTTTCGCCCGCGACCCACGCCGCTTCGGCGGCATCCGCCACCGCTTCGGTGCGCGCGAACGCGATCCCATAGCAGGCGAAGAACCGCGCGACCTCGGCCGGATCGAGCCATTCGCGGCCGTCGGCGAGCGCGGCCTGCAACAAAGCGGACGCACGCACCGGATCAGCGGGTGCGGTTGTTGCGAGCGCCGCCGGCGTTTCCAGCAATAGCTCCTGATTTTGCTTGTAGCGCACGAGATACATGAAGGCGCGCACCGCGCGCTCCGGCGTCTCGAAATCGGGGATGCTGGCCTCAAACAGCCGCTTGCGGCCTTCGGCGAGCGTCGCCTGGCCCATCCATGCGGCGAACACGTTCTTGGCCGTCGTCTTGTTCGCAACAGCGTCGATGAGGCCCTGCGCGGCGTCTTCGGCGGAGACGATCGCAGTCGCGCAATAGGAGACGAGCAGCGCATCGACGCCGCGGTCCTGCATCGCGATCTCGACTGCCTTCCGGTAACGCGCGGCATCGGCATCACCGATGATGTCAATGGGATTGGCATGGCTCCATGTCGGCGGCAGCACGAAATTGAGTTTGGCTATCGTCTCCGCACTCAATTCCGCGAGCCTGCCGCCTTCCGCGATCAGCCGATCGGTTGCGAGCACACCGGCGCCCCCGCCATTCGTCACGATCGCAAGACGATTACCGCTCACTTCGCTCATGCGCGCGAGCGTCGCGGCGGCATCGAACAGCTCCTCCATCTCATTGACGCGCAACATGCCGGCGCGGCGGAACGCGGCCTCATAGACGACGTCGGCGCCGGCAAGCGCGCCGGTGTGCGAGCTTGCCGCGCGCGCACCTTCCGCGGCTCGACCGCTCTTCACCACGATCACTGGTTTGACGCGCGCGGCACGGCGTGCCGCCGACATGAATTTGCGCGCATGCGTGACGGCTTCCGCATATATGAGGATCGCGCGGGTGCTCTCATCGACCGCGAAATAGTCGAGCAGGTCGCCGAAATCGACGTCGGCCATGTCGCCCATCGACACGACGGCTGAGAAGCCGATGCCGCGCGGCAGCGCCCAGTCGAGCACCGTCGTCGCCATCGCGCCCGATTGCGTGAGAAATGCGATGTTTCCCGCCAGCATGCGCGCGGGCGCGAAGGTCGCATTGAGACCGATGCCCGGAACGGCGATGCCGAGACAGTTCGGCCCGACGATCCGCAGCAGGTTCGGGCGCGCCGCTTCAAGCAGTTGCTGCGCTCGCTCGCGCCCAACCCTCGCTTCGCCTTCGGCAAAGCCGGCGGTCAGGATCACCGCCGCGCGCGTGCCGCGTGCGCCGAGTTCGCTCACCAGCGGCGCGATCGTTTCCGGCGGCGTCGCGATCAGCGCAAGATCGGGCGTGATCGGGAGGCTCGCAACGTCCGCATAAGCAAGGGTGCCGTGCACCGCTCGCGCATGCGGATTGATCGGCACGATCGGACCGTTGAATCCCGCCTCGAGCAGATTGCGCATAAGCGCGGAGCCAACCGAATGCGGCCGGTCCGACGCGCCGATCACCGCAACCGAGCGCGGGTTGAACATGCGGTCGAGATTGCGGACGGACATGCGGGTCTATTGGACCAGGAGGGCGCGCATCACGGTTTCGCGTGTGCTTTCACGTTCCCCTGCATGCGGTCGATCTCATCCTGCAGCTGACGGCGTGCGCGCTTGAACGCGTCGTTGAGCGCAAAATTCAAATCGGCATGCCGCTCGTCCGCGTGCGGTGTACGCGCGACGTTTACTTCGCGCCCATCCGGCAGCGCCAGACGAATGTTGATTTCATAGAGCCCGCCGGTGCGGTGATGCGCACCGGGCCCTTTCACGACGATGCGGCCGGCTGTAACGCGTCCGTACCGTTCTTCCAATTGCGCGATCTGTTTGTCGATTGAGTCGCGGATCGCCGGCTTTGCATCCATGCCTTGGAAATCGAGTTCGACCGGAGTTTCCATGGCGCGCTCCGCACTTTCCTTTGTTGCACATCCAGACTAACACTGCCGTTCGTGGTGGCATTGACCTTGCTCAACGCCTGCGCGTCGCCGGCAGGAAAAGCACGGATCGCTGACGGATTTAGAACGCACCGGCCGAAGCGCCGTGCTCGGCGAAGGCGCGCCCGGTCTCGTAGTCGACCTCGCGCAGCACGATCGAGTGGCCCCACAGGGTCGCGATGTGGCGGAGCACGCGGCGCGTCTCCAGCGCATCGAGCACGCGGCCTTGCCGCACGACATGCTGCAGCACCAGGCGGCGGTCGCCGTGCATGTCGACGTCGACGATCTCGATCGATGGCAGATCGGCGGCGGCATCATAGCTCGCGGCGAGCGCCTTGCGGATGCGGCGGTAGCCGTTGAGATTGTGGATCGCATCGACGAGCAGCTCCGGACTCTCGCCGAGATCATCGAGCTTGAAGAGATGGAAGTCGCGTATGACGCGCGGTGATAGATACTGCCGCACGAAACTCTCGTCGCGGAAGTCGGCCCAGGCGCGCTTCAATGTCTCGACCGGCTCGCCGTTGCCGGCAACATCCGGGAACCACTCTTCGTCTTCTTCTGTCGGCGCGGTGCAAATGCGCTCGATGTCACACACCATCGCAAAACCGAGCGCGTAGGGATTGATGCCGCTGAAGCGATAATCGTCGAATTCCGGCTGGAAGATCACGCTCGAATGCAGGTGCAGGAATTCGAGCATCGCCGAGTCGTCGATCTGGCCGCGCTCGTGCAAGATGTTCATGATCTTATAGTGGCACCAGCAGGCGCAGCCCTCGTTCATCATCTTGGTCTGCCGCTGGGGCTCGAAATAGGTCGCGACATTGCGCACGATGCGGAGCAGTTCGCGTTCCCAATTCTTCAGCCGTGGCGCGTGCTTTTCGAGGAAATAGAGGATGTTCTCCTCCGGCAGACCGAGGCTCGCGCGGGCGGCGCGTTCGTCGAGGTCGCCGGACTGCTCCGCACTATCTTTCTTCGGCACGGTGCGCCAGAGATCGTTGTAGGAACTCCGCTCTTCCTCCATTCGCTTAATGGCGCGGGCGCGTTCCTTCGCGATTTGCGGCCGGGCGCGTCGGCCTGAGCGGTTGACGCCCTGGTCGCCGAGCGCGTGCGCCGCGTCGAGAACGCGCTCGACCGCGCGCACGCCATAGCGCTCTTCGCAATCCGAGACGAAATCGCGCGCGAAGCTCATGTAGTCGAGGATGGCGTCGGCGTCGGTCTGGGAACGGAAAGCCTGGTTGACCTTGAAGAAATGATTGTGGCCGATGGCGGCATGCGCGAGCACAGTCGCCTGCATGGTCATGGTGTTCTCTTCCATGACGTAGCAGATGCTCGGGTTTGAATTGATCACCATCTCCAGCGCGAGCCCGCGCAGGCCCTTGCGATAAAGCATCTCGTTCTGCGCAAAGCGCTTACCGACGGACCAATGCTTATACATGATGGGCATGCCGATACCGGCATAGGCATCGAGCATCTGTTCGGCGGTGATCACCTCGATCTGATTGCGGTAGATCTCGAGCCCGAGCTCGCCGGCACCGATGCGCTCGATCGCGTCATAAGCGCGCTGCAGCTTGTCGAAATCCCAGTCGGCGCCCTCGTACAGGAGCTGGCTCATACCTCGACGCGCTCCTTGCTGAACAGGCCGCGGAACACCGGATAGATGTCGCGCGCCTCGCGCACCGTGCGCATCGCGAAGTTCGGATGATCGGGAAGCAGCGCGCTGTAGCCGCTCCACAGGTCGCTTTCGCCGCCGAGGCCGAGTGGCGGACCCTGCCGGCCGATCTCGACATAGGCCATGTACTGGCTGATCGGCAGAATCTTCTCGGTGAGCAATTCGCGGCAGCGCGGCACGTCGGAGGGGATGTCATCGCCGTCGCTCGCCTGTGCGACGTAGATATTCCAGTCGCGGGTCGGATAGCGCGCCTGGACGACCCGCAGCATCTCATCGAAGGCTGACGAGACCACCGTGCCGCCGGTCTCGCGGCTGTAGAAGAAGGTCTGCTCGTCGACCTCCTGCGCGTGATGCGTGTGGCGGATGAAGACGATCTCGACCTGCTCGTAGCGGCGCTGCAGGAACAGGTGCAGCAGCATGAAGAAACGCTTGGCGAGATCCTTCATCGCCTCGTCCATCGAGGCGGACACGTCCATCAGACAGAACATCACCGCCTGCGCAATCGGCTGCGGTACCTGCTCGTAACGGCGGAAGCGCAGATCGATCGGATCGATGAAGGCGATGCGCGCCCGCCGCCGGATCGCCTGGTCAAGCATCTCTTCGAGTTCGGCGAGTTCGTCGTCCCGGCTGCGCCCCTGAGGAGGTTCGATGTCGCCGCGGATCAGCGCGGCGCGGCGATCCTCCAGCTCGGCGATCATCTTGGCGCTCGGCCGCCCGAGCGCGACTCGGCGGGCGAGAGAGCGGCGCATCGTGCGTAGCAGACTCAGCCGATTCGGCGTGCCTGTCATCGAATAGCCCGCGCGCTGCGCCTTCAGACTCTTTTCGGCCTTGAACTTGCGCTTGACCAGATCGGGCAGTTCGAGGTCCTCGAAGAACAGGTCCAAGAACTCTTCGCGGGTGAGCGCGAATGTGAAGCGATCCTCGCCGTCGCCGTCCGCGCTCGCCTTGCCGCCCTGACCGACGCCGCCATGCGGTTTCGCAATGCGATCGCCTTCGACATATTCTTTATTGCCGGGAAGGATGCGCTCTTGATGCCCGGCCTGCGCATCGCGGGTGAAGCGCGGCTCATGGATGCCGTCCGAGGAAATTACGACATCCTCGCCGGAGGCGACGTCCTCGATGCTGCGCTCGCGCAGCTTCTCCTTGATCGCCTCGCGGATCTGCTCGCGCGCGCGGCGGATGAAGCGCTGCCGGTTGCCGAGGCTCCTGCCCTGCGGATTGAGACGTCGATCGATGACGTACATCATGAGTGACGGCCTCCACGCGATCGACTGATGGCCGTCACCCAGCCTTCTTGACCCGCATGTACCACTCGACCAGGCGGCGCACCTGCCGTTCAGTATAGCCGTGTGCGACCATGCGTTCGAGGAACGCCTGGTGCTTTTCCGCACTCTCGGAGTCCTTCTTGGTCCCGAAAGAAATCACCGGCAGCAGTTCTTCGACCTGCGAGAACATGCGTTCCTCGATCACTTCCCGGATCTTCTCGTACACCGTCCAGCGTGGGTTCTTGCCGCCTTTCTCGGCGCGCTGGCGCAGGGCGTACTTCACCACCTCGTTGCGGAAGTCCTTCGGATTGGCGATGCCGGCCGGCTTCTCGGTCTTCGACAACTCGGCGTCGAGCATCTGCCGGTCGAGAATCTGCCCGGTGTCGGGATCTTTGAAGTCCTGGTTCTCGACCCAGGCATCGGCGTAGGCGATGTAGCGGTCGAACAGGTTCTGGCCGTAGTCGTCGTAGGATTCCAGATACGCCTTCTGGATCTCCTTGCCGATGTACTCGGCATAGCGCGGCGCCAGCTCGTCCTTGATGTAGGCGAGATACTGCTTCTCCTGCTCTTCCGGGAATTGCTCGCGGCGGACCGCCATCTCGAGCACGTACATTAGGTGCACCGGATCGGCGGCGACCTCTTCCGTGTCGAAATTGAGCGTTTCCGACAGAGTCTTGTAGGCGAAGCGCGTGGACAGCCCCGTCATGCCTTCGTCGACGCCGGCCGTGTCGCGGTACTCGCGCATGGTCTTCGCTTGCGGGTCGGTGTCTTTGAGACTCTCGCCATTGTAGACGCGCATTTTCGCGAACAGCGACGAATTCTCGTGCGGCTTCAGGCGGCTCAGCACCGAGAACCGCGCCATCATCTCGAGCGTGCCGGGCGCGCAGGTCGCGTCAGCGAGCTCGGACTGGCTCAACAGCTTGTCGTAGATCTTCACCTCTTCGTCGACGCGCAGGCAGTACGGCACCTTGACCACGCTCATGCGGTCGAGGAACGCCTCGTTGTTGCGGTTCGACTTGAAGCTCTTCCATTCGGCCTCATTGGAGTGCGCAAGGATGAGACCCTGGTAAGGCATGGCGCCGATGTTCTCGGAGCCCATGTAGTTGCCTTCCTGCGTCGCCGTGAGGAGCGGATGCAGCATCTTCAACGGCGCCTTGAACATCTCGACGAATTCGAGCAGCCCCTGCGTCGTGATGTTGAGTCCGCCCGAATACGAATACGCATCCGCATCGTCCTGCATGTAGAATTCGAGCTTACGGATATCGACCTTGCCGATGAGCGAGGAAACGTCCTGGTTATTCTCGTCGCTCGGCTCGGTCTTGGCGATGCCGATCTTGCGCAACCGCGACGGCTGCATCTTCAACACGCTGAACTTGGCAATGTCGCCGCCGAACTCGTCGAGCCGCTTCACCGCCCAGCCGGAGCACGGGCCGGTGAGACGCCGGCGCGGGATGCCGTAGTCGCCCTCGAGCACGGGGCCCTGCCGGACGGGATCGAACAGGCCGAGGGGGCTCTCATAGACCGGGCTGATCTTGTCGGCCGCCTTGAGCACAAAGATCGGCCGCTCCTCCATCAATTCCTTCAAGCGCTCGGCGAGCGATGATTTGCCGCCGCCGACCGGACCGAGGAGGTAGAGGATCTGCTTCCGCTCTTCGAGACCTTGCGCCGCATGCCGCAGGAAGCCGACGATGCGCTCGATCGTCTCTTCCATCCCGTAGAAATCTTTAAAATACGGATAAACCTTTATCGCGCGATTTTGAAAGATTCGTCCAAGCCGCGCGTCGCGCGATGTATCAAGGACGGTCGGCACTCCGATCGCGGTCAGCATGCGCTCCGCCACGTTGGCGTACATGCCTGGATCGTTACGGCACCCTTCGAGGTACTCCTGCAAGCTCATCTCGACGCTTCTGCGCGACGAGAAGCTTTCCTTAAAGGCCTCGAACACATCAGCCATAACACTTCCCCGCCAACTCCGTTGGGTTCCACAGAAACAACTGGCCCCTCTCCGCAAAGTTCCTTGGGCGCGACGATGTGAGTTGCCTGGGCGTTTTCGTGAAAACACGGCACGAAGACGTGACACTCCGGAATTACTGTACGGGAATGAGGCCGGAACAAGATGGGGCACGCCACAGTTTTCAAGATCGTCACAGGTGGCACATGCGTACGGCCGAGCAATACGGTCTTGATGAGGATGCAGTGCAGGCTATGGGTCGGGCTTTTGACCTTGCCTGCGCGCGTCTCTCCCGCAGCGGCGTGCTGACGCCCACGAATCTGGAGAGAATGCAGAAAATCGCGGCTCAACAGTTGGTCATGCACGCGCGCCGGGGCGAGCGGAACGAATGGCGGCTCGCCCGGCGCGCCATCTTCGCCGTCTGCGCCATCGTTGCCGGCGAGCAGATCGCGGCAGGGCTGCGCGGCGCGGCGCCAGAGTTTGCTCGCGCAGACGTGATTTAGAATTCGCCGTTCATCTTGTTCATCTTCGCCCGTACGGCGGAGGACGGCAGGTTTGCGGCCCGGCCGAAGCCCTCCGACGCGCCCAATAATCCGAACGCCAACGGCCCAGCGGCCGCAATCAATAAAAGTAGATTCCGGTACCGTTCCGAACGCAGCGTAAGCAGAGCGCCGCCGAATCCGGTCGCCTCGCGTGCATTGGTATGCCACGCGACGAAAATGAGAAAACATCCGATCAGAATGAATACAAGGGAGCGCGCGAGAAAACCGATCGTGCCGTGCAGGATAGCGAGTCCGCTGCCCTGCAATGCCGAGGGAGGTACGCTGCGCGAGTCCCCGCCAATCGTTGGCCGTAGCCCGTAGACATTCGCGGCGATGCAGAGAAGCCCGACCGCGATCACGACCGCGAGACCGCCGCCTAACGGCTGGCGCAAGAGCGCGCGATCATCGCACTGACCGTCCCGACCGGATGCCCGCGCCCGCTTAACGCGACCGACGGCGCCACCCCGCCAAGGATGGCCGATGAAGCCCGCGCGCGCGATCCAGGCCAGCAGTCGCGGCGAGACAACCCGCATTCATCGCTCGTGTGCCCTTCGATGGGTCACGCCACGGCGGGGTTGACGGAAGGCGCAAGCTCTATCGGCTCGTCCGTAGCGATCCGCGCCACGGCACTTTCCATCGTCAGCGTGCGCTAATGGAAGCTCTCGAGTTCCGGACGGCGTCCGGAGCCGATGCGGGTAACACCGGAGCCCACCCCCCCTCGCCCGCGCGGGGTGGCGCGATTTATAGTTCAGCGCGGACGCGGCAGTTAGACGTAATACTGCCCGCCGTTAGCGCTGATGGTCGCGCCGGTAATCAGCCCGGCATCGTCGGCAGCAAGAAACACGACGCAGCGTGCGATCTCCTCGGGTTCGCCCAGCCGGCCGATCGGAATCTGCGGCAGGATGCTCTTTTCCAGCACCTCCTTCGGCACCACCTGCACCATCTCGGTATTGATGTAGCCCGGGCAAATGGCATTGACGGTGATGCCGGCACGCGCGCCTTCCTGCGCCAGCGCCTTGGTGAAACCGAGTTCGCCCGCTTTCGAGGCCGAATAATTGCTCTGCCCCATCTGCCCTTTCTGGCCGTTGATCGAGGAGATGTTGATCACGCGGCCAAATTTACGCTCGCGCATACCGTCCCAGACCTGCCGCGTCATGTTGAAAAGAGAGCCGAGATTCGTGTTGATCACCGCAGTCCACTGCTCCGGCTTCATGCGATGGAACATCGAGTCGCGTGTGATGCCGGCATTGTTGACCAGCACTTCGATCGGTCCGAGATCAGCCTCGACCTTTTTGACACCCTCGGCGCAGGCCTCGAACGACGAGACATCCCACTTAAAAACGGGAATCCCGGTCTCGGTTTTGAATTTCTGCGCGGCCTCGTCGTTGCCGCCGTAATTCGCCGCAACGTTATAACCGGCCTTCTGCATTGCCTTTGAGATGGCGGCTCCGATGCCGCGGGTTCCGCCGGTGACCAATGCAACGCGCGCCATGAGTCGCCTCCCTAATTTTACGGCTTTCAAAGCAATCCGTCTGCCGGACGCTTTCGTCCCGCCTATGACAGCTTAGCGAGACGGAATACGCAACTCCGGAATACCGCCGTGCGAAAAATCAAAAGCCGCACGTCGGAGCAGTCCCCCGGCATGCGGCTGTAATAATGTATAGTTTGACTCGCGGCCGGCGCACCGGCCGGATCTTGGTGGAGCTAGCGCTCCACGCACATGGCGATGCCCATGCCGCCGCCGATGCACAGAGTGGCGAGGCCTTTCTTCGCGTCGCGCTTCTGCATTTCATACAGCAGCGTCACCAGCACGCGCGCACCGGACGCGCCGATCGGATGACCGAGCGCGATCGCGCCGCCGTTCACGTTCACTTTCGACGTATCCCAGCCGAGGTCCTTGTTCACCGCGCAGGCCTGCGCGGCGAAGGCTTCGTTCGCCTCGATCAGGTCGAGATCGTCGGTCTTCCAGCCGGCCTTCTTCAGCGCGGCCCGCGAGGCCGGGATCGGACCCGTGCCCATGATCTTGGGGTCGACGCCCGCCTGGCCCCAGGACACGATCCGGGCGAGCGGCGTGCGGCCGAGCTTGGCCGCCTCGCTCGCCTTCATCAGTACGACCGCCGCTGCGCCGTCGTTGACGCCGGACGCGTTCGCCGCCGTGACGGTGCCCTCCTTGTCGAACGCTGGCCGCAGCTTGGCGATCGAATCCATCGTCACGCCCGCCTTCGGATATTCGTCGGTGTCGACCACGATGTCGCCCTTGCGGGACTTGATGGTGACCGGCGTGATCTCGTCCTTGAAGCGGCCAGACTTCATGGCAGCTTCCGCCTTGTTCTGCGACGCAACAGCGAATTCGTCCTGCATCTGCCGCGTGATCTGCCACTGCTTGGCGACGTTCTCGGCCGTGGTGCCCATGTGATAGCCGTTGAAGGCATCCCACAGGCCATCTTTGATCATCGTGTCGACCATCTCGAGCGAGCCCATCTTGGTGCCGCTGCGCAGATGCGCGCAGTGCGGCGCCATGCTCATCGACTCCTGCCCGCCGGCGATCACGATCTCAGCGTCGCCATTGGCGATCTGCTGATAGCCGAGCGCCACCGCGCGCAGGCCCGAACCGCATAGCTGGTTTATGCCCCATGCAGGGCTCTCGACCGGAATTCCGGCTGCGATCGAAGCCTGCCGCGCCGGATTCTGCCCTTCGCCGGCAGTGAGGATCTGGCCCAGGATCACTTCATTGACCCGGTCACCCGAGATACCCGCGCGCTCCATCGCCGCTTTGATGGCGGATTTGCCCAATTCGTGCGCCGGGAGGTTGGCAAAGGCACCGTTGAAGGCGCCGACCGGCGTTCGGGTGGCGCTGACAATGACGATATCGTCTTTCATCGGAAACTCCTGTTGCGGTCGGGGGCGGGCTTTTTCGGCACTGCCGCATCCTTGAAGGACGCAGCAGGGCTGTCAACAAGGCGACACCTCAGGAATACTCCTGAGGAATTGGGGCTTTTCGGTCCTTCGCGCAAGCAGGGGGAGGTCGCCGGAAGCCCTATCGCGCTGCCACAAAGTATTGGCCCCGGGCGGACGAATAGGCTTATGCTTACAGCCTGGGCAGGGGGTTGAGACGACCATGGCAGAAGAGAAAGAGCCGGTCACAATCAAGAAATACGCGAACCGGCGACTCTACAATACGGGCACATCCACATACGTCACCTTGGAAGACCTCGCCACGATGGTGAAGAACGGCGAGGACTTCGTCGTCTATGACGCCAAAACGGGTGAGGACATCACTCGCAGCGTGTTGGCGCAGATCATCTTTGAGCAGGAAAACAAGGAAGGGCAGAGCCTTCTGCCGATCACCTTCCTGCGCGAATTGATCCGCTTCTACGGCAACAGCATGCAGATGCTGGTGCCGCATTTCCTCGAAGCCTCGATCCAGTCCTTCAGCAAGGAGCAGGGCAAATTCCGCGACCAGATGGCGCAGGCCTTCGGCGGCGTCGGTTTCGGATCGATGGAAGAGCAGGTGCGGCGGAACATGGAAATGTTCCAGAAGGCGTTCACGATGTTCACGCCCTTCGCGAGCACGCCTCGCAGCACGACAAGTGAGAAATCCGCATCGAGCACCAGCAACGAGATGGAAGACCTCAAGCGCCAGCTCGACGAGATGCAGAAGCGACTCGACAAGATCAGCGGCGGGAAGGGATAGCTTGTGGCGGTTCCCGCGAAAGCGGGGGCGCCACAGACGCGCGCGCCGACGCGCCGAGCCGGCGGAAGCGGCCGCGTCTTATCGGGCCGTCGCAGGACCCGTCTAGTTTATTAATACCCCAGCGCGCAGCCGTCCTTGCGCGGATCGGAACCGGCGATCAACACACCGCGATCCCAATCGATCTTGATCGTCTGCGCGCCGCCCCACGGGGTCTTCGCCGTATCGACGCGATGGCCGCGCGCGCGCAGCCCTTCGATGGTCGCCTTCGGCGTGCCCGTTTCGACCTCGACCGTTTCGCCTTCGAAAAAGAGACGCGGAGAATCGATCGCCTGCTGCACGTCCATGCCGTAATCGAGCATGTTCAGGATGATCTGCACGTGGCCCATGGGCTGGTAGTGCGCGCCCATGACGCCGAAGCTCATTTCGCAGCGGCCGTTCTTCATGCCGAGCGCCGGGATGATGGTATGCATCGGACGCTTGCCCGGAGCGAATGTGTTCGGATGGTCCTCGTGCAGCGTGAAACACGCGCCGCGATTGGTAAGCAGGATACCGCTCTTCTCGGTGCAGACGCCGGATCCGAAGCTTGAGAACAGAGTATTGATGAACGACACGGCCATGCGGTCACGATCGACGACGGTGAGATAGACCGTGTCGCTCGACGGCACCGGCGCGGCGGGCAGGTCGGAACGCTTCTTCGGATCGATCATCGCCGCAAGCATCTTCGCCCAGCTCTTATCGATGAGCTTCACGACCGGTACGCGCATGTGATCCGCGTCCGCAAGATGCGTGTCGCGCGCCGCATAAGCGAGCCGCGCAGCCTCGAGCACCAGATGGAAGCGATCGGGACCGTGCGGATCGAGCGACTTCATGTCGAAGTTCTCGAGGATGTTGAGCATGATCAGGGCGACCAGGCCCTGTCCGTTCGGCGGCAATTCGAGGATGTCGAGTCCGCGGTAATTGCTCGAGATCGGCGCTACCACGTCGCCTTTGTGGCGCGCGAGGTCGTCCGCCGTGACGAACGAGCCGCGCGCAGAAAGCGTGCGCGCAATGTCGTCGCCGATCTCGCTCTCGTAAAAGGCGCGCGCGCCTTTGGCGGCGATGCTCTTGAGGGTCGCGGCGAGCGCCGGCAAGCGGATCATGTCGCCTTCGCGCGGGGCCTTGCCACCAAACAGGTAATGCTTGGATGCGCCCGGATCGGCGGCAAGCTTGCCGACATGGCGCTGCCAATCCCAGGCGATACGCGCGGCGACCGGGAAGCCGTCTTCCGCGTAAAGGATTGCATCGCGCAGCGCGCGGTCGAGACCGAAGCGGCCGTGCGCTTTCAAAGTCTGCTCCCATGCGTCGATCGCGCCGGGCACCGTGACGGAATGGATCGAACGGTCGAGCGTGGAAACGCCTCGTGCGCGCAGCGCGTCAAGCGATGCGCTTGTCCCCGAGCGGCCAGAACCGTTGTAACCCCATGGCTGCTGACCGGGCTTTGCAAGCAGGCAATAACAATCGCCCCCGATGCCCGTCATATGCGGCTCGACCACACATAGGGTCGCGACGGCGGCGACCGCCGCATCGGCTGCGGTGCCGCCTTCGCGCAGCACGTCGATTGCGGAGAGCGTCGCCAAAGGATGTGAGGTCGCCGCCACGCCGTTGCGCGCGATCACCGGCGAACGGCCGGGCAATTGAAAGTCGCGGCTCATCAGGACTGTCCGAATGTCAGAAGATTAGGAGACGGTGTGTTCGACGCCTTCGACCGTGAGGTTGCGCTGTGCCGAGCGCAACGTAACTGCGAAGCCGCCGATCACGTCGATAAAGGAGATGGTCATCAGGAGAAAAAACGTGCCGGTCGCCGCCTGCTTCACGAGCAGAAATTCGACCAGGATCGCGAGAAAGAGGAGCAGCGACAGCGCATGATCGACGACGTTGCGCATCGCGATGCGCGTCGCCTTCAGCATCTCGCCGAACAGCAGCAGGATCGAGAGCGCAATGATCATCTCGCCGGCGGACATGGTCCAGTCGCCGCCGGAGATCATGCCGACATGCGTCAGCGGCGCCGTCAGGCTCAAGCCCGGCAGCAGAAAGACGACGATGTTGTAGACGGCAAACGGGATCAGCAGCAGGGGAAAACCGAGCACGTACATGCCGTTCCCCCTACCCAGAGGCCTAAGCCTCTGATTTCACCTTCAAAACCTGCCGGCCTTTGTACATCCCGGTCTTCAGGTCGATATGGTGCGGACGGCGGAACTCGCCCGAGTCCTTGTCTTCCACGTATGCCGGGCGCTTCAGCGCATCCGCCGAACGGCGCATGCCGCGCCGCGACGGCGAGGTTTTTCTTTTCGGAACAGCCATTTGGAACTCCAGCCGAAACTTTTCTAGTCGATTTGCCGGCGCTTATAGGTGATGCCGCGCCACAATTCCAGCCCTGAACGGCATCACCGGACGCACGCCGCCGTCTGCGGCGACCGAGCCGCGCGGGTCACATAAAGCTCAGCCAGGCGACGCAGGTCCGGACCGGGGCGGCCGGGATCGCGCTCGTGCGGGTTGGGCAGGGTCGCGGCGAGCAAGGCCGCCTCAAAGGCCGACAGCGAACGGGCGGATTTCCGGAAGGCGTATTGGCTGCCCGCCTCCGCACCGAACTGCCCGGACGGGCCCCATTCGGCGATGTTCAGGTAGATTTCTAGGATCCGCCGCTTCGAAAGGACGAGGTCGATCCAGAGTGATAGCGGAATTTCTAGTGCCTTGCGGATGTAGCTACGCTGGGGCCAGAGAAACAGGTTTTTGGCCACCTGCTGGGTGATGGTCGAGCCGCCCCGCATGTCCTCTATATTATCGGCGTCCTGGATCGCATCGCGGATTTCAGCGAAGTCGATGCCGTGGTGCTCGCAGAACCGGCCGTCCTCGGCGATCAGCACTGCAAGCTTCAGGGTATTGGAGATGCGGGCCATCGGCACGTAGGTCCGCTGGACCGGCTCGCCGGAAATCCGCCGCCAGATCATCAGCGTAGAGATAGGCTTAACCACCGCGTACAGCGGCGTCAGTGCGTATGGGAGCAGGAGTAGGCCCAGGACGAGCCAAGCGAGCGTGCGCAGTGCCGGCGGCAGCCGGACGGTGCGGTATCTCTTGGCCGCGCCAGGTCGATGCATAGCGGGGGCAGCTTAACCCATCCGACACGTGGATTGCCGCGGGTGCGGCAGCGAGGCTAACAATGCCGCATGACAGTTCCCGCCAATGATTTTACCCGCCGTTTGACCGCCATTGCCGCCGAGGCCGAGAAAGCCCTCGAAAGCCTGCTGACCGACACTCCTCTCCCGAGCGAGAGCGCCCGCCCCGCTCGGCTCGTTGCCTCGATGCGGCATGCGGCGCTGGGTGGCGGAAAAAGATTGCGGCCGTTCCTCGTCATCGAGAGTGCCGCGCTGGCCGGGGCAACCGGGCGAGGTCCGTTGCTCGCTGGCTGCGCGCTCGAATGCCTGCACTGCTATTCGCTGGTGCACGACGACCTCCCGTCGATGGACAATGACGACCTGCGCCGCGGGCGGCCGACCGTGCACAAGGCCTTCGACGAGGCAACCGCCATCCTCGCGGGCGACGGTTTACTGACGCTCGCCTTCGACGTCCTCGCCCGCCCGGAGGTGCATCCTTCGGCAAACGTGCGGATCGCGTTGGTGCTCGACCTTGCGCGCGCCGCCGGACTGGGCGGCATGGTCGGCGGGCAATTGCTCGATCTCGCGGCCGAGGGTCGCTTCGACGGCAAGCGCTCGCTTACTCAGGATGAGATCGTCACTCTGCAAGCGATGAAGACCGGCGCGCTACTGCGCTTTGCTTGCCGCGCCGGCGGGATCCTCGGACAAGCCGATGCCGCGACCCGCGACGCGCTCGACCGCTATGGCAAAGCGATCGGCCAGGCGTTCCAGATCGCCGACGACCTTCTCGATGTCGAAAGCGACACTGCGACCCTTGGCAAAACAGCCGGCAAGGATGCCGCCGCCGGCAAAGAAACGCTGGTCTCGACGCTCGGCGTCGCCGGTGCCCATGCCAAGCTCGACGAACTGATCGCGGAAGCGGAATGCGCGCTGGCGCCGTTCGGCGGCAAAGCGGACATCCTGCGCGCGGCTGCACGTTTCATCGCACAGCGGCGAACCTGAGTTCGGGACAAGCGATGGCGGGTCTGGAGCGCTTAGAGGACATCAACCAACTGCGCCCGTCACGCCGCATCTGGCGTTTGCATCGGCGGCTGTTTGTGGCGATCGCGCTCGGCGTCGCCGTGCTGCTCGTGGCGCTGGCATTGCCTTGGCGCATGTCGACGCGCCTGCTCGCCGCCTGGGACGTCGGCCTCGTCTTCTATCTTGCGCTGACGTATCGCAGCATGGCGCACGCGCCCGTGAGCCGCATCCGCTGGCGCGCGAAGATCCAGGACGAAGGGGAAGTCGCGCTCCTGGTCCTCACCGCGGTGTCCGCCATCGCAAGTCTTGCCGCAGTCGTCGCAGAGCTTGGTGTCGCATCGCAGGCACCCGGCGGAGCGAGCTGGACAGAAGTCGCGCTCGGCATGGTGACGATCCTGCTGTCATGGGCCTTCATGCACACGATCTTCGCGCTGCATTACGCGCACGAGTTTTATGGCGAGGGACGGGACACCAAAGTCGGTGGGCTCGTATTCCCCGGCACCGGCGAACCGGACTACTGGGATTTTCTCTATTTCTCGTTGGTCATCGCGATGACGTCGCAGGTCTCGGACGTGCAAATTTCCAGCCGCTCGATCCGGCGGCTTGCGACCATCCACGGTGCAATCTCGTTCTTCTTCAATCTCACGGTCCTCGCGCTGACGGTGAACATGGTGTCCAACCTGGCGCAGGCGGCGCGCTCATGAGCGGATCATGACCGCAACTGTGCAGACGCTGCTGTTGATGATGGCGGTGCTCGCTGCCGTCGACGTCGCAGCGCGCCGGCTGAAGGTTGCGCCGTCGATCCTGCTCGTCGTCGCCGGACTACTGCTGGCGCTGACCCCGGGACTTCCGCCGGTCACGCTCGCGCCGGAAGTGGTGCTGCTCGTGATCCTGCCGCCGCTGATCTATTCGGCGGGCGTCGCGATGAGTTGGCGCGAATTCCGCTTCAATTTGCGGCCGATCGCACTGCTCGCCGTCGGCTGCGTGCTGTTCACGACTGGCGCTGTGGCGGCCGCCGCGCATTATCTGCTTGGCCTTCCATGGACAGTCGGCTTCGTGCTCGGCGCCATCATCGCGCCGCCCGATACGGTCGCGCCGCTCGCGATCGCTCGACGGCTCGGGCTGCCGCGGCGGCTTGTCGTCGTGCTCGAAGGCGAAGGCCTCGCCAACGACGCGACCGCGCTGATCATCTACCGCTTCGCCGTCGCGGCGGTCGCGACGGGAAGCTTCTCGCTTCCGCAAGCGAGCGGCACTTTTCTCGCCATTGTCGCGGGCGAGATCGTGTGGGGCATCGCGATCGGCTGGGCAAGCCTGCACTTGCGCAAATGGGCGCGCGAACCGCGCGTCGAGATTACGTTGTCGCTGATGACGCCCTATGTCGCGTTCTGGATTCCGGAATATGCCGGGGGCTCGGGCGTGCTCGCGACCGTCGCTTGCGGCCTGTGGGTGAGCTGGAACGGGCCACTGCTGATCTCGTCGGCGACACGCCTGCAGGGCATCTTCTTCTGGGATTTCATCGTCTATCTGACGGAAGGGTTCGTCTTCCTGCTCACTGGGTTGCAGCTACGCACGCTGCTCGATCAGCCGCACATTTTCACGCTTGCACAAGTGGGGCTGGTCATACTGCTGATTACGGCCATCATTGTCGTTGCACGTTTCGTCTGGGTATTTCCGGCGACGTACATTCCGCGCTGGGTGATTCCGCGCATCGCGCGCAACGACCCATCGCCACCGTGGCAATTTCCGTTCTTTCTGGCCTTTACCGGCGTGCGCGGCGTCGTCTCGCTCGCGGCAGCGCTCGCGCTGCCCTACACGATCGCGAGCGGCGCGGACTTCCCGCAACGTGCGCTGATCCTGTTCGTGACATTCGGCGTCATCATCGTCACGCTCGTTGGACAGGGAATATTGCTGCCGGCCGTCGCCCACGCGCTCGGGCTCTCACGCGTCGCGGAGGACGAACGCAACGCCGATCTGACCGCCGAGATCAACGCGCGGCTTGCCGCGCTTGAAGAGGTGGAGAAGCGGCTTGAGAGCGTCGGCGAGAAGCTGCCCGAACCGGTGCGGGAGCTCCTGCGCACCCGCAACCGGTCGCGCGCGCAGATTCTTCCACACGATCTCGAGGACGGGCTCGACCAGTTGCGCCTCTCGGCCAAGGTGAAGAAGGAACTGATCGACGCCGAGCGTCGGTTCATCCATCGGCAACTACGCGAAGGAAAGCTTACCGACGAGGCGCGCCGGCGGATCGAGTACGAATTGGATCTGGAAGAAGCGAGCCTAGCCAACCGCGCACGCGACGGCGGCGGCTGGATGTAATGCCGCAGCGTTAGGAACAAGGAATGCCGCTCGACTATAAAAACCTGATGGCGCTCAATCTCGCTCCGATCGAGCACAGCTATGGACCA
>Ga0207862_1000077_pt1 | contig 24350 bp, 24 predicted proteins | sample LuqExpMetageno81_FD_187838 | JGI IMG/M metagenome (GOLD analysis project Ga0207862, IMG submission 187838) | Tropical forest soil microbial communities from Luquillo Experimental Forest, Puerto Rico - Sample 81 (SPAdes) | ecosystem: Environmental > Terrestrial > Soil > Tropical forest ... | reverse complement strand
GTGATGTATAACGACTCTGTCATCATCGGGCCGACGAACGATCCGGCCGGGATCAAGGGCAAGGATGTTTTGACGGCGCTGCAAGCCATACGAACCGAACCCGGCCAAGCATCCCACGGTGAAAAGGGAAGCGGGCTACCGTTTCATCGATTGGTTGATCTCGCCGGAGGGATAGGCTGCAATCGCCGGGTGCAAGATCAACGGTCAGCAGCTCTTCTATCCCGACGCGAGCGATCCGAACGCTTGAGGGCGGCCGGCACGCTTCTGGCGCACTAGTTGATCGTGTCGCCAAGGACCGGAGGTTGACCAGCGCTTCCAGTTTCAAGAAGTATTATCGCGATTTGTTACTTGCCTATCTCTATTTTCTATTGCTTAGTTAAGTAATTGCAAGTATAAGTTGTACAAGGGGCTGGAGGATTAGAGGTCGTGGGTTCAAATCCCGCCGCTCCGACCAACTCTTCCTTAAATTCCGAGCACCCAAACCACGACGATTGTGGCGATTACGGCTAACCCACTGATGGTCCAGCCCGTCAGATAGGCCGGACCGTCCGGCTCGGGCCTGTCGACCATCGTGTCATGCCAGTGGTTCATCCGCGCCTCCTGTCGGTCCGCCGCCTGTAATTGGGTCACGGGAGGGAGGAATAAGGTTCAAAATATTATTTCGCGGGCAGCCGGGCGGCCTGTGCTAGCTTACCAGGAGCCGATCGATGACCGCCAAAAGAGCGGAGCCTGATCGGCCTTTGCGGGCGGAAACACAGGGAATCCATCATGAAAATACGTCCGACGGGCGTGATACCACCCGTGACGACGCCGTTCGGAAAGGACGGCGAGATCGATTTCAGACTGGTCGCGCCGCAGATCGAATGGATGATCGGCGCCGGCGTCCATGGCGTGGCTGCCGGCGGCTCGACCGGGGAGGGCCACACGCTCGACCACGAGGAATACCGCGATCTGATTGCCGCAACCGTGGAAGCCGCACGAGGGCGCCTCCCTGTGATTGCCGGCATCATTGTCGATTCCACGCGCGATGCAATCCGGCGCGGCAAGCTCGTGCGCGACATGGATGTCGCGGCCCTGCAGGTGACCCCGGTGCACTATCTGTTCAGGCCGAGCGACGAGGCGATGGTGGAGCATTTTCGTCGCATGGCGGACGAAACGGGGATGCCGATCATCGTCTACAATGTCGTCCCCTGGTCCTATCTGTCGCCGGCGTTGCTCACCCGCATCATGAACGAGGTCCCGCTCGTGATTGGCGTCAAGCAGAGTGCAGGCGATCTGAAGCTGTTCGCCGATCTCATGCTGATGGCACCCGACAAGCTGATCTACAGCGCCGTCGATGCCTTGATGTATCCATCCTACGTGCTGGGGGCGCATGGATCGATCGCCGCCATCCTGACCGCGGCGCCACACGCGTCCGTTGCGCTCTGGGATACGGTGAAGGCCGGCAACCACGCGCGTGCGCTCGAGTTGCACAAGCAATTGCTCGTGCTCTGGAACGCGCTGATCGCGGACAATCTGCCGGCTTGTACGCGGCACGCCCAAGCCTTGCAGGGACTGGCAAGGACTTATCCGCGTGCACCGATGCCGGAGGCTTCCATCGCGCAGCAGGCTGCGATCAGGGCAGCGTTGGAGCGATTGGGTGCGCTCGGGGACGGGCGCGTCGAGGCGGCGGAGTAGCGCAGCAGTCGCATTCAATCCACGCACCGGCGAAGGTTGATCGCTCATCTTCGCCTCAAAGCTTGTGCCGTTTGGGCCAGCAACCGATCCATGAACAACAAAACGAGTGAGTGAAAATCAATGAAAGATTTTGCCGGAAAGACTGCCGTCATTACCGGAGGCGGCACGGGCATGGGTCGCGAGCTCGCCCGTCAACTCGTCGCGGAAGGCTGCAACGTCGCGATGTGCGACGTCTCGGCCGAAGCCATGGCGGAAACCAAGCGGCTTTGCGAGGCCGAAAAGTTGCCGCAGGGGCTTCGCGTCACCACCCACATCGCCGACGTCTCGATCGAGGATCAGCTCAAGCGCTTTCGCGACGAAATCGGCGATCAGCAGGCGACCGACAGGATCCATCTTCTGTTCAACAATGCGGGCATTGGCGGCGGCGGCAGCCTGTTCACCAGCACGCGCGAGCAGTGGGAGCGCACGTTCAATATCTGCTGGGGCGGCGTTTATCTGGGGGTGCGCACCTTTCTGCCGATGCTCTTGAAGGCGGACGAAGGCCACATCGTCAATACCTCCAGCGTCAATGGCTTTTGGGCCTCCGTCGGCATGGGCGTCTCGCACACCGCCTACAGCGCGGCAAAATTTGCGGTGAAGGGATTCACCGAAGCGCTCATCAACGATCTCCGGCTGAATGCGCCACACATCAAGTGCTCCGTGGTGATGCCCGGCCATATCGGTACTTCGATCGTGTCGAATACGCGCAAGGTGCAAAGCGGCTCGGAATCGGATCGCCTCAATCCAAACGAGGTCTTGCAGATGCGACAGCGACTGAAGGGAATGGGCGTCGACGTCGCCGCGATGTCGGACGAAGACATTCAGCAGGCCGCGCAGGATCGCGCGCGCACCTTCCGAGACGAGGCGCCCACCACGGCTGCCCAGGCCGCCAAAATCATTCTCGACGGCGTCAAGGCCGGGCAGTGGCGCATTCTGGTCGGCGACGACGCCCACAAGCTTGACCAGAAGGTGCGGCAGGCTCCGGAAGAGGCCTATACGCAGGAGTTCTACGAGAGCCTGATCAAGGAGGCCGGCTGGCGGATCGGGTAACCGGACGCTCGCTAACGCTGCGAACCCAGCCGGTAAGCGAGCCGGCTGTGGCCCGCGCAATAGGGCAGCCCCTCGATCGGCGGGTTGCCGCAGAAGCAGAAATCCGCAGCGCCCGGCGTCGAGATCGGCCAGCGGCAGGTCTCCCTGCTCAATTCAAACAGTGAGCAGGTGTGGCCGTTGTGGATCTGCGCCTCTTCCATCGCCGCGAGGCGATCCGCCGGCAGCGCTTTCAGAATGATCTGCCGAAGCTTTGCGGGCGTGCGCGACCGCCGTCCGTTCGTGGGCTCCCTCTTCGCGATCCGCGTTGCACCGGCCTTGTCGCGCACGAGCTTGAGGCGGGAGATTTTGCCGATCACGGCGTTGCGGCTCACGCCGATCCGCGCGGCGATCTCGCGGCAGGAGAGACCGGCTTCAAAGCCGCTCTTCAAGAGCGCAATGCGCTCGGTGGTCCAGGTCGGCTGATAATGCGTTTGTTGAGCGGGCATGTGTTCGATTCCAAGTTCGATCCCTTCCGGATCCGCTTGGCCTCGCGCTGGACCGAACCTGCCGCACCCCAAATTCTCCCGTCACGCCTTGCCGTTGTCGCGGATGGACAAGAGGCCGTCCTTGATGGCGAGCCTGATGCCTTCCTCGATCAGTGTCTTTGCAACGCCGGGAACGCTGGTACCGTGGGTGCCCTGTCTCACGAGCTTTTCGAGATAGGCAATGGTCGAAAGCGCCAAGGTTACGGGAACGCGGTCAGTCTCGGCTTTCTCTGTGGCCATACCAAAAAGCTAATCTGTTAATCGTGTACTGAAAAGTATCTTTTAAGACTCTATTTAGATTTCGAACCTTTGTACAGTCGAATTGAGATTTACTCGGTAAACCATTGATCTTGTAGTCGAAATTCCAAAACACAAGATTCGGTAGCGAAACCGGATGAATGACGCGCCGGTCTCAGCCGCCCCCGGTTTACGTTCTTTCACATTTGAAACAGCGCACCATATTCCCGCGGCGCGAGTGCGCCCGAGTTTTACAAGAATCACGTCCCTCGATGAGAGAGGGCGCAGGGAATGCCGGGTGCCCGACGCACCCGCAGCCTCGCGGGCGATGAAGAGTAGCACACGAGTAAGTCACCACAGGTTCGCCGAAACGATCCGGCACTCCCTGCGCGATGGTGTTAACGCTGCTTCGTGCTCTCCTCGGTGTCCATGACTTCTTAGTCACCGTCATCTGCAAATCATCATTTGCAAACTTAACGCCAGCCCAGGGGCGCCAGGACCACACGACTTCGCCGTCCGCTTCAGCCGCGCTCGTCGCACGCGCTGCCGCGTCCATCGCATCCCGCTTCCTACGTTCGTGACGATCGCGAAGCGCCCCTTTTGTGAAAGCGGGACGGCGCAATGTGCTGTTGATTTGGGTCTTTCGACAACGCCGCGCGCATGCGGCAGATTGGCACGACGGGCAATTTGCGCATGACACGCATGCGCAGTTTTCGCTTTGTCGGGCAAATCAGTTTGCGCCCGTTCTCGTCGCGCCGCGCATTACGTCGAATTAACATACCCAACACGAAGTTAATCTTCTCGACAGGACCTCGTAAGGCGACATGGGCCACTCTCCAGGACAGCCAGTAAGGCTCAACATTATTTTGGAGAGAGACAATCATGACTGTAATGAAGGAACAGCCGAACCGCAGGTTTTTGTCTGCGCGCCGCCTGACGCTGCTCGGCTCGGTCGCGCTGCTCGGTTCGGCCATGCTGTTGGGTGGACCATCGGGATACGGCCAGCTTTCCGCGCCCGCCTTCGCCGCGACCGCGACGTCGCAGAGCCAGCAAGGGCCCGCAGGATTCGCCGATCTGATCGCCAAGGTGAAGCCCGCGGTCATCTCCGTGCGTGTCAAGGTCGATCAGACCGCCGACGCCGACAACGCCCCCGAGATGAACGAGGAACTGCCCCCGTCCATGAACGGCACGCCGTTCGAGAAATTCTTCCGTCAGTACGGTGACAACGCGCCGCGCGGCGGGATGCAGCGCCACCAGATGGTCACCGGCGTCGGCTCCGGGTTTTTCATTTCCGCCGACGGTTATGCCGTAACCAACAACCACGTGGTCGACCACGCCAAGTCGGTCGAGATCACGACCGATGACGGCAAGACCTATACCGCAAAGGTGATCGGCACCGACGCCAAGACTGATCTCGCGTTGATCAAGGTCGATGGCAAGAACGACTTCGCCTATGCCAATTTCTCGACCGCAACGCCGCGCGTCGGCGACTGGGTGGTGGCGGTCGGCAACCCCTACGGCCTCGGCGGCACCGTGACCGCCGGCATCATTTCGGCGGAAGGACGCGACATCGGCTCCGGCCCCTATGACAACTACATCCAGATCGATGCCCCCATCAACAAGGGCAATTCGGGTGGCCCGACGTTCGACACCAACGGCAACGTAATCGGCGTCAATACCGCGATCTATTCGCCCTCCGGCGGCTCGGTCGGCATCGGCTTCGACATTCCGGCCTCGACTGCGAAAATGGTCGTCGCCCAGCTCAAGGACAAAGGCGAGGTGACTCGCGGCTGGCTCGGCGTGCAGGTGCAGAAGGTGACGCCCGGCATCGCGGAAAGCCTTGGCATGAAGGATGCCGCGGGTGCGCTCGTCGACGAGGCTCAGCCCGATACGCCGGCGGCGCAGGCAGGCGTCCAGGCCGGCGACGTGATCACGACCGTCAACGGCACCGCGATCAAGGACTCCCGCGACCTGGCACGCGAGATCTCTTCGATGGCGCCCGGAAGCTCGGTGAAGCTCGACATCCTGCGCAAGGGTGAATCGAAGACGATCAGCCTCAATCTGGCGAAGATGCCGAACAGGCTGGAGAAGCAGGCCAATGCCGGCGAGACGGACAACGGCGCTCAGCGCGGCGTGCCGCATCTCGGCCTCTCGGTCGCGCCCGCCGGCGAGGTTGCCGGCGCCGGCAACAAGGGCGTGGTCGTCACTGCTGTCGATCCCGAGGGTCCCGCAGCCGAACGCGGCGTCAAGTCCGGCGACGTCATCCTCGAGGTTGGCGGCAAGAGCGTCGCCAGCATTTCCGACCTGCGCAGCGCATTGTCTGACGCCAAGTCCGGCGGCAAGCACGAGGTGCTGATGCGGGTGAAGAGCGCCGACAACACGCACTTCGTCGCCGTGCCGCTCGGCTAACACGGCAGGTATGGCGACAGGCCCGCCGCCGGCGCTTTCTCCAGGGCGCCGCGGCGGGCCTATGTTTGACTATTCAATCACCTCGTGGGCGAAGCGACGACGCCGAGGCGACGCCGATAGAGGCCAGGCGGCCGTCGGCTCAGGCCGGCGTCCCCATGATGTATGGCTTGAGCAGCGCATACATCATGCCGTGGGTCGGCGTCGGAATGTCGAGCTTTTTGCCGAGCTCCACCACCTTGCCGCCGAGCCAGGGCAACTCCAGCCGGTTGCCCCGCTCGAGATCGAGCGCCATCGACGCTTTCATGGCGGGTGGGACATGGCCCATGAAATCGATCGTCCGCTTCAGTGCAGCGGCCGGCAGCGCGACGTGACTCGCGCGGCCGACGTCGATCGTTTCCTGAAACGCCGCGATGAAGATCGCTCGAATGTCCGGATCGTCCCTGAGCTTGCCGATGGGCTGGCGCGTCACCGCGGTAATGCTGGCATTGGCCGCGAGCGCGATGAACTTCATCCAGAGCTCGGTGAGGATCTGATCGCTCAGCGTCGCATCAAAACCGCCCTTCAGGCACAGCGCCAGAAAATCCTCGCCGCGCCTGCTGCGCCGGCCGTCGAGTTCGCCGAAAATCATGCGCATGAAGGTGCCGACCTGGGTGATCACCCCGGGCGCCGTGATCGCGGCGGAGATCTGCGCCACGCCGCCCATCACCGCCTCGTGCCCGAGGATCGGGATCAGCCGTTCGGCCGCATCGATGCCGTTCTGCAGGGGAATGACCGCGGTCTCCCGACCGATCAATGGCTTGATCCGTTCGCCGGCGCTCTCCACGTCCCACAGCTTGACGCAGAACAGCACGACATCGACCTTGCCGATGCTGGCCGGATCGTCCGTGGCTTTGGTCGGCACAATATGCGTCTCGCCACGGCCGCCCACGACTTTGAGCCCCTGTGCCTTCATGGCGGCAAGATGCGCGCCGCGCGCGATGAAGGTGACATCGGCTCCTGCCTTGGCGAGCGCCGCACCAAACCCGCCTCCGACGCCGCCGGCGCCGACAACCGCAATACGCATCATATCTCTCCCTAGGAAGCCGCCTTCACCCGCTTGCGCGCCCTGCCCTTCCGCTCGTTCTCGAGGGCCTTGCGTACCTCAGCAAACTCTTTCTGCGACTCCTTGTCGACGCGAGGGAAGCGCAGGTTCAAAGCGTCGAGGGTCGCAACGATGGTCGAACCGATCACCACGCGGGCGAACCATTTGTGGTCGGCCGGCACCACGTACCATGGCGCGTGCCGACTTGCCGTGTGACGCAGGATGTCCTGGTAGACCGCCTGATATCTGGGCCAGAAGGCGCGCTCGGTCACATCGTTCATGGAAAACTTCCAGTTCTTCGACGGCTCCTCCAGCCGATCGAGGAAGCGCTGGCGCTGCTCCTCCCTGGAGATGTTGAGAAAGAATTTGAGGATGATCGTGCCGTTGCGCGACAGATAGCGCTCGAAGGCGGAAATGTCTTCAAATCGCTCGCGCCAGATGTTCTTCGTGACCAGCCTGGGTGGAATCTTCTCTTGCTTCAGCAGTTCCGGATGCACCCGCGTGACCAGGCACTCCTCATAGTAGGAACGGTTGAAGATGCCGATGCGGCCGCGCTCCGGCAGCGCGAGCACGCAGCGCCACATGAAATCGTGGTCGAGTTCCTGGTTGTTCGGTTGCTTGAACGAATGCACCTCGCAGCCCTGCGGGTTGACGCCCTCGAAGATGTGCTTGATCGTCGAATCCTTGCCGGCCCCATCCATGCCCTGCAGGATCAAAAGCAGCGACCAGCGATCCTGCGCATAAAGCTTTTCCTGGAAATCGTTCAGCCGGCTGCGGTTGGCGTCGAGGATTTTCTCCGCCTTGTCCTTGTCGAGACCCCCCTTCTCGCTGGTTTTGTGCGAGGTGAGATGGAATTTCGTCGCACCGTCGATGCGGAACGGCGAGATGAATTGATCGAGCGCGGCGGCAACCGATCGGGATGGTTTCTTGCTCATGATCCTCAGAATGGTTTGCGCCTGACTTTCAACCGCTCCAGCAGGCTACCAAGGATGCCCTGGGGCAGGAAGATGATGAAGACCACCAGCAGCACGCCATAAATCAGGTTGTCCCATCCGACCGCGCGGGTTCCAAAGGCAATGCGCAAGGTCTCCGCGAGCAGGATGGTGATGATCGCGCCGACCGTCGGTCCGAGCGAGACGTAGATCCCGCCGACGATCGCCGCAAACACCATCTGCAGCGACACCGCGATGCCGCTGACCGTGTCGGGCGAGATGAACATCTGGTACTGACAGTACAGCGCGCCGGCGAGCGCCGTCATCAACGCGCTGATCAGGGTGATCTTCAGTTTCTCCGCGGTGACGTTGACCCCGGCTGCAGCGGCGGCATCCTCGTCCTCGGAAATCGCCTCCAGCGCATAGCGGCTCATGCTGCGGTCGATCCGTCGCCACATAAAGAGGCCGAAAAGCCAGACGACAAGCGCGATCAGGTACCACGTCGTCTTGTCGTCGAACTGCAGCGCGAGCAGGTTGTTGCCCGAGGTGGCACGGCGCGGCGTGTAACCGAGCGAGCCGCCGGTATAGTCGCGCGTGGCGGTGATGATCTGCAGCACGATGCCCGACAGCGCGAGCGTCACCAGCACGAAATAATGGCCGGTGATGCGAAAGCGGAAGCAAGGATAGCCGACGACGAGCGCCAGCGCGCCGGCGGCCAGCATGGCGAGCGGAATGCCAAGCCACGGGCTCAGGCCGAGATGGTTCCACAGTAGTGCCGTGACATAGGCGCCGATCCCCATGAAGCCGCCGTGGCCGAGCGACACCAGCCCGAACCGGCCCATCATCGACCACGACGTGTAGGCGAAGGACCAGATCAGGATCAGCACCAGGATGTGCAGGTGATAGGGCTCGCGATAGAAGAAGGGCAGCGCCACCAGCGCCGCCAGCACGACGATCAAGCCTGCGGACGATTTGTTCACCGGCGCCTCGAGAGCAGGCCGGCCGGGCGGATGAACATCATGACGATGAAGAAGCCGAAGGCGAACACGTAGCCCCATTCGAGGTCGGAGAACAGGCCGCCGAGGGCGATGATCTCCGCGAACACGAAGGAGGCGATGAAGCCGCCGATGAAATTGCCGAGCCCGCCCAGCACGCAGATCAGGAAGGTGATCGGCCCGAACGACAGCCCGACGAAGGGATGCACGTCGTATTGCAGCACGAGGAGGCAGGCGGCGAGGCCCGCAAGCGCGCCGCCGAGCGCCGAGGTGATGAGATAGATTCGTCTGGTGTCGACGCCCATCAGCGCCATGATCTGCCGATCCTGGGAGATGGCGCGGATCGCGGTGCCGGTGAAGGTGCGTGTCATGAAGAGATAGACCGCGATCATGCCGAAGAGCGCGGCGGCAAACGACAACAGCCGCGCATAGCTGAAATTCATATCGCCGAGCACCAGCACCGGCAGGCGAATGCCGAGATTGCGGAAATCGATCCCGAACGCCACGGTCGCAAAGCTTTGCAGCACGAACAGCACGCCGCCGGTAGCCAGGAGCTGGTTGATCGGCGGCGCGGTGAGAAGCGGAGCAATCACGAGATAGTGCAGAAGCGCGCCGAGCGCCGCGACCAGGAGAATAGTGAGCGGAGCCGCGATGAAGTACGACACGCCGTAAAACTGCACCAGGAAGTACATGGCATACATGCCGATCATCACGAGCTCGGCATAGCAGATCCAGGTCACGTCGATGACGCCGAAGATCAGGTTGAGCCCGAGCGCAAGCAGCGCCAGCACCCCGCCGAGCAGGATGCCGTTGATCACCGCTTCGAGCAGATAGATGTCGAAAATGTCGAGAAAGCCCTGCATGGTCGCAATCAAACTCCGAGATAGGCCTGCTTGACCGTATCGGTGGCCAGCATTTCAGTCGACGTTCCAGACGCGCGGATGGTGCCGGCCTCGAGCAGATAGGCGCGATCGACGACCTTGAGCACCTGCTGCACATTCTGTTCGACGATCAGGACCGTGAGCCCGCTTCCGCGGATGCGCTTCACGAGATCGAACACCTGCTGCACCACCAGCGGCGCGAGTCCTGCCGAGGGCTCATCCAGCAATAGCAGCTTCGGTCCCGACATCAGCGCGCGGCCGATCGCACACATCTGCTGCTCGCCGCCCGACATGGTCCCGGCCATCTGGCTGCGGCGCTCCTTCATCCGCGGAAACAGGTCGAACACGAACTCCAGCCGCTCGGCATATTTGGCGCGCGCGTCCTGCATGAAGGCGCCCATCCTGAGATTGTCGTCGACGGTCAGGCGCGGAAACAGCCGGCGATTTTCCGGCACATGCGCAATGCCGAGACCGACGATGCGATGCGGCGGCGTTGCCACGACGTCGGTGCCCTCCATCCTGATCGATCCCCGCGAGGGGCGGATCAGGCCCGAGATGACCCGCATCAGGGTCGTCTTGCCGGCGCCGTTCGGGCCGATCACGCCCACCGCTTCGCCTGCCTTCACGTCGAGGTCGATGCCGAACAGCGCCTGGAAGCTGCCATATCCCGCATCGACCGATCGCAGTTCGAGCATGTTTCAGCTCCCCGCCCGCCGGCGCGCCGCAGCGGCTGCAGCCTGCGTCGTCTCGGCGTCCGTGCCGAGATAGACCTCGATGACGCGCGGGTCGCTCGACACGTCGCTTGGCAGGCCCTCGGAGATCTTCTCGCCGTGATCGAGCACCATCACGCGGTCGACGACGCGCATCAGCACGCCCATGATGTGCTCGACCCAGATGATGGTGATGCCGAGATCGTCCCTGATCCGGCGCAGCATGTCGGCGGCCTGATCCATTTCCGCCTCGTCGAGGCCGCCGAGGCTCTCGTCGGCCAGCAGCAGTTTCGGCCCGGTCGCAAGCGCCTTGGCAAGCTCGAGCTTTTTCAACCCCGCCGCCCCGAGCCCATCCACGCCGGTGTGGCGATCGGCCGGCAGTCCGACCATCGCGAGCGCCTTCTCCGCCCCCTCCTCGGCCTTGGCGCGGCTGTGGCTGCCCTGGCCGTAGAAGCCCGCGAGCGCGACGTTTTCGAACAGGCTCAACCGACGGAACGGCCGCGGGATCTGGAAGGTGCGGCCGATGCCGCGGTTGATGATCCGGTGCGGGGCGAGCCCCGCGATCTCCGCCCCGGCGAAGTTGATCGACCCCGCAGTCGGCACCAGCGTGCCCGAGAGCATGTTGAAGATCGTGCTCTTGCCCGAGCCGTTGGGACCGATCAGGCCGAGGATCTCGCCCTGAGTGACCTTGAACGACACGTTGTTGACGGCCGTGAAGCCGCCGAAACGTTTCACCAGGCCCGTGACTTCCAGCACCGCAGTTCCTCCGCCGGTTCGACGTCCGCGCTACTGGTTCGCGTAGGTAGTGCCTTTCGGCAGCGGCAACACGGCGTCGCGCTGGGCCTGGCTCGGCGGCCATACCACATACGACTTGTCGTCGATATACTGGATGACGACCGGGAACGAACGCTCGTTCTGGCCGGCCATCGGCGTGCCCTCGCCGTAGAACTTGACGCCGAAGCCGAGCATGGTGCCGCCTTCGGGGATGTCGGTTTCGAGCGCCGCCTTGCGCAGGGCATCCGGATCGACGCCGCCATATTTCTTGATGGCGCGCGGCAACACGTCGGCAAGGAACACATAGGTGTTCGAGGCGGCAATGCCGACATGGGCCGAGCGGATCGCAACGCCCGGCCGCAATTTGTCGAACTGCTCGCCCACCATCTTGATCACCGGCAGGAGTTTCGGATCGAGCGTCTTTTCGTTGGCGAGCCAGATCGAAATCGGATCGGTGTCGAAGATGTAGTTGACATCGGCACCGAGACCTTCCTTGAGCTTCTCGTAGACGCCGTAGCCCGCACCATGGCCGACCAGCGCGCCAAACCTCAACCCCTGCTCACGGGCCTGCCGCAACAACAGGGTGATGTCGGGATTGTAGCCGGTATGGAAAATCACGTCGGGGCGCGCCCGCTTCAGCTTGGTGACGAGAGCCGACAGATCGGGCGCGGTCGCCGAATAGCCCTCCTTCAGCACGACATTGAAGCCGGCTTTTTCCGCGCCGGCCACGTTGCCCTTCGCCACGTCGACGCCGTAGGCGCCGTCCTCGTGGATGATGGCGACCCGCAGGTCCTTCGGCTCCTTGCCGAAACTGGCCTTCGAATTGCGCGCGATGAAATCCATCGTCATCAGGCCGAACTGGTCGCCGCTCGCCTGCGGGCGGAACACATATTTGAAATTCTTGTTGGCGAACACGGCGGAAGAAATGCACGTGGTCATCCACATGAACTTCTTGAGCTGCTCGACGCGGTCGGCGACCGGCACGCATTGCGCCGACGAGAAGAAGCCGAGCAACATGTCGACCTTTTCCTGCTCGAGCAGACGCACGGATTCGTTGATGGCGACGTCGGGTTTGCTCTGGGCATCCGCATAGATTGCCTCGACCTTGTAGCCCTCGACCCCGGTCTTGGCGAATTGATCGAGCATGATCTTGGCGCCGAGATATTCGAGCTCGGAGCCGCCGCCGGCCAGCGGCCCGGTCAGGTCGAAGATCACGCCGATCTTGATTTTTTTCTCCTGGGCATGAGCGGAAATCGCCATGCCCGAAGTCGCGAGCGCGACCATCAGCCCAAAAAACAGGCGGGCAGCCTTGCCGGTCAGCATCGAACCCTCCTCCCTCGAAGAATTGTGCATCGCATTTTCTTGATCTTGTTGGAGCCCATCACATTGATCAGGCCGAGCGATGTCAAGCCGAATAGCGCTGCTTTCCTCGATCCGGACCTTGAACGTTTTGCTAAAGGCGGGTCGCTAAGACGTACCCAGCTCGCGCTCGATGAAGGCGGTCACAAAGCGCGGCATCTGCGGCTTGAGGTCGCGCAGGCTGCGCACCAGATGGATCTCGGACAATTCGGGGTGCGCCTGGCGCGCGAGATTGGCCTCGATCCTGGCGCGCGCCGCTTCCGCCGTCATGGCGAGATCGAGCAGCCTGATCATCGCAATCGAGGGCCCGACGACGATGCAATCCCAGTGCGGTGAAGCGCTGTAGTCGGCTGCGGTGAGCCCGGTCTCCTCCTCGATCTCGCGCGTTATGCTGCCGGCGATATCGACTGCACCGCCTGCAATGTCGTTCGGATCCGGCGTGCCGGCCGGAAAATAGATGCGGCCGGCATTCGCCGTTTGCGCGCTCATCTCGCCCAGGATAAAGGCACCGTCGGAAGTGCGCAGCGCGCCCATGCCGAACCCGTTGAACACGGCGGAATCGGGAAATCCCCAATCACGCCACGACAGGAAGCTTGCAAAATCGGTTTCGAAATAGCGCGCCGAGAAGCAGGGACCCTCGAAGACGGGATCGCGGCCGAGCAGCACGCGGCCGTTCCAGATGTTCGGCCTCTCGCGCTGCCTGTCGGCAAAATGCGCGTCGATCTCGCCACGTCGTGTGCTCGCGAACGGCCAGACGGAGGACTCGACCTTCAGGTCAAGCGTCGTGACGCGGTGAATAGTCGGATCCATCTCAGTGCGCACCCTCCGAATGTCGCAGGCCGTCGCAGCACACTCTTTCGCGAATTTCGGAAAGTAAAGGCGCCTGGACGTGTGAAAAGGTCACAAGCGGGTTCTATTCGATGACCTCTTCGGCACGGGCGAGCACCGCGGGCGGAAGTGTCAGGCCAAGTTTTGCCGTGGCCTTCAAATTGATTATCATCTCGAAGCTCGTCGCCTGTTGAATCGGAAGGTTCTGCGGGCTTTCGCCATTCAATATTCTGTGCACGTAGTCGGCAGCGCGCTCGAGCAGCGTAGCAATGTTGGCTCCGTAAGAGATGAAGCCGCCGGCCTCGGCGTATTCGCGAAACGGATAGACGGCGGGGATGCCGTTGTCGGCCATGAACGTCGTTATCCTTGCGCGTTCGCTCAACAACAATGTATCGGATGCGATGATCACGGCATCAGGATGCACTGATGCTATCGCGCCAAGTGCGGCCTCGACCTCATCACTTCTGACGATATTGACTACGTCGATCGAGACCGACAGCCGCTCCGCGACACGACGTACCGCCTCCGAATTGATCTTGTTGAGCGGGTTGGCGCGATTTCCCAGGGCAGCGACCTTCGAAAGGCGCGGCACTATTTCTTTGATGAGTTCGAGCCGTTTCTCCTCGAGCTCCACGTTGAGGGCGACGAATCCGGTGATATTGGCATCGGGACGCGCGAGGTTGGAAACCAGTCCCGTGTTGATGACATCGCCAACGGTTATCACGACCGGAATCTTCGAAGTGGCGCGTTTGGCCGCGAAAGCCGCCGGCGTTCCCCACGCCACGATCAGTTCGACAGGCATGCTCACCAGTTCTTCGGCAAAGCCCGCGTAAAGCTCGTCCCGGCCTTCGGCAAAACGGTACTCGACGAGGAGGTTCTGGCCTTCTACATAACCGAGCTGTTTCATCCGCTGCCGGAAGCGCTCGATCGGCAGCAGCGACAGATTGGCCATCAAGCCGATGCGGCGAACGCGACCGGATTGAGCATTCGCTGCGAGCGGCAGGCCGATTGCAGCGCCGACGGCAAAACTCAGGAATTCGCGCCGCTTCATCCGCACCTCCCGGAGCGAACCGGCGAATTGCCGCTCGAATCTGCTTCTGCGCTATTTCGCATTCATGCCCGTCGTCTTCTTCGCCTGATCGACATATTTGTTGGTGAACGTCTTGCTGACGTCGATATTGGCCTTGGCGACCTCAGGCGAGCCCTCGCTGAACACCGCGAGCACCGCGTCTGCGCCCTTGGGGTCCATCTTGCCGGTTTCCGAATACATCGGGATCGTGTTCTTCAGCGCGGCGAGATAGAGCGCCTTGTCCTTGCCGACCGTCTCCTCCGGCATCTTCGCCATGATCTCTTCCGCCGTGTGCGAATGGATCCAGGCGAGCGTGGAGACGATCGCATTGGTCATGGCCTGCACCTCCTTCTCGTGGGACGAGACCCAGGCCGCGGTCGAATAGAGCGCGCCGCCCGGGTACTCGCCGCCGAAGGTGGCAAGCGTATCCTTCTGCGTGCGGGTATCGGCGAGGATATTGAGATCGGCATGGTTGCCCTGCAGCACGGTCACCGACGGATCGAGCATCACGGCGGCGTCGATCTGCCCCTGCTCCATCGCCGCAACGGCGGTCGCGCCCAAGCCAACGCCGATCACGGCGGCGCTGGTCGGATCGAGCCCGTTCTTCTTCAAGAGGTATTTGAGGAAGAAATCGGTGGAAGACCCCGGCGCGCTGACGCCGACCTTCTTGCCGGCGAGGTCCTTCACCGACTTGATCTCGCTCGTGTGCGAGGGCGACACGACCAGCACCAAACCCGGATAGCGGTCATAGACCACGAAGGCGACGAGTTCCTGCTTCTTGGCCGCCAGATTGACGCAATGGTCGAAATAGCCGGAGACCACGTCGGCGCTGCCGCCGAGCACGGCTTTCAACGCATCCGAGCCGCCCTTGAGATCGACGAGGTCGACGGCAACGCCCGCTTTCTCGAATTCGCCGAGCTGTTTGGCAAGCAGGGTGGGCAGGTAGCAAAGGCAGGCACCGCCGCCGACCGCGATCGTCACCTTGCTTTCGGCAGCCGCCAGAGGCGATGCAAGGGTCATGGCAAGCAGCGCGCCCGCCAATTTGCTGAGCATTTTTCTCATGGTTTCCTCCATCTTGCCGGCACGATAGAGCAGCGCGGATGGCTTGAGAAGGTAGCTGCGTCACCAGCGCCCAGCGGACCAAAGCGCTGCCAAACATCATCGTTGGCGCGCAAATGACGACGAAAGTCTAAGCCTGTGTCTCAACCGCCTGCGGCCGCCACACCAAAAGCCGTCGTTCGACCAGCGTCACCACCATGTCGATCAAAACGACAAACAGCGAGAGCACGAACATGCCGGCAAACACGCCGGCAACGTCGAACACGCCTTCGGCCTGTTGAATCAGATATCCGAGACCTGCCGCGGACCCGAGATATTCGCCGACCACGGCGCCGACCACGGCAAAGCCGACCGAGGTATGCAGCGATGAGAACATCCAGGACAACGCCGAAGGCCAGTAGACATGTCGTGTCAATTGCCGCTCGTTCATGCCGAGCATGCGGCCGTTGTCGAGCACCGTCTGGCTCACTTCCTTGACGCCCTGGTAGACATTGAAGAACACGATGAAAAACACCAGCGTCACGCCGAGCGCGACCTTCGACCAGATGCCGAGACCCAGCCACAGCGTGAAGATCGGCGCCAGCACCACGCGGGGCAGCGCATTGATCATTTTCACGTAAGGGTCGAACACGGCCGCGACGCGGGGCTGGCGCGCGAACCAGAAACCGACCGCGACGCCGGCGGCCGAACCCAACACGAAGGCGAGGATCGACTCCCACAGGGTGATTGCGAGATGCTTCCAGATCACGCCGGTTGAAAACCATTTGATGACCTGACTGAACACATCGATCGGCGTCGAGAAGAAAAACGGCGGCAGCCACACCTTTCCAAACACAGGTACCGTCGAGAAAAACTGCCACAGCGCGAGGGCTACGACGGCGACAAGCAGTTGCAACGAGAGGAGGCCGATCCGCGACATGCTCAAGCGCCTCCCGTCGACTGCGCGTAGCCCTTCATCACCTCGGCCTTGAGCACGCTCCAGATCTCGCGATGCAGCGCGTGAAATTCCTTGTCCAGCCGCACCTCGAAAATATCGCGCGGGCGCGCAAGCGGAACGCGCCAGTCGCCGATGATGCGCGCGCCGGGACCCGCCGACATGATGACGACGCGGTCTGCAAGTGCGATCGCCTCCTCGAGATCATGGGTGACGAACAGCACCGCCTTGCGGTCGGCGCTCCAGAGGTCGAGCAACAGGTTGCCCATGATCTGCCGGGTCTGGGCATCGAGCGGGCCGAACGGCTCGTCCATCAGGAGTATTTTGGGATGTCGGATCAGGACCTGAGCCAGACCGACGCGCTTGCGCTGACCGCCGGACAGCATGTGCGGATAGCGGCCGGCGAAGGCACCAAGGCCGACCGAAACAAGGAAGTCCTGTGCGCGCGAGTGCGCCTCGGCCCGCCGCGTGCCGGCAATTTCGAGCCCGATTGCGACATTGTCGAGCGCAGTCTTCCATGGAAACAGCGCATCGGCCTGAAACAGGTAGCCGGCGTCGCGGTTGAGCCCGGCGAGCGGCCGGTTGAAGATTTTCACCGAGCCGGAGGCAGGCCGCAGCAGGCCGGCCGCGACATTGAGGAGCGTCGACTTTCCGCATCCCGTCGGCCCGACGATGGCGACGAACTCGCCGTGGGCAACGGACAGGCTCGCCTTTTCAACCGCAGTGTAGGTACGCGCATCGGACAGGCGGAAGGCTACCGTCGCGTCGTCCAGTGCAACCGCCTGTGCCGACAACTCGTCCACTGCCTTCCCTCCCGGTTTTGGCTGATGGCTTAGCCGCTTGCGCGTACAAGTTCAATCAAAGGGCCCGGCGTGGTAGTTGGTACTTGCCTCCCATCGAGGGAGGGTGAAATCGCTCGCCGCTTCAATCCCGGTCCGAGGGGCATGACCACACCGCTGATCGCCTACACCAATGTCAGCAAGAGCTTTGCCGGCGGCCGCGGGGAACGGGTCGTCGCGGTCGACGACGTCTCGCTCGATGTCAATGAGGGCGAATTTCTAGCGATCGTCGGCGGCTCCGGCTCCGGCAAGACTACGCTCTTGCGGCTCGCCAACCGGCTGATCGAGGCCGACCGCGGCCGTATCACCATTGAAGGCGACGAGGTCGGCGCGGTCGATCCGGTGCAACTGCGCCGGCGCATCGGTTACGTCTCCCAGAGCGGAGGGCTGTTTCCACATCTGACGGTTGCCGACAATATCGGCATCACGCCAAAGCTGTTGGGGACGCCGCAGGCGGAAGTCTCGGCGCGGATCGACGAGCTGCTGGCGCTGGTGCGGCTTGACGGCACCGCGCATCGCGACCGGCTTCCGCAAGAATTATCGGGCGGGCAAAGGCAGCGCGTCGGAGTGGCGCGGGCGCTCGCCGCGCATCCCCGCATCGTGCTGATGGACGAACCGTTCGGCGCACTCGATCCCTTGACCCGCGACGCGCTCGGTGAGGACTACCGCGCGCTGCACGGAAAGCTCTCGGTCACCACAATCATGATCACCCACGACATGACGGAAGCGCTGTTGCTCGCCGACCGCGTCGCGGTGATGCGCGCGGGACGGTTATTGTCGTTGGGCACGCCGGACGAACTTTCCAGGAGCGGTGACGCCTATGTCGGCGAACTCCTGCGCACGCCGCGCCGGCAGGCCGAGCGGCTGAATACGCTGCTTCCGCGGGACGGCGCGGCATGAGTTTTTTATCCGATCCGCGCTGGGGCGAAGCAGCCACCCATCTTCCCGATTATCTCGGCAACCACGTGCGGGTCAGCGTTGCGGCGCTGCTGCTGGGGCTCATCATCAGCCTGCCGCTTGCGATTGTCTCGCGCGACCGGCCGCTGATCCGCGGCATCCTGCTCGGCTTTGCCAGCGTGGTGCAGACCATACCGGGGCTTGCGCTGCTCGCCTTGTTCTATCCGCTCCTGCTCGCGGTCGCATCGCTCACACTGAGCTGGTTCGGCTTCGGCTTCTCCGCCTTCGGCTTCCTGCCGGCGATGCTGGCGCTTGCGCTCTATTCGATGCTGCCGGTATTGCGCAACACGGTGACCGGGCTGCGCGGCATCGATGCGGAAATCTTGCAGGCAGCCCAGGCCGTCGGCATGACCCCGCAACAATCGTTGTTCATGGTGGAATTGCCGCTGGCGCTGCCGGTGATCATGGCCGGCATCCGCACCGCGGCAGTCTGGGTAATCGGAACCGCGACGTTGTCGACACCGATCGGCCAGACCTCGCTCGGCAATTATATCTTTGCCGGGCTGCAGACGCAGAACTGGGTATTCGTGCTGTTCGGCTGCCTGGCCGCCGCCGTGCTTGCGCTTGCAGTCGATCAACTGCTTGCGCTGGTCGAGAGCGGGGTTCGCAGCCGAAGCCGTCTGCGCACAGGTCTCGGCGGCCTCGGCATCGCCGCGCTCGTTGCGGCGACACTCGTTCCTTCGCTGGCCCGCTCGCATTCATCCTATATCGTCGGCGCAAAAACCTTCACAGAACAATATGTGCTGTCGGCACTCATCGCCGAGCGGCTGCGCGCGGAGGGACTATCGGCAAGCTCGCGCGAAGGGCTCGGCTCCAACGTGATCTTCGATGCGCTCGCCTCGAACGACATCGACCTTTACGTCGACTATTCCGGCACCCTGTGGGTCAATCAGTTTCACCGAACCGACATGCTGCCGCGGCAAGAGCTGTTGACCGAACTAAAGGCAATCCTGGCAAAGCAGAACATCACGCTGTTCGGCGAACTCGGTTTCGAGAACGCCTATGCGCTGGTCATGCCGAAGAAGCGCGCGGAAGCGCTCGGCATCCGTTCGATCGCCGATCTCGCGTCGCGCGCGCCGACCTTATCGATCGCAGGCGACTACGAGTTCTTTTCCCGACCGGAATGGGCGGCGCTGCAAAGGGCTTACGGACTTTCCTTTCGCACCCAGCGCACGATGCAGCCGGACTTCATGTATGCCGCCGTGGCGTCGGGCGAAGTCGACGTGATCGCGGGCTACACCAGCGACGGCCTGATCAGGAAATACGATCTGGTGGTCCTTGACGATACCAGGCACGCGATCCCGCCCTACGATGCCATTCTGCTGCTGGCGCCGAAGCGCGCCGGCGACGAGGCCTTGCAGGCAGCACTAAAGCCCCTGCTCGGGCGGATTGATATCGAAGACATGCGCGAGGCCAATCTGCGCGCCAGCGGCAATGACGCCGCCGCCTCCCCCAATGCGGTAGCGCGCTGGCTGTGGGAAAAGATCGCCGGGCGTTAGGCGCCACCAATGCTTGGAGCGGCGCGCTCGCGTGCTATAAGCCAAAAAAAGGTCGTCCATGGCTTCTATTTTCCGCGCGCGCTTCCGTCCCCTGTCCTCGTTGGTCTTTGCCTTGTGTGCGCTCGTCGTTGCGCAGCACCCGGCCCGTGCACAGGCGAAATATCCGGACCGTTCGGTACGCATCGTGCTTCCGTTCGCGGCCGGAGGCGTCGCCGACATCACCGCGCGCGTCGTCGCCGAAAAGCTGTCCGAAAAGCTCGGGCAGCGCTTCTATGTCGAGAACCAGGCAGGCGCCGGCGGCATCGTTGCGGCGCGAACGGTCACCTCCTCGCCGCCGGACGGCTATACGCTCGCACTGCTCTCGAACGGCACCGCCGTCAGCGTGTCGCTGTTCAGGAAATTGCCTTTCGATCCGCTGAAGGATTTTGCGCCGATCTCGAGCCTCGGTTTCTTCGACTTCATCTTCGCGACGGGCGCGAACTCCCCGTTCAAGTCGCTCGCCGATGTCATCGCCGCCGCCAAGGCAAAACCCGGTACGCTCAATGTCGGGACCATCAATGTCGGCAGCACGCAAAATCTCTCGGCGGAATTGTTCAAGACCGCTGCCGGCATCGACTTTGCGATCATTCCCTATCGGGGCACGCCGGAAATCCAGGTAGCGCTGTTGCAGGGCGACGTCGCGCTGACGATCGACAGCTATTCCGCAATGAAGGGCAACCTCGCCGACGGCAAGCTGCGGGCACTCGCCTCTTCCGGTGCGCAGCGCTCCGAGGCAACGCCCGAGCTTGCGAGCGTTGGGGAAAGCGGCGTTGCCGATTACGACGTGGTGTCGTGGAACGCGCTGTTTGCGCCTGCCGGCACGCCGCCCGAGATCGTCGGCACGCTCAATGCCGCGCTGCGGGAGATCCTTGCCGATCCCGACGTGAAGAAGCGGCTGCTCGAACTCGGCATCGAGGCGAGAGCGAGCACGCCGCAGGAGATTTACGACCGGCTGAAATCCGACATCGACAAGTGGCGGGCGGTGATCGAGAAGGCCGGAATTGAGAAGCAGTAAGGAAGCGGGAGTTTTTCTCGATGAGCGCGCAATCGATCGACCCGAAGCATTGGACCGTGGGACTTGTCGGCTATGGCGAGGTCGGGCGCATTCTTGCCGAGGACTTGCGCCGGCAGGACGTGAAGGTATTGTCCTACGACATCAAACTTGGCGGCAATCAGGCTGGTCCCCTGCGCGAGCATGCGCGCACCTCTGGCGTCGCGCTTGCTTCCTCCCACGCCGATCTTGCTGTGAGGGCCGACTTCATCGTCTCCGCCGTGACGGCGAGCCAAGCCGTATCGGTCGCGAAAGCCAGCGCGCCCGGTGTGAAGAAGGGCGCTTTCTTCCTTGACTTCAACTCGGCTTCGCCCGGCGCCAAACAGCGCGCGGCGGCCATCATCGATGCTGCAGGCGGCCGTTACGTCGAGGGTGCGGTGATGACATCGATCCCGCCCTACCGCATCAAGGTGCCGCTCCTGCTCGGCGGCGCCGGCGCGGACGCACTTGCGCCGCTGCTCAACGCGCTCGGCTTCAACGCCACGGTCGCGAGCAAGGAACTGGGCGTGTCCTCGGCGGTCAAGATGTGCCGCAGCATCATGATCAAGGGTCTTGAGGCGATGACCATCGAGTGTTTCACCACCGCGCGCGCTTATGGCGTGGAAGATGCGGTGCTGGCGTCGCTGAAGGAGACATTTCCGGGCATCGATTGGGAAAAGCAGGGCGCCTATTTCTTCCAGCGCGTGATCGAGCACGGCAGGCGCCGTGCCGAAGAAGTCCGCGAGGTCGCCGAGACCGTGCGCGAGGTCGGGCTGACGCCGTGGTCGGCTGAGGGCACTGCCGAACGGCAGGCTTTTATCGCCGACCTCGCCGATGACGGCGTGTTCGGCGCGAAGGGGACCAAGACGTTCGCCCGCAGTGCGGACTGGCGTACCGAAGCCGACCGCATCCTGGGCTTCATCAAGGCGAAGAAGCAGGCGAGCTAAAGCGCGATGAGATCAGGTTGATATGCTGCACCGAAGGTGCGCTCCCTCCCCGCTTGCGGGGGAGCGTTGGGGTGCGGGGGGCGTGAACGACGGCCACCGTAAGGTATGTTTGCCCCCACCCGCCGCGCTCTTTCAGCGCGGCGACCTCCCCCGCAAGCGGGAGAGGTCACTCGGCTCGCGGACACAGCGATTCAAACAAAACTCATCGCGTTCTAGGCTGGAAAGATCAAGAAACCGGCGCGCGGGAAATGCACGACCACCTCGCCGACGCGGGGGTCATGCCGGCGAATGGCGATGTGCTGGGCCGAGAGTGCGACGATCTCGCCCGCGACGCGTATTTTGCCGTAGTCGTCCGGCATGACTTCCACCCTGTCGCCGGGCTTGCGGCCGTTCGGGTCGTTGGGGTCGTGCAATTCCTCGGTCTGCGGCGTCGCGTCGTGGGCAATCTGCAACGCCTCGGCGCTCGATATCTCGGCGTGCGGACCGTGCCCGATCGCGCGCAGGCGTCCGGCCCAGGCACGCGCGTGGTCGAATTCGGCGAGCATGTCGTCGGCATTCTCCAGATGCGCGCGCACGTACCAGAGGTTCATATAGGCGTTGACGTCGCAGAGGCTTGCGGCCTCGCCACTGATAAAGGTCCGCCCGTCGCAAAGTTGCGCATCGATCCATTGCAAGTGCGCGCGAAACTGATCGCGCATCTGCGGGATGGCCGCTGTCATCGCCGCGACATCGAATTTCGCACCGCGCAGCTTCTCGCGGTCGGCGATGAAGTCGGCGGGCACCTTGTCGGCGAGCGAGCCGAACACCAGGTTGACCGTGTTCTGGAAGAAGGAGCGGTCGGTCCACATCGCGCTGCCCCAGGCAAGCCCCTCATAGCCCTTTGGCAAAAGGCTCGGCTCGGGAAAGCGGCGCTCGAGCTCGCGCATGATGCATTGCGTGTCGCAATAGACGTCGGCGCCGATCTGCATCACCGGCGTGCGGCGATAACCGCCGGTGAGCGGCATCAGGTCGGGGCGCGGCATGATCCGCGAGATCCTGACCGAGGTCCACGTGATATTCTTCAGGCCGAAAATGAGCCGTATTTTTTCAGAGAACGGCGACTGATCGAAATGGTGCAGAATGATTTGCGGCGCGGACATCGCTCGATCGATCCAGCCGCCGTCACATCTGCCGTTCGACCAGTTTCAGCTTGAGCTCAGCGATCGCTTCCGACGGGTTGAGACCCTTCGGGCACGCCTTGGCGCAGTTCATGATGGTATGGCAGCGGTAGAGCCGGAACGGATCCTCGAGATTGTCGAGCCGTTCGCCGGTGGCTTCATCGCGCGAATCCTTGACCCAGCGCGTAGCCTGCAGGAGCGCGGCCGGTCCGAGGAAGCGCTCGCTGTTCCACCAATAGCTCGGGCAGGAGGTCGAGCAGCAGGCGCAAAGAATGCACTCATAAAGTCCGTCGAGCTTCTCGCGGTCCTCGTGGCTCTGCCTCCATTCCTTTTGCGGCGTCGGCGAGGTGGTCTTCAGCCACGGCTCGATCGAGGCATATTGCGCGTAGAAATTGGTGAGGTCGGGGATCAGGTCCTTCACCACGGGCTGATGTGGCAGCGGATTGATCTTGACCGGGCCGTCTTTGACGTCGTGCATCGACTTGGTGCAGGCGAGCGTGTTCTGACCGTCGATGTTCATCGCGCAGGAGCCGCAAACGCCTTCGCGGCAGGAGCGGCGGAAGGTGAGGGTCGGATCGATGTTGTTCTTGATCCAGATCAGGCCATCGAGCACCATCGGGCCGCAGTCGTTGATGTCGATGTAATAGGTGTCGGTGCTCGGATTCTTCCCGTCGTCCGGATTCCAGCGATAGACCTTGAACTCGCGCGTCTCGGTGGCACCCGGCGGTTTCGGCCAGGTTTTCCCGCCGGTGATCCTTGAGTTTTTCGGAAGTGCGAATTCAACCATCTGTCTCGCCTTTATCCTTCGCTCGTCATTGCCGGGCCTGACGATCCATCCTTTTGAACACGGATGCGCGGGCTGTTCGCTTGAAGACGCGCTTCGCGCTTTTGCCCGCGCATGACAGTTTATCAGTACACGCGCGCCTTCGGCGGGATGTACTGCACGTCGTTGGTCATGGTGTAGTCGTGCACCGGGCGGTATTCGATCCTGGTTTTGCCGCCACCGTCGATCCACGCCAGCGTGTGCTTCATCCAGTTCTTGTCGTCGCGCGCGCTGAAATCCTCGCGCGCATGCGCGCCGCGGCTCTCGGTCCGGTTGGCGGCCGAGTCCATCGTGACGACCGCCTGAACGATCAGGTTCGCGAACTCCAGCGTCTCGACCAGGTCGGAATTCCAGATCAGCGAGCGGTCGGACACCGAAATGTCCGAAATCCCGTTGTGCACCTTGTGGATCAGGTTCTGCCCTTCCTGCAGCACCTCGCCGGTGCGGAACACCGCGCAGTTGTTCTGCATCACATGCTGCATGCTGTCGCGCAGTTTCGCG
>Ga0207862_1000075_pt1 | contig 24394 bp, 19 predicted proteins | sample LuqExpMetageno81_FD_187838 | JGI IMG/M metagenome (GOLD analysis project Ga0207862, IMG submission 187838) | Tropical forest soil microbial communities from Luquillo Experimental Forest, Puerto Rico - Sample 81 (SPAdes) | ecosystem: Environmental > Terrestrial > Soil > Tropical forest ... | reverse complement strand
CGGAGCGGTCTGCGCAATATAAGTGATGTCGTTGCCGGGGTTCGGAATGTTCTGCACCGTGCGCGTATCAAACGTCGTCGCGATATTGGCGTTTTCGGTTTGTAGCAACGCGCCTTCGCCCGTTACTTCGATCGTGGTGGTGCTCGCACCTAGCTCCATCGCTATGTTGATTGTGAGGTTCTGGCCCAGGAGCACGGAAACTTTTTGCGAGGTAGTCTTGAAGCCATCCTTCTTGACCACCAGCACGTAGTCGCCGGGCTTCAAGAGCGAAAAGACATAGCCGCCGGTAGTCGTGGAAGTGCTGACGAAGCTTTCGCCCGTTGAAGAGTTGGTAAGCGTTAAGGTTGCTTCGGGAACAATCGCGCCCGTGGGATCCGTGATGGTACCGCTAAGTCCCCCCGTAACGATGGTTTGCGCGGAAGCCGTGCAAGTAAGGAACAAGCACAGCAGAATTGCGACGACGATACTGCCAAACAACGTCTTTGTCATGATTAAAGATTCCCCTCGTAAAGAGATCAGTTCTTTTCATCATGACCACCCGCTTTATCCTCCACTCGCGTTCCATCATTGCCTAAAGGCCACCACGCCTAACTTTTGGACCCTCACACCTAGAAAGCCCCAGTGAAAATCAATCGGCCCGCCAAGACCCAACCGAGCCTCGGAAACAACCAGACCTTCTCTGCCCTGCTCCAATGCAAGATAAAGACCATTCGTGGCTGCACAACTTGCTCGATTACTTGATGTTAGAGAGTATGAAAAACGCAAGAAGTACTCGCATTTCAAAATTGGTAGATTTCTATGATTTCCTGATCTCGATGTCCCGTGCCTGTCCCGTGCGTACCCGGCCCGCCAGATTGCCGGGCAACTTCTTTCAATTCAATCGTGTGTCTGTACATGGATAATTTGCCGTTTGGACAGAAAAAGACCGGCCCATCGTCGGACCGGTCTCTTAACATTCCGTCGGTCAGGAAAGTCTGGCCTCAGGCTACGCTGATGTCCTTCGCAAGATATACGTCCTGAATGGTGTTGAGCAGTTTCACGCCGTCCGCCATCGGCCTCTGGAACGCTTTGCGGCCACTGATCAGGCCCGTCCCGCCGGCGCGCTTGTTCACGACCGCCGTGACTGCGGCTTCTTCGAAATCGTTGGCTCCGGAAGCTCCGCCGGAGTTGATCAACCCGGCGCGGCCCATGTAGCAATTTGCCACCTGGTACCGGGTCAGGTCGATCGGGTGATCGCTGGTAAGCTCCGTGTAGATCCTCTTGTCGAATTTTCCGTAACTCGAATTGCCCAGGTTGAGCGCTTCGTAGCCTCCGTTATTCTCCGGCAGTTTCTGCTTGATGATGTCGGCCTGAATGGTCACACCGAGGTGGTTGGCTTGGCCGGTCAGGTCCGCCGCGAGGTGATAGTCCTTGTCCTTTTTAAAGGCGGGGTTCCGCAGGTAGCACCAGAGAACCGTCGCCATGCCGAGTTCGTGCGCTTCAGCGAAGGCGCGGCTGATCTCAATGATCTGCCTGTCGCTCTGCTCCGAGCCGAAATAGATCGTGGCGCCTATGGCCGCCGCCCCCATGTCGTAGGCTTCCCGGACCGTGCCGAAGGGCACTTGATCAAACTTGTTCGGGAAGGTCAGCAATTCGTTGTGATTGACCTTCACGATAAACGGAATCCTGTGTGCATATTTGCGCGCAACGGAACCGAGCACACCAAACGTGGAAGCCACCGCATTGCAGCCGCCTTCGACTGCGAGCTTCACGATGTTTTCGCCATCAAAGTAGTCGGGATTCTTCGCAAAGCTAGCGCCGCCAGCATGCTCGATGCCCTGGTCCACCGGAAGGATCGACAGGTAACCGGTCCCGGACAGCCGCCCCGTGAAAAAAATGCGGTGAAGATTCGTCAGGACGCGCACATTTCGGTCGGAGGCTGCGTAGACGCGGTCGATAAAATCCGGACCAGGCACGTGCAGCCGCTCCTTGGAAATCTTCGGATTCTTGAATCCGAGGAGCGATTCCGCCTTTGCGCCCAAGAGTTGCTCGATCGAACTAGCTGTTGCGATTGCCATGATGCTCTCCTAGTTAACTGTGAATTCCCGTTGCCAGCATTGAGCCGGCGGCCTGGTCAACCAGCCAAAGCAGCTTGCCGCTGGCTGGTTGAATCAACTGTGCCGGTAGTTGCTCCGGCTCGTACGGACCTTCCAGGACTCCCTTCAAAGCGCGGGCCTTGTCGGCGCGGGTTACCATGAAAATTACGCGGCTCGCCTGGTTGGCGACGGCAGCCGTCAAGGTGATTCGTTCGGTGTACAGCTTCCCCACCCAGTTCCGAACCACTATCCGATTGGTGGCGTGCAGTGCTTTGGTGCCGGGGAAGAGCGACAGGGTGTGGCCTTCTTCGCCCATGCCTAGGAGCACCAAATCGAAGCGAGGGTACTCACCCTCCTTGAGCTTAAAATATGCGCGCAACGTCTGCTCATATTCCAGTGCCGCTTTCTCTGTGTCTGCGTACTCGCCCTTAATGCGCGTAATTTGTTCCGGCTGGATCACGCCCTTCGAAAAAAGCGCTTCGTTCACCATGCGGAAATTGCTGTCGGCTCCGTCTGGCGGCGCGTGACGTTCATCGCCGAAAAAGAAATGGAGTTTGTCCCACTGGACTTGCGAGCGTAGCGGCTCCTCCGCGAGTTGCGAATAGAGCGCCTTCGGCGTCGAACCACCCGCGAGCGCCACGGTAAAGGCCCCTTTTCGCGCGATCGCCTCGGTGACCGACTCCAGGAACTCTCGCGTGGCGCGCCGGGTTAAGGCGATGCCGTCCGGGAGAATCTGAACTTCGCGTTGCGCCGTCGCTGGAATCATATCGCGGTTACCCCTGCGTGCGGAGCGATGCGCCCGCGCTCATCGATGTCTTCCTCGCCAATCCTTCTCCAGGCCCGCCCATCGCGCTCAAGAAGTTCCTCTGCTTCCACGGGACCCCACGATCCAGCGGCGTAGTTCGGGAAGCCTCTCGCCGGCAACGCGTGCCACACGTCCAGGATGGGCTGAATGACGTTCCACCCGGCTTCCACCATGTCGGCGCGCTGGAAGAGTGTTGCGTCGCCCGCCATGCAGTCGCGCAGCAGGCGCTCGTAACCGGTGCCATGCTCCGCCCCAAAGTACGTTTTGTAGTCGAAGTCCATGTTCACCAGTCCAAGGCGCATGACGGCGCCCGGAACTTTCGCACCGAAACTCAGAGAAATTCCTTCATCGGGCTGAATGTGGATGACCAGGCGATTCGTTTCAATATTCTTGACCGCCGTATTCCGGAACAGCACGAACGGTGTGCGCCGGAACTGGATCACAATTTCCGTTACGCGCTGAGCAAGACTCTTCCCAGTCCGCAGATAAAAGGGAACTCCCGCCCAGCGCCAATTGTCGATTTGCAGTTTCAGTGCAACGAATGTTTCGGTATTCGATGTCGGCGAAACGTCCGGCTCGTTGCGGTAGCCCACGACGCGTTCCCCGTCGATTCTGCCCTCGCCATACTGGCCGCGGACCATGCACTTCAACACTTCTTCTGGACTGAGCGGCTGGATCGCATGCACGACTTCCGCTTGCTTGTTCCGCACTTCGTCGGCATCGAACGAAATCGGCGGCTCCATCGCGCTCATTGTCAGCAGCTGGAATAGATGGTTCGGGACCATGTCGCGCAGCGCTCCGGCTGTCTCATAAAACCCGCCGCGATGCTCGACGCCGACGGTTTCGGCGGCCGTAATCTGCACATGGTCGACATAATTCCGGTTCCAGAGCGGCTCGATGATGTTGTTCGTGAAGCGAAAGACCATCACGTTCTGAACCGTTTCCTTACCCAGGTAATGGTCAATCCGATAGATCTGCTTTTCGCTAAGAACCTTCTTCAGGTCGCAATTCAGTTGCTTCGCCGATGCCAGATCGTGACCGAACGGCTTTTCCACGATAACTCGTGTCCACTGCCCGTGTTCTTCTTTCGTGAGATTGGAGGCGCCGAGCTGCTCCACGATCGGGGAGAAAAAGCGCGGCGCCACGGCAAGGTAAAAGAACTTGTTGCCGCATGTACCGTGGCTCTTGTCCGCTTCCTCGATCTTTTCTTGGAGCCTCCGGTACGCTTGCGGGTCGAGAAAATCTCCCTTGACGAAGTACGTCCTCTGCGACAGCCACTCCCACTGCTTCAGGTCGATGGGATCGTTCGTGTATTTGGGCAGGTCTTCGCCCAGATTCTTGCGGAAAGCCTCCGTGTCGATATCGTTTCCCGCGAATCCGATCACCGCGAACTGTTTCGAGAGAAAATTCTCCTGCGCCAGGTTCAGAAGCGCCGGTATCAGTTTCCGTTTTGTCAGGTCGCCGGTGGCTCCAAAAATCACCATGACGCAGGGTCCGGCCGCGGAGGGAGCTTCCACGTGATTCGTGCTCATTCGAGGGCTTCCTATTGTCGGGGCAGTGCTAAGCCTGGGCGTGGCCCTCAGTGCCCGGATTTTTTCTCGACGTGACCGCCAAACTGAAATCGCATGGCGGACAAGAGCTTATCTGCGAAATCGGATTCGCCTCGGGATGTAAAGCGTTCATACAATGCCGCCGTGAGAACCGGCGACGGTGCGGTCGACTCAATCGCCGCTAGAATCGTCCAGCGCCCTTCGCCGGAATCCGAGACGCGGCCGGAATAGCGGTCCAGGGCCGGCTGCTCGAACAGCGAAATGGCCGTGAGGTCGAGAAGCCATGAGGCGATTACGCTCCCGCGCCGCCATACCTCAGCGATTTCCGCCAGGTTGAGGTCGTACTGATAATGCTCAGGGTCACGCAGAGGCGTGGTTTCGGCATCGACTTCTCGTTTTGCATGACCTGCGTTGGCGTGCTTCAGAATATTCAAGCCCTCGGCATAGGCTGCCATGAGCCCGTATTCGATGCCGTTGTGCACCATCTTGACGAAATGACCCGCGCCGGAGGGTCCGCAGTGTAGGTACCCCTCTTCGGATGTACCCGACGCCTTCTCGCGGCCGGGCGTGCGAGGAATATCGCCCCGTCCCGGTGCCAGTGCCTTGAAGAGGGGGTCCAACCTTCGTACCGTGCTGGTTTCGCCGCCAATCATCTGGCAATACCCGCGCTCGAGTCCCCAGACACCCCCACTCGTGCCGACGTCCACATAATGAATGTTTTTCGGAGATAATTCCTTGGCTCGGCGAATATCGTCGATGTAATAGGAATTGCCGCCGTCGATCAGGATGTCGTCCTTGGCGAGCTTCGGCATGAGCTCCGCGATAGTCGCGTCAACAACCGCCGCGGGCACCATCAGCCAAATGGCGCGCGGCTTTTCCAGTCTGGCGATGAAATCGTCCAGCGAAGCAGCCCCCGTGGCTCCTTCGCCGGCCAACTGCTTCACCGCTTCGGCGCTGCGGTCAAACACAACGCACTTGTGCCCCGCCTTTTGCAGGCGGCGGACCATGTTCGCACCCATTCTGCCGAGGCCGATCATGCCAAGTTGCATCGTATGCGTTCCTTTGCGAGAGTGTCGGTTTCTTTGAGCGTCCTGTCCCGGTCCCAGGAAATCGTCCGCCTGACTTACTACTTGTGAGGACTTACTGAGTGCCCGCAGACTTCCCCGTTGCTTCCAGCAGCGTCTTGAAAGCCTCGGCGAAAAGCCTCACGCCATCGACGAGAAGCTTGCCGGTCACTTCCTTCATCGAAATGCCAACCTTCGCGAGGTCTTCCATGTGTTTGGCCGCTCCGGGTACATCCTCGGTCAAACTGGGGCGAAGCTTGCCATGCTCCCGGAAAGCGTCGAAAGTCGCCGGTGGAATCGTGTCGACCGTATCCGCGCCGATCAGTTCTTCGACATACAACACGTCGCGATATTTCGGATTCTTCGTGCTGGTGCTGGCCCACAGCAGGCGCTGCGTTTGGCCACCCTTGGCGGCGAGTGCTTTCCAGCGCGGCCCGCCGAACAGTTCCTGATATTTCTTGTACGTGAGCTTGGCGTTGGCGATCGCGATTTTGCCGTACAGGCTTTCCGCCAGATCCTTGGTCGCTCCGGTCGTCTTGCCTACAATTTCGTCGAGCTTGGAATCGACCAGCGTATCGATACGGCTCACAAAAAAGCTCGCAACGCTCGCGGAATGACTAATGTCCAGCCCCTTCAAAGCGCGCGCTTCCAATGCTGCGAGGAATGCCTCGGCGACCTGCTCGTACGCCGATTGGGCGAACAGAAGCGTGATGTTGATGTTGAGCCCGTCTTCCAGCAATTGCCGGATTGCTGGCAGACCTTCCCGCGTCCCGGGCACCTTAATCATCAGGTTTGGCCGGTCGACGGTTTTCCACAGTCGACGCGCTTCTTCGAGCGTACCCTTCGTGTCGCTGGCCAGATACGGGGAAACTTCAAGACTGACGTACCCATCTCGGTAGTGTGTCTGCTGGTAGACCGGCTTGAAAATGTCGCAAGCATCCTGCACGTCGCGGATCGCGATTCTTTCGTACAAGCCCTTGGCATCAAGCGTCTTGGCTTCCGCCGACGTTAAAATATCCGAGTACAGCTTGCTGTCGACAATCGACTTTTCGAAAATGGCGGGATTCGACGTCATGCCGCGCAGCCCATCATCATGAATCATCTGCTTCAGCCCGCCTCCGGTGAGCAGGTCGCGGCGAATGTAGTCCATCCAGGGCGATTGCCCATACTCGAGCAGGCCTCTCAGCGGATTCACGCCTGCGGTCTTCGGAAGTGTTACCGAGGTGGTCATAAAAACTTCTCCTTTACCTTCAAGGGCTCTTAGTCGTTAGATTGTACCCCTCCGGGCCGAGTTACAGTTCGAGATTTCAGCTTTTTAACATCTTTCTCTCGAGGGTGTCCACTTTGGCCAAACGCCGCAGATGCCTCTCCTCGTTGGTGAATTTCGCGGCCAAAAACGCCCGCACCACGTCTGCGGCGAGTTTCTGCCCCATAACGCGCGAGCCCATCACCAGAACGTTCATGTTATCGTGCTGCACGCCCTGATGCCCTAAGTAGGTGTCGTGGCAGATTCCTGCCCGGATCCCGATAAGCTTATTGGCCGCAACACTTGCCCCGATCCCGCTGCCGCAAATCAGCACCCCACGTTCGGCTCGCCCATCGAGGACAGCGCGTCCGACCGCTTCGGCAAAGTCTGGATAATCCGACGGGTTCTCATTGAACGCGCCGACATCCAGCACCGAATGACTCAGCAAACGGATCAAATCGCCCATCGCGTTCTTCAGCCGGAAGCCCGCATGGTCGGAGCCGATAACGACCTTCATGACCTGTTACCTGCCCAAAGTTTGTTTGGCCGCTCCAACCACTGCGTCTGCCTCGAACCCGAATTTCTTCAGCAAATCCTTCAGCGGCGCCGAAGCGCCGAAAGAATGCATTCCGATGCTTTGGCCCCTCGGCCCGACATAGCGATCCCAGCCGAGCGTCGCAGCCATCTCGACCGAGACGCGCGCCGTAACGCTCGCGGGAAGAACGCTTTCCTTGTAGGCGGCATCCTGGGCTTCGAACAACTGCCAGCAGGGCATGCTTACAACTCGCGCCTTGATTCCTTCTGCCGTCAACTTCTCATAGGCTCCCACGGCAAGATGGAGTTCGCTGCCCGTGGCCATGAGAATCACCTCGGGTTTGCCTCCCGTGGCATCCGCGAGAACGTATGCGCCCTTCGCGACGCCCGATGCCGCGGCGTACTTTGTGCGATCCAGTGTCGGCATCGCTTGCCGGCTGAGTACCAGCGTCGAGGGCCCATGAGTGTGCTGCAGCATGGCTTTATAGCATTCCGTAACCTCGTTGGCGTCTCCCGGCCGGAACACCAGCATATTCGGCATGGCTCGGAACCCGGCGAGTTGCTCCACCGGCTGGTGCGTTGGGCCGTCTTCGCCGAGCCCGATGGAATCATGCGTGAAGATGAACATCACCGGAATTTCCATCAGTGCTGCCAGGCGCATGCTCGGTCGCATGTAATCGCTGAAATTGAAGAACGTCGCAGAAAAGCCCCGCAACCCGGTGAGCGTCATTCCGTTTACGGCCGCGCCCATCCCGTGCTCGCGCACGCCGAAATGCACGTTCCGGCCACCAAACTCATCGGGGAAAAATTCCCCCGCGCCTTCGAACGTGAGATTGGTCTTGTTGGACTTTGCCAGGTCCGCGGAACCTCCCATGAGCCACGGGATGTTCTGTGCAAGCGCGTTCAACACCTTGCCCGAGCTTTCGCGGGTTGCGATCCCTTTCGCGTCTGCTGCGAAGGTCGGCAGATTCTTGTCCCAGCCGTCCGGCAGCTGTCTGTGCTGCATCCGGCAAAGTCGGTCGGCCAGGTCCGGAAACTTTTTGGCATAGTCCGAAAACAGAGTTTTCCATTTCGCGTGGGCTTCAGCGCCCCGCGTGCCCACTCCTTCCTGAAAGCGCTGGTAGACTCCATCAGGTACAAGGAACTTCGCCTCCTCCGGCCAGCCATAAAACTTCTTGACCAGTTTGACTTCCGCTTCGCCGAGTGGCTCGCCGTGCGCTTCGTAGGAATCCTGCTTGTGGGGCGATCCATAGCCGATGTGACTGTCCACAACAATCAGCGTTGGCTGATCGTTGTGCTTGAGGAAATATTCGTAGGCCCGCGAGAGCTGCAGAAGATCGTTTGCGTCCGCGACCCGCGTCACATTCCAGCCATAGCCTATAAAACGCGTCATCACGTCTTCGCTGAACGACCAGCTTGCCGGTCCGTCGAGCGTGACGCGGTTGTGGTCGTAAATCCAGCACAGGTTCCCGAGTTTCAAGTGACCCGCAATCGACGCGACTTCCCCCGCCACGCCTTCCATGACGTCGCCGTCCCCGCAAACCGTAAACACGCGGAAGTTGAACAGCTCGAACCCAGGCCGGTTGAAATTCGCCGCCAGCCACTTGCCGGCTATTGCCATACCCACGCTATTGCCGCAACCTTGGCCGAGTGGCCCCGTCGTTGTCTCCACTCCGGTCGTAAGGTGCGACTCCGGATGCCCTGGCGTTCGGCTGCCAATCTGCCGGAACCTTTTGATTTCATCCATCGAAACAGAGGGCTCTTTCTGAACTTCTCCTTTCGCGTTGACCAAGCGGACGCCGGCAAGATGCAACGTGGAATACAGCAGCATGGACGCATGGCCCGCGGACAGGACGAAGCGGTCGCGATTGGGCCACAGGGGATCGGCCGGGTCATATTCGAGGAAATATTGCCACAGCGAATAAACCACCGGCGCCAATCCCATGGGAGCCCCGGGATGACCCGAATTCGCTTGCTGCACGGCGTCAATCGAGAGCGTGCGGATGGTATTGATGCAAAGCTGATCGATGTTTGGCTGAATCACGGTATCTCCGGACCGGGCGTGGGGGCACCCGCAAAGTAAGAGGCCAGGGATTAGATGCTCGCCCTTGAAGAAGGTCGCCCGGCATTGTACTGCAAAACAGAATCGCCCGTCTGCCCGCGACAAACCAAATGATCAGGTCGGCGCCGCTCCCAGCAAGGCTCCGGCCTTTATCGAGATGTGCTATTTCCACCTGGGCCAGCCAATCCAGGAGTACTGCCAAGCCGCCTGTACCGCCTGGTAATTACCACCGAACCGGATATATGTGCCGTCGCTGTAGCTGACCTTCAGGGACTGGTGTCTGGAAAACCGCCACGCAACCGTAGCTCCGATACGCGAGCCAGTCTGTCTGGTGGTGAGATTCTGTATGCCGCTCAGACTCGTAACACCGCCCCACCAGAAGTTGCCATCCAACGAGGCCCACGTCCCTGGCTTGAAGTTGCGGCTCAAATGAGCTTCCAAAGCGCCAACGGGTTCTTCGGTTTGTGGTTGGGAAGCCGGAACACCGTAGAATGCCGAGTTGGTGGTATAGAACCACACCCCGGCGTAAGCGTCGAGCAGCCAGTTTCCCCATTGCTGCGAGTAACCTAGCTCCGGCTTAAAGGCCCAGCGGTTGATTCCCCAATTCACCAGCTTTACAGGATCGTATTGCCCTGTCGGTGCGACGATCTTGAGGCTCGCCCCGAGGAGGACCTTTTGCTTCCATCTGGCAAACTTTTCGATGGGCATTGCCGGACCCCCTATTAAGTTCACCGAAAAGCGGGCGCCAAAATCGACTAAGCCGGAGCGGTACACAGAGATCTGCCGTTGCTGTAACATTCCTTGAAAGGTTCCGATCCCGTACGGCAGGGAAAACGCGATGTTGGCCGATCGTCCAAAGAGGTTAAAGGAATGGTAGTACGTAAAGCTCACGATATTGAAGGTGCCCGTAGCGCCCGTGACAGGAATCGTCCCGTTTAGATTCACTCCACCGTTGAAGTAAGACCATGTCATCGTGATCGCGTTGAAGCCCGTGGGAGTGATGACATAGGCTCGCGGCGACAGATCCTGTGCGCTAACAGGTAAAGCCAGACCCGTAACAATACCGATGAGCAATAGCCTGGCGACAAATCCCATCGCTAATCACCAAGGAACGGCAAACACACCGTACACCTTATACTCCGACTCTCGATCGATGGCTCAGCTAACCTTTCACATTCCAGACGACCAGTTTCCGCGGTGTCCGAGGAGCCCGTCAGGGAAGCCCAATCACAATGACACGCGGGCCTAGAGAGCTTACAAAAATAGGAGTCACGCGAGAACTGGCAGGAGCCCGACGCGATTGGGCTCTCTTTCTGCATCTACCTGAGAAAAATGGTGCGGCTGGTCGGAGTCGAACCGACAACGGGGAAATCCCCAGCGGATTTTAAGCCCGCCGCGTATGCCAATTTCGCCACAGCCGCACCGGTTGTATACGCGGCGCAATCAGAATAGCATGCACAAAAACAAGAGGATATAAGCCCCGGGCGTGACGGCCGTCACAGCCTCCTGTGACCAGCTCGGCTACCCTCCTTTCGAGGCTCCATGGCTACCCACGCTCCCTTCCTCGATACGCAGCAGCCCGGACCCGTGGCGCAGTTCCCGACGCCAAAGTCCGCTCCGGCCAAGGCAAAAAAGAAACTCATCCGCCGCACCGAAATTGACGGTTCGCAGCTCTACCGCCGCACCTTCCAGGGTGTATTTCTCCTGCTGAACTTGTGGTTGGGCACGAAATTCTATTTCTGGGTGCGTCAATTTGAAACCGGCAACCTCCAGGCTAGCTTGCAACGCCCCGCTGGTATCGAAGGATGGCTGCCGATCGCGGGCCTCATGAACCTGAGATACTGGTTCCTGAGCGGGCAAATTCCTCAGCTTCATCCCGCCGCCATGTTCCTGCTGCTGACCTTTCTCGCGACGGCATTCCTGTTTCGCAAGGCGTTTTGCAGTTGGCTTTGCCCGATCGGAACGCTTTCGGAATATCTTTGGAGGGCCGGGAAGAAACTCTTCGGCCGGAACCTTCTCCTGCCGCGATGGATCGATCTGCCTTTGCGCGGGCTGAAGTATTTTCTCCTGGGATTTTTCGTTTGGGCCATTTCCACGATGTCGATCGTGGGAATCCGCGACTTCATGATGAGTCCTTACGGGCTGATCGCGGATGTAAAGATGCTGAATTTCTTCCGTCACATCGGCGACACCGGCCTGATTGTGCTCGGTGTATTCATCCTCGCGTCGGTCTTCATTCAGAATTTCTGGTGCCGGTTCCTGTGTCCCTACGGCGCGCTTCTTGGCCTGACGTCATGGCTGAGCCCGGCGCGCATCCGCAGAAATGAACGCACTTGCATCGATTGCGCAAAATGCGCCGAGGCATGCCCCTCCGCCCTTCCCGTCGACAAGCTCGTCCAAATTCGCTCGGTTGAGTGCACCGGCTGCCTCGAATGCGTGGCCGTCTGCCCTGCGCAAGATGCCCTCACAATGAGTCTTCCGAAAATTCTCGGCGCTCGGCCGTCGCTTCCGGCCTGGGCAACGGCCGCGGGTATTGCGCTTCTGTTTCTCGGTGTAGCCGGTTTCGCGAAAGCGACTGGCCACTGGGAGTCGCCCATCCCCAACGCCGTTTACGAGCGATTGGTGCCAAACGCCGACCAGGCCGCTCACCCTATGCCCGGTCGGTGAAACACCGCGTAGGCATGCGATGACCACACAACAGGCACAAACCTGGCGAGAAATGCCGGAAGCGGAAGTAGTGCGGCTCGGAGAGTTAGTTAATTTCCAGGATGGCGCCGTGGTCAGCCGTACTTTGCTGAAGCGCCCAGCCGGAACGGTAACCGTGTTCGCCTTCGATGAAGGGCAGGGTCTTAGCGAACACACAGCTCCATTCGATGCATTGGTCCAAGTGCTTGAAGGCAGCGCCGAAATTACTGTCAGCGGCAAGCCGCTTCAGGCCAGGACGGGAGACGTCATACTGCTTCCGGCGAACCAACCACACGCCGTCAAGGCCAACACGCGCTTCAAAATGCTGCTCACGATGATCCGCTCGTAAGGTGAGTGCACGGGTCGAGGCTGCGCCCCGCACGTTTGCCTGGCTATGCTATAAAATCTCTTCGAACAAATTCCTTCTTGGCTTGATTCCGAGGAGAACTCATGCGCGCCATCGTTGGCCTGTTCTCTTTCGTTCTTAGTACCTCAGCGGTGGCTCAAATGAGTGGCAATGCTCCGGTCCGCGTTTGGCAGGACACCCTCACGCTTCCAACTTACGAAGAGGGCCCTCCCGACATCAATCCGCCCTTCGATCAGTTCGTCACCAATGGCCGTTACAACTACCCCTACACAATGCGTGAAAATCTCAGTGATCATCCGTCTCCCCATCCTTGGCGTGCGCTAAATCTTGAGAACGAATACCTCAAGTGCGTTGTCTTCCCGGATTTGGGCGGTCACCTCTATCGCTGCATCGACAAGCGCGACGGCGCAGACATGTTCTATGCGAATCCCTCGCTCAAGTTCGCGCGCATCGCTTATCGCGGAGCCTGGGCCGCCTACGGCATCGAATTCAATTTCCCCGTCTCGCACAACTGGATGACAGCCTCGCCCGTCGATTTCGCAGCCTCCACCGCTCCGGATGGCAGCGCTTCGATCTGGGTTCGAAACATCGACCGCGTCTACGGCATGGAGTGGTGCGTCGAATTAACCCTGCGCCCCGGCCAGGCGCTCCTCGAGCAAAAAACCACGCTCTACAATCCCAGCCGTACGCGCCACCGTTTTTACTGGTGGACGAACGCTGGCGTCCAGGTCTGGGACGACTCGCGCCTCGACTACCCGACTCAATTTACGGTCTTCCACGGGTTCACCGATGTCGACACCTGGCCCGTGAACCGCGCTGGTGTCGACCTGAGCGTCGTGGGCAACCACAAGGATGGCCCGGTTTCGCGCTTCAGCTATGCCAGCAACGAGCCTTTCATGGGTGTCTACCATTTCCGCACCAACACCGGTCTAGTGCACTATTCTTCGCGCAGCGACTTGCCTTCGAAAAAAATCTTCTCCTGGGGTAGCGACGCCGACGGATTGCAGTGGCGCGAAGCCCTTTCCGACAATCACAGTGCCTATGTCGAAATTCAAGCCGGCCTTTTTCGCGATCAGGAAACCTATGGTTTTCTCGATCCCCAGCAATCCGTCCACTTCACGGAGTATTGGCTGCCGATCCGTGACCTGGGCGGCGTGACCCGTGCGAATCCTGACGCTGTCCTGTTTTTGTCACGCGCCACTGCGGCAAACTCACCGTTGGTCGCGCTCGAAGTTGCTTTCAATGTCGCCCGCGCATTTCCCAGCGCAAAACTCGAGCTCAGCGACGGAACGGGCGCGATCGCCACGGAAAGCGCTTCACTCTCACCAGCCGCAACCTACCGGAAGCGATTCCCGGACCTGCCGTCCGACAAAACATATTCGGTCCGTCTGACCGACGAGATTGGCCAGACGATCCTCAGCCAAACCGAGGGACAGTACGACTTCGTGCCGAAAACGGACGTGCGAACAGAATTGCCCCCGGCTTATGCGTATCCTGCAATCGAAAAACGCAGCGAGGGTGATTTCCTCGGACTCGGCTCCGAGCAGGAACGCAACGGCATGTTGCTGCAGGCGCTCGCGACCTACCGTGCCGGGCTGGTTCGCTTTCCGCATAGCCTGCCACTTACCCGGTCCCTGGGTCGTTTGGAGGTTTCGCTCAAACAGTTTCCCGCTGCGGTCGAACATCTCTCGAGCGTGATGGAACGGGTCAGCAATGACCAGGAGGCCGCCTATTATTTGGGAATTGCCTATCTGTCCGCCAACCAGCTCGACAAGGGCCGCCGCGCCTTCGAAGTGAGCGAGCAATTTGGTACTTTCCGTCCGTCCTCCCTCTATGAACTCGCGGCTCTCGATGCCCGCAGACGCAGTTTCGCAAAAGCTCACGAAAGACTGGCTGCTGCTGCCCGCGAATTTCCGGACTCCGCGAGGCTCGCCAATGTCGATGTCACCCTGCTTCGCTTGTCAGGTCACGACCAGGAAGCAAGGGATCGCCTGTCCGCACTCCGCAAAGGCGAACCAGCCAATTCGTTTTTGCGCTATGAAGCGGCGCGCCTTGGCCAGCAGGACGAAACACTCTGGCTACATCTTGCCGCGGACCCTGAGCGCATTCTCGAAATTGCCATCCAATACATGCACTTTGGTTTGTACACCGAAGCAGTCGAGATTCTCGCGCGCGACTATCCTTCGGGGGCCGGCGTGGTCAGCGAACCAGGCATGCCCTTACCGCAGCAATATCCCTTGATCGCCTACTACCGCGGCTATTGCCGGGAACTTCTTCATCAAGACGCGGCTGGCGACTTTGCGGCAGCCTCGCGCATGTCCGCGAAATACGTCTTTCCGAATCGCCCTGAATCTTTCGAAGTGCTGAAACAAGCGCTGGCCGCAAATCCCAACGATGCGAACGCCCACGCTTTACTCGGCGACCTCTATATGTCCGGGGGAATGCAAGAGGCCGCGATGACGGAATGGGAAGCAGCCAGAAACCTGAATCCTCTAATACCAGCGCTGCTCCGCAACATGGGCTACACCGTTCTGTATGCCAACCGCTCCCCCGAGCGGGCAGCCGAACTGTTCGTCGAGGGAACCAAGGCGGATCCTGAAAACGCCGAGAATTACCTCGGTCTCGAGAAAGCTCTAAGAGAGGCCGGGCGCTCTCCAGCCGAGCAGGCGGCCGCCTTGCGAAAATATCCAGGGAAGGCTCCGCCGGCGCAACTGGTCTTCCAGTTGGCGCGGGATTTGGCGGCCGCCGGACATTTTGATGAGGCGCAGCAGACGCTGGCCACGCGCTTCGTCTCCCGAGAAGAAGGCGGCGCAAGCCGGCTCGAAGTGTATGTAGCGATCAAACTCGAACAGGCAAGGTCGCTGGCGCAAAAGAACCAATGCAGTGAAGCTCGCGCTCTCATCCAGCATCTGACGGATCCGATGCCGCAGCTTTCCCTTACAACGGACGCTCTCGCCGAGGAGTTGCAGTCACAACGAGCCCGTCAAGCGGTTGCCGCGATCGAAACGAGCTGTCCGAGATAAAACGTTTGTAGCTCTTATGGACGTTTGCAAGGCCCGCGGTCGAAGCGCAAGGGCAACGCTATCCGCGAAAATCAAAGGCGGTGCTGCTCGGCTGGGGGGAGGATGCAGCACCGCCTTTACTTGAGGGGTGCGGATCCCGGGGGAGGGATTCCGCTCCCTTTCGAAAAAATCAACCGCGGACCGTCAAGACCGGGCAAGGCGCTTTCGTAACCACGTTGTACGCGACGGTTAACGGCACATGGCCGGCGAGGTTGTTCCGGGCCTTGGCTCCCATCACAATCAGTTTGGCGTTCGATTCCTTGGCTGCGATCAGGATTTCCTCGGCGGCCGAACCAAAGGTCACGCGAAACTCCGGCTTGCACCAGTCTTCTATGCCGTGCGTCATCAACTGCCTCATGCGCCCGACATGGATTGCCTTTTGTCGCGCAACACTCTCTTCGGTGTACGTCGCGGCGCTCTCCATCACATGGAGCAGGGTCAGGTGTGCGCCATGCTCTTGCGCAAGGGAGAGAGCATAGGCAGCGGCTCTTTCCGCTCCCGGCCCGAAATCCGTTGCGAAGACAATATTATCGAGCTCAACTTCCTTCCTGGTTTGACCCTTTACGGCTGGACCAACCGTTAGAACCGGCGCGTCCGCCTGGCGGAAAATCTCCTCGGCGACCGAGCCGATTAGAATTTTCTGGACCTTGCCCCGGCCGTGTGTTCCGGCCACGACCAGATCAATTTCATGCTCTGCGATCAGCTTTTCCAACGTTGGCCACACGTTGCCCTCTTCCATCAGTACTTCATGGGGAAGGCCGCGCAACTTTCCGGAAATCAATATGCCGGTGATGCCCTCTTCGGCAGCCTGGCGCACTTTTTCGTAGGTAGCTTGGGCCAGTTGCGGTTCGGCAAACTGGAACGGGTCTGGGCTGATCACGTGGGTCAGGTAAATACGCGCGTCATAACGCCGCGCCAACGCAATGGCGTAGTCCAAAGCACGATCGGAAACTTCCGAAAAGTCCGTCGTGACCAGGATCTTGGTCAGAGATACCTTCTTGCCGAATTCCAAGGTCGATTTAACATGTTCCGCAACCTGCGGCATAACAGCTCTCCCTCCTGAATCAAAATGCCTCATTCGCACCAGAGTCAGGGCTTCTCATTCATACTTAGGCGTTGCACGCGCGCTGCCAGAGTGCTTTCCCGTTTATTATTCGAAACAAACCGCTTGTGCCGGTCTTGCGACCCTCAACTCGCCGGCCTGAGCCAACTTCCGCAGGAATCTGCGCCGAATCACCTAAGGGTGGGAAAGAAACTTCCGGAAGGTGAGCCGTGCAACGAGGTGATGAAAAACTCCCGTCCAAAAATAAAAAGGCAGCGGCCAGCTAATCGATCAGCCCGTTATGCGGGCGTTCGCGGTCGACTCTTCGACGCCCCGTTCTAGTCTTGCTGGCCGCTGCCGAACTCTTCTTTGTGGGCGTCCCTTTTTCCGACGTATCCTTTCGAGCCTTCACCGCGAGCCCGACCGTCGAAAAAGGAACGCCCACTGCTCAGCGTTTCGACAATCGCTCCATTGCCTAATTGCTAAGCGATTCAGAGATATGCAGCTCGGGTTCCTTTCAGGCCGGTACGAAGGAGCACTCTAAGTCGCTGCGATTCAAGGTATTGCAAGAACTGCCACCTGTGGTCTCTCAGAAAGGGATTGCGAGTTTTCACACTCCTTCGTGTGATCTCACGCATTCGTCGGTTCTTCGCACCGTTTTTCTGCGGAAAATTGACCCTTACTGAGAACTGGCAGGAGCTGCCGGCGCTTCCTCCTCGGAATGCGACAGCCCGAACTTCTTCATCTTGTAACGCAATGCGTCTCGGCTGATGTTCAGCAGCTTGGCCGCCTTTATCTGGTTGCCGTGGGACTGGTGCAGTGCCAATTCAACCAAGGCATGCTCCACATCCTCGAGCGACGTGCCGCCTTCCGGAATGGACAGGGGAGGCAGGCGGCGTTTCCCTGGAGTCGCGGGAGCCTCGCCCGTGGCGTTTACCTGGTTTTCGATCGGGCTCGCGAAACTGCGCCCGCTGGCCACCGAGAAAGGCAGGTCCTCCGGCTTCAGCAGATTGCCTTCTTCCAGAATCATCGAGCGCTCCAGCGCATTCTTCAGTTCGCGGACATTCCCGGGCCAATCGTAGTTCATCACCAGGCGCCTGGTCTCTTCCGTCAAGCCCTGGACGGACTTGCGAAATTTCCGGTTGTAGTGCGCCAGGAAGAAGTCCACCAGCGGCAGGATGTCTTCCTTCCGCTCGCGCAGGGCGGGCAGGTAGATCGCAATGATGGCCAGCCGGTAGAACAGGTCCTGGCGAAAGCGGCCCTCCCGCACTTCCCGCTCGAGATCGCGATTCGAAGCGGCGATAACCCGCACGTTCACCTGGATGTCGCGCACGCCGCCTACGCGCCGAATCACTTGGTCTTCGAGCACCCGAAGCAATTTCGCCTGCAAGAGCGGAGAAAGCTCCCCGATTTCATCGAGGAAAAGCGTTCCCCCATCAGCAACCTCAAACAGGCCCTTCTTCATGGCCTTGGCGTCGGTAAAAGCTCCCTTTTCGTGGCCAAATAGCTCCGCCTCCATCAAGGTTTCCGGAATAGCCGAGCAATTGATGGCCACAAAGGGGCGTTCCGACCGGGCACTCCGGTAGTGCATCGCCTTCGCTACCAGGTCCTTGCCGGTGCCGCTTTCGCCCTGGACCAGGATGGTCGTCGCTTCGCTCGCCGCCACCTTGTTCACAAACTTCATCAACTCCGTGATCTTTCGCGACACCCCAATCACGTCGTGGTATCCGGCGCGTCTCCGCACCTCGCCGCGGAGCGATTCCACCTCGCTGCGCAGAGTTCCCGCCTCCAGCGCGTTTTGCAGCGTTACGTTCAGTTCATCGAAATTGATCGGTTTGCTGACGAAGTCATAGGCGCCCAGCCGCAGGGCCGCTTTCACGTCATCCAGTTGCGGGTCCGCGGTCATCATTACGATGCTGCGGGTTTCGCCCGCCAGCTTCAGCTTTTCCAGTACTTCAATGCCGCTCAAGTCCGGCAGATGGACATCCAGCAGCACCGCGTCCACATACTCATTTTGTAGCGCGCGAAGCGCTTCTTCGCCGCTTTCCGCCTCCAACGCTTGATAGCCGTACTCGGCGCACTTTTGCGTAAGCGCCCATCGGACTAGCTTTTCATCGTCAACAATCAGAATACGCTTCTGGCCCATCGCACAATCCTATCACTAGCCTGCGATCCGTGGCTGAGTCGTCTTCACGCCGTCAATCGGAAGCCAAATTTTGAACTGCGAGCCCTTACCAGCTGTGCTGCTCGCTTCAATGTTGCCGCCGTGCGAGTGCACGATACCCTTCGCTAGAGACAAGCCAAGACCGGTACCTTCGCTCCGTGTCGTGAAGAACGGTTTGAAAATCTTCGGCAGCGCCTCCGCCGAGATCCCCCGGCCCGTGTCGCAAACCTGAATCACCGCCTGTTCGCCCTCTTGCGTCAAGTTCACGCGGATCTGCCCGCTTCCGCTAATCGCTTGGATCCCGTTCAGGAGCAGGTTCAACACCACTTGCTGAATTAGCGCGGGGTCGTGCCGGACTTTTGGCAACGACGAGTTGGCTTCGAAATGAATCTGAATCGGCTTGGTTAACACCTGCTGCCGCGAAAGCAGGATTGCCTGCTCGACCGTGGTATTCAAGTCGGCTGGATGAAAATCCGGTGGCCGTGGACGGGCATAGGAGAGCAAATCGTTCAAGATGGCCTGAATATGAAAAACCTCCCGCTGAACTTCTCCAAGAACCGCTCGGCTTGGGCTGTGCGGAGGAAGCTCCTTGCCCATCACGTCCACGACACCCGCGATGCCCGCAAGCGGATTGCGAATCTCGTGCGCCAGACCCGCCGCCAGTTCGCCAAGAGTGGCCAGGTGCTCCGCTCTCGCCATTTCGCGTTTGTGCAGTTCGTCCAACTCGCGGCGGTTTTGATCGAGCTGCTGCACCATCTCGTTAAACTGGCGGCCGAGCTGCCCTATGTCGTCATCCCGCTTGGCGAAGGAAACCCTGGACGTCAGGTCACCATGGCGTATGCGCCTTATCGTGCCCATCAATTCTTCCAGCGGGCGCTCCACCAGCACCAGCAAGACGGAAAGCAGCACGAAACACAGCAGAATTGCGCAGGCCACTCCTGCCAGCAGAATCCATTGGAACTCGCGGATCTCCAGAGACTGCAGCAACGCCAGGATCGCGAACAGGCTGGCGCCCAACACCGCAATAATCGGAATGAAAACCTTCCATTGCCATCGTATACCGGTGGCCCACCGCACGAATTGGGGCAGGTTCATGTCTGTATCTCACCAAAGAGCCCTCTGAGACGCAAGTGCAGCTGCGCTCCAACGCGAAACCATCTCAACGCGTGCGCCGCGCGGTTTGTTGAACGCATCGAATTTGCCAGGAGAATCTCTTATGCCACTTGTGCGCATTTCGCTTCGTGAGGGCACCAGCCCGGAGTATCGCAGAGCCATTGCCGATGGGGTGCATCGGGCCTTGCTGGAGGCTCTGGCGGTTCCCGTCGACGACAGGTTTCAGGTTATTACCGAGCACGACGCCGGGGGTCTGATCTACGACCCGCAGTATCTCGGCATTCAGCGTTCCGATCGGGTCGTGTTCGTGCAGATCACTCTGAGCGCCGGGCGCAAACCGCAGCAGAAACGCCAGCTTTTCAAACGCATGGCCGAGATATGCGCCGAAAATCCCGGCTTGCGTCCCGAGGACCTCGTGATCAATCTCGTTGAAGTCGCCTGGGAGAACTGGTCATTCGGGGATGGTGAAGCCCAATACATGGACAGGTGATCCGGCTTTGGTCCCGCTTCCGCTACCACAATGCATCCGGTAGATTTATCGAATGCGCCGCTTACCGAGTTTGTTCGCTGCCTTGGTCCTTGTTTGCTCCATGGCGATCCTTTTCGCGGCATCCCGATCAAATACGGAAGCGTCTGCCGCAACTTCATTTCTGGGGTTCGATGCGAACGACTATCCCGGTGACGATGCCCTCGCGGTCTTCCGCAAAACATTTTCTTTCACGAGTTTTTGGCTGGGCCCCGCGCCGGGCGAGAAACGGACTACTTGGCTCGGCAAACGTGCCTTGCTTGAGTCGCGTGGATACGGCTTTGTGGTTTTGTACAACGGCAGAGAAAGCCGCAAACTGAGATCGCTTGCCGATGGGCATCAAAAGGGCGGAATTGACGCCCGAACTGCCGCGAGTCTCGCTCGCCAGGAGGGTTTCCCTTCCGGCACCGTCATTTTCCTTGATATTGAGGAGGGCGGCCGCTTGCCTGAGAGCTACCATGAATACGTTCGAGCTTGGTTCGACGAACTCGCCCGGCTGCGGTTTCACGCCGGTGCCTACTGTTCCGCAGTCCCGGTCGCCGAAAGCCAGGGCAACACGATTATCACAGCAAGAGACCTGCAGGATCACTTGGACGGCCGAAAGCTGATTTTTTGGATTTTCAACGACGTGTGCCCGCCTTCGCCGGGCTGCGTTTTTGCGAACATCCCGCCCCTGTCGCAGGGAGGCTTCTCGGCCGAGGTTTGGCAGTACGCGCAATCTCCCCGCCGAAAAGAACGCACGGCAAACTGCGCCGCCTCCTACGCCGCCGATGGGAATTGCTATGCTCCCGGTGACACGGCCCATAAATGGTTCATTGACGTGAACGTTGCGAGGACGGCGAACCCTTCCGCGCCTCGCGACTAAAAGAATTCTGACCCGCTCTCGTTGGTCTCAACGGAAGCCTTGCCTCAGCCCACGAGGAGCATGGCCAAGGCTGCTGCCAGCAGCAGCGCGAAAATCATCCCGAACGCAACGGTATTCTTTCGCTGTCTGTAAGCGCGCCTGGACTCCACGGGTTTTCGAAGTGCGTGTTCCCTCATGAGGTTGCTCCCCTGGTAGGTAACACAGTCCTAAACCGCCCAACAATGCTCTTCCTCGTTGTGGGCCGCAAATTGGTGACCGCAACGTGCCTCGATCCAAGTTGCTTCCCCTACCGGACAACGCTGATGGCGCCGCGACCATCGCTTTTTCTTCGCATTCAAATTTCGGCATTGCTGCTCGGCTTCCCGCCTCGCCGCCTCGAGATAACTCAGTTTGTGTCAACCCTTTACCCTTCCGCCGCATCTAACAAAATGCTCACAATTTGTTCACTTTTTCTACGCATAGCACACATCAAAATTATTCGTAAGGTGGTGCTTCGAATTGCCGTTAACGTATATGCATAGTGAGTCTCCGAGCCGTCAGCCCGGCTCGCGCCCCCCGTTGGCGGGCAGAAAGAAGGAGTTCTATCCTTATGGCACAGCAGTATCTTCTGGCAAGCGACTTCGACCAGACGCTCAGTTTCAACGACTCCGGTGCGGTTCTGAGCGAACTCATCGGTTTTCATGCCTTCGACGAAAAGGTCAAAGGCCTGTCAAATCTCAACCTCGTTCAGCAGGGCGCTGAACTTTCTTATCTGATTCTGCACGACCCGGGTTTCCGCAGCGTTCGCCGCGAGCACCTGATCGAAACCGGCAAGCGCGTTCGGTTGAAGCACGACATCAGCCTCTTTGCCCGGTCTCTCGACAACCTCGCCGATGGCTATAAGTTTTCCTTTTACGTCATCTCGGCTGGTCCCCAGGAAATCATCGAGTCAGCCCTCGAGGGCATCGTACCCCCCGATCACATCTTCGGCACACGTTTCCGCTTCAGCGAGCCAACCGGTGAAGTCGAATCCGTCATCCGTGCGTCCGCGGGCTGGGGCAAGATCACCGTCCTCGAAGAATTGCGCGCTTCGCTTGGCTTTAGCCATGACCACATCATCTATATGGGCGACGGCAGCTCGGACCTGCCGGTCATGATGCATGTCAACCAGTCCGACGGCCTTACCATTGCCGTCTCCGAAGCCAAATTCATCACCCGCGTCGCACGCCGCACCGTCTTGAGCGACAGTACCATGAGCGTGCTTGTGCCTGTCCTCGAAGAAATACTCCGATGGGATTCCGTGAAAATCCGCCGTTTCTTTGCGGCGCGCGGTCTCACCCTCCGCGAGTGGGACAAGATGCGCACCGACATGCTCACGATCGAAGAGTCAGCCCACCAGGCACCCACAAACGTCGTTACGCAATAGCGTCCAACGCCCTGCGTTCGCCGCACGTCGCGCTCTGCGAGGGCCTCTTCTCGCATACACCAGAGCTCAGCCGATGATTCACGTCAGAGCGCGCCGCGCGGCCGCCGGTTTTGTTATCCTAGCTGCTTCCTTGGAGGGCCCATGTCCCGCAAGAGCATTCTTATGTTAGTTGGCGACTACGTTGAAGACTATGAAGTGATGGTGCCGTTTCAATCCCTGCTCATGGTCGGTCATACGGTGCACGCCGTTTGTCCCGGAAAGAAAGCGGGGGACGCAGTCCGCACGGCAATTCACGATTTCGAAGGCGACCAAACGTATTCCGAAAAACGCGGCCATAACTTTGCACTCAACGCGACCTTCGACAACGTTAAGCCCCAAGACTACGATGCCCTGGTCATCCCAGGTGGACGCGCGCCCGAGTACCTTCGCCTCAATCCCAAGGTGCTTGAGGTCGTCCGGCACTTCGCTTCTGCCGACAAGCCTATCGCCGCGCTTTGTCACGGCGCGCAGGTCCTCGCCGCTGCAAGGGTTCTCCAAGGGAGAAGATGCAGTTGCTATCCGGCGACCGCTCCCGATGTTGAGCTCGCGGGTGGAAGCTACGTCGAGGTGGCCATGACCGAGGCCGTTGTTGATGGCAATCTCGTGACTGGCCCCGCTTGGCCGGCAAATCCGGCTTGGCTTGCGAAATTCCTCCACGTCCTCGGTACCCGCATCGAGCTCTAGCGATTTCGTCTTCGGCTCTGAAGTTCCTGGCTTCTCGCCCTTCCTAAATTCATCCGGCGAGTAGATAATGATCCGTTTGACATTCCACGCTAAAGCGGGTCTTGGGAGATGGCGAACATCAACGTAAAGAAAGGTGTCATTGGAATCTTAACCGGCGGCGGCGACGTTCCGGGGCTGAACCCGGCCATCCGCGCGGTTACTTTCCGCGCCCTCCGCGAAGGTTATGAGGTCATCGGAATCCGGCGCGGCTGGGCCGGCCTGGTCGATATCATCCGCGACGATAAGTACGACAACTCCAACAACTTTCAGCGTCTCACCGAAGACGTTGTCAACCGCGCCGGCCGCACCGGCGGCACCTTTCTTCACTCCTCCCGCACCAATCCCGCGCGGGTCACCAAAAGCACCGTCCCCGACCATTTGAGGGACCAATATAAGGAAGACAAGAATGACCTCACCTCGGAAGTCCTGAAAAACCTCGCTTGGCTCGGCATTGAGTACATGATTCCTATCGGTGGCGACGACACTCTCAGTTACGGCGTCCGCCTCTACCAGGAAGGCGTTCGCGTGGTCGCTATCCCCAAGACCATGGACAACGACGTTCCCGGCACCGACTATTGCATCGGCTTCAGCACCTGCATCACACGAACGATTCAGATGACCAACGCTCTTCGTACTTCCGCTGGCTCTCACGAGCGCTTCATGGTCCTTGAGGTCTTTGGGCGCTACGCCGGCTTCACCGCGATGCTCCCGACCATGGCTGGAGCCGCCAATCGTTGCGTCATCCCCGAACATAAGTTCAACATCGAGCAACTCACCGAACTGCTCGTACATGACCGCAACCGCAATCCCAGTCGGTACTCGATCGTTCTCGTCTCCGAAGGCGCTATGTTTGAAGGCGGCGAAATGGTATTTCAAAATACCGCCGCCGATGCCTTTGGTCACAAAAAACTTGGCGGCATCGGCGACCTGGTTTCCGAGGAACTGACCCAGCTTTCTCCCCGCTTCAACAACGGTAAGAAAATCGAGTGCATCAATCAGAAGCTCGGCTACCTCGTTCGTTGCGGCGATCCCGATGCTATCGATTCCATCGTTCCCATGGCTTATGG
>Ga0207862_1000072_pt1 | contig 24513 bp, 22 predicted proteins | sample LuqExpMetageno81_FD_187838 | JGI IMG/M metagenome (GOLD analysis project Ga0207862, IMG submission 187838) | Tropical forest soil microbial communities from Luquillo Experimental Forest, Puerto Rico - Sample 81 (SPAdes) | ecosystem: Environmental > Terrestrial > Soil > Tropical forest ... | reverse complement strand
AGCATGGCGCGCTCGCTCGAGGTGCGGGTGCCGCTCCTTGACACACCTCTGGTCGAATTCGTTGGCGCGCTTCCCGACGCAGCGCGAGTTCAGACAGGACGACCAAAAGCGCTGCTGCGCGCAGCGCTCGAGGGCCTCTTGCCGGCTGCAATCCTGGCGCACAAAAAACGTACCTTCACCTTGCCGTGGGAAGAATGGCTCCGTTCGTCCCTGCGATCTCGCGTTCAAGCCAGTTTGAATGAACCGGCCCCGGCCTTGAAGTTGTCGCTGCGCGCGGCGGGCGTGGAAGCCGTGTGGGCGAGCTTTCAACGCAAAGAAACAAGCTGGTCCCGCCCCTGGTCGCTCTACGTTCTGAACGAGTGGTGCCGCAAGCATCTTTCCTGACCCGCCGGTGGTCGCTTCCACCAGATGGCTGCCGCACATCAGGGTGAACAATTTAAGGTAGACTTTTTGGTTGCGCGATGAACATTCTTGGGATCAATGCTTACCACGGCAATGCGTCAGCGGCCCTGCTTTGTGACGGAAAGCTAGTTGCCGCTGTCGAGGAAGAACGCTTCAACCGCGTGAAATATGCGGCCGGTTTCCCCGTGGCTGCGATCCGATACTGCCTCGCAGAAGCCGGCATCACGCTCGCTCAGATTGATCACGTGGCGGTGCCGCGAAATCCGTACGCGAGGCTTGCCACGAAACTCTTCTACGCGATGCGAATGCCTTCGTTCGCGCGCGAACGCGCGCGGGTGCTTTCGAAGTTCACGGGCATTCGGGCGGCGCTGGCTGGGGCGTTTGACTGCGACCCGTTGAAAATCAAGGCCAGCTTTCACCGCGTGGAACACCACCGGGCACACCTCGCGAGCAGTTATTTTGTGTCGCCATTTGAGCATGCCGCGCTGCTCTCCGCGGACGGACTAGGAGATTTCGCGAGTTCGATGTGGGGCACGGGCCGCGGCAATCGCATGGAGGTCGATGGCGCGATCGCATTTCCACATTCCCTCGGTTTGTACTACAGCGCGGTCACGCAGTATCTGGGTTTTCTAAAGTTTGGCGATGAATACAAGGTCATGGGGCTGGCAGCATACGGAGAGCCCGATAACCTGGAAGCCTTTCGGGACATCGTGCGTTTCAACGGCAACGGGGGCGAATTCGGATTCCGGCTGGGACTGGATTACTTCGTTCATCACAAGACCGGGCCGCAGATGTCCTGGGCGGAATCGGACAAGACTCCAATCCTCGGGAGGCTGTTTTCGGATTCCATGGCGCAACGGCTCGGCCCGCCAGCGCGACAACCCGAAGAGCCGCTCGAGCAGCGGCACCGCAACCTTGCGGCCTCGTTGCAGGCCCGGCTTGAGGAAGTGTACTTGGGAATGCTGAGGAAGCTCGCGAAGAACACCGGAGCCAAGGCGGTTTGCCTGGCGGGCGGCGTTGCGTTTAATTGTGTCGCGAACGGTAAGATTTTCGACCAGACGCCGTTCGAACAGGTTTATGTTCATCCCGCCGCGGGAGATGGCGGGCTGGCCGTGGGTGCCGCTTACCATGTGTGGCACCAGACGCTTGGCAAGCCGCGCGCGTTTGTGATGGACCATGCCTACTGGGGGCCCGGCTATACGCCGGCGGAAATCCGGGAGGCCCTGGAAGCAAGCGCCGTGCCGCGGGGAGACTACGCTGTGAGCGAGTTGCCCGAGGAAGAGTTGCTGCGGCGGACCGCAGCCCTGATCGCGGACGGAAAGATTCTTGGATGGTTTCAAGGACGAGCCGAATGGGGACCACGGGCGCTCGGGAATCGCAGTATCGTGGCGGATCCGCGGCGGCCGGAAATGAAGGAAATTCTGAACCGGCGCATCAAGCACCGCGAAATTTTCCGGCCGTTTGCTCCGTCGATTCTGGCGGAAAAAACCGGCGAATGGTTCGAGAAGTCGCACCCATCGCCGTTTATGACCCTGGCCTATTCCGTGCGGCCGGAAAAGCGCGACAAAATTCCCGCGCCGACCCACATCGACGGCACCGGAAGATTACAGACAGTGACGCGGGAAGCGAATCCGCGGTATCACGCCTTGATCCGGGAATTCGAACGGCAGACCGAAGTGCCGGTTGTGCTGAACACATCCTTCAACGACAACGAGCCCATCGTTTGCCGGCCCGAAGAAGCGCTGGACTGTTTCCTGCGCACGCAAATGGACGCGCTGGTTCTCGGCAATTACCTGATTACCCGCTGCTGAGTTGGGCGGCAGGCTTCCGAAGCAGGTCAGCGTCGTTAAGCGGCCGCAGTCATTTCGCGGCCGGGACGGCAGCGCCTACCTGGATCGAAATTTCCGGAGCATGGAGAAGGGTGTTGTGCACCAGGCAGTGCTCGATGGCTTGGTGGAGACCCTTGCAATGCTCTTCGACAAGTTCGACGGGGGGCGCCACGTCGATCACAAAATTGCTCAGGCGTGCGACGGGTTCCTTGACCTTTTCGCAGCTGACAGAAACACGGGCACCTTCGGTGGCCAGCCGGTGTTTTCGTAAGTATTGCGCTGCGTAAAAGGCGGCGCAGGAACCCAGCGAGGCGAGGAGCAGCTCGGGCGGAGTCATGCCTTCGTCATAGCCACCATCCACCACCGGTTGATCACTGATGATGGAGTGGCCTCGCGTCTTGATCTCGAATTGCACGGAACCCAAATGTTCAACAGTAATTTCCACGGATACCTCCGTCCTGCAGCGAACCACGGCGGCCCGCAGGGTGTTGTGGCAGGCGCCTAAGGCAGGACTGTCTTTCTGTCCTCGAGCTATAACAGAAGTTTGTGGATTCGCCAAGGAAGCCGCTCACAGCAGAGAACGGTCCGGGCGAAGGGGAAAAGAAGACTTCTAGCGCTTTCCTTTGTCGTAACTGTCAAAGGCTTCGCGCAGACCATCGAGAAGGTGGCCGTTTTTGACCTTACCGCCCTCCGTTCGGTGCACGTCGGACCAGAGCAGAGCGCTCGTCTTCGGGTCGAGCAGGGCAATGCGCGTGTGACCCGGAGGGACGGGATCATCGCTGAATGCGTTGATGCTCTTGCCCGCGGGGAACTCACCCTCAGGAACCGCCCGGACGTGGTTACCATTGTCGAGCCGCAGGATAAGGTCGGCTTTTTCGCGGCTTTCGGCGAATTCAAAGCGGCCCCACTTGGACAATTCAAGGACCGCGCTGTACTCCAGCTCGTGGAAGCCGGTTTCATTCTCGAGGAAAACGAAGCGCGCCCGGACGACCGCGTCGGGAAGCGGCTTTGGACCGGCCCAAAACTGCAGCGGGGCCAAGGATAGAAGTAACAACGCCGAGAGGCTTCGACGGATAGCGCGAGTGTTGGGCTGCATTCGCTCCCCCGACAAATTGAACGTGGAAACAAAGACAATAGAAATATTTTGTGAAAGTGGGAACTGTCCTAAGGTACAGAATTAGGGCAATTGCCCTAATTTTCATCCCCGTCACGCCGCTCCAGGTTTGAAATCGACCGACGACGCACCTTCAAGCCGCCTTCTTCTGCCTGTACAATCCTCTCGTGCGCGTTCTGCTGCTGAATCTCTACTACCCGCCGGATACGTCCGCGACGGCAAAAATGGCCCAAACGGTCGTTAGCGCCCTCGCGGAAAAGCACGATGTGATCGTGCTGTGCGGACGTCCATCATACGATCCGACCGAAAGACGGCCCTGGCGGCTGTATCAGGAAGAAGAAGCCGGAAGAGTGCGAATTCTGCGTGTTGGTTCGAGCGATTACTCGCGCGTGCAGATGAAAAAACGGGTGTGGAACTACCTGAGTTATGTGCTTTTGTCGGTTCCGAGAGCTTTGCTTCTTTCCTGCGACGTTGTGATGGCCATGACCGATCCGCCTTTCGAAGGCATTGTGGGCGCATGGATAGCGCTGCTGAAGCACAAACCTTACGTGTACAACATCCGGGATCTGTATCCGGATATGGCGGTGGGAGGGTCGATCGTCGCGCACGGCGCTTTTGCCCGATTTTGGGAGAGGTTGCACCGGTGGGCCTTGCGGCGCGCTCAACGCGTAATCGTCTTGGGCGAGGACATGCGCAACCGCATTTTGGCTAAAGGAGTAAAACGAGAAGGCATCGAGGTGGTTCGCGATGGCGCGGAAATGCCCACCGTATCAGCGGCCAGGCCGGCGCTCGACGAGCAAGTCGTCTCGGCCATCCGCGGCGATTTCAAGTTTGTTCTTCTGCACGCAGGGAACCTTGGCTTTTACGGAGCCTGGGAGACATTACTGACCGGCGCCCGTTTGCTTGCCGACGAAGGGGTCGGCCTCGTGTTTGTGGGCGATGGTGCCGAGTGCGCACGGCTGCGCGCCGCAGCAAACGGCCAATCGAATGTGCGGTTTCGTCCGTTCTTTCCGGCCAGCAAGATCTCGTCGGTGCTCGCCGCAGGCGACGCGCATTTGATCACCATCAAGCGCGGCCTCGAGGGCGTAGTGGTGCCCAGTAAGATGTATGGCATTCTCGCCGCGGGGAAGCCGATTGTAGCCGTAACTCCGCGAGGTTCGGACGTGGTGGCGATCGGGGAGCAAAGAGGCTTTTCGATCTCGGCGGATCCGGATGATCCCGCGCAGTTTGTCGATGCTGTCCGGCAACTCATGCACAATCCGGATCGGCTGCGGAAAATGAGCGAGGTGGCTCTGTCGGTTGCACCGGAGTACGAGAGAGGTAAAGAACTAAAGAAGTTGGTGTCGATCGTGGAAGGGGTTTTGGGGATATAAATTCTACGCTGTAGTTAGAAGTATCCACTCTGCAACAACATACCGCGCCTTTTTAACGATTTTTCTGGCGCAATCGGGATTTTCGCGGTATTTTGGGGGCTGTTCAGGGATCGTCGTCGGCCGATTCTGGTTCACCAAAGGCCAGGTTAACGCGGGAGCCGGACCCAAAACCGGCAACGTGTCTGTGAATCACTGGTACTTTCGCCCGGGCCAGTTTCCTCAGAGCGAACATAAGAAGGACTCATGAGTTCGGGCCTGCTGGCTTTCTTGATCGGTTTGTCAGCCTCACTATTTCTCACCGTGCCTGTGCGTGCGCTGGCGATCCGCGTAGGCATGGTCGATCTTCCCGGGCCGCGCAAAGTGCATCTAACACCGATTCCGTTACTCGGTGGCCTGGCCATCTATGGCGGCGTGATGTTGGCCATTTTCTCGGTTTTTGACGGCCCAGCGCGTGCCCAGAGCTTCGGGATATTCACGGGTGCGACGATCGTGGCGATTGTCGGCTTTCTGGATGACCGCGGTTGGCTGCATCATCAGATAAAGTTGTTTTTGGGGATGCCGCTGGCTGCCGTCATCCTGCTCGCGAGCGGGGTGCACGCAAACATTTTCGAGGTGCTCGTTGGCGGAAAGGCCGGGACCTGGTTGGACGGGGCGCTGACGATCGTGTGGGTTGTCGGCATCACCGCGTCGTTCAGCATCCTTGACCATATGGACGGTCTTTGCGCCGGCGTCGCCGCGATGGCCTCGGCTTTCTTCGCGCTTCTGGCTTACTTCAACGGGCAGACGGTTGTCACCACTCTGGCGGCCGCCACGTTGGGCGCGGCGGCGGGGTTCCTACGCTGGAACTTCAAACCCGCCAAGATATTCATGGGCGACGGCGGCGCGATGTTTCTGGGCTTCCTGATGGCAACGCTGGGCTTGAAACTACGGCTCGCGCAGTCGAGCAACCTGGCGGGTTGGCTGGCGCCGGTGCTGATCCTGTGCGCGACGATTTTCGACACCACGCTGGTAACGATTTCGCGTTCGCGGCGCGGACTGCTGCCCTTTGCCACGCCGGGGAAGGACCACTCCGCGCATCGACTCGCAAATCTCGGTCTGGGACAACGCGGCGCGGTCGTCGCGATGTATCTGGGAGGGGCAATCGGCGGATGCGCGGCGGTCGTAGCTGCCTATTCGTCGACTCTGGGAGCAGCGATCGTAGGCTTGCTGGCGATTGCCGTGATGGTGCTCGCCCTGGTTTGGCTCGAGCGAGCGCCGTTCGAGCGTCAAACGCGAAAATCCCTTGCCTGAATTCTGCTTTTCGGCCACAGCTAAGGTGCGAGCGGGGAACGGTTTGGTGGGCCCGAGTGTATTCGCTATACTCGAAGCTCTCTCGAAGGCTGCATAGCGTCCCCGGCGCAGGCTTCGCGGAGAATTTCACGGCATTACCTGAGAGAGAACGCGACTCCATCGGATCGAGGTCAATCGAACAACGTGATGAATCGGGGACCCGAGTCCCGCAAGAGGGACACAAGCGAAGTAATTGTGGTGGGGGGCTCTGCAGCCGGCCTCAGCACCGCAACGCATCTCGCGAATGGCGGACGGACGGTGCGCGTGCTGGAATCCCAGGCGGGCCTCGATCCCCTGCCGCGCACGCTGATTGTAACGGAACACTTTCGCGGACAAGTGAACGGAACCGGCAGCGCCAGCATCGTGAACGAAATTCGTCGCCTGGAACTGTTTACCGACGGACGTTCGGCGACGATCTCTCTGAAGCGGCCCGACCTGATCATCGAGCGCTCGCGGCTTATCCGGGCTCTTGCGGGGGAAGCCGAAGCGGCGGGAGCGCGAATCGAGTACAACACGCGCTTCGTGGGCCTGGCGCCAAATGGCCCCGGCTTGCGCGTGGAGGCTGATCAGGGCGGACGGCGGGTGGAACTGCATGCCCGGAGCCTGGTGGGCGCGGACGGAGCGGTGAGCCGTGTGGCCCGGGCGGCGGGTTGGCCACCGGTCGAGACGGTGCCTCTGGTACAGGCCCTCGTAAGGCTGCCGAAGGATTGCCCGCCAGACACCACACGGATCTGGTTTATTCCCGCTGACACGCCATACTTTTACTGGCTGATTCCAGAATCGCCCGTGCGCGCAGCGCTCGGCGTGATTGGCGAGCAGGGCCGGGACACCAAGCGCGCCTTCGACCGGTTCCTCGAACGGAAGGGATTCGAGCCCCTCGAGTGGCAGGGCGCGAGAATCCCGGTGTACCGGCAATGGGTTCCCATCCAGCGGAAAGTGGGAGACGGCGAAGTCTACCTGGTAGGTGACGCCGCCGCGCAGGTGAAGGTAACCACGGTCGGTGGAATCGTGACAGGACTTCGCGGCGCCCGGGGCGTCGCCGACGCGATCCTCGGGAAGAGTCGGGGCGAATTGCGCGCGCTCCGCCGGGAATTGGCTACCCACTGGCTGATTCGTAGAGCGTTGCATTCCTTCCGGCAAGAAGAGTACCGCCAGCTGGTGGACATACTGAATGTTTCGACACGAGAGTCCCTGGCAGCGATTAGCCGGGATGAAGCGACGAGGTTGTTGTGGAACGTGATCCGGCGCCAGCCACGCCTGGTGCTCCTCGGTCTTCGTGGTTTGCTTCTCGGAAAGAGAGACCGCGAATTCGAACCCAGTGGCGATTAAGACCGGGCGAGACAAAAGAATCCGCTCCTTCTGACCGGCTGCTCAACAACGTGCTGAACGACAGGGAGAAGAATTGTGCGTTTGACCGTAATCGGGTGTGGTTACGTCGGGCTGGTGACGGGAGCATGCCTCGCGGCAGCCGGTCACGAAGTTTTTTGCACGGATATCGATGACCAACGCATCGACTTGCTGAAAGCCGGGAAGGTGCCGATTTACGAGGAACACCTCAAGGAAGTGCTGCAACGCGCGGCCGCTGAGCGGAACATCTCGTACACATCGGATGCCGGCGAAGCCATCAGGGCGGGAGAAGTGATCTTCATTTGCGTCGGTACGCCGCCGAAAGAGAGTGGCGAAGCCGACCTTTCAGCGATCGACCATGTGGCCCGCCAGATCGCGACAGAAGCGCGCACCTCAAAACTGGTGGTAGAAAAAAGCACGGTTCCGGCCCTGACGGGCGTTCAGTTGCAGAAAGCCTTAGCCGCCTATTCGCAGAGGGGCGAGATCAAGTTCGAGGTGGCTTCGAACCCGGAGTTTTTGCGCGAAGGCACGGCGGTGGAGGATTTCTTTCATCCCGACCGGATTGTTATCGGAGTCGAAAGCGAAGCAAGCGCCGTGAAGCTCAGCGAAATCTATCAGCCGATTCTCGAAGGGAAATTTCACTGCCCCGTACACGCCGGCAAGTGCCCGAGCAGTGATAAGGGGGAGCTGCTGGTAACCACCATCAACAGCGCCGAGCTCATCAAGCACGCCTCGAATTCGTTCCTGGCGCTAAAGATCAGCTACGCGAATGTCATCGCCGATTTGTGCGAGCAGATTGGGGCCAATGTGGAGGAAGTAACGCGCGCGATGGGCCTCGACCCGCGGATCGGCACCCAGTTCCTGAAAGCCGGCTTGGGATTCGGCGGTTTCTGCTTCCCAAAGGACATCCAGGCGTTCATACATCTGGCTGCGTCGGTGGGCGTGGATTTTGACATGCTGAAGGCGGCGGAGCGCGTAAACAAACAGAGAATTGACCGCTTTCTGGAGAAGGTTCATAAAGCGCTGTGGGTCGTGCAGGGGAAGAGGATTGCTGTCCTGGGCCTGGCGTTCAAGCCGAAAACAGACGACATCCGATTTGCGCCTGCGCTCGAAGTGATTCGCAGGCTCGTGGAGGAAGGGGCCGAGATCCACGCAAGCGATCCGGAGGCCATGACACGAACCAAGGCACTTTTTCCGAGCCTCGCCTACCATGAAGACCCCTATGACGCCCTCAAGGGGGCCGACGCAGCGCTTGTTTGCACCGAGTGGCAACAGTTCCGCGAACTCGACTGGGAGCGGGCAGGCAAATTGATGGCTCGGCGTTTGGTTATCGACGGAAGAAACTTGTACTCGCCAAGAAAGATGCAGCACCTGGGCTTCGACTATTATTCCTTCGGCCAGAAGTAAGCGATCCGCCTAGCGGGCAACGGAGCCCTTCGCGAATTTCTCTTTGAAGTAGTCCAGCGTATCCTTCAGCCCTTCCTCAAGGCTGACCTTCGGTTCCCAACCGAGCAGACGCTTCGCCTTCGTGATGTCCGGACGCCGCTGCTTTGGATCATCCTCCGGCAACGGTTCATGAACGATCGGGAGCGCGTTGGGGAAGTAGGAACGAATGCGTTCGGCAAATTCGTAGATGCTCAGTTCGGAGGGGTTCCCTATGTTTGTGGGGAAATGTTCATCGGACTGGCTGAGCTTGTAAATTCCTTCGATGAGATCCGAAACATAGCAGAAGCTGCGCGTCTGCTTCCCATCGCCGTAAACGGTGATTGGCTGACCACTGAGCGCCTGAAAGACGAAATTGGGGAGCGCGCGGCCGTCGTTGAGCCTCATGCGAGGGCCGTAGGTATTGAAGATTCGCACGATGTGCGTGTCGACACCGTGGTAGCGGTGATAGGCCATGGTAATGGCTTCCGCGAAGCGCTTGGCTTCGTCATAGACGCTTCGGGGACCCACGGGGTTCACCCGCCCCCAGTAGGATTCGCTCTGGGGGGAGACGTCGGGATCGCCGTAGCACTCACTGGTCGAAGCCAGCAGAAACTTGGCGCCTTTCGCCTGGGCGAGTTCGAGTGTGTTCATCGTGGCGATGGAACCGACTTTGAGGGTCTCGAGTGGAAACTTGAGGTAGTCGGGCGGACTGGCCGGCGAAGCGAGGTGAAAGACATAGCCAACCTCTCCCTCGACTCGCATGGTTTCTGTCACGTCCTTGCGTTCGAACCGGAATTTCGGATTTCCTCTCAGGTGGCCAAGGTTCCCTTCATCTCCGGTAATCAAGTTATCGAGGGCGAGCACCTCCCAGCCGACGGTCAGAAGGTAGTCGCACAGATGCGACCCAAGGAATCCCGCTCCGCCGGTGACCACTGCTCTCATTTCTCCTCCAGGGCACTTGAAACCGCATATCTTAACCTGTCCACCCGGGAATTAGGTAACCGAATCCCAACTAACTAAATGGGGAAAGCCGGTCGATTTGACGTGCAGACTTGCACGGATTAGGATGCAGCGAGATGCCTGGATTTCTTCTGGGGTCAATCCTGCCAATTGAAGCGAGACGGCGGAGTCACCTGTGGATTCTGGTCACCGCGCTAATTCTGTTCGCGGGTTTGTTCGTTTTCTTCAACGTGGGAAGATGGCTGGTTGCTGAGGATCCGTTAGAGAAGGCCGCAGCGATCGCCGTGCTGAGCGGGAAGATGCCGAGCCGTGCGCTGGAAGCGGCGCGCATCTACCGGGAGGGCTACGCGTCGCAGATCTGGCTCACGCAATCGAGCGAACCCGGGGCGTCACTTCAGGCGCTTTCCGTGCCCTTTACCGGTGAGGAGTCCTACGAGCGGTTGATCCTGATGCGCAAGGGAGTCCCCGAAAGCGCGATTCGAGTTCTTGACCCGCCGATCGTGAACACAGCCGACGAGATGGTTACGATCGGGCAGGCTTTGGGCAAGGAAAAGCAGCATACGGTGATTATTGTTACCTCCAAAGTACACACGAGGCGCGTCAAAGCTCTTTGGAAACATCTTTCTTCGGAGCAAGGCGAGGCCATTGTTCGTGGTGTCTCCGACGATGGGTTCGATCCCGCCCACTGGTGGGGGAACACCACCGACGCTCTCGACGTCGTTCGAGAAGCGCTGGGATTGCTGAATGCGTGGGCCGGCCTACCGGTACCCGCGAGGTAAAAAGCCGAGCCCCATCAGAAAAACAGGAATCGCTTCCGTTTGCGGGGCGCCGCAATCGGCACAAGCTCCGGGACATGCGGCAGCGGGCGGCCCTCGAAAGCGGCCAGGGGATTTTCAAGCAACAGAGAGCGCGCTTTGTCTTCACCAAACTGCTCCGCAATCGCGTGGTAGGCGAATTTGAGCTTTAGCGGGCGGCGCGCCGTATTGTGTGCATCGGTTGAAACGAAGTGAATCAGTCCGCTGCCAATCCACGTCCAGGCATCCTGCTGACAACCCGGGCCAAAGACGCCCGTCAGTGAGCCCGCCGTGACCTGGGCGTAACAGCCGAGCTCAACCCATTTGCGAAGCCGCTCGGGCTGCGCCCGCAGGAGTCCATTGCGTTCGGGATGGGTAATGATCGGGTGCAGTCCAGCCAACTGCAGTTCATGCAAGGCTTGGTCCACCGAGGGGGGAATGGAGAAGTCATTGAGCTCGACGAGCAGGTAGTCTTTTTGATTGATGCAAAAAGGGGCAGACTCGATCTGAATCGCCTTCAGGTTCTCGGGGCTTAGATGCAAATCGCAACCGGTCGCTAGCGTCAACCGGCCCTCGAGTCTTTCGCTCAATTCCTTGCAGGCCGCCCGAACGCGGCTGAACTCAAACCCGTAATGGGAGTTGGCATGAGGGGTAGCGACCACGTGGGTGATGCCGTCCGAGACAGCACTCTCGGCCATGGCAAGCGAATCTTCGATTGTTTTCGCGCCGTCATCGAGGCCCGGTAGGATATGGCAGTGCAGGTCGACCATGCGGTACTAGTATGCGTCACGGATGCCAGAGAGAGAAGAGCTGCCATAAGCCGAGGCCACAGAGCATTGAAGCAAAGACTTGACGCATGAGCACCGAGTCAAGCTTGCCGGCGATCCGGCCGCCAAGAATTCCGCCGAAAAACACTCCGGGAATCAGAAGCAGCCCGGTACGCCAGGACACATAGCCGCCTTTGGCGTATTCGAGAAAAGCAAGCAGGCCCGTCGGGGGGATCAAGGCAATCAGGCTTGTACCCTGCGCCCGGTGCTGGTCGAATCCAAACAACAAGCCGAGCAGCGGCACCACCAACACGCCTCCACCGATGCCGACCATGCCCGCGGCGACACCACAAAAACCGGCGCTGAGGAGGATCGCAAGGGCCCGCAAAGGTGTCCCGGTAGGCGACGGCGGCGCTGGCGGCTCAGCGCTCGTAGGACTCTTCGTCTTGCCCCACAAGAGCACGGCGGACAGGAAAAGAAAAAAAGCGAAGATACCACCGAGGCTTTTTGAGGACATCGGCACGGCGATTCGTCCGCCAACATAGCCGCCCAGCAAAAATCCGATCGCGCAGCAAATTCCGGCGCCAAGATCCACCTGCCCTGCCTTCCAGTACTGCCGCAACGCGCCGAGACCAGTGGGAGGGAGAAGAATGAAGAGCGATGTGCCCTGCGCCAAGTGCTGATCGAAGTGCAGCAAGTAAACCATGGCGGGAACGAGCACGACTCCGCCGCCGATTCCAAGCAGCCCAACGAGAACACCGACGCCAAGGCCGAGGGCAAGCACAAGAATCATCGTCATCGAGAGGCGGCTCTCCGTTCAGCGGCTTCCGAAAATTGCGCCGCGCCCATCTTGCCGTTTCAATGGAGAGTTGGCAACCAGGAATTCCCCCGGAAATCCGGCGTTTTTTCCGTCAGAGGAGCCAAGACGCGCGAGCGAAGACTTCAGGGCAAAGTGTGGATACTGCTATAGTAGGTGGTTCGTCAGCAACACATTCAGACGGATGTTGGCCTTCAAGAGAGGCCAGGAGCAGATTCCACGCCATGCCAAGTGATCGGAGACCTGAATTCTTCAAGGGAGCTCAACTGAAGGTAGGAATCATTGGATGCGGCTATGTCGGGCTGCCGCTGGCCCTGCGTTTTGCCGAGGCCGGACACAAAGTGATGGGGTTTGATACGGACCCGGAAAAAGTAAGAATGCTCAATTCCGGGAGGTCTTACATCGAGCATATCCAGCAAACCAAGATTCAGCAGTACGTAAACAGCCGGCACTTCGGGGCCACCTCGGACTTTGAAAGGCTCAAGGAAATGGACGCAATCCTCATCTGTGTGCCCACGCCCCTCAATGAATATCGCGAGCCGGATTTGAGCTACGTTGAAGAAACGGTCAAGTCGATTCAGCCGAATCTTCAGAAGGGCCAATTGGTAGTGCTCGAATCGACCACCTATCCCGGTACGACCGAAGAACTGGTCCTGCCCATCCTGGAGAAAAGCGGCTTGCGCTGCCCGTTGGCTTCCGGACCGGAGAATGAAAATGTTCCCGGAGACTTCTTCCTGGCATTTTCGCCGGAGCGCGAAGATCCCGGAAACAAGACCTACGGGCTGGCGCAAATTCCGAAAGTAGTCGGCGGCGTGAATCCCCCAAGCGGACGCGCGGCCCAGGCACTGTACGCCCAAGTGGTGGCGCGGGTCGTGCCGGTCAGTTCGACGCGGGCGGCGGAAATGACCAAGCTGCTTGAAAATATTTTTCGCTCCGTGAACATCGCGCTGGTAAACGAATTGAAGCTCCTTTGCATGCGCATGGGCGTCGACGTATGGGAGGTGATTGACGCAGCTTCTTCGAAGCCCTTCGGCTTTATGCCTTTCTACCCGGGGCCGGGCCTCGGCGGGCACTGCATCCCGGTGGATCCTTTTTATCTCTCCTGGAAGGCGCGGGAGTATGACTTCTCGACCCGCTTCATCGAACTTGCGGGCGAAGTGAACACCGCGATGCCGTACCACGTGGTGGATTCGATCGCCGAAGCCCTGAACAATCGCAAAAAGAGCCTGAAGGGATCGAAGCTTCTGGTGATGGGCGTTGCCTACAAGAAAGACGTGGACGACCTGAGGGAATCGCCAACCCTGAAAATCATGGAGATTTTGCACAAGCGAGGGGCACAGTTTGACTACAATGACCCGTATTTCCCGCAACTCCACAAGATGAGGCACTACGACTACTCACACATGAAATCGGTGCCTTTGAGTCCGGAGGCACTCAAGAGCTACGACGCGGTTGTCATCGCGACGGATCATTCGTCTTATGACTATGGCGCCATCGTGGAGGCCGCAAAGCTGGTTGTGGACACGCGCAACGCAACCCGGCGTGTCATCCGGAACCGAGAAAAGATTTTCCTTTGCTGACCGCTGGTTGAATCCTTACTTTGCTTTCGTAAGCTCGACTCGCGCTGTGGCGACCGGCAGGACGGCCTCCATCAGCACCGGTGTGCGCAGAGCATCGTTCGCCAAGTACAGAAAAAAGTGCACGTCTTTCATTTCCGTGCCATTCTCGAACACGCGGATCTCGATCTGGCTGGCCGTGAATTTTCCCGCCGGAACGGTCACAGCCGTTGCGCTGCCCACAAGCGCGGCGCGCGTGTCGTATAGCTTGCGTCCGTCATAGACCGGGCTGCGGACTTCAGGTGTTTTGCTCCAATCGACACTGCGGAGAAACTGCAGCATTCCCAAAGGATCGCGGGTTCCGGGCAAAACGCGCACGGCGCTTGCTCCGTCCGGAGGGGGGTCCTGTACCGAAGGCAACATGCGCTGCACGGAATCCACTTTTTGTCCGCGCTCGTTGAGATGCATCTCGTATTGCAGGCTGCTCATGTTTCCGGCGTCGCTGTAGGAATCGAACTGGTCATCCAGCTCAAAAACCATGCGGTAGGGATTCTCGGTATGAGCGAAAGCCTGAAAATGCCAGGAAGGTTTGGCGCCAAAGTTCCCCTTCTCGTTGACCGTGAGCTTGAGATTTGCGACGGTGCTGTTCAGCTTGGTCACCGTGGCATCGTATTCGAGCGTCTCGCCCGCGCGCGGCGCGAAAACCGGGGCGGGGGACGCGCTTTCTTTCTTCACCGGGGGTCCGACAGCGGATAAATCACCTGAAGGAGCCGCGGGCCGAGGGCCTGAAGAGGAACGGTTCGTCTCCGCCGGAACAGGGCGGGCTCGAAGGGAGGAATTCGGAGCGGGCCGTTTTGCCATCTTCCAATAAACCAGTCCTCCGAGGAGCAAGAGGAGAAGAAGAATAACCAGAAGCCAGGCGAGTGTCTTGATCATGCTCTTTGCGTGACGCGCTCGAGAATCGAAGCGTCGGCACCGCTTCTCTCATCGTACAATAGAACCGTCTAGTAACAGGAGGCTTCGAGAATGCGCTACCTGGTTACCGGGGGCGCCGGCTTTATCGGCTCGCATACGGTCGACGAACTCGTGCGGCGCGGACATGGCGTGGTGGTTCTGGACGATCTTTCTTCGGGCAAAGAGGAAAACCTGGCCGACGTCCGCTCGAAAATCACTTTTATGAAGGGCTCGATCACGGACCTCGAAGCCGTGCAGCGGGCCATGCATCAGGCAGAATACGTCATCCACCTGGCAGCGCGTACCTCCGTCCCGCGTTCGGTAAAGGATCCCATCGACACAAACCGCATCAACGTCGAGGGCACGCTGAATGTTCTCGTTGCGGCGCGCGACAACCGGGTCAAACGCGCCGTGTTTGCAGCTTCCTCTTCCGCGTACGGCGAAACGCCGACACTCCCCAAAAAAGAATCGATGCAGCCATCGCCGATTTCACCCTACGGCGTGAGCAAGTACGCGGGTGAGCTTTATGCCCAGAGTTTCGGCCGCTGCTACGGATTAGAGAATGTGTGCCTGCGGTACTTCAATATCTTCGGGCCGCGACAGGATCCCGACTCCCCCTATTCGGGAGTGCTGTCTCGCTTTACCGCCGCCTTCCTGCAGGATGAGCAGCCGGTGGTATTCGGAGACGGCGAGCAGACCCGCGATTTCACCTACGTCGACAACGCGGTTCAAGCCAACCTGCTGGCTTGCGAGGCGCCGGGCGTTTCAGGATTCGTTTTCAATGTCGGCACCGGCGATCGTTACTCGTTGAATCAGACTTTGGAGATACTCCGCGGGCTTTCCGCCAAGAAGTTGCCCGCGAAATACGAACCCGCTCGCGAGGGCGACATACGCGATTCGCAGGCGGATATCACCTCGGCGCGCGAACTGCTTGGGTACGAGCCGACCGTTCGCTTCGAAGAAGGCCTCGAGCGAACCTACGAGTGGTACCGCGAAGTTTCCGCCAAAAGCGCTACGAAATAGAGCAACCGACCGTTCCAGCTTTCCCCCAGGGAATTTCCCGCATCTAGTAAATCGAGGAATCGGCCGGCGGCTACAAATCTGTCGGTGTGCATGCTAGGCTACCCCTTCATCCAATTGAGCTTATAGACAGCGTGAATACTCTTCTCTCCATCCGCATTCGAGGCCAGGTTAGCGGATCATTCATTTTCTTGCTTCTGTGCGGCGCGCTTTTGGTCTTACCCGACGCGAAAGGCCAAATCCGGGCTCCACAGCTTCCTTCGGGCGGAATCGCGGAAATCACCGCCAGCGGACCGCAACGCCGCGAAGGCGCGGTCTATATAGCGGACCAGGACGTCGATATTCACTACGCGGGCATGCGGTTGCAGGCCGATCATGTCGAATACAACACCGATACGAGCGATGCGGCGGCCCGAGGCCACGTCATTTTCGACTATGAGAACCAGCACCTCGAAGGGGACGAGGCCAATCTGAATGTAGGAACCGGCCGCGGCACCTTTCTAAAGGTGCGCGGCATGGTGAGGCTGGAGCGCCGCGCGAATCCGTTATTGCTCGTCTCGCAGAATCCGCTGTATTTCGAAGCCCAGCAGGTGGACCGCCTTTCAGAGGACGTGTACGACGTCAGGCACGCGTGGTTCACCATCTGCGAACCGGAGAGACCAACGTGGCAATTCTACGCGCCGCGGGCCAGAGTGACGCTGCAGAAAACCGTCGCCCTGGTCAATTCCAATTTCCGGCTTTACCGCGTCCCGCTCTTCTGGACACCTTATGCAACCGTGCCGGCGGGAGACCATATCCGCCAATCCGGGTTTCTGATTCCCGTGGTCGGAGACAGCAACAGCAAGGGTTTTATCATTGGCGACGCCTTTTACTGGGCGCCGTACACCTGGATGGACGCTACGGCCGGTTTCGAATACTTCAGCCTGCGTGGGCCGGCACAACGGGCCTTGTTTCGCGCCCGCCCCTTCGAGAACACCGTCATTCGCTACAGTTATTTCGGCGTCGAGGACCGCGAGAATCAGGGCGGGTACGAACAACAATTGGAACTGCAGTCACTATGGAAGCATGGCTGGCGGTTTGTGACCGACTTGAATCAGCTTTCTTCGCTTACCTTCCGCCTGGCCTTTGCCGGCACCTACGGGGAAGCGATCAACTCTGAAATTCGAAGCGCGGTCTTTTTGAGCAATAATTTTCGGGGCTTCAGTTTCAACGCCGTAACCTTGAACGACAAAAGCTTCCTCGAGATTAACCCACAAAACAGCGTCGTGCTGCGCAATGCGCCGGAAGTGAATTTCAACTCGGTCGAGCAATCGCCGCTGAATCATTTGCCGGTGTATTTATCGTTTACGTCGTTTGTGGGAGCGGTGTATCGGGACGACGAATTCATCAGCACGCCGGGCTTTGTACCGCGAATGGAGTTCGCGCCTAAAGTCACGATTCCCATTCACTTCGGGAATTGGCTGGGTATCACCGGTTCCGCGACCTTCCGAACAACTTACTATGGCGACTCGCTCGACAGCAGCGGAAGCGTCTCCGGCCAATCGATCACCCGCAACACAGGCGAGTTTGCAGTTGAACTGCGGCCGCCGACGTTCGAGCGCTATTTCGACCGCCCCGGCACGCGGCACCGCTACAAACACACGATCGAACCAGTTCTCACCTACCGCTATGTTACTGGGGTGAACAATTTCGCGGATTTCATCCGTTTCGACAGTAACGCCACGCTCACAAACACCAACGAGCTGCAGTACGGCGTCAATCAGCATCTCTACGTAAAAAGTGGAGATGATCAGCCGGTCGATTTCCTGTCGTGGCAGCTTGTCCAGAAGCACTATTTCGACGCAACGTTCGGCGGGGCACTCGTCACCGGCCAGAGAAACGTTTTCGAGGCGCTGGACTCGATCACGCCGTTCGCTTTTGCCTCGACTCCGCGGAACTGGTCACCGATCGTCAGCGACGTGAAGCTGACTCCCGGCGGGCGCTATGATGCGGAGTCCATCATTGAGTACGACAACCAGCTCGGCAAGGTCACAACCATCGGCACGCTGCTGAAAATAAAGCCCTACAGCCAGTTTTACGCCACCATCGCGGATTTTCGCCTGCAGGGCGACCCCGTGGTGCAGCCGAATTCGCACCAGATTCGCGGCATCATCGGCTACGGCGACCTGGTGCGCAAGGGTTTCAACATGTCGGTCGGGGTGAGCTACGACATTCTCACCAACACGCTGTTGAACCAGTTCGTGCAGGCGACCTATAACGGTGGCTGCTGCGGACTCTCGGTGGAATACGGGCGGTTTAATCTGGCCACCGTGCGCTCGGAAAACCAGTTTCGCGTGGCCTTCACCCTGGCCAACATTGGCACCTTCGGAAACTTGCGGCGTCAGGAGAAGATTTTCTGAAGCCGGGTGATTCCGAACTCGCCTTTGCTTCGATTGCGGAAATTGGCAAGCTTTTTCGCAAGCGTGCGCTGTCGCCGATCGAGCTCACGCGCCACGTACTGGACCGCATTCGAGAATGCAACCCAAAACTGAACGCTTATCTCACGGTCTGCGAAGTAACGGCGCTCGAGCAGGCCGCGGCGGCGGAACGCGAGTTTTGCGGCAAGTCACGCAGCGCAAAGCGAGGCGATCGAGGGCCTCTTCACGGGATCCCGATTTCGCTCAAAGATAATATCTTTACCGCGGGCATACGGACGACGGGCGGCTCCAGAATCCTGCGCGAGTTTGTCCCGCCGGAAGACGCCCCGGTGGTTCGTTCGCTGAAGCAGGCCGGAGCGATCATCCTCGGCAAAACCAACATGCATGAGTTTGCCTACGGCGTAACGACGGAAAATCCTCACTTCGGAGCGGCCCGCAATCCCTGGGATGTTGCACGCATCGCGGGAGGGTCGAGCGGAGGTTCGGCCGCCGCTTTGGCGGCGGGTCTTTGCTTCGCAAGCATCGGCACGGACACAGGCGGTTCAATCCGCATTCCGGCTTCGCTCTGCGGCGTTGTAGGGCTCAAGCCAGGAATCGGCCGTGTGGATGCGCAGGACGTGATTCCCCTGTCGAAGACCCTTGATGTCGTCGGGCCGATGGCGCGCACGGTCGAGGATGCCGCTCTTCTGTTCCGAGCGATATCCGCCGCGGGCAAGAAGGAACCGAAGTCGACCTCCGGGCGATTGTGGCGCGCGGGCCGGCTCACTCTGGGTATTCCCAAGGAGTTTTTCTTCGATGCACTAAGTCCGGAGGTCGCGCTTGTTTTCGAAACGGCACTTCGCGTTTTGAAGAAGCTTGGCGCGCGCTTCAAGGAAGTTTCCATGCCCCTGCTGGCAGAGACCGAAGACGCGGGAAACCAAATCGCTTGGGCAGAGGCGACTCACTATCACGAGGAGGCAGGCTGGTTCCCGCAACATGCCGGCGAGTATGGGGAAGATGTGCGCGTTCGGCTTGAAAGGGGCACCAAGGTTTCTGCCGTCGATTATCTTCGCGCGTTTGAATTCAGGGCCACGTTCATGGAGTCCCTCCGGAACACCTTTGTGGTAAACGGGCTCGACGCTTTGGCTGTTCCCACAACGCCAATCGCGGCGCCGGTCCTGGGTGAAGAGTCGGTGACCATCAAAGGCAGGAAGCACGCGACGCGCGCCCTGCTATTGCGGCTGAATCGTCCAGCAAACCTTGCCGGTGTGCCGGCCATTTCAATTCCCTGCGGGCTGACGCGAGGCCTGCCGGTCGGGATCCAGTTCATCGGTGGCGTGGCCGACGAGCACAAATTGCTCGAACTCGCTCGCCGTTTCGAGCAAGCCTGCCCGCTCGACGCACAAGCAAATCTCAATTTCCCCGGCTGAACTTCAGTGAAGTTCCGATTCGGGAACGCCACTTACCGCTCCTTTGCGCTTCATCAGCCAACTGCCAATCAGGAAGCCCAAAGTGCCGGCCAGCAACCCGGCGAGTACGTCGGCAACATAGTGATAACGGCCCCAAATTGTAGAGACGCACATGGGCACAAACACGGGAAGCATCGCCCAGAACAGCCAGCGACGAAACCTCCACGCGCCCCACATGGCGGCGGTCGCACCGGTAATATGAGCGGACGGAAAGGCTGCGCCCCGAACGCGCCCATAATGCTCGATAAACGTCATCACGGAGGTGAACGGCCCCCCGTCGAGCGGCCCTTTCCACCAGCCGGCCATCGCGAACCAAGGACTCTCAATGGGAAAAAACACGGCGATCAAATAGCCCATCGAATAGCCCGCCATCGAATACGTCATCACCGACCAGTAGGCGAACCACTCCCGGCGCACATAGAGAAAAAGGCCGACAATCAGCAGATAGGTGAAATACGTGAAGTAAACGAGCTGCATCGCATCGTTGCGGAAGGGCGTGGCGAACTGCTCGAGCCAGACGGAAGGATGGACTCCGGTCAGCCAATGGTCGAACGCGATCAGTTTCGGGTCCTGCCAGTGAGGGGTTACGAGTGTCATCAGGTTCGCGAGTTCTTCAAAGCAGTACAGAAAAAACAGGTGTGGATACCAGTGGCGCCAGTAGTGCCACCAACGGGCTCGAAACGTGGGCCCGTGAACCTGCTTGCGCGCTGCGGACCGGGCCTCGACCCAGCAGAGCGCCAGCACAATGGCCGCGGCTTCGGCCTCCGACCGGAGAACCCGGAACGGATGCGCCAGGTTTTCGGCGAACACGAGGACGAGCAGGCTCGAAACACCCAAGTAGCCGAGGGCCCACCATTCGAAAGCGCCGCAGGCGGCCCACGTTCTTGCCGCCTCCCTTTTGAGCGGCTGCCAGAAACGAGGGGTGGCGAAACCTGTTTCCGGCAGCGCTCTTTCCTGTCCGCCAAGTGGCGACGCTGGCGGCCAGGGCGCAACGACCAATTCGCTTTTGGCTTGCCGAGCCTTCCCGTTGCCCATATTGCGACCCTCGTACCGCCCGACTCCCGTGCCGCCGTACTCCTCGCGCTGCCGTGTGGCCTCTGGCTAGGCCGAAGGCACAGTCTCGCCCGCACGCATACGGAGCAACCCTGCCGCCACAAAACGATATCGTTAAGCCGCTTCGTTACAGCGAATTGTACAAGGCCGGAGGCGGCCAGGCCGCCCGGCTGCCAGTGAAAGACGGCAGCGAACGTCTGGTTCACCGTGCACCCGGGCGTCGGTTCAGGCGTCCAATTGGATGGCGGCCCTGTTGTAACCCGCCGGCGGCCGTCGTTATCTCTCCATAGGGTGCAAGACGCGTCCCCCAATCGCGGGTTTGTTTTGTGCGAGAATAGAAAGGAACGGGACAAGCTGACCGATGACTGATGTATCCCTTGCCGGTGCGTTTCTCGCGGGACTGATTTCTTTTCTCTCGCCGTGCGTGCTTCCGCTGGTGCCGGGATATATCTCGATGCTCTCGGGCATCGGGGTGGAGCAGCTGCGCCAGGGCCAGCAACCGAAGAGCGGGCTTTTCGCTTCCGCCTTGTCGTTTGTCATTGGCTTCTCGGTGGTTTTCGTTTCGTTTGGTGCTTCGGCGAGCGCCGTCGGCGGATTCCTGCGGCAGAATCGAGCGTTGCTCGCTCCCATCGCGGGAGCCCTAATCCTGCTGTTCGGGTTGCATCTGCTCGGCGGGCTGATGCGCATGAATATTCGCGCGGGCATTGTGCTCGGTGCGCTGCTCGTCGCGTTCGGCATCGCGTCCCTCGTGCATCGCGGGCCGCTTTTCGCGGGACTCGGCGCCAGCCACTTTTTTTCGCTCTCGATTATCGGTTTCTTCGGACCGCAACTGGCGCGCTGGTTGAACCGTGACGTGCACCTGCGCAGCAGCGATACGAAGCCCGGTATCTTGAGTGGCTTCCTGCTGGGCTTTGCTTTTGCTTTTGGTTGGACGCCGTGCATTGGTCCGATTCTTGCCACCGTTCTGGCTCTCGCCGCGGCGAGCGACACGGTTGCGCGCGGCGTGCTTCTGCTGGCGGTGTATTCGGCCGGACTCGCCGTTCCTTTCCTGCTCACGGCTCTCGGCCTGGGACATTTTTTGCGCTTCTACCAGAATTTCCGGAGGCATCTGCACGCCGTCGAACTGTTCAGCGGCGTTCTGCTCCTGTTCGTGGGGGGATTGGTCTTCTTTAACAAACTGACCTGGCTCTCGGGTAAACTGACATTCTTGAACCGTTTTTCGATGTAAGGAAAATCTCTGAAGGCGAGTTGAAGTCCTATGAGAAAGATCGCAATTATCGTTTTGACCGTTGGCGTGTTGATCGCTCTGACGGTCTACGCCGACCACGCGACGCGCAGTCCACGCAAGGCCAGCCTCTCGGTGGCCGCTTCGACGACCATGGGCAAGCCCGCTCCGGTACTCCGGCTGGATGACCTTGAGGGCAAGCCGCTTTCCCTGAGCGATTTCAAGGGCAAAGTACTGTTCGTGAATTTCTGGGCGACCTGGTGCGGCCCGTGCCAGGACGAAATCCCCTCGTTGATTGAGCTGCAGAACAAGTACGCGTCAAAAGGTTTCACGGTCGTGGGAATCGCCATGGACGAGGAGGGAAAGAGCGTTGTTGCCCCGTTTGTCGCCAAGGAACTGTACGATGTTAACGGGCAAAAGCTGCACATCAACTATCCGATTTTGCTCGGAAGCGACGAAGCGTCCGACAAATTCGGAGGAATCCTCGGGTACCCGACCAGTTTCCTGATATCGCGTGAGGGGCAGGTACTGATGAAGTTTCAGGGTCCGCCGGACCTGGACTTGGTCGCCCGGGCGGTCTCCGAGTGATTAGGAGAATGGATGCTGACCGAGCTTGAATTCCAGAAAAAAGCGGATGCCACGTTCGAGGAGCTCAAACGCCGCCTGCTGACCGCCGGCGATGAGCACGATTTCGACGTGGAAGGCGAGAGCGGCAAAATCGAAGTGATATTCGAAGAGCCGGAGCCGGCGAAATTTGTGGTTTCTCCGAACACGCCCATCCGCGAAATCTGGGTTTCGGCCTTGGCAACCAGCTTCAAGCTCGGCTGGTCGGAATCGCGCAATGCTTTCGTGCATGAAAAGTCGGGCGAGGACCTCTACCAGGTCATGACCCGCGTCATTTCGCAGCAGGTCGGAACCCAGGTGACGGTGTGAGAAATCTCTCCAGCGCAGTGCCGACGTTTCTCGTACTTGTTTCGCTCGTCGCCTCTCCGGCAGCTAACTCGCAGGTACCGTCGGGGAAAGATGTGGTGGCGCCCACAGCGTACGTTTCCTACGAGCCTGTGGCCCGTGGACAGTCGTTCCAGGTGGCGGTAGTCATGAAGCTGCGCCCCGGTTTTCATGTGAACGCGCGCGAAGTCACGTTCGACTACCTGATTCCCACGGAGCTGCGCGCGGACGTTCCCGCCGGATTTAAGATCGGCGATGTGATTTATCCCAAAGGGAAGCTACAGACCTTTACGTTCGCCAAGGATAAACCGCTCAATGTGTACAGTGACACGGCGACCCTGCTTCTACCCCTGACGGCTCTTCCAAACGCTCCTCTTGGGCCGCAGCATCTGACGATGAAGCTGCGCTATCAGGCTTGCAGCAACGAGATTTGCCTGCCCCCGGTGACCAAAGATGTCGACACAACCGTCACTGTGGTGTCGGATCGCTCTGCGGCAAAGGCCGCTCACCCCGAAGTTTTCACTGCAAAGTAAGCAAACCGCGCGACAAGGCCGAGACAGGAGCGGGCAGGTGAGCGAACTACTTGCGCTCTTCGAGAGACTCGCGCAGACGGCGCACCACTCGTTCCTGGCCGAGCACCACCATCGTGTCAAACAGTGGCGGCGCGACGGCCTGGCCGACAATGGCCACACGCGTCGCGTTGATCAGCAGACCGGCTTTTACGCCGGCGTCCTCGGCTACTTTCCGCGCGGCGTGGTCGCAAGCGTCGTGGTTCCACTCCGTCAAGGCCCCGAGCGAATCCGCGAGTGTCCTGAGAAGCTCGGGTACTTTTGCGTCTTTCCAGAATTTCGCTTTGGCGGCGGGATCGATTCCGAAATCGTCGCTGAAGAACGCCCGCGACCAGCTTGAAAAATCTGGCAGCAGGCGTATTCGTGGGCGCAGCAAGTCCACCGTTTTCGCAAACCACTGGCGCCCGGCGCCGCTGGCCCACTCTTGCTTCCACAGTCCATCCTGCTTCAACTGACCTTCGACTTCAGGCAGCAAGTCTTCGATCGGCAGCTTCTGCAGGTGCTGCGTGTTGAACCATTCGAGCTTGGCGCGGTCGAATACGCCGTTGGTACGGCTTACCCCTTCCAGGGTGAATTTTTCGAGCAGGTCTTTCGTCCGCAGGTACTCTTCGTCCCCACCAGGCGACCAGCCAAGCAGGGCAAGAAAATTCCGGAAGGCTTCGGGCAGAAAGCCCTGGCGCCGGTACATGTTCACGTCGGTAGCTCCGTGGCGCTTCGACAGCCGCGACTTGTCCGGCCCCAGGATGAGCGGCACATGCGCGAACACCGGCAGTTCGGCGCCGAGCGCGCCATACAGCAAGACCTGCTTCGGTGTGTTCGAAATGTGGTCCGCACCGCGAATTACATGCGTGATTCGCATGTCGATGTCGTCGACCACCGCGCTCAGCTGGTACATCGCCTGGCCGAACGCTTCGCCTTCCTTTCCGGAGCGCAGCAACACGAAGTCTTCAATTTCGTCGTTCGAAAATTCCCTTTCGCCGAAAACCGCGTCGAAAAACCTTGTGGTGCCGCCAACGGGTACCTTGAAGCGCACGGCCGGCTTCACATCGGGCGAGGACGGCAGGCCATCACGGCAAGAGCATCGCACCACCTTGCGCACCTGGGCCTTCTCCGTGCCCGCCTCGGCGTGATCGCCGCCCACATAGCGTTCCGGCGGGCAATAGCAG
>Ga0207862_1000071_pt1 | contig 24754 bp, 23 predicted proteins | sample LuqExpMetageno81_FD_187838 | JGI IMG/M metagenome (GOLD analysis project Ga0207862, IMG submission 187838) | Tropical forest soil microbial communities from Luquillo Experimental Forest, Puerto Rico - Sample 81 (SPAdes) | ecosystem: Environmental > Terrestrial > Soil > Tropical forest ... | reverse complement strand
CTCGCGCCCGGTATAACGTTACGCCTCCTCCGGGCGGCGGTGCCGAACTTCCCGAGACGTCCGACAGCGGTGAAAATTCGACGGACGAAGTCACCTTGACCCGCGCTGAACTCGACGCCCTCGTCGATGAAGCGGTCCGCAAAGACCGCGCCCGTCGCTAGACTTCTGCCCGATAGTGAAGCCGGCTTTCGAGTCCACAAGCGTTTTTGTCTCGCTGGAGACGGCATCATGAGCGATAATACCGCAACCTTCTTCGACGCGATCCGTTCGGGCGATGTATCGCAGGTAAAGTCGCTTCTCGATGCCAACCCGTCTCTCTCCTCGTCGAAAAATGAGTCCGGCGCGTCCGCTTTACTCATGTCGATCTACACGGGACGCCACGAGATTCGAGAACTTCTGTTAGCGCGCGGCGCCACGGTTGAACTGCATGAGGCCGCCGCGGCCGGCAACCTGGATCGCGTCAAACAATTCGTTGAGAAAAATCGCGCAGCCGCGAAATCCTTTTCGCCTGACGGTTTCCCCATTTTTGCCCTGGCGTGCTTTTTTGGGCATTTCGATACGGCGCGCTACCTTGCCCGGCAGGGCGCGGATCTGCAAGCCGCCGCCACCAATGGGACCGGCTATAACGCGCTCACGGCGGCCGTTGCGGCCGGACATACCTCGATTGTCGAGTGGCTGCTCGCTTCCGGCGTCGACGCCAATTACCATTACGGTGCCGGTTACACGCCGTTGCTTACGGCCGCGGCGAATGGTCATCTCGAAATCGTCAAGCTTCTTGTCGCTCACGCCGCTGATTTGCATGCCACCACGAACGATGGCAAGTCTGCCATCGCTCTGGCCTCCGAACGCCAACATTTGGCCGTCGCGGAGTTCCTCCGAGAAAGCGGCGCATAGCGAAGCGATTGGGCTCTTAGGATGCCATGAGCAATCACCGACAGCTCGGCCCTCTCCCAGCCCTAATCCTCGTCGCGTTGTGTATTGCGTGCGGCAGCGAAGCTCTCGTTGCCCCCGGAGGAGGTGTGCCGATGACTTTGGAAGTGAAGAGTCCGGATTTCGCACCGGGTGGAACGATTCCGAAACAATTCACGTGTGAAGGTGCGGACCTTTCTCCCGCCTTGGAGTGGACCGCCCCGCCTCCGGGCACTCGGAGTTTCGCTTTGATTGCCGACGACCCCGACGCCCCGGTGGGAACCTGGGTGCACTGGGTTGCCTTCGATTTGCCGTCCGAATTGCGTTCTTTGCCGCAAGCTGTTCCAAAGAACGAAAAACTCGCGGACGGATCACGTCAGGGTCAAAACGATTTCGGAAAGACCGGCTACGGAGGACCGTGTCCGCCACCGGGTAAGCCGCACCGCTACTTTTTTAAGCTTTATGCACTCGACACAAAACTGAATCTTCCGTCGAGTGCGACCAAGAAAGATGTTGAGCGCGCGATGCAGAATCATGTGCTCGCCCAGGGCGAATACATGGGAAGATACTCTCGCTGATTGTCTGGGGCTCCCCTCTTCGCTGAATCAGTTTTTGCAAATCATCCTATCCGCGGAATTTCTGCGTGTTTTACATTCTCGTAACCTTTTTTGTGCCGCATTTTCTTGTTCGCGCCACAATTTACAGCGTTCTTACAAGGTTCTTGCCTTCGCGCAAAGAGCGCGACGGTTCTCTCCTCGACCATGCTCAGGAATGCGCCCGGGCCGGACTCGATCGGTCTAGTTTTTCGGGATCCCACTGTTAGGCGCGTTCCGCTACTTGCTCGGCTGATTGACCATTTTTGGGGATGCTCCCTCTGCTCCTGAAGATCGAGGTGGCGCAAGAACCGCGGCCTGTCGGAAAGAGAGTGCGTCAGGGTTCAGCCCGTAATTCTGATCGCAGGTCACGGATTTGGGCGGAGGAAGAATGAGAAAACGTGTGTTTTGGGTTGTGGCGTTGAGTCTCAGCTTTGCAACCGGCTTGCTGGTAGGAGGTTCCTCTCACGGGTCGAAGCCTTCCGTCATCCCCACACTGGCCGTCGATGCAGCCTTCCGCGATGGCGTTTACCAGGCCAAGCTTGACGCTAAGGAGGGAATGCATCCCCGTTTCTCAACCGGGCGATGGGGTACGGAAGCGGCCCGTGCTTCCTACATCGCCGGTTACCAACAAGGCTACCGCGAGTCTTATGAGAAGCAGGCGGGACAACTGATGGAGCCGAGCGTCGCTGAACTCGCAGCGTCCGGGTACCGCGACGGCATGCTCGATGGCACGTGGCACCGCATCGCTTCCCAACCTTTCCAGGCGGATCGCACCGCCGACTACCGCGATGCCGGCATGTCCTACCCGGATGTGAATGCCAACGCGGAACAATTTAAGCATTTCTACCGCGAGGCCTACTTGAACGGTTATCATCAAGCCTATTACTCTCAAGCGCAGTAAGTTCTTCTGAGGGGGCCTGACGAAAACTAGGGACTGACGTTTTTGCCGTGTTAGGATCTCTCGGGCATGGAGGCCGAGATAGCAAGAAGGTTCGGTTCAAGAAGCGGAAGAGCGTGGCTGATGGCTTGCACCGGGCCGTTCGATATTGTTGGTTAGAGGCTCTTGGGCTGCCCTTGTTTGTTGGTCCGACAATCAGCGTCCTTCCTTCTCGACCATTCGCTTGTCTTTGGAGGCGGCCGTGAAGGTGGCAGGTGTTTTGCTGCTCATGCTGGCACTGGTCGTGCCGCTCGACTATTCTTCCCGCGCCACGGTTCCGTCTGTCCAGACAGCTTCACCCCCCCGGGAGTCTTGGGAGGGCCTGGCGATCATCGTCAACCACAAGAATCCGGTTGGCAACCTCACCCTGTGGCAATTGCGCGAGATCTTCCTCGGAGAGCGGCAGTGGTGGCCTAGCCGCCGCCGCGTGGTGCTTTGCGCGTTGCCGGCCGGAACCGCCGAACGACAAACGGTCCTTCGTGTGGTCTACGCCATGAACGATAAGGACTTTGATAAGTATTTTCTCTGGGGCATGTTCCGCGGCGAGTTTGTCACGTCCCCGACGATTTTGAGAACTCCGAAAGATGTGCGGAGGTTTGTAGCGAGCACGCCCGGGGCGGTGGCGTATCTGCGAGTCTCCGATCTCGACAATTCCGTTAAGATCCTGCGCATCAACAACCTCCGCCCGGAAGATGACGGCTATCCCTTGCGCCTACGCGTCCGCCCATCGAAATAGCTTGCAGACCGGTCTTGATTTCAACGACGGACCTGGCTGTGGTCTGCCTCACTTCAAGCCAACCTGCGCAGCAACAACGATGACGATCTGGTCCATCGTTCTGAGGCGGGTCATGTTTTGTCCCACCGAAGTTGTGCGAGGTGACTTGAGCTTTCGGCAACTCCTGCGGGCACATCCACCGCAGCGTAGAGTTCTCTCGCTTCCTTCCAAAGCGACTTTGCCTGCTCCAGGTTGCCCTTTCGTTCTTGGAGAATTGCCAGCGGCCGAATCGCGTTCGCAAGATCGAGAGCCGCCGCTTGCTTGGCATTTTCACGGTAGAGTGCGAGTGCTTCGTCGTAGCAACGCTCTGCCAGCTCCAGCCGTCCTGCGTCCAGATGGATGTCACCCAAATGGCGAATCGTATGAGCGAGCAGCAGCGGTTCGCCAGCCACGCGAGACAGGGTGGCGGCCTCCTCGTAGAGCGCTAACGCAGCGTCGCCGTTCTGCAAATCCCGTTCGATCTGGCCAAGGCCTTTGAGCGCGGTGATCAGATCGTGTCGAAAGCCTGTGTGCCGGCAAAGCGAAATGGCTTCGGTCCAACCGCGCTTCGCGTCGGCGAGGCGTCCTTCCCTGCGAGCCTGAGCCGCTTGGTTCATCAACCTGTGAACTGGGTCGCCCATAATGGCCGGCAGATTATCACCATTGATTGAGGCGTCAAAGACGTAAGCCTATGACGGCTGTCGTTGACACTTCTGCCCAACACCAGCAATACTTTCATGCGATGATCGGACTGCTCCGCGGCCGCGTCCTGGATAAGCGTCCCAATCAGGTCATTCTCGATGTCGGCGGTGTTGGCTACCTCGTGGCTATACCTCTTTCCACGTTTGCTACCGTTGGCGAACTTCATGCGGAAGTGACGCTGCTGATCCACACGCACGTCCGCGAAGATGCGCTGGCGCTCTACGGTTTCCTTTCGGCGCGAGAGAAACATCTGTTCGAACTGCTCCTCGGCGCTTCCGGGGTCGGTCCGACCCTCGCTCTCAAGATTTTGTCGGGCATGAACGTCGAAGAGCTAATTCCCGCAATCCGCACGGGCGATCTTGCGCGGCTTACGAAAATTCCTGGCGTTGGGAGGAAGACCGCCGAGCGTATGGTCGTCGAGTTGAAGGACAAGCTCGAATCCGTGACGGTCGAGGCCGAAAAGCCCCCGGCCGCCTCACCTGCCGGGGCGGCAGCCGACGTGAAATCCGCACTCATTAATCTTGGTTACGACGAGCGCGCCGCTGAAGCTGCGGTGGCTGAAGCGAAGCGCCAGGCCGGAACGGCCAACTTCGAGAATCTTTTGCGCGCTACTCTCGCTGCTCTGAGCGCGCCGCAGAAACGGTAGAGGCCATGGCAAACTTCGGCTCGAAAAAGGAGCGCTCCAACGAACAACCCGATCGGGCCTCCCGCGTCGTTTCCGGCGCCGCGTGGGACGATGAGGCACGACTCGACGCCAGCGTGCGCCCGAAAACGCTTTCCGAATATATTGGACAGAAGCGTGTTAAGGAAAACATCGCCATCGCTCTTGAAGCGGCACGGAATCGTGGCGAGGCCCTAGATCACGTTTTGCTTTACGGCCCGCCAGGTCTCGGAAAAACCACGCTCGCGCAAATCATCGCCAATGAACTCGCCGTCCCCATCAAGACCAGCGCCGGACCGCTTCTCGAGCGCAAAGGAGACTTAACAGCGATCCTGACTTCCCTCGAGCAGCGCGAAGTCTTTTTCCTTGATGAGATCCATCGCCTGCAGCCTGCGGTTGAAGAAGTCCTCTATCCCGCGATGGAAGACTTTCGGGTCGATCTGGTGATCGGCCAAGGACCGGGCGCGCGCATCCATCCGTTCCATCTGAATCATTTCACGCTTGCCGGTGCCACGACCCGCGCTGGGCTTATCACCGCGCCGCTCCGGTCGCGCTTCGGCATCGTTCACCGGCTCGATTTCTATGAGCCTGAGGATCTGCTCGTCATCCTTCATCGCTCCGCGAAAATTCTGAACATTCAGATGGACGACGCGGGCGCCGAGGAGATTGCTGGACGTTGCCGGGGCACACCGCGCGTAGCCAACAGGCTCCTGCGCCGTGCCCGCGATTTCGCAGAGGTTCGAGCGGGAGGCCGCATCACGCGGGAGGTCGCCGAGGAAGCCCTCCACATGCTCGGTGTTGATAAACACGGCCTCGACGAGGTCGACCGTAACCTGATGATCGCACTTCTTGATAAATACGGTGGCGGACCAGTGGGCCTCGGTACGCTCGCCGCCGCTCTCAGCGAAGAAGAAGACGCCATCGAGGAAATGTACGAACCTTACCTCATGCAGATTGGCATGCTGGACCGCACTCCGCGCGGCCGCACTGCCACGCACCGCGCCTACGAGTACTTCGGCCGCGAACTTCCCCGCCGTCAGCCTCGCCTGTTCTAACTGCGGGCTGCCTAGGGAACCTGGCCGCTAATTGTGCTTCACGAATTCACCTTTTTTGCCGGTGAGCGAGTTGTATAGAGTCTCGATGAATTTATCGCTATCGAGAAACCCTCCCGACCACTTTTTCCATGGCTCCAGAATCTTTTCCTGTTTCATCTGATCCAGAGTCTTGTGTTCGTCCAGCGCTTTTTGCACTGCTGCCGACGTCTCTTTCAGCATTTTCACGAATTCGCGCACATCATCCAGATTCGAAAGCGCTCCATGGCCAGGAATCACCTTTACGTCCGGAGGCAATTGTGCGGAGGCCTTTTCCATCGCCTCAATCATGCCTTGCACGCTGCCTCCGCTCGACACATCAATGAACGGGAATCCGTAACGAACGAAGTCGTCACCCATGTGCACGACATTGTTCTTTGGAAAGAAAATCACCGCGTCGCCGTCGGTGTGTCCGGCGGGAAAGTGCAGCGCCCTGATGTCCTCCCCGTTCAGATGCACGGTCACGTCGTGTTCGAAGGTGATTACCGGCAATGCCCCTCTTGGTGCCGGTTTGGCCTCCATCTTTATCGAACCGCCATTTCCCGCAGTTCCTCCGGTTTCTAAGCGCCTGCGCACGTTATCCTGTGCGATCACGGTTGACCCGGAATTCGCGAACGGCTCGTTTCCGCCCGTGTGATCGCCGTGGTAGTGCGTGTTGATGACAAACCGCACCGGCTTGTCGGTGATCTTCAGATCTTTGAGCGCTGCCTGGATTTTATCCGCCAGCGGCGCGAACTGATCGTCTACGATGACGATCCCGTCTTCTCCCACCGACGCGGCGATATTTCCGCCCTCGCCTTCAAGCATGTAAATGTTGCCGGAAACCTTCGTCACCTTGATCTGGACTTTCGAAAAGTCCTGGTTTTGTGGACGCACGCCTATTCCGAGCGCTAGCAGCACCCCCAACACCAACGTTACTCGGGCGGCTGGTTTCGACAGTTCACGATTCATAAGTCCCCCAATTCGCGGCGCATTGTACCATTTCTGCCAACACTAAACTTAACGGCACAGGTTCCTTTCTTTCGACGGCGCGGCTCCACTTTCGGGTATCTTGATGTTAGGAACGGCAAAGCCGCCCAAGTCGCGGACCGCGTTTGGTACAGTTTGTAATCGAGAGTGTTCAACGAACATCTCGAGGGCGCCCGCGAATTTTGGGTTAGCGAGGAATCGCGCTGCGGTTGCTTCAGTGGGGAAAAGAGAGCATTCCGGAAAATTTCGTGACCGAAACTGCCACCACTGCCACTTCTCAGCCCACCAGTTCTAAACGCTTCGCGTTTCTCGTCGCCTCGGGAATCCTTCTCAGCCGCGTCGCAGGTCTCATCCGCGATCGTGTCTTCGCCCATTATTTCGGCAACTCCGACGCGGCCGACGTCTTCAAGGCGGCCTTCCGCATCCCCAACTTCCTGCAAAATCTCTTCGGCGAAGGCGTCCTCTCCGCTTCGTTTATACCGGTCTACGCGAATCTTCTTGCGCGTGGAGATAAGGAAGAAGCTCGGAAAACAGCCGGCGCTGTCGCAGCCCTTCTTGCCCTGAGTACCTCGCTGCTCGTTCTGATCGGTGTCCTCAGCGCAGGCTGGCTGATCGATGCCATCGCTCCTGGCTTCCGAGGCGAAAAGCGCGAGCTCACGGTCCTGCTGGTACGCATACTTTTTCCTGGAGCCGGCTTGCTGGTTGCCTCCGCGTGGTGCCTCGGTGTTCTAAACAGTCACCGGAAGTTTTTCATCTCCTACACGGCTCCCGTCCTTTGGAATATCGCGATGATCGCCGGCATGATCGCCTTCGGGACGGGCCGCGCGCAAAACTCTCTCGTCGTTATTACCGCCTGGGCCTCTGTTGCAGGCAGCTTTCTTCAAGTCGCAGTACAGTTGCCGACAGTGCTCAAACTCCTGGGAGGCCTGAAACTTGCTCTTGCTCATCAGGCCGAAAACGTGCGCGCCGTCATCCGCAATTTCTTCCCGGTCTTTGTCAGCCGCGGCGTCGTACAAATCAGCGCCTACATTGATGCGTTCCTGGCAAGTTGGCTGCCGACCGGCGCCGTTGCGGCTCTTGCGTACGCGCAAACGATCTATACTCTGCCGGTCAGCCTTTTCGGCATGTCGGTCTCCGCAGCGGAACTGCCCGTTATGAGCGGCGCCATCGGGGCAGCCGACGAGATCGCCCGGATTCTGCGGAGCCGGCTCAACAACGGCCTGCGCCAGATCACTTTTTTGGTCGTCCCGTCGGTCGTAGGTTTTTTGGCGCTCGGCGACGTGATTGTCGCTGCCATTTACCAATCTGGCCGCTTCATGCGCGCTGATGTGATGTACGTCTGGGGGATCCTAGCCGGCTCAACGGTTGGCTTGCTCGCTTCCACTCTCGGCCGCCTCTATTCTTCGGGGTTCTACGCACTGCGCGATACGCGCACGCCACTTCGCTTTGCGGTCGTTCGCGTGCTGCTCACCACACTTCTCGGTTATCTGGCGGCTTTGCCTCTGCCACGGGCGCTCGGCATCGAGCAACGCTGGGGCGTGGCCGGACTGACCATTTCCGCCGGCATTGCTTCGTGGGTGGAGTTTACGCTCTTGCAGCGCGGAATTCGCCAACGCATCGGCCCAGTCGGCGTTCCTGTCGGATTTCTAGCTCAGGTGTGGCTTGCAGCGTTGATCGCTGCCGCCGCCGGGCGCGGTTTGCTCTATGCCCTTGGGCAACGCGCGCCCATTGTTCTCGCGGCCTTCGTGCTGTCCCTTTACGGCATCATCTTCTTTGCCGTTGCCCTTGCTCTCAAGTTGCCCGAAGCTCGCTCGATGCTCGGCATGCTAGGCCGGCGCGCCGGCCTAAAATAAGAACTGAGCATGGCCACCGTCTATCTTGCCCTCGGGTCCAACATCGGGGAACGCGAGAAAAATCTCCGCGAAGCCCTCAGGCGCTTGGACCATGCCGCGATCCAGGTGCTCAAGACTTCCAGCGTCTACGAAACGGAGCCCGTCGACTATCTCGACCAAGCCTGGTTCCTCAACGCCGTCCTCGAAGCACAAACCGGTCTTTCGCCCACGGCACTGCTCCGCGCCCTGCGGAAAATAGAATCCGAGATGGGCAGCAAGAAAGCCTTCGCCAAGGGCCCACGCCTGATCGACCTCGATATTCTTCTCTACGACGACGCGACCATCGACACACCTGAGCTGCAGATCCCGCATCCGCGTATGCTCCAGCGCAATTTTGTTCTCGTGCCCCTCGCCGAAATTGCGCCAGGGCTTCGACACCCCTCCTGGCCCGCGACGGCGGCTGAAGTGCTTTCTCGATCTCCCGACCGCAGCGCCGTCCGACTGGCCCTGCCGCCTCGCGGACTCGCCGAATGAATCGGCCCAACGACGATTGAAGGATCCTGCTCCCTAGCTCGTCCGCCGCAGCGTCAACCGATGCAGCGTCATCACCTTAGGCGAGAGGGCGTCCAGTTCAATCTGCGACAGACCGCCCTGGCTGATCTCCCGCCAACGGTAGACTCCTGGCTCCGATTCCGTTTGCTCCCTGCCCTCGAGCCGCTGCAGAAACTCCCGTGCATCATCCATTGAAGGCCTCTCTCGCAGCGTCGGCCGCGCTACCGCTTCTACGGCGTAGCTGCGCAACAGCTTCGTCCAGTAGTGCGCAAACAGTTCGCTCGACGCAAAGATATCGCTCCAGGCCACTTCATCGCCGTAAGCAATCACGACTCCGACGACCTGCTCGCCCTTGAGCCCAGACGTTTCCTTCCGGAAGCGCCGCTGTATCTCGTTCACGAGCGCGTCGACCGACGGCCCGACGCGCCTCGATTCATAGATCTTTGAATAGGACTGCGTCGGCGCTTCCGTCTCGACCGCCATCGCCAGATCTTCCTGAGCCACGCGGGGAGGCGGTGCTCCGACGGCCGCAACCCCTGCGGCGCTGCTCCCGGCCATCACCGAAGCCCACACGTCGGTTTGCTTCTGCTTCACCGCCGCCTGCTCCCGCACGCTCGGGTGCACGATGGTATCTGCGGCGGTAAATTGTGCTCCTGCCGACCACCGGCCATGCTCAACACAGAACACATTGAGTGGCAGGGGCTCCGACCCGGGAGCGACGATGCGGTCCTTCGCGATGATGCGGTCCTGTTTACCCCCGCTTACCAGCTCTCCCGAGAGCAGCAGCAACGGCCGTTTGCTCTGGTTAATGAGTACGAGTTGGTTGACCGCAGGACCACTGCCGCTCCACACTCCACGCCGAGAACCATCGCGGTCGCGGATCATCGTTTCGGCTCCCTGCTCGCGCACGATGACTTCGCCACGAGAGATGCCTTCCTCGAGAGTCAAAAAGGCACCGGTGTCATATCCGCCAGAGCTCACTACCGGAAAGACGGTCAGGTTTTCGTAGCTGATGGGGTCCAGCAGCCGCCAGCCGCCTTCTGCCTTTGGGGGAGGCGAGCCGGAACCGGGGGTGGACCAGAGGAATCCGAGTGATGTAATGCCCAGGGTGGCGAATCCGAACAGCGTACTGCCGATCAATGTGTACAGCGAGCGTTCCATTCCATCCTCCTCGTGTGCGGTGAGCACACGTCTTGGGGTTAGAACGCAGCCCGGAAACTATCTTGCACAACTAACGGGGCAGGGAGCTATCTGAGCAAGAGCTAAGGAAGGGAAGAGGTAACGACGCAACGGCGAGGTCGACGAACATGAGGGCGCACGAAACGAGCGAGGGTCCTGTTTTTCCTTACTTTCGTTGCTGCCCCGGCTTCATGCCCTTGGATCCCCCAGATTCGTGCGCGGCTTGAACCGGCGATTCTTGGCCGCCTCGGCTTCCTGTTTTTCGTACTCGGCCAGTTCCTCCTCGGTGTAAACGTAGGAGTCTCGAGAGGCAAACATCGAGGTCGTCCGGCTGGTTTCCTTCTTCTTTTTGCGGGCCTCGCCAAATTCGTAGCGGGTCATTCGTAGCGGGCCTTCAATCGCTTTCACTTCGACGAGCAGGTCGCTCACCTTTTCAAGAAAGTCGTGCAGGTGGAACGGCCGGACAGCGTAGGGTAGTCGCTCGAACTCGAGGGGCCCTACGTACTGCGCGCCCATCTGTTCCGGCACGATATACAAAACACGGATGCGGCCGCCTTCGTCGGCGTTTACGGAAGCCAATTCTTTCAGGACGTGAAACGTGGCGCTGTCCAGCCCGACCAGGGCGATATTGGCGATCAGCAGGGAATATTCCGCCGTCTTCAACTCGGCATGCAGCATGGGCAAGTCCTGCACCACACGTACACGCCAGCCCTCACCGTCCAGAATCTGCTTCAGTGCAGTTGCGTTGTGGGAAGCTTCTTCAAGTACCAGAAGACTGACTTGTTTCGGTGCGGGCTTGGATACATTCGCCATTGAGGAAGTATAGGCTGCGGGGATGGTGAGGACAGCCCAACCGAAAACCAAGAGTCTTAAGCGCTACCTGTCCGGATGGTCTGGTACGGTGGTTTGGAGTGCCGCGGCGCCTCTACGGCAGGTGCGCCTGGCACCAAGCCCACTACTTCTCCGCATCGGCCTCCGCGGGCTTCAGGATGATTTCGACGTGGGAAGGGTTGTCGCGCGTCAAAACCGGGTAGGCCTTGTCGCTCAAAAAGCGCAGCTTGTCGTCCACCACGATTCGCGCGCTGACCACATAGGAATGCTTCGGATCGATCTTCGTGGGCTCGAACTTCAGCTCGAAAGGCACAGGTACCTGACGGTCGCCTAAGGTGATTTTTTCCTGTGCGATCGTTCTTGCCGGGGCGTCGGCCCGCGAGACCTCCTGCAACTGCACCAGGATGATCGCATTCGGCGGCAAGGCGGTTCGCTGCAGGTAGGCAATCGTTCCCGTAACCAAGCCTGCGGTCGCCCAGGAAGCGTTCAGCGGCTGATCCAGTTGGCAGTCCTTCACGATCATCTTACCGCTTCCATCCGGCGCGTCTTCCTCGAGAAAGCCGCCGTTCCCCTTGCCCCACCAAACGACCTTCCCGTCGGAGTAGCGGTTTCCGTCGGCCGACCGTGTCTGCGTCATTAGATAGGAGGTGCCGCGATAACGAACCTTAGCGGTTTCATTGTGCAGGTAAACCGTCAGCTTCGTACCGCCCTCACAGGTATAATCAAACTGCGTCCAACGAATCGCCGGGCGCACCTCATTCGAAGGTTTGGCCGCCTGTGGCGGTGGCGCCGCCTGAGAGTGCGCTGCGCAAGCGCCCAGCAGAACGATAACAACGTGAAAGAGTAATTTGCGCATGGCTCGCGACTCCAGTCTCTTCCGTGCTGCCCAACTGCGCTACTTGCCCACAACGAGGTAACTCCCGCCGCTATAGCGCTTCTCTCCGCTCCCATCCCAGAAGATGCGGTTGGTGCCCGATGGAGTTTTCCCTGATGCGCCGGCGGTATAGAAAATCTGCAGTCCGTCGCGCGACCATTCCGCCGCGCGGGCAAATTCTGTCAGAGGCCCGAGCACGACCCGTCTCCTGGAGCGCACCTCATAAAGAAAAAATGTCGCGTTCAGCCCCATCGAGTCTGTCGGTGCGCCGGCTGGCGTGTGTGCGTAGTAGGCCGAGACCAGCAGCAAATCGGGATTCACCGGGCACACCCGGATGGTGTCGCTGCTCATGATCTGGAAGGTGTCACCGTAAATCTCCTTCAACGGAACCGTCACAGGGGGCTTGTCGTCGCTGAGCCAATAGGCATTCTCGAGATCCGTTGCGAGGACGGAATTTGGCGAGGCCCATCCGTCCAGGGCGTCGATATTTTGCGGGAATAGTAACGCGGCAGTCTCGGGAGCGCTGGCTGGCGCCGTCCAGACCTGCCAGATCTTTCCGTCGAATTTCAGAAAGGCGACCTTTGAATCGTCGGGAGACCAGAAGGCCTGGCGGACGTTGTTGCCGGCGAAGTCGCGTGTGCGGCCGGTGTCCGCTTCATACAGCACAATGGAGCGCTCCGGGCCGGTCTTTGAATCGGAGCGCGTATAGAGGAGCATTTTGCCATCGTGCGATAGCGCCGGCTCCGTACCGCTCGATGCCACGGCTTTGCGGACCTCGCCGCGGCTGATCATCACGCGTCCGGCGGCATCCAGGTAAGCCACCGCCGTAGGCGAATGAAAATTGGTGATCGGGTCAAGCACGGTCTTTTTGTCTTTATCCTTATCCTTATCTTTATCCTTGTCCTTATCCTTGTCGCTCGTGTCGTCGTCCTGGTCGAGCTGATTCTTTTTGCGAAATTCGGGGAACTTGTCCGGAGAGCTCAGCCCGCAGCCTTTAAGAGAGCCGACCTGGGCGTGGTCCACGACCACGCCGAAGGTATACTTGGTTTCGGACAGGTTGTCCGAGCAAGGTTCGCGGGTCAGCTTCACCGCCACATTCGCACCTGTGGCCACGTCTTTTGCTTTGTAGGTCCACGAGCTTCCCGATTCCTCGTGAGTAATCTCCCCCGGTTCAAGCACCATGGGCGGATAGCCGCCCCGATCGAGCCGCTCCGGGCCCTTCATGCCCAGCCGGAGGCTCCAAAAAGGATCGGTGCCATGAGCAATGATGAGGATGGGGTAATGCTTCGAAGTCGGTGCCGGAACGGCTTCCGGTGCCCGCACCACCGGAGGTTTGGCGGCAGGTTTCTGTGGCGGAGCCTGAGCACGCCCCTCAAGTGAAATCAGACAGACGAACGCGAGAACGAAGAGATTTTGAACACGCACGCAACCCGTCCTCAGTGTGTATCCGCCGGGCTTAGCCCAGCGGAATCGATGTCCGTTCAGGCTCTCAACCCATGAAAGACTAACGGACGGGAAAAAGCAAATCCGCTCGGAGCCTCGTGCTCCGGTTGACGTGCTCATCGTAATTCCTTGCCGCGTCCTACGGCTAGAGCGGATTTTTTTGGCGCTTCAGGGTTGTTGGCTTACGCCCGCGCCGGCGAATTCCGCAATGGCGAAGGAAAAGAGAAAACACTTGACATGGCGAAGAAAAAGCGAAATACTCTCTGTGCTCGAGGTGAGCTATGTCCCCAGTTCTCCCCCTTTCGTCGCGGCTCCGGCCAAGACGCCCCGTTCGTGGCCCCGCTGTTCGATTCCTTCCTTTTTGCTCTGATGCCCATAACCCAAAACCAGAGGCCGGCACCCTCGCCCAGGGTGCACCCGGCTGGTACACGGGAAGTCTCGAGAGCCCCTCGGCGGATTGCCCCCCGCCACACCTCCAGACTTCCCCTGTGCCACTGGTGGGCATAGCACGCCTCGCTGCAAACTCTCCGGCGGCGGAAACAAGACGCAGTTCCGCCGGAAAGCCGGAGTACTTCTTCTTGCCGGTGAAATCGATTCTGAACCCCTGCGACTCGCAGCGCGTACCGTTCGACTGGACGGTCAATCCGTACCGCGGCTGCGAATTCGGCTGCAAGTACTGCTATGCGCGCTACACCCACGAGTACATGGAGATCGACGGCGGCGAGTTCGAGCAGAAAATTTTCGTGAAGCGCGATGCGGCCGCGCTCCTGGCGCGCGATATTTCGCAGAACTATTCGTATGCGTCAAAAGCCTCGGGCTACACCCAGTCCGAGCATATCGCGATTGGAACGGCGACGGACCCCTACCAGCCGGCCGAGAAGGAATATGGTGTCACGCGGGCATGTCTCGAGGAGTTGGCGAAGCACGAGGGCTTGAGCATATCCGTAATCACCAAGTCGAACCAGATTGTCAGGGACATTGATTTGTACAAGCGCATTGCGGAGAAGTCCGCGTTGTCTTTGAATATCACCATCACAACGCTGAAGCCTCGCCTGGCGCGCCTGCTGGAGCCTCGCGCTCCGCGTCCAGACCTTCGTCTACGGGCGGTGTGGGAGCTGCGTGCAGCCGGATTGCATGTGGGAGTTTCCGCATCGCCGCTACTGCCAGGCATCAACGACGGTGAAGGAGAGCTCGAGGCAGTCGCCGCCGCCGTGCGGGAGGCGGGCGCTGAATGGTTCTTCTCCGGCGTGCTCTTCCTGATGCCCGCTTCGGCGAGGGCGTTTTTGCCGTTCATCCGCGAAAAGTTCCCAAAGCTCGCAAAGCAATACGAGCAGTGGTACGCGAAGAATGGCTATGCACCCGAAGATTACCGGAAAACGGTGTCAGAGCGCCTTCACCGAATTCGCGAACAGTATGGTTTTGCGACCCGCCCCTGGGAAGGCATGCGGACCGCTACGGCCCGCGCGCAACTGTCCCTGGGCTGGGATGGCGCCGCCCCGAGCGCAGAAACCCTGCCGATGCGCGCCGGCGTCAATGGGTAGTTCGGGGGAAGCGAAGAACGGCAGAAAGCTACGGAACGATGATGCGCGATTCCTCGCGCTTCAGATCCTGGTCACCGGGGAACTGCCCGCGCAAAAATTCGATGAAGCGGCGCGAGCGCGGACGTCCGTTCGCGCGCAAGAGCCCCATCCGGAACAGGAACACGAGCAATGGGAAAATTTCGGAGTCTTTGAAGCGCCCCGAACTCTGCACAACCTTCTGTTTCGTGTCTGCGAGGAAGGCGGAAAGGGCATCGTAGAGTTCTCCCTGAACGGGGATGGCGGGCCGCTGTTCATAGATGATGCCGCTCGAAAGCGTTTTGTAGGTTTCCGCCAGGGCCTGGAGACTGGCGAGCACATCGGGATCGGTCGCCCGGCTCTGCTGGGCGCAGAATTTGGCGATGGTAAACGCGACCGCCGAAAGAAGTTGCCCGTTCGCGTGAACCACGTCCGAAGCGATACGCACATCAAGCAGAGGCGTGTCCGGGGGAAGCGTCCGCGGGTGCTGGTCTTCGTAACGATGCGCCGCCGTCAGATAGCCGCAATCCACCGGGCAGTCGATCGTTACTTCGCGCTCCGTGCCGCAGCAGACGGCGCAGATTTTTTCAGCCTTTGCGGGGCAAAAACGCCCCGGTTTTCGCTTCCGACAAATGGGGCAAAACACGAACGAACCCCCCGAAAACTGCGGGAGAAAAGGATATCACGCCGTGATGACCTTATCGTGGAAGCGGCGCGCGGCAATGACCAGCAGCAGAGTGCCCATTCCGAAAAGAGCCAGCGCATCGACCCAGAGGTGCGCCCACCCGGCCCCGCGGAGAATAATGCCGCGAGTGATGTTGATGAAGTAGGTGGCCGGAACGAAATAGCTCAGGACATAGAAAAATTTCGGCATGGTTTCCCTCGGGAAAATATATCCGGAGAAAAAAATGCTGGGAAGAATGGTAAGGAATGCAAGTTGCATCGCGTGAGCCTGCGTGGTGGCTTTACTGGAGATGAGAATCCCGAGCGACAAGGAAACAAAGATATACGGCAGAGAAAGAAAGGCCAGCAGGACAACGCTGCCGTGTATCGGCACCTGGAACAGGAACCGCATGGCACTGACAATCATCACCAACTCAAAAAAGCCGATGCCCAGATAGGGAAGCAGTTTGCCCAGCAGCAAGCCCATCGGCCTGACCGGCGTTACGAAGAGCTGTTCGAGCGTGCCGCGCTCTTTTTCCCGCACAATCGAGAAGGCGGTCAGGAACGTTGTAACGTTGAGCAGAAGCACCGCCGTCAGTCCCGGAAGGAAGAAATTCGGCGAGCGCGAGTCCGGGTTGAATAGAACCTTGGGCCGCATGTCCACGGCAAACACGGCATCGGAATTGGCCAGGACGCGTCGCAGTGATTCATCGAGCCCAATTGCGGTTGTGACGTTGATCGCCTGGCCCGCGACCGATGAATCCGATCCGTCGATCAGCACCAGAACCTGCGCGCTCATCTGATGCAGAAGTTTGTCGGAGTAATCCACCGGAATCTTGATGCCGACGCGGCACTTGCCGGAAATGATGGCGTCGTTCAGATCCTGATCGTTGCTCACATAACGATTGATGCGAAATGTGTCGGAGTTTCTGAGGCGGTCCAGAAGCTCGCGGCTCTCTTGCCGGCCATCGGCGTTGTAAACCACGGTGTTGATCTGACGGATGTTTGTGTCGATGCCATAGCCGAGCAGGAACATCTGCAGGATCGGGATAATCAGCGAGAAGAACAGCGTGGCGAAGTCGCGGCGGACGTGCAGCGTTTCCTTGTAAAAGACCGCGCTGAAACCGCGAAAAGGGTTAACCACTGGCTGCCTCCTGCGCGGCCTGCCGCTTGGTTGTCAACTCAACGAAAACGTCCTCGAGACTCGGAGAAAGCGGGCGGATTTCCGCCACCGCGACGCCGTGCCGTTCCAGTTGCGCGCGAAGATGCTCGAGCTCAAGGTTGTCGTCGATCAGAGCGTGAATCGACTGGCCGAAAATGGTGGCGCTGCGAATTCCCGCGATGGTACGGGCGTGGCGCAGCGCAAACGTTACCTGCGGCGCGGTGATTTCCACCCGGTACGTGCCTTGTGGCTGCACATCGGGCAGTTCCCTCAGTTCGTCCGGTGTCCCATCGGCGATGAGCTTGCCGAAGTAGATGTAAGCAACGTGGCCGCAGCGCTCGGCTTCGTCCATGTAGTGGGTGGTGACGAAAAAGGTGATGCCGTGGCCCGATAGTTCGAACAACAGGTCCCACAACTGACGCCGCGCCACCGGATCGATGCCGGCGGTGGGTTCGTCCAGGAAGACGAGCTTCGGCTCGTGCAGCATCGCGCAGCCGAGCGCAAGCCGCTGCTTCCATCCACCTGAAAGTTGCGCTGACAGCCGATTCATGTACGGGCCGAGGCCGTTTAACTCAACGATTTCGTCCATGCGCTTGCGCAGCCGTTCCGGTGAAAGGCCGTAAATCCGGCCGTAGAAGGTTAGATTTTCCGTGACCGTAAGGTCCGTGTAGAGGCTGAAGTTCTGGGACATGTAGCCGATGGTTTCGCGGACGCCTTCGGGATCTTTCCTCACGTCGATGCCAAGGACGCTCGCATCTCCCCCGCTCAGGGGCAGCAGGCCGGTCAGCATTTTGATTACCGTGGTTTTTCCGCTCCCATTGGGTCCGAGAAAACCAAAGATCGCGCCCTGCTGCACCGTGAAGCTGACGTCGTTGACGGCGGTGAATGCTCCGAACCGTCGAACCAGATGCTCGGCCGAGATTGCGGCTTGTTCGTTGCTCGTCACGGTTCAGCTCAGAGACTTTAGTTTGACGTCGGCGGCCATGCCGGCCAATACACGGTGAGAACTGTCTTCAATCCGCACCTTTACGCCGAACACCTGGTGGACTCGTTCCTCGCGCGTTTGCACGTTGCGCGGCAGGAATTCGGCCTGCTGGTTGATCTGCTCGACGCTGCCGCTGAACGTCTGATTGGGGAAGGAATCAACGCGAATTTCCGCTTTTTGTCCGACATGGATGCGGCCGATCTCCGTTTCGGGAATATAGATGCGGACGTAGATCTGGTCGCGTTCGAGCAGCGTGGCGACCGGTGTGTTCGGCGCGATCAGATCGCCTGGACGCACGTCCAGAACCTCCACCGTTGCCGCCGCAGGGGCCACCACCTGGCGCTCGCGGTAGCGCGCCTCGTCGTAGGCCAGTGCCGCGCGTGCGGCCGCGATGTCTTCCGGGCGGCTGCCATGCTCGAATTTTTCGAGCGTCGCCTGCGTCTGATGGTAGCGCGCCTCGGCCGAAGCGATTTCTTCCGGGCGATAGCCGCGCTTTAATTCGTCGAGCTTATGCTGCGCGTTTTGTTTCAGTGCCGCCGCCATTTTCCAATTAGCTTCCGCCGTATCGCGTTGCTGCTTCGACACGAGATCTTTCTGCGCCAGAGCATCGTAGCGCTGGAAATCGAGGCGCGTGCGGACTTCGTCGGCGGTCGCGCGATCGAGATCGGCTTCGGCCGCAGCAATGTCTTCCTGCCGGTAGCCATTCCGCCGCTGTTCGTATTCGGCCTTGGCCTGGGCCGCGGCCGCCCGGACTTCCGCGATTTCCTCGGAACGGAACCCGCGCTCCGCCTTGATGGCGTTGGCGCGCGACTGCGCGAGCGATGCCTGGAGCTCCTTGTCATCGAAGCTGATCAGCAGTTGGCCTGCTTCCACCGTGTCACCTTCGCGCACGAGAACCTTGTCAATGCGGCCGCCAATCTTCGATCCGACACGGATGTTGCGCGCTTCGACCGTTCCGGATCCCTCGAGGGCCGGATCGCGGTGGAACCACCAACCCATCGAATAGGCTCCCACCACCGCAAGCGCGACGATCAGGGCCAAGGGAATTATGAGTTTCCGTTTCATGGATCGGTTTCCTCAAACGAACAATGGAGCTGCGCAGGGTGGGCCGGAAGAGTTACGCGGCGCAAGCCCCATCCAAAGAATGTCGAAAGCAGATTCGATTCGCGCCTGCAACGTGCTGTCGCCATAGAGCGTCCACATCAGCAGCGTCCCAAAGATCGTCTGGCGGAAGACTTGCGCAAGTTCGATCGCCGGCACGTCGTCACGGATTTCCGCGCGTTGCTGGCCGAGTGCGATGATCTCGCTGTGAAGGGCCAGCACGCGTTTCTGCATATCGAGCATGGCTTCTCTTACCGGTGTGCTGGAGAGATAGGCCAGCAGCAGGGCGCGGACGATCGCGGGGTTGCGCATTGGTTCCTGGGTCATCCGCTCGCTCAGCGAGCGGAGATAGTGCGGCAGCGGTTCCGAGCTGTGACGCGCCTCCTCGACCGCATCGCGCAACTTCGCCAGTTGCATCTCTCCAAAGGCCAGAAGCATGTGATCCTTGCTCGGAAAATAATTAAAGAAAGTCCCTTTGCCGACGTCCGCAGCGTTGGTGATGTCCTCGACCGTGGTTTCCGCAAAGCCCTTCTGAGCAAACAGCTCGAGGGCGGAGCGGAATAGCCGTTCGCGGAGCTCGAGACTGCGTCGTTCGCGACGCGAGGAGGGGGGCGCATAAGGTTTCGTGGCCATATTGACCTCAATTCATATATGACCATAAGTCATATCTTGTTGCATGTCAAGCGAGAAAGAAGCGGGTCCGCCTCTTTGCCGCAAGCTATTGAAGGGACAGTGAATTAGATTTCTTTGCCAGAGCCGCTGTATTTTGGCGATTTCTTATTCAGGTAGGCGATCAGTTGCTGAGCGGCAGGGGGAACCGGTGCCGCACCTTTAAAAACAAGGTCTTCCGACGGTAGGCTCTTGCCGTAGACCTTTTCATTCGCTCCATTGTCGGGACGCACGGTCGAACCGGCGAGCGAGATTCCGGCAAAGAGGCCGCGCGCCCTCGAGTAGGAGAGGATTTCGGCGCGCATGGTAACGTCGGTCGAAGCCTCCGCCGTGCGCCCCTTGGGACCGGCGGCGGCCGAGGCGTCGGCTCCTAGCTTCACTTTGCTCTTCAGGATGGCATGGGCACCGCGGCCATTCATGACCAGAAGGACGAAATCGGTTGCCTGGCCGCCAATCTGGAAACCGAAGCTGCCGCCTTCAAGAGCCATCATCGTTGGCGCACTCCATGGGCCGGTGAACTTCTCTCCTGTCCGGCAGGTCATCGCGCCGCGACCGTAGCTGCCACCGAAAATGAAGGCGGCCTTCACCACCGAAGGATAAATAATCACGCAATCCGCTTTATCGATCAGGTCCTGGGGAATGTTATCGGGAATGTCCATGATTTCCTGAATCACAGTGCCGCAATTTTCCAGGCGCTCTTTTTCTCTTTTGTCGTCTGCCAGCAGCGGTGGAGCGCTCAAGCACAGGCTCAGGGCGATCGGAAGCAATTTTTTCATTCGTATTCACCTTCCCCGAGTGTACCGGTCCCTTGATGCGAAAGCGAATCGTTCTGGGCGGCTGAGGTGCGCGGGTCGTGGATTGCCGAAAGGGTCTTGTCCGGCTCCGATTCCTTAGAATGCGGAATGGAGGAAGCTCCCGCTGGGTTTCGAATATACTTTCAGTCTCGAGATTTTCCAATAGAGGAATTATGGCTGGCAGAAAGAGATGGGTGGCGAATTGGGGGTTGGGTTTTTTGCTGACCCTTGCGACCCATGGCCAGGATGGGAAGCCGGTAACGGCTCCGGGACGTTTTGCGGAACGCGTCGAGCTGCTGGTCGAGGCCGCGCCTGTCGACAAAGGCGAATGGGGTTTGCTTGTCGTCGATGCCGCTTCGGGCGATATTCTTTATCAAAAGAATGCCGACAAATATTTTGTACCTGCGTCCAACATGAAGCTGCTGACCACGGCGCTGGCTCTCGACACGCTCGGTTCCGGCTATCGCTTTCGAACCACCCTTGAAACGAACGGGGCCCTTTCCCCCGAGGGGCGTTTGTCGGGCGACCTGATTCTTGTTGGCCGGGGCGATCCCAATATATCGAACCGCAAATTTCCTTATGACACCAAGGAAGAGTTCGATGGGCCTCCCGAAAAAGTGCTCGCGGAGCTCGTGGATTCTGTCGTTGCACGCGGGCTGAAAGAAGTAACCGGCGACATTGTCGGCGACGACAGCTATTTTCCGCGTGAACGCTACCCGGATGGCTGGCAAATCGACGACATGGTGTGGGAATACGGCGCAGCGGTCTCGGCGATCGTGGTGAACGACAACACCGTTACGGTGAGACTCACACCGGGTGAGAAACCCGGCGAGCTAGCCCAAGTCTCCGTTGATCCGCCAGCGTGGGAGTTCACGGTAAAGAACGAGGTCACGACGACCGGAGCAAAAGAGAAAGCCGATTTGCGGCTGACACGAGAACCCGGGGCGGATACGGTGCGCGTCAGTGGAGTCCTGCCGGACAAGAGTTCACCGCACAAGCTGATTATGGCGATCCAGGAACCGGCTCAACACGCTGCCGAACTCTTGGCTCACTTGCTTGCGGAAAGAGGGGTGAAATGGCAAGGGAAAATCCGCGCGCAGCACGATCCCGAACCTGCCGAAGCGACGCGAACGGTCCTGGCCGAGCATCTCTCTATTCCCCTCGCGGACTCGGTGAAGTTGGTCAACAAGATAAGCCAGAACCTGCACACGGAAGTGCTTTTGCGCACGGCGGCGCGGCAAAGCGGGCGCTGGACGGACCCTGAAGAGCTGACGAAATTTCCCGAGGCCTTCTACGCGAAGGTGGGAATTCCCGAAGGCGACGTTGTGCAAACCGATGGATCGGGCCTGTCGCGAAACGATCTGGTAACGCCGCGGGCGTTTGTCGCCCTGTTGCAGTATGCGCAGAAGCAGTCGTGGTTTCCGGCCTACTACGCTTCGCTGCCGGTCGGCGGTGTTGACGGAACACTGAATGACAGGATGAAGAACGGCGGAACTTCCGGAAGGATTCATGCCAAGACGGGTTCGGTTGCGCACGTGCGCACGCTTTCGGGCTATGCCGAGACTCCCGGTGGAAGACGGCTGATCTTTTCCTTCCTGAGTAACAACGAGTTTGTGAAAGGTCACGAAGTCCACGGCGCGATCGATGGCCTCTGCGAAGCCATGATTGAAGAGTTTGACGGCCCTCCGGCGGTTCAAGGCGGTACGGTGAAAAAGGAAGCCGGCACTGAGGAATAAGAAAGGCATGACAGAGGAACGCATCATCACGGTCTTCGGAAGCTCCCGGCCTGGGGAAGGTGAGGCGGACTATGCCGAGGCGTTCGCACTGGGGCGAGCCCTATCGGCACGGGGATTCGCCGTGTGCAGTGGCGGTTACGGCGGAGTCATGGAAGCGGTTTCGCGCGGGGCGAAAGAAGCCGGCGGCAAAACCTACGGAGTAACCGCGGACTTCTTTGCGCGCAAGGCCAATCCGTGGATCGACGTGGAAGTGCGCAAGAAATCATGGGAGGAGCGGCTGTTCGAATTGATTCATCTCGCCGACGGCTTTGTCGCTTGCAAAGGCGGCACGGGCACGCTGGTGGAGCTTGCGGTCGTCTGGGAGATGCTGAACAAATCGGTAATGAAAGGCAAACCGTTTGCCGTCCTCGGTGATTTCTGGCAGCCCATCCTGGATCGCGTTCGAGAGGTGGAACAGGAGCCCCGTTTGTCGTCCGCAACGCCGAGGTGGGGAGAGGCAGACGGGAGCCTCGTGCACAGCGCTCGCACGCCACAGGCCGCGGCAGAGTATCTGGCCGCGGAAATGAAGAAGGTTTGAGAGATGTCTCGACCGGCGCTAGAGGTTCTGGAGTTCGACAAGCTACGCGATCTGTTGCGGCAGCGCACCACTTGTGCACCCGGCCGGCGGTTCGTTGATGGGCTCGAGCCCGCGCATCATCGTGTCGTGCTTGAGGGCGTCTTTCAGCTCATTCGCGAGGCACGCGAGTGGTTGCGCCTTGCGCGTGAACTTGGCTTCGGCGCGCTCGCGGACCCGGGAAAATGGCTTGCACGACTCGAAGCGCCCGGAGTGGTTCTCGAAGCAGGCGATTTTCTGGACGCCGCGTCCTTGCTCGAAACGACCGCGTGGCTGCGCCAGCAGTTTCGCGAAGAAGCGGCAAAATTTCCGCTGCTCTCGGCTCGCACCGCGCCGCTAGCGGATTTTCGCGATATCCACGCGGCCATTCGCCGCTGCATCCTGCCGAATGGCCAGATCAGCGATGATGCGTCGGCCGCTCTGCGCCGCATCCGCGCGAGCATGCTCCAGGTACGCGACTCCATTCAAAGGTCCCTGCGGCAAATTCTTCGTTCACGCCAAGCCGAATCCGGCGAAGACTTTATCACGCTGCGCAACGACCGTTTTGTAATTCCGGTCCGCTCGGAACAACGCCGTTCCGTTCAGGGCGTAGTGCACGGCGCGAGCGCCACCGGCCAGACCGTTTTTGTGGAGCCGTTCGAAACCGTTGAAGCGAACAACCAGCTGGTCCAGCTGGCCGAGGATGAAACCGCTGAGATATTCCGCATTCTCGAAGAGCTGACGGGACGCTTGCAGGCGGTGCTTGGAGCGCTGCAGGCGGCAGCGACGACCATCGCGGAACTCGATGGCATCTTTGCGCGCGGCCGGTTTGCGCGGGATTTCGACGCTTGCATGCCGGAATTTTCGGAGTCCACGGAAATTCGCCTGGAGGCGGCGCGGCATCCGGTGCTCGAGGATAAGCTGCGAAGAGAGAATCGTGCGATCGTACCGATCTCGTTTGCACTCGGCGGCGAGGAGCGTCTGCTGGTAATCAGCGGGCCAAACACCGGGGGCAAAACCGTCGCACTAAAGACCACGGGGATGGCGGCTCTTGCGGCCCAGTCTGGAATTCCTGTAGCCGCTGAACGAGCGGTACTGCCGCTTTTCGATCACCTGTTGGTCGACATCGGCGACGAACAATCAATCGCAGCCGATCTCTCCACGTTTTCCTCGCACATGCTAAACCTGAAGGCCATGCTTGAGGAGGCGACACCCCATTCACTGGTTCTGGTCGACGAAATGGGTACCGGCACGGCACCGGAAGAGGGCGCGGCGTTGGCCGTCGCGCTGCTCGACGAATTCCACAAGAAAAACTGCATCGTTCTGGCAACAACGCACCACGACCGGCTGAAGACCTACGCATCCACAACGCCCGGCGTCATCAATGCAGCCGTCGAGTTCGACGACGTGAATTTGCGCCCGACCTACCGCCTGATGGTTGGTGTCCCGGGCGGGTCGAGCGGAATCGCCATTGCTCGGCGTCTAGGACTTGCTCAGAGCATCATTGAACACGCAAAGTCACTACTCGCTCCGGAAGCTCACGAGGCAGCCGACCTGATCGCGTATCTGCACCGGAGCCGTGACGAACTGGACGGGCTTCGCCTGCAGATGGCCGAAGAGCAGCGCGAACTCGAGGCCGAACGCGCCAAGCTGCGCGCCGAGTGGGTGGAGCGCCAGAAGAAACGCATCGCGGAATTGGAACAAAAGTTCGCGGAGATGCACAAGCGCTTCGAAGACAATGTCGCGCGAGTCGTGGAGGCCATCAAGGAGCGTGAATTGCGCTCGCAACTCGAGAAGACAGCCCGCCGGAAAATGCTCGACGTTCAGGGGGAAGCGAAGGAAGAGTTGAACGCAGCCGTCGTCCAGACGATTTCCGAATCCCAGCCGGATCTGGGCCTAAGGCCCGAGTCATTCGATAAGGTCAGTGCGGAACAACTGCAGCCTGGCACAAGAGTGCGCGTCCGCGGATTCAGCAAGCCGGTGATTTTGCGCCGCGTCGAAGGACCGTCAGCCGAAATTGAAGCCGGCCCTCTGCGCATGAAAATAGCGGTGGAAGAAATCACCGGCGTCGAAGGACTGGCTTCCGCCGGGTCGTCCAGCCCGATTGGAGGCCGCACGGCGGTCACGGTCACAGCCACGCCCGGCGAGGGCGCGGCCGCCAGCGAA
>Ga0207862_1000070_pt1 | contig 24825 bp, 20 predicted proteins | sample LuqExpMetageno81_FD_187838 | JGI IMG/M metagenome (GOLD analysis project Ga0207862, IMG submission 187838) | Tropical forest soil microbial communities from Luquillo Experimental Forest, Puerto Rico - Sample 81 (SPAdes) | ecosystem: Environmental > Terrestrial > Soil > Tropical forest ... | reverse complement strand
TTAACCTCCTGTCGACCCAGGGCTGTCGACCCAGGGCTGTCGACCCAGGGCTGTCAACCCAGGGCTGTCAACCCAGGGCTGTCAACCCAGGGCTGTCAACCCAGGGCTTGACACGGGAAGGCGCACGCAGTAGGTTCGTGCCCGGCGACCGATTCGGAATCGCTAATTCAGTCCCAAACCTTTTGTCAGCAAGGAATCACTGCCCATGAATCTAAGCGACACGATCGCAATGGTATTGAAAGAAAAGGGACAGAATATCTGGTCCCTGGACCCGGAAACCCTGGTGTACGACGCGATAGAAATGATGGCCAACAAGCACGTGGGAGCACTGCTGGTCACCTCCGACGGCAAGCTGGTGGGCATCATTTCCGAACGGGATTACGCACGCAAAGTCATACTGCAGGAAAGATCTTCGAAACAAACGCAAGTGAAGGAAATCATGACGAGTTCCGTTATTGTCGTTAGGCCGGATCAGACGGTCGAAGATTGCATGAGATTGATGACAGAAAACCGCATTCGCCATCTTCCAGTTGTTGAAAATGAAAAAGTGCTGGGCGTCGTTTCGATCGGAGATCTCGTAAAGTGGGTCGTTTCTGCTCAGGCGGAAACCATCCACCAACTGCAACATTATATCGCAGGCGGTTACCCAGGATAGGGACGCAAGTGCCTCAACGAATTTGCCGACTACTGCGTTTCAAGCGGTCAATCCATTGCCCTTCCGAGTTAAGCTGCCTGGCCTGACCTCATATACTTTTCAGGAAATCGAGCGAGGTGGTGATGTCCCGGGCAGGTCGATTTGTTCTTCTTGCTATTCTGCTGTTCCCCAATGTTGTCTCCGGGCAGACCAGCACGCCCGTTCCGCCTCCCGCGAATCAAGCGATTGCCGAGGCGTTCGATGTCAGGGCTGCCGTCGAGGCATATCTGGCCAAGATGCCGCCCGCTCAACGGGCGCGCTCGGATGCCTATTTCGAGGGCGACTATTGGCTGCTTTTGTGGGACTTCCTGTCTACGGTGGCTGTGATGTGGTTGCTCCTCCGCTTCCGATGGTCGGCGCGAATGCGCAATCTGGCCGAACGCCTCACCCATTTACGGCCTCTGCAGACCGCACTCTACTGGGTTCAGTTCATTGTCATTGTTTCCGCGGTCACGTTCCCTCTCGGCCTCTACGAGGGTTACTTCCGTGAGCACAGGTATGGCCTTCTGAATCAGACTTTCGGTCCCTGGATGTGGGATCAGATTGTGATGCTGCTTGTCAGCGTAGTGCTGGGAGCCATGCTCATGGTGCCGTTGTTTGGATTGGTGCGACGGCTTGGAAAGAGCTGGTGGGTGTGGGGCGCAACTCTGACGGTCGTGTTTGCCGCGTTCGTGAGCCTCATCGCTCCGGTGTACATCGCTCCGTTATTTAACAAGTACAAGACATTGCAGGATCCGCATATCAAAGATCCGATTCTCAGCATGGCGCGCGCGAACGGGATTCCGGCGACCGACGTCTACGAGTTCGATGCCTCGCGGCAGTCGAATCGCGTGAGCGCCAACGTCAGCGGCTTTGCCGGGACTCTCCGAATTTCATTGAACGACAATCTGCTGAAGCGCTGCAGCCTTCCAGAGATCGAGACGACCATGGGACATGAGATGGGCCATTACATACTCAATCATGCGTACAAGGGGCTTGTAATGATTGGAGTTTTGATCGTGATTGGGTTTGCCTTCCTGAACTGGGGCATCAACTTTGGCCTCGCACGTTGGGGCGAGAAGTGGGATGTCCGGGGAATCACTGACGTCGCCGTGCTGCCTCTGGCTGTGGTTCTGCTCTCCTTCTACTTCTTTCTCCTGACGCCTGTGACCAATTCGATTTCACGCACCCTGGAATATGCGGCGGACATGTACGGTCTGAATACAGCCCAACAGCCCGATGGAGAAGCGAATGTGGATATGCTGTTGGGAGAATATCGCAAGCTTGACCCCAGTCCAGTTGAGGAGATCATCTTTTTCGATCATCCCAGCGGTCGTACCCGAATCACAGCCGCCATGCGCTGGAAGGCCGAGCATCCACAGTCCTCATCCGCGGAAGAGATGGCGAGACCGATCTTCAACTCAAAGTGACCATCCGGCATTTCGCTAACGGTCTGAGTGTGTATTAATCGTCGCTCCAGTCGTCACAACAGATTGTCAGCTTGCCGTTAGGAATATTTAGTCGCAAGACATCAAACCGTGAGATATAAGAAGCTATCAGTCGACTTGACGGAGGGTCCTCAAAATGGATGAGCGGACGGCGGGGCAACCACCTGTACGAAAAGAGAAACGAAGGGGTAGTCGCTTTCCTGTCGTTGTATTTGTAGAGGCTAAATGGCCGGTACTCCGTGGGCACGTCAAAGAAACGGCCCAAGCTTTGGAGGTAAGCGCTTTAGGCGGTCTGCTGGACATGAAGACTTACCCCAGGGTCGGTAGCGAACTGGAGCTTACAAACCTTCTTTCGGGCCAAGTAGCTCAAGCGCGTGTGGTTGGCACCCGTCCATCCAAGGAAGGTGCTACGCCAAGGGTTGCTGTCGAGCTTTTGACTCCGAGCGACACTTTTTGGGGGCTGAATTTCCAGCTGCGGAAGACCAGTGCTGAGCTTGTCAAAATCGAGGAGGAGATCAAAGCCGGTGGCATAGACCCCCGCATACTGCGCGAGTTCCGTGACTCGGTGGACTATGTGCGCAAAACGGCGTGGGCCGTTCAGGAATGGCAGGAGCGCCAACTGCAAAAGCACGATCCGCACACGCTGCTTCCGTTGATCACCTCGGAACGCATTCGCCGCGGGACTCAGCTGAGTCTAGCAATAACGACCGACTTGGAAAGTCAGGAAGTGACTCGCGAAACCGCAGGAATGCACGAGTTCTTCCGGGCAGTCGAAGGCCTGCATTCGCGCGTCGCGGTTCTGTTCAGAGAACCGTGAAGGAAGCATAAGTCCGGCATATAACGGCCATCGAGCGGGTACCGACAGCCAGATTCGAGAGGGTGCCGACGGCCCAAGGGAAGGGAATTGCCGGGAGCAACGGGACTCGAACCCGTGGCCTGCGGCGTGACAGGCAGGTGTTCTAACTTATAATCGCCCCCGCAGTTTTGGCCTTGCGTTGTGTTCCTTCCCGTTTCCTTGCAGTTCCTTGCCTTCAAATGCCTGCAATTGCCGTGGCAGCCCGGCGTCCAGAGGTAACTAGAGGTAACTAGTTGGAATTTCACGCGCCGCTCGCCACCTTTGATGCCCCACATGACCCACGACCCGCGAATAAGGAAGCTCGTCCTAAGCACAGCGACCGCGCTGCGTTCTGAAATGGCAGGATTTCCTGCTGAGCACTAATCTGATGGCGCAAGTACGAAGGCCGTTGTCTCCGGCGTGGTTCGCCACAGCAACCCTTTCCGCGGCCAATTTCTATGCAAGACAAATTGAAATCAAAGTGATTCCGCCCGAGCTTGTCAGTTGTTTTTTGGCGGAGGATTCTGGACTAACATACGGCTATGCATACTAATCCCCCTAGCCAGGCTGAAGAACTCTGGTCCCTGCGAGAACGGGCAAAAGAGCTCAGGTGCTTATACACCGTGATTTCGGCTCTTTCCCGCCGCGAGGAGTCTCCGTCGGTGGTATTCAATTGGATCTTGAGCGCGATTCCACCAGCGTGGCAGTATCCAGAAGACACCACAGTCCGCATCGAGTATTTTGGGCGCAGCTACGCGCTTGATGATTTCGTGGACACTCCTTGGCGGATGCGCTCACCACTATCCATTTGGCGAACACAAGTCGGTGCCATTGAGGTTCACTACAAGAGTGACAAACCTACCGCATGGGAGGGGCCATTTCTTAAAGAGGAGCGCGAACTCTTGGACAACATCGCGCATCGCATCGGCGAATATCTCGAATGGAAGCAGCGCGAGCTCAGTGGTGAGCGATTAGGTGCTGCACCCGAGCACTGGAGGTGGCGGCAGCGATTCGCCGAGCGCATCGCCGCATCCATCGAACCAACTAGATTCGGGGTTCGTGATATCTACCTGTTTGGCAGCACCGAACTCGGCAATGCGGGCGTGGGGAGCGACATCGACCTGATTGTGGTTTGCGGCGGCGACGCGCAGCAAAAGAGGGACCTGCGGAACTGGTTGGAAGGCTGGAGCCTTTGCCTCGCAGAGGTCAGCTTTCAACTCTATGGCCTTCCCAGCAGTGGTCTACTTGACATTCGATTTCTAGAACCGGACCAGGCACGGTCCGAGATTTCGTCATTCACGGCTGCGGGCAAGACCTTGCAAGCCCTCCCGGTCGGGACTGCTCCTGCACCTGACCAGTGGCTTTAATTTCTCTCCTGGCGATACCTGCGTTTGCTCCGCGAGTTCGGGTCTGAGCGACGGGAACTCAGCCTGCTAACGACTGTCGCCCCTCTTCCTGAGCCTGTGCTAGTCGCGCTCGGTTCCTGTCCTCTCTAATAGAACGCTGCCCACTGCCGGAATTCGATGCTGTACGGCTACTGACGGTTGAAGGTTCTCACTCGACCAGCTGTAGATTTAGCGCGATGCGAACGCCATTCACCAGAACTTGGCTCTTGTCAATAAGCTCCTGATTTGTGATTTCACTATTCGCGAACCTTTGTGCCAAAGCTTTTGGAAACAAGAATTCGATCGCTTCAGACCGCTCTTTGCCCAGCGAAGTCGGGCTCAGGGGATTCACCACGGAGAAAACATAGTAGTCCACAGGCAAATCGCTGGGGATCCGGTCCAGCACATCTTTCATTTTGGGAGCTACGAAGAGGTCAAAGGTCTGTGCGGCCCGCTTGTAAATATTGGTCTTTTCGGGATCAAAGCGCGTCGAATTTCTCAGCGTCATCTGCAGAACCATCTGTTTGCTGACCACCACGAAAGTGGGGGGATCGTAATCAACGAATCCGAATCGCGCCTGTCCCTCTTTCGACAGGACATCAAGTTGCTCCCGGTATTGGATCTGTAGCCTTTCCGCATCCGCTGCAGTCGCGGCAGGTCGGGCCTGGGACAGATCAACTTTGTGGGTACTTGCCGCCGAATCTGCAGACCCACTTCCGGGGGCCGAAGGTATCAGGTTGGGATTGCTGCGAATCAGCCGACTGGCGGACGTAGACGAGCTTGCGCTGGAGGTCGCATCAGTTTCGCCCGTTTTTCTGCGCGCTTGTTTGTCAATGACCATCGGATCGCGATCGAGTAGCGACAGGCCATAGTCCTCTCCGCCTAGATAAACCAAAGACCTGTTTAGGATCTCTTGGCGCGCGTTGTCGTCCTTTTCGAGCACTAGCTGGAAAGCATCCTTGCGGTCCAGCACGACAACAAGTATTTGCCTGCCTTCGTAGTCGTAGCTCTTTTGCCGATCGCGGACGTGGTAGGCGACCTCCATGCCGATGGCGTCACAGTCAATGTCAGGTGGGATGTTTTGTGTCACGATTTGCAGAATAGGCATCATCACGTCACGAAAGGTGCGCGCAGCCTGCTCGTTGCGGGTTAATTGTTGTGGATTATACGCTGCGTTGTAATTGCCAGTGGCTTTCAGCACCACGCGATCCCTGAAGCGCTTAAACTCCAACCCCCGTGCATCCGCTTCCACCTGTTCGGAGGGATCCAGCCCGACCACGCGGCTGAGGAAAAAAGGAAATGGGAACTGGGCTTTAGTAATTTGTTGATTGATGGTTTTCAGTTGAGAGAAATATTGAGACTCCAGCGCCTTCAGCTGCGGATTCAGTATTTCATTTGGACTGATCTGCGCGATGCTTGCGCTGGCACAAAGAAGACTCAATGTCGAGGACAATCCGTATCGAAGAGCACGGCCTGCCAGGTCGAGACACTTCATTCCCATTGCTGCATCTCAGTATTCACGGCTTGCCTGCGTACTGTGACCCGGGCCGTCCCGGTTTCTGGTAAGCGGGCTGCGCGATTGCCCGCGTGAAGGCGATGACCGACGTGATTTCATCGGCGCTCAACGTTTTGCCGTAAGGGGGCATCATCGCGGATTTGCCGAGTGCGCTTCCGCCCAAGGTAATGATGTTCTGGAGGTACTCGCTGCTTTCGCCGTTGAGCTTTTCCCCATCGTTCATCAGGGGTGGCGTCGGCGTGACGTTGCTGCGATTGGATGGTCCAGCAGGAGTGGCATCTGCATGGCACCACACGCAATATTGATAGAACACGCGCTTGCCCTGCGACTCCTGGTAGCCCAGAGGGATCAGTCTGTTGTTGTCGTTCCAGTCGACTTCCGTGTCGTAGGTGCCGAACGCGACCGCCGGTTTCACTTCTGCGGCGCTTTTCCCGCAGCCGCCTAGCACGAAGGAGCAAAACGCAGCGCCAAAAAAAACCGCAAGCACACCCAACTTAGGTTTCATCGACCGGCTCCCCTCTCTGCTAGCGCGGGCGCTGTGGCCTTCGCGGCGGTTAGGGGCTTGATCGCCGCTCGGAGAGTCAGCAGATAGGCAGTCAAGGCCCGGATTTCCTCCTCCGTGAAGGCACGGCGTGGTTCGATAGTGTCGGGCTGTAGCGTTTGAGGATTGCGGAGCCACGCTTCGATCCACGCTGGAGTAAGCCAGTTACCTGCGTTGTTCAAGTTCGGTCCTACGTAGCCGCCAGTCGCACCGATCGTGTGGCAGGACTGACATTGATACTTCACTTCGTAGAGCTCCTTACCCAACGAGACCATCGCGGGCGTGAACTGCCGCGCGTCGACGCTCTGAGGATCAACGCTGGGATTCTGCACGGCGATGGAAAGGTATTCGGCCGCGATGGAAGCGTCCTTATCCGACATGTTGAACTGCGGCATACGCAAAATCAGAGTTGGCCGGATGGTCTGGGGATTCTTGAGAAACTCGGCAATCCATTTTTGCCGCGCCCGGCTCCCTTCGAAGGAGAGATCCGGCGCGAGCGTACCGCCGTAGCCGTTAAACCTGTGACAGGCGTAGCATTTGTATCGCTCATAGACCTCGGCGAAGGCTCCCACGGCCTGAAACGATGATTCTTTTCGCGGGACTTCGAGGTGCTGCAGGGCGCTGGTCGCGGCCGGACCAGTCTGGCTCAACAATGCCGTGGTCACCGCTTCCAAGTCGGCCTGCTCCCAGTGGTACTGCGGCATGCGTGCGGCGGGATTCACTGAAAGCGGGTCCTGCAACTTCATCTGAATGTAAGACACCAGGTTGTGGTCGATCTTCGCCTTACTGAATTCCAACTCCGAGGCATTCTTTGACCCCAGCGCGGTCAAGTCCGGGCCAAACTCTTTCTGCGGGGCGATGCCATTGAGAGCGTGGCAACTGGCGCATCCTTTTTCAGCGAAGAGCCGCTTTCCGGTATTTATCTCCTGGTCGGTCGGGGTTCCGAGCTGTGGAACATTAGCGAGCAGGTCGGAGTCGGTGAGCTTGTTCATCACATATTGCGAGACCTTGTAGAGGTCTTCGTCGCTCCAACCGTACCGCGGCATGTTGTTGCGTTCGAGATAGCTCTTCGGGTTTCGCAACCACGCAACCAGCCATTCTTCGTTGACCTTGCTGCCTACCTTTGTCAGTTCCGGACCGATATCGCCGCCGATCATCTTCGTTTCCCCGGCGCGCGTCACGGCCAAGGAATGGCAGGTCGTGCACATCATCTGGCGGAAGCGCACTTCTCCCTGCGAGATCAAATCCGGCTTCTTACTCCAGGCCGTGACCACTGCGGGATTGATTTTGTACTTTTCAATCGGTTTGGCTTTCTGAACGCTCAAGAAGCCGGAAAGCGCCTTAAGTTCTTCTTCGTTCAGGCGAAAGTTCGGCATCCGGGGTTCGGGCTCGTTTTCATAGCCGTTCATCGCAACGTTACCGTCATTATCGAGAATTGTGCGGGGTTCCTTGAGCCACTTGTAAATCCATTCACGCGTGACTTTGTATCCAACGCTGGAAAGATCGGGCCCCAGAGTGGGGCGGTCGAGATTATTCAGTTTGTGGCAACCCTGGCAGTTCAGGTGCGTCAACAGTTCCCTGCCGCGGGCCAGTTGAGGGCCCTCCTTGAAGTCCGACTGATGACAGCGCCCGCAGGAAGCCTGGAGGAAGTGTGCGGGGAGAATGGGTTGTTCCCAGGCCAGGGTGGTTTCATGCGCTTCGGCCACCTCTGTGGCTGGACCCTGGCCCCGATGACAGATCGTGCAGCCCCACTGGCGCACATTATGAGGGACCGGCGGGTGCGCGCGGAAGGGTTGGGGAACGGAAGCATCCGCCAAACTCGACTGGGTTATGCCTTGATGGCAGGTGGTGCAACGGTCTGTGACGTTCATTCCCGGCAGCCACACCTGGTCAATGTTGGGAGCGTAATCGGCAAGGAGTTTCTTGGTGTCGGGACGGGTCTGAGCGTACTTTACGAACCAACGCTTGTAATGCTTCCACTCCGCGCGAAAGTCCTTGAGGGGAGAAATCGCCAGCGCGAGTACGCAGACGACTGTAGACACGGCGAATGTAAGCCGCAGTTTCTCCGACAATTTGCCCATATCTTCAGCCGGCATGGTTCCTCCAGGGCCACACCCAGGACCACCCTGGGCCACGGAAAAATGTGCCTACCACCGTCAGGCAAACAGCTGTCGCAATGAACCAAGTCATCACCCACCAAGACAAAGGCTTGTAGCGCAGCGTATGCATCCACCCGTTAGGGGCCTTCGACTGATAGGAAGCAACAAGCAGGGCGGCAATCACAACGGTTGGCACAATAATCGTCCATGCATCTACCAGAGCCAGCACGATCAGCAGGGCGATCACGACCCCGAGGACCGAGCTAAAACGCTTGCCAGCCTGCTCACCCCAAAGCGGCTTTTCTTCTACGTTCACGTTGAAGTAAGGAATCACAACAAGCGCGATGATCACGAGTGTGGGGATCAGGATTCCGGCGACGAACGGTGGGAAAAAATGCAGCAATTCCTGCAAACCAAGAAAATACCAGGGTGCCTTGGCGGGGTTGGGAGTGAGCAGGGGGTTAGCCAGTTGCTCAAGCGGTGCATCCCAGAACAAGGCGACCACCACCATCGCGACGATCAGCACTTCGAAGACGATGGCTTCTCGTACAAGCAGGTGCGGATAGGCCATCAATTTGGGCTCGCGGTCGTCTTTCACCTTCGCGGAAACGTTGCGCGTGATGAAGACGATGCGTCGCGGTTCTTTCTTGGCGTCGGAACTGAATCCCGATTGGATGTTAGCTTTTTCGATCATCTTTCTTTGACCCTACCGTGAGTCCGCCGTCCTTCTGAACCCGCCAGAAATGCACGCCGATCAACAGGAACGCGAGCAGCGGAAGGATGACCACATGGAGCACATAGAAACGCAGCAGCGCATTTTCACCGACAATGTTGCCACCTAAGGCCACGAACCGAACCTTGTTGCCGATAACCGGCATGGCGGAAATGATATTGGTGCCTACCGTGACTGCCCAGAATGCCAGTTGATCCCACGGCAGTAGATAACCCGTATAGCTCAGAAACAACGTGAGCAGGAGAAGAACGATGCCAACCACCCAGTTGAACTCATGGGGTGGCTTATATCCGCCGCGGTAAAACACGTGGAACATGTGCCAGAACACCAACAGCACCATCAGGTGCGCCCCAACTCGGTGCATATTCCGGAGAAACACTCCGTTCGATACGACGAAGCGAAGATCCTTCATGTCGTGATATGCCTTTGGCGCCGCGGGATGGTAATAAAACATGAGGAGCACGCCTGTCACGACCAGGATGATGAACAGCAGAAGGGACAGGGACCCCAGATAGTAGGCTGCGCGAACCCGGAGCGACTTTTCCCGCACTTTGACCGGCAGCCAGTGCAAAAACAAGTTGCCGAACACAGCTAGGCTTCGGGTCCGGTTGGTCAGAGCGGGGCCGCGACGGAAAATGGATTTCCACACTCGGGTGGTTCGAAGGCTTTGGAGAGCAGCATTAAATGAAGTGGCCATGATTTTCCTCAGACCTTCAAGACTTGGTCGGTTTTGATGATTTGCAGCTTGTCGACCTGCAGTTCTCCGTCCGCCGTCAGGTTGATCGCGTAATGCGGCAGCGGGCGCGGCGCCGGACCTTCGATTTTCTTCCCGTTTGGCTGAAATTTGCTGCCGTGGCAGGGGCAAGCAATTATGTTGGCTTCGGGCTTCCACTGGGTTATGCAGCCAAGATGAGTGCATACCGCAGATACGGCATAAAACCCCGCAGGCATGCGTACGATGTAGACCTGCTGGTCCTGCAAAAAGGTGACGGAGTTCACCGGATAGAGATCCGGATTGCCGGCGCGAAAAGTTGTTGAAGGCTCGAATAGCACATTAGGCGAGAAATATTGATAGGTGAGGGTGGCTCCACCGAGCCCAGCCACTCCGAGGGCCCCGACGGTGATTTCGCTGAGGAAATCCCGGCGCGAAAGTTGCGGGCGTTCGATCGCGTGCGATTCGTCCTGACCTTGGTTCTTGTCACTCATGGCTTGAACACAATCTCCTCGCAAAGTTGCGGATCCTGGTCGAACACTTCGAAAGCTTCCATGGAAATGGTATTGGAGGGACAGCGCTCGGCGCACAAGCCACAGCGGATACAGATGGTCTCGTCCTTAACCATTACCGAGCCCTCAATCCGATTCAGCTCATCAGGCGCAACATGCTGGAGCTCCACGCTGCGGAGTTCCCGCTCCTTGGCGAGCCGTTCTTTTTCGTCCTCGGTGAAGGCGAAGTCCTTCAATGGCACCAGGGATAAGCAGTTTTCGGGGCACACGTCGACGCAGCCGCCGCAAAGGATGCACTCGGTCCCGTTGGCCTCGTTGCCTTCGAATATGGTGTTGATCCAGCACTGCAGGCAGCGGCTGGCTTCGCTGCGAGCCTGCTCTTCCGTATAGCCGGTCTCGACTTCCGCCACTCCGGTGCGCCGGTCGATGGAAAGAACGGGAACAGCCAGCCGCGAATACTGATCGTAATTCGCCGCCATTTCGTGATGATTCAGAACGGTTATCCGTACGTACTTATCTTTCGGCTTCCACTCCGGTCCGCGCAGGAACTTGTCTATTTCGACTGCGGCTTTCTTGCCGTCCGCGACCGCATTGATGATCAGGCGGGGACCGAAAGCGATATCGCCGGCGGCGAAAATCCCCGGTGCGGTGGTCATCAACGTGTCCGGATTGATCTTGAGCGTGCCCTGGCGCGTGGTTTCAATGCCGTCATTCGGCTTCAGGAACGAAAGATCGGAAGATTGTCCGATCGCCAGAATCACGGTGTCGCAGGGGATCACGAATTCCGTTCCCGGCTCAAATTTCGGGTTGAATCGCTTGTTTTCATCAAAGACGGAAACGCACTTGATGACTTGCAGGCCGGCTAGTTTGCCCTCCTTTCCGATGAATTGCTTCGGACCCAAAGAAGGACGTAGTTTCATTCCTTCGAGCAAACCTTCATGGATCTCTTCCTCGGAGGCGGGCATTTCCTCGCGTGACTCCAGGCAGACGAGCTGCACTTCTCGTGCGCCCATGCGCAGAGCAGCCCGGGAAACATCCATGAATTCCTTCATCGCTACATCGGCCTCGCCGGCGGTCAATGCATCTGGCAGTACAACCGTCGCCATGTCCGTCAAGAGCTTTTGCTGCTGTTCCCGCACCGCCGAACGCGCCACGTCGATGGCGACGTTACCTCCGCCGATGACCACGACTCGTTTGCCTACTTCAAAGCGGTAGCCAAGGTTCACGTTCAGGAGAAAGTCGATTCCTTTGACAACGCCATCCAGGTCATTTCCGGGAAGGTTCAAGTCGCGGCTGCGGTGAAGTCCAAACGCCATCAACACGGCCTTGTACCCCTGGCGTTTCAGATCTTCGAGCGTGATATCCCGGCCGAGCCTCATGTTCAGCTTCAACTCCGGTCCCAGGTCGAGAATTTCCCGAATCTGCGCCAGCAAAACGTCACGCGGAAGTCGATACTCCGGGATACCCAGGTGCATCATGCCCCCTGGCAGGGCGGCAGCCTCGAAGATGGTTACGGGATAGCCGAGTAACGCGAGATCGTGCGCCGCGGACATGCCTGCTGGACCCGAGCCGATCACCGCTACCTTCTCCGACCGTTTGACAATTGTTCGGCCCGCAAAAACGTCGATCGGCTTTCTCGACTCTGGGCCGTATCGCTCGGTGACAAAACGCTTTAGGGCCCGGATCGAAATCGGCAGGTCAAATTGACCTCGACGGCATGCGGGCTCACAAGGATGTCCGCAGACGCGCCCACAGATTGACGCAAACGGGTTGGGGGTCCGGGCGTAGCGGTACGCCTCTTCATATCTTCCCTGCGCGATCAGTGAGACGTAACGCCCGGCCTGTGTGTGCACGGGACACGCCTGCATGCACGGGAAGTTAGACTCCAACCATTCCAGATCAACGAGCTTGGTGCGCGTTGTCATCCGTCCTGCCTCGGACCCAATTTGAGTTGGCTTACTTCTTAACGATGAGATCGGCGGTCGCCGTGCCTGCGCCAAGTTCCACGGCCTGGGTTGTGACCTTTCCGTCCTCGCTCCAGGTCTTCAGCGTGTACTTACCCGGAGGAACGTTCTTGATTTCGTAGTTTCCGCTCTTATCGGTCACGGCGAAATACGGAGTGGGAGCGACGACGACATAGCCGCTCATTTCTGGATGCACGTTGCAGAGCAGGCTGGCCACACCGACATCGTTGAACTGGAAGCCCTTTTTTTCGCCCTTCGGCCAAGTACCCAGATTATGCGAGAGCTTCTTGTTTCCACTTATGCTGGGCCAATACACGTTGTGGCCCACCGGATCGCTGTTCAGGAATTCCACCGTAGTCCCGACCTGCACCACGATGACGTGTGGAACAAAAGTCATTTTGGTCTGATCCACAACCGGTTTCGCTGTCGGAGCGTCGAATTTCTTATCCGGAATCGCGTCGACGTATACGGCGATGTTTTCCGCGGACTTCAGCCCTTGCACACTGACCTTGCCCTTGATATCGTCCGCGAAGCTTGCGCTGGCCATGAGAAACACCGGGCTGCAAGCTGCGATCGCTTTGATGGCAAATAGACCTGGCTTCATTGTTTTTCCTTTCGTTTCCTTTGTTTTACCTAGAACCCTTGCCGCCAGAGGTGGCCTTAGAACACGTAGTCAATCCCGGTTACAAACGTATTGGGGCGGTAATACAGCAGGTTGCCCGCAGCATCCGTGTAGGGCACGCCCCAGTGCCGCGTGTATTCGCCGACGATCTTGATGTTGGCCCTGACCAGGATCTGATAACCCGGCCGGAAGTCATTGCGAGTCCGCGACTCTGACACGCCATTCGCAAAATCCGAGGGCGAATTCACAAAATCATAGCGAATGGTTGGGATTAGCCACGGGAAGATCCAATAGTTCACGGCTACAAAGCCACCAGTGAAGGTTACGCCCGTGGCATTGGTGACGGTGCCCGCCACGGTGTCAACGGTGTGGTTATCATCGCGGCCGTGCATTCCCACACCATAGATCTCGAATCTGTTGTGGTAGCGATACCGCACATAGCCACCTGCACGGTAGAACGGGTCGTTGATGATTCCCGTGAAGGGGTATGTGCCGCCACCGAAGTTCTGCTGGTTGGTTCCGTGATAATAGAATCCACCGACCCGAATGGAGTTGTGATCTTGCGGCCCTGTTTTCCCGGCCGCTTGCACGGCGTGGCGGCTTTCGGGTTCCTTCTCAAGATTGAACTGATAGAAGGCGTTGAGGTAGATATCCTTTGAGTTCCGCGCCGTTAGCGGTGGGCCCTGACCGTAAGCGGAGTTGGTTCCGTCGACTACGGCGAAGGACCAGTTGAAGTTTCCGTTGTTGGGGTAACCGCCAAACTCGATCCCTCGCTGCGGCGTGCCAAGAACAAAGGGATTGTTCGTAGTCCCACAAACGGTCACGGTAGTGCCGTTGCACGGCGGTCCCTGCGCGAGCGCAGCTTGGCCGAAGACATCGTATCCAGAAAGATACGGTGTTCTGGCGTTGGTGAAGGGCAAGTCCACTTCGAACTGGCCGAATCGCACGTTGAGAGCATTCTTCGGCAGGTGGAAGAAGCGCCCCAGATCGCTGTACTTCAGCCATCCATCCCCCAGTCCTCCTCCCGCTCCCGTGCCTCCCGCGGAGATATCGTCATCGATCCAAAAGGAGATGTTTTCGCCAAAGCTGCCTGCCGAAATGATCGTAAACGTGTTCGGAACGAACAGATCCGTTCGCGGCACATAGCTTGTTGCCTGGACAGGCTGCGGCTGATAAGCATTCCAGGTGAAATTTCCTTCGTAGCGGAAGGCGATCGGAATCGCCCCAGGAATCTCCCCGGGATAGACAGCCTCTGGGAAAGCTTCTTTTTGTGCTTTCGAGCCAAGAAGCACCGGTTCCTGCTTCACAAAGGTGTCGTCATCCTTGGGAAACTTGAACCCATTCTTTTTGAAAGCCCAACCAAAGTCGTTCAGTTCGGGATACAGATTGTGGCAGGTGGTACAGGATGTCTGGTACTTCCGCGAAAACGCCGGAATTGCTTTCCCGGACGGCACAACGAGGAGGAGCAGCAAGCTACCGACGATGACCGTCAACAGTGACGCAACTAGGCTTGTGCTAACGCGTTTTGTTGTCCTCACGTAATCCAGCCTTGCCCCGGAAGGGCGGGAAATTGTAACCGTGAACCGAAGAACCGTTCATTTGCGCTAGTATTCTCCAAATGCTGACACATGGGTGCGGTGACGGCCGGCACGCTGGGGTGTGACCCACGTCACAATTCGCCTGTGCACCCGAGGACAATCCGTCTTTTTCCCCCGCGACGGCGAAATGCTCGATGAGGTTCATTATCAGTCAGGACTGCGATGCCTTTTGAAGACGCTGCCTGGAGATGCGATTGCAGAAACATGGATCCCCGTACAGTCCGGATCAGACGTCGCTTGCCTCCGTCACGCGATTAGCGACGTAGGGCATAGAAGTGCCTGAGGGCTCACCTAACCGTATTTAAGGGGACACACGGGAGATCCCGGAAGCATCGCTCCCGCCCAAACTGGGCAAGGCAGTGCGGAGTGCTGTGGTGCCCGATGCCATGAAGCAATCTATTCCAAGCCAATGGATTCTCCTCAAGTGCACGCAGTCAACAATCAAGCCACTACGGTGGCTTAGTGATGAATGTCCGCCCTTCAGTCCGACGATTGCGTATACTTGCTGCGTCTCTTTGATTTACAGTTGTGACTCGCTGCTCTCAGTGACCTACAACCAAGAGGAGAAACTGGGCATGTACAAAAAACTGCTAATCGTGACATTGCTCTTTGTGACGTCCGGAAGTGCGACCAGGAGGCTTTTCGCTCAAACGAACAGCGGAGCGCAATCATCTTCGGGTGGGGCTCAAGACAAGCCCAAGATTAGTGACCAGGACATCGAACTTCTGCGGCAGGATCTTCGCTCCCAGAAAAAACAAATTGTGGCCGCTAACTTGAAACTGACCGACGAGCAGTCGACTAGATTTTGGCCTATGTATGACCAATATATTGGAGAGCAGACAAAAATCCACGATCAGAAGTACGCGGTTATTAAAGAGTTCGCAACATCCTGGGGAACAATATCGGATGCGCAAGCAGAAGATCTGACGAAGAGGGCACTGGCGGTAGACGATCAAGTGGCGCAATTGCGCATTAAATATATGCCGAACTTCCTCAAAGTGCTTCCAGGTAGACAAGTCGCAACGTTCTATCAAATCGACCGCCGTCTCCAAATGATGGTCGATTTGCAGCTGATGTCGCAGCTGCCCCTAGTCCAATCGCAATAATCACCCAGTTCGATCATGCGAAAGCCAGACTATTGCGCAACTTAGACTTGTCGGAAAGAAAAGAGGCAGGGGCGCTTGTCGTTCTCGGGATTCTTCTCGAAACTCGCGCACAGCATCATTCTCAGGATCGCTCGGCAGGACCAGGCGGCTGCTCTTTGTCGAGTTCTGGCCTTGCCTTTACGAAGATTGGGCTCTTCGAGCATGAGCAATCTCCGGGTTGGGCGGACCGACACGGCGCTGCGTTGGCGATGAAGCCGTGCAAGACCGCGATGTGCATATGACCTTTTTGCTCGACCACAAGTGGGTCCCCATGCGAGCAAATGGGCACTTCCAGGAAATCCTAAAGGGTGTTGGCTGTCGGATTTAAGTGGTGCGGCCACCCGCAAGACTTGGCCTGTTCCGAGGTAAGTCCATACTATTCGCGCTACGTGCCCCCCCGAACGCAGATCAGCGACGACCGTCCCTGAGCCTGGGCGCTGAAAGAGTGGCTTGTCGCATCTTCCCGAGTCGGCACAAAAACGCTTTGGATCTCTGTTCGATCCCCACCGGCCCCAGCCAACGCTGGATGAAATATAAGGACACTTGCGACGCTAACTCAGGAATTCCAGTGTCAAGTCAGCAATCGGGTGCCAAGCCGCAACGCGAAGCGCGTTACCTCCGAGTGGCCGTACTCACGACAACACAAGTACAGATGTCATTCTCGCCGTATGGCACGTCGTGCTGGTGTTTGATCACGGACCGCGAATGCCAAGAGGGGAAAGCATTAAAAGCATCGTTCCATGACATGCTTAAAGACAAAGACCGCGCCTCCAGCATCCTATCGGCTCTGGTTTCGGGCCGGAATGACCGCCGCGGAGGTCATTCGTAGCATTGATTTATCCGGGAGGACCGCGATTGTCACGGGAGGCTATTCTGGCATAGGCCTTGAGACCACTCGGACCATTCTTTCCGCAGGTGCAAAAGCCGTCGTTACTTCAGCAATGGGCAAGGCCGTCCCCCAGTGACCCAAAATGGGCTTCCGTTCCGCGTTACGTCGTGGTTGAATGGTCCTCCCTTGAGCGCCCGGGGAGGGACACCACGTTCATCGCCGAATTCAGACGCTCAAATATGCCGTAAACAAGAACATGCGACCTTAACTTACCGCTTCTCCTTCCCGCTCGACCTCGGGAATTCAATGAGGGCGCCATGAATTCACTCGTTGAAGCACCAAAAGAATGGCTTTCCTTCAGTCTTGCGTTCGCGGGTGGCTTTGGCGATGCTGCCGGTTTCGTTCTCACAAAAACATTCACTGGACACATCACGGGCAATTTGGTGCTGGCAGCGGTCTCCCTGACTGCTGCCGACTGGCGAACCACCGCCGCCCGGCTTTCGGCTGTTGTGTTTTTCTTAGCCGGGATTCTGTTGAGCGTCTTTCTTGGCCGACTGCCGGCCACGCGACTATGGCCGTCACTTCTAACCGCCGTATTCGCCGCAGAACTAATCCTGGTCATTTCCAGTTCCATCGCGCTGATGTCTCACGCGACATTAAGAATCGAAATCTTTGTGCTCTGCCTCTCGCTCGCGTTGGGATTGCAAAACGGAGCGTTCCGGCGTGCTGTCGGGATCAGCGTTCACACAACCTATCTCACGGGAATGATTAAGGGTGTCATGGTCACCGAAGCTGAGAATTTCTTTTCGACTGCACGCACTCCGGCAGCACAAAGTCTGAAAGTCGGCCTTCTCTATGGAATATGGACCTGCTTCTTCCTGTGAGCCGCGACGGGAGCCACGCTGGTCTTTCACTTCAAGGAAGTGGGGATGTTGTGGCTTGCGTTGGTCCTCTTGGTGCTGACGGTCCCCAGCTCGCTATCGGCTCAGCCAGCGCGTCTGGCTGGCTGAGCGCCCGAGACTAAAGACGAAGCATTCCCATCGAATGACCGTTGCGTTCTAGACGAAAGGAAGAACGAAATGCCAGCAATCCGCAAAGAAACAGACAGCCTCGGCGAGGTGGATGTTCCAGCCGACAAGCTCTGGGGCGCACAAACACAGCGCTCGCTCGAACATTTCAGCATTGGGACGGACCTGATTCCCCGCGAAATGATCAGCGCTTACGCCATCCTGAAAAAAGGTGCCGCCAACGCCAACTTCGCAGGAAAACGCCTCGATCAAAAGCGTCACGATTTGATCGTTCAGGTCTGCGACGAAATCCTCGCGGGCCAGCACCAAGACATGTTTCCGCTCCATGTCTGGATGACCGGCAGCGGGACGCAATTCAACATGAACGTTAACGAAGTCATCTCGAACCGCTGCTCTCAGATCGCCGCAACGCCGCTCGGCAGCAAGGCTCCCGTTCATCCCAACGATCACGTCAACATGTCGCAATCGTCGAACGATTCCTTTCCGTCAGCGATGAATATCGCGGCCGCCGTCAACACCAAGCAGCGGCTGGTCCCAGCCGTCAAGCAGTTGCATGAGGCGCTTGCCACGAAATCGAGAGAATGGGATGACATCGTGAAAATCGGCCGCACGCACATGCAAGACGCAACTCCGTTGACCCTTGGGCAGGAGTGGTCGGGGTATGCGGGTATGCTGCAGGACGATTTGGATCGAATCGATGATGCGCTTAAGGCCGTCTACCGCCTCGCTTTGGGCGGCACAGCCGTGGGTACGGGGATTAATTCCGCCCCTGGCTTCGCGGAAGACGCGGCTGCGGAAATCGCAAAGCTCACAAACCTGCCTTTTGTCACAGCAGCGAACAAATTCGCGGTGCAGGGCGCGCACGACGCCTTAGTGCAGCTTTCCGCAACGCTACGCACGCTGGCTGTTTCACTCTATAAGATCGCGAATGACATCCGCCTGATGTCTTGTGGTCCCCGAGCAGGGTTCGCAGAACTGAACATTCCAGAGAACGAGCCGGGATCATCGATTATGCCCGGCAAAGTGAATCCGACTCAGGCTGAAGCACTCACCATGATCGCCGTTCAAGTCATGGCAAACGACGTGGCGGTCGGCTTCGGCGGGGCTGGCGGGTATCTGGAAATGAACGTTTACAAGCCGCTTGTAATTTTCAATGTCACTCACTGGATCACGATTCTGACGGACGGCTGCTCGAACTTCCGGAAGTTTCTGGTCGAAGGAACGAAGCCCAATCTGAAGAAGATCAATGAGTACGTCGAGCGTTCGCTGATGCTGGTGACGGCGCTCTCGCCGATGATCGGATACGACAAAGCTTCCAAGATCGCCCATTACGCAATGGACAACGACCTGACGCTCAAGGCCGCGGCATTAAAGCTCGGCTTCGTGACCGAGGACGAATTCGACCGCATTGTTGATCCCAAGAAAATGGTGCGTCCGTACGTTGCAGCCGCAGCGGTATAGAAACTATCCAGGACTGGTATCCAGGACAGAAAAGGAGGAACGACATGGCAATTAGTGGAAAGCGCGGAGTTGAAGTGTTGCGTGACCCGTCTTTGAACAAGTCAACTGCATTCAGCGAGGCCGAGAAAAAAGCGCTCGGTCTCATTGGTCTTGTGCCCGATGTGATCGAGACGGAGGACCTCCAATTGCGACGGGTGAATCTGCAGCTCGCAGAGAAGCCCACCGACTTGGAGCGTTACATTTACCTGATGAATCTGCTCGACCACAACGAAACGCTGTTCTACCGCACCATCATGTCCGATCCCGCTCGCTTTCTTCCCATCGTCTATGACCCGACCATCGGCGAAGCCTGCCTCAAGTTCGGACACATCTACCGCCAACCGCGGGGGATGTATCTCTCGATGAACCGCCGCGGCGGAGTGAAGGACATTTTGAAAAACTGGCCGGAAAAGGATGTGCGGTTCATTTGCGTGACTGATGCCGGGCGAATCCTCGGACTCGGAGACTTGGGAGCCAATGGGATGGGAATACCCATCGGAAAGCTGCAATTGTATACCGCGTGCGCGGGTGTCCCTCCGCAATACCTGCTGCCGATGTACCTCGACGCCGGCACCAATAACGAGCAATACCTGCACGATCCCTTGTATCTGGGTATGCGCAAGACGCGTCCGAAGACTGAGGAACTCTATTCTTTTGTCGATGAATTCGTCGAAGCGGTTCAGGAACTGTTTCCAAAATGCTGCATCCATTTCGAGGATTGGACAGGAGTCGACGCGGTCCACCTGCTGCAACGCTACCGCGACAAATACTGCGTCTACAACGACGACGTGCAAGGCACGGCCGGGATCGTACTCGCAGGCATGATCAACGCTGCCAAGGTCAAGGGCAAAAAGCTCAGCGACGAAAAGTATCTGTTCCTCGGCGCTGGCTCCGCCAGTATCGGTTTGGCTGACCTGCTCTGCTCGGCGATGGTCGAGGAAGGGCTGACGCTCCAGCAGGCTCAGGCTAGGGTCTACATGTTCGACATCAACGGCCTGCTCGAAGATACGCGCACCGACCTCGTCGATTTTCAAAAGCCGTATGCACACCGGCAGGCGCCAACCCGCGAGTTTGTCGCCGCTATCGAAAGCATAAAGCCGACCGCCATTATCGGCGTAAGCACTGTTGGCGGCACTTTCACGCAGAAGGTTATTGAGTCGATGTCACGCATCAACGAACGGCCGGTGGTCCTTGCCCTTTCCAATCCGACGGACCACGCCGAGTGCACGGCGGAGCAGGCTTACACGTGGTCAAAGGGGAAAGCGGTTTATGCTGCGGGAGTGCAGTTCCCCCCGGTCCACTACAATGGTCAGACCTTTTTGCCGGGCCAGGCAAACAACTTTTACATCTTTCCGGCAATCGGGATGGGGGTGTTCGCGACTCAAGCGTCCCGAGTCACCGATCAGATGTTCATCGAGGCGGCCCGTGCGGTCGCAGACCAAGTTCCGGCCGACCTGTTGGCGCAGGGTCTGCTGTATCCGCTTCAATCAAATATTCTGGAGACGGAAATTCAGACGGCGGCGCGCGTAGCAAAGCTGGTTTTTGATTCGGGACTAGCGCGCGTGAAGCAACCTGCTGATATGGTGGCCTTCATCCGCCAGCTTGTCTACAAACCTGAATACAAAGAAGAGGCGGCTGCGAGTACCGCTGCCTAGGTACTTTTGGAACAGGGCCACGGAATTGCGCGAAGCGCAAGTGGCGCAATCCGCCCCTTAGAATGTCGCTTTGAGCGTGTTCCATCAAAAAGCACCGTTCCCAGACTCATTGTCAGCTACTCGGGAACGGAGGAACGAACATCAGCGAGGATAGAGAGGGACAGTTAACCTCCCTGCAACCCCAGATGGCTCCACCTAGTCTCAAATCCGTGAAATGGTATGCTAAGGCACCCAGTCGGCACCACAGGTCGCCTCAAACATCCGGGGACGAAAATGCGGACCTTGCTGAGAACGTGGATACGCGGAGGACTCTTACTAGCCGGATGTGTCCTTCCTTTTTTGCCTTTGCCGGTCGCTTCGTTTGCCCAGCAACCTACGGAGCGGGTCACCGCAGAAATTAACGACAGCGAAAAGGCAATGATTCCGGGCTCGCACTCGCCTCTGGCAAGGCGCGAAAACGACAGGGGACGAATGGCGGCAAGCATCCAGCTGGAAGGCTTGAGCCTTGTATTCAGCCGTACTCCCGAGCAGGAAGCCGACTTACAAGCGTTGATCGCCTCCCAGCAGGACCCCGCTTCGCCCTGGTACCGTAAATGGCTCAGCCCAGAAGAGTTTGGCTCGCGTTTTGGCGTGGCCGACGCCGATATCGCAAAGGTTCAATTCTGGCTGGAGAATCGCGGCTTTACGCTTGAGGGCGTCTCGCGCAGCAAAACCCGAATTATCTTTTCGGGAACGGTGGAACAGGTTGAATCGTCGTTTGCCACTGAGCTGCACTACTACGGCGTGGAGGGCGAGACGCATTTTTCCGCCTCAGAGGACATCAGTGTCCCAGCGGCGCTCTCCTCTTTGGTACTGACGGTAACAAACCTATCGGATTTTCGGCCGAAGCCTCATTTCCGCTTAGCGCAACCGCACGTCAGTCCTAACTTTACATCCAGCCAATCCGGCAATCATTTTCTGACTCCGAAGGATGTGGCCACGATTTACGACATCAATCCTGCTTATAACGCGGGATTCAACGGGGCGGCCCAATCGATTGCGGTCGTCGGGCAGTCGGACGTCATGCTCACCGACATCGAGCACTTCCAGACCGCTGCGGGGTTTGCCATCAAGGACCCTATAAAGGTTTTGGCATCAACTACAAGCCCCGGCTTTGTGCCTGGCGACGAGACGGAGTCGGACATTGACCTCGAGTACACCGGTACAGTCGCGAATGACGCGACCATCTACTTTGTCTATAGCAGTGGCGGTGGTGGTGCTTTTGACTCCCTCACGTACGCTGTCGAGAACAAGACCGCACCGATTATCAGCGTAAGTTACGGAAAATGTGAGGCCAATCTGAGTTCCACCGAGTATTCGATGCTCAACAATACAACCTTGGCGCAGGCCGCGTCGCAAGGCCAGTCCGTAATCGCTGCTTCTGGAGATTCTGGCTCGACAGACTGTGGTCCAAGCACGGGATTGGCCGTCGACTTCCCGGCCGACAGCCAGTATGTGACCGCCATGGGTGGAACCGAGTTTCTCTCGGTCGATGTATCGGGCGCTAGCGCCGGCTCATTTTGGCTCCCTGCCACCAGTAGCACGGTTGACCTTGTTAGCTCGGCAATGAAGTACATCCCCGAGCAGGTGTGGAACGACGATCTGGCGAGCGGCCTGCTCGCGTCGGGCGGCGGAGGAGTCAGCACGCTCACACCTAAACCTACATGGCAGACTGGAGTCCCGGGTATCCCTTCGGGTACATTCCGCTTTACGCCCGACATTTCCCTGAGTTCCTCGAATGTTAACGCGCCATACCTTTTGTGCTCGAGTGATTCGATGACGGGTATCACCGGGAGTTGTTCGCATGGGTTCCGCGATGTGAACAATGTCAACCTGACCACAGCGGGAGGAACGAGTTTTGCGGCGCCAATTTTCGCGGGAATGTTGGCAGTCCTGAACCAAAAGCTCGGCTCGACAGGGCAGGGGGTCATCAACTCCACTCTTTACACTCTCGCTGCAAATTCAACGGCTTACACTTCGGCATTCCATGACATTACGAGCGGTGGCAACCAGTGCCCGGCCGGAGCATCGTACTGTTCGACGGCTGGAGCGTCAGAGTACCCGGCGACGACGGGCTATGACGCGGCGTCAGGACTAGGTTCGATCGACTTTTTCAACCTGCTGTCGGCTTGGCCGGGGTCCTCGACACTGGCGACCTCCAAGACAACACTGCTTGCTGCAACTTTGACCCCCGCGCCGGGAGCGGGTGACGCCATCACCATCACGGTCACTTCGGGGTCGCGTTCGAGCACAGCGACGCCGGCAGGTACGGTAATAATCACCGTTGATGGAACCGCACAGACTCCAACGCTTACTTTGGTGAACGGGTCCGCCACGTACACGTTTTCTTCGGCTGTCGTTGGTTCGCACACCATCACGGCAACGTATACGGGCGACTCGACGTACCTGGCCTCCACAGGTTCGGTGACGGTCAATGTGACAGCGGTAGCCTCGAGGACGACGCTTTCGGCGGCGACTACGACCCCAGCGGCGGGGGCAACTGACACCATCACTATCACCGTGGCATCCGGATCGAACTCGACAACGTTGACGCCGGCGGGTACGGTAACGGTGACCGTTGATGGAACCGCGCAAAGTCCAGCCCTTGTTTTGGTGAACGGATCCGCCACGTACACGTTCTCTTCGGTTGTCGTTGGTTCGCACACCATCACGGCGGCGTACTCAGGCAACACGACCTACGCTGCATCCACGGGATCGCTAGTCGTGACTGTGATCACGGTAGCCTCGAAGACGACGCTTTCGGCAGCGGCCACAACGCCAAATGCCGGGGCGAATGACGCGATCACCATCACGGTGGCTTCGGGATCAAGTTCGAGCATCGCGACGCCAACGGGTAGTGTCACGATCACCGTTGATGGAACGATGCAAACTCCAGCGCTTACCTTGGTGAATGGGACGGCCACCTATGTGTTCTCTTCGACAGTCGTTGGTTCGCACACCATAACGGCGTCCTACTCAGGCAGCACAACGTACATAGCATCGAGCGGGTCACTCAACTTGACGGTGATTGCGGCAGGGCTGGTGGCGTCGAAGACGACATTGTCGGCGTCGACAAGCACGGTTGCAGCCGGGGCGAGTGACGCTGTCACGATCACGGTGGCTTCGGGATCGAGTTCAAGCACAACGGCGCCGACTGGTACGTTAACGATCGTCGTTGATGGAGCAACACAAAGTCCGGCTCTTTCGCTCACGAACGGTTCGGCTACGTACACCTTCTCGTCGTTGATCGGCGGGTTGCATACCTTTACGGCGACCTATTCAGGCAGCTCAACCTACGGGACATCGAGCGGTTCGCTTAGTGTGACGGTAACGGTAGTTGCCTCGACGACGGCGCTTTCCGCCGCGACGACAACGCCCGCAGTGGGGACAAGCGACGTGGTCACCATTACGGTAGCGTCGGGATCGAGCTCGAGCACAGCAACGCCAACGGGCAGTTTGACGATTACCGTTGACGGAGCGCCACAAACCCCGGCCCTCACGCTGGCGAACGGCTCGGCGACGTACCCATTCTCGTCCGCGACGGCGGGTTCGCACACGATCGCGGCGGCTTACTCCGGCGATTCCACCTACGCAGCTTCAACAGGTTCGGTGACGGTGACGGTAGCGGCTGTGGCAAAGCTCTTCAAGCTGGCTGTTACCGGTCTTGCGGTCCCTTCTGGAAGTTCCGGAACCTCGACGGTAACCATCACGCCGCAGGGTGGCTACACGGGCACGATCGCCTGGACTGTCTCGAGCAGTCCCACCCTTACGAATGGCTGCTTCTCGCTGCCGAATACAACCGTATCCGGCACCAGCCCCGTCACAGCCACGTTGACCGTCTTCACCGCGGCCTCATCGTGCCCGGCCCCAGCGGTGGCTGCGGCGACTGCCCGTAATCACGCTTTGCTGGGCGTCGGCCCGCGCAGCTCCGGAAATGATGAAGGACATCCCGTGTCGGGACTTCAAGCTGTACAAGCCAGTATGGCAATGG